>Ga0307373_10001330_pt1 | contig 46346 bp, 42 predicted proteins | sample OX2MG_FD_202534 | JGI IMG/M metagenome (GOLD analysis project Ga0307373, IMG submission 202534) | Soil microbial communities from Risofladan, Vaasa, Finland - OX-2 | ecosystem: Environmental > Terrestrial > Soil > Coastal area > Acid sulfate soil | place: Finland: Risofladan, Vaasa | collected...
GCGAGGAACACCCCCACTTGGCAGTTGTCGGTGCGACCCAGCGTGCCCGAGTACTGGCGGCCGACGCCGGCGGACCACATCCCCTTCTTGGCAAAGCCGGTGTCGTCGAGGATGAGCACGCCGTCCTTCCCGCCCAGGTGCTCGCTGACAAAGCGCTGGACCTCGTCAATGCACCCCTCGTCATCCCACGGGGAGACGCTGATGAACTGCTGCAGCCCGCGGATGGGCAGGCCCACCTGCTCGGCGACGTTCTCGATGTTCTTGCGCTCGAGCGGTCGGAGCAGTCCGCCAAGATAGCTCTCGGCCATGGTGCGACCCTCGCTCCGACAGAAGTACCGACTGAACCGCGCATGGAAGGCCTCCAGGTCCGGCACCAGGCGGTCGAGATCGACAGGCTTCATCGAGTGTCCCCGTGCAGGAACACCATGATGACGGCGTTGGGAGGGCGGTGCCCCGTGCCGTGAACTCTACACGGGATCCGCCCCAGGTGGCACACTAACTATCGTTGTAGTACTAGGGCACCACCGTGGCGGATTCCTCGCCGGACGCGACGACGACCGCCGAACCGCGTCCCGATAGCTCCCGAGCCGCGGCTCGAATGACGCTGGCGAGGAGGCCCGGATAGGCGACCTCAAGCTCCACGTCGCGCAGGCGAGTGAGCTTGCGCGTCCCATGACACCTCTGCTCGATCAGTCCGGCCTCGCGCAGAACCCGGAAATGGTGCGTGAGAGTGGACTTGGTCACGGGCAGGTCAAAGCTCCCACAGGGACGCGGGCCAGGCGCCTCGCCCAGCGTGCGGACGATTGCGAGCCGGATGGGATCTCCGAGCGCCTGCAACAGCTCACTCACCCCGACGCTGGGAATGAGGCTGTCGATGGGCGCCTGGGCGCTCGCGATCTGACTCGTGCTGACTGGCCTCATGTTTGACTCTCATCTAACTTAGTGGTACGATCAGCGTCGAACGATACCACGATCGGTGGCAGCTGGGGGGCGACCGTCACATAGGAGGGCAGGAGCTGGATCAGACCCACGCTTGACCCGGATGCCTCTCGCCGGACGGCAAGGCACCCGAATCCCACTCCAACCAAGAGGAGATCTGAGACCCATGAGCAGCAGGTTTGTGACCAACAGCGTTCTGACGGTGGGCGGTGGCTTCCTAGTCGCGGCCAGCTTGGCGTTCGCGCCGACCGTGACCGCGTGGCTGGCGCTAGCCGTGTCGATCGGCGTCTTGGCCACATCGGCGGTGGCTCAGGCGGATCCGTCGCGGACCCTCGTGCAGCGTGGCCTGGACGGGATCGCCGGGATCGCGGCAGTAGTGATGCTGGTCTTCAGCGTCGTGTTCACCGGTGTGGCGCTGCACTGGCTTGCCTTCGCGTTTGCGCTCGGATTCGTCGGGCTCGGCTACACCGGGCTGGTTCTCAACGAAGTGGGCGACTGGCGTGCGGAACACGGCCTCGCCCCGCTTCGCGGCCTGCGGGTCGTCCACGGGAGTCACCGCGACAGCTACGCTGCCTAACGGCAGTCCGCCATCCGGCGGAGCGGGGGCGTTGATGCCCCCGCTCCCGATGGCAGGACAGCCGGTTGCACTCGGATTGGGTCCTGCCCCAGGGGGCGGGGCTGCAGGGCGCCGGGTCACGAGGCCTCACAGGCCCGGGACCAAGGCCTCGTTCGCCGGCCTGGATAGCCCGCTGCCCATCCCAACGGGTACGGCACGCCTGTGACCCCAATCGGTGAGTAGGCCGAGCGGAGGGCGGTCCGGGAGCTGGCGCGACATGGGAAAAGTGCCTTCGATGCTGGGATAATCGAGCAGCAATCACACCGCTCGTGTCCCTGCACGGAGGCACCTTTCGCGTGAAGCGTACACCCTCCCGCGGCTTGGTCCACATCCGGGCGGATGACCCCACCCTGACCCCCTTCGCCGGCCTGGTCCTGGCGGGGGAGCTGGTACACCGCCGGGGCGGGGCTGCGGGCGGCCGTGCCCGCAGCCCCGACGGCTGGCCAGCTCCTGCGCCGGTTCACCCGGCGCCAGGGCCACGCCGCGGTGGCGACGGTGGCGGCGGCGGGGTATGCCTTCGATGCCGAGCTGGGCCTGGACCCGCACGCCCCGATCACGCTGGACGGCGACGCCACCCATACGGAGGTGTACGGACACCACAAAGAGGGGGCGGCCTGCGACTATGAGGGGCGGCGCGGCTACGCCACCCCGGCGATCACTTGGGTCGAGCGGCAGCGGGTGCTGGCCGCCGAGCTCCTGCGCGACAACGTGGCGCCGACGCGCAGCGTGGTGGCCCTGCTGCGCCGGGCGCTGCGGGCCCTGCCGGTGGGCCACGGCCCGGTGGCGTTCCGGGCCGACAGCGACTACTCCACGCTCGACCTGCTCCACGCATGCCGGCGCCAGCACGTCCGCTTCGCCGTTTCGGTGCCGCGCAGCCCCGCCATGTGGCGGACCCGGGAACGGATCGCCCTCGAGGCCTGGCAGCCCGCCACCGCGATGCCCGGGGCGGAGGTCGCTGAGACCACGTACACCCCGGGCGGGTGGCGCCACGAGCCGGTGCGGCTGCTGATTCGGCGGGTCGCCCTCGACGCGGCGACGCTCAGCCGCTCGCCCAAGGCCCGGCGCCGGCGCACGATCCCGGCGGAGCAGGTGGCCCTCGCCCTCGCCGAGGCCGTCGACGTCGTCTACGGGTACAGCTTCATCGTGACCGCTCGCCCCGAGCCCGCCGCCACGGTGGAGCAGTGGCAGCGCCAGCGCGCCGCCATCGAGGAGCGCTTCCGCGACGCCAAGCTCGGCTGCGGCTTGATCCACCTGCCGCTGGGGACCGCGCGGGCCAACGCCAGCTGGCTGGTGGCCACCGTGCTGGCCACCAACTGGATGGCGATGCTCTCGGCCACGGTGCGCGACGTGGCCCCCACCGCGGTCGTGCCGCCGGACGTCGATCCCGCCCGCGCCCCCGCGTATCGCACGAGCCCGACCCTGCGCCGCTGGCTGATCGCGACCCCGGGCCGACTGGTCCGGGGGGCTCGGCAGGTTCACCTGCGCCTGCCCCGCGGCTGGTGGTGGGCCGAGGTGTTCCTCGCCACCTACGCCCGGCTCCGCCTCCTCGCCCCGACCTGACCGCGCCCGGCCCGGTCGCCCCGACGGTCTCACCTCGGTCGTCCCCGCACGCCCCGCGGGGCCCGCCGTCACGCCCGACCCCGCCACCGGCGACCCCCAGCCGGTCACCGTGGCCCCTCGTGAGGTGCAATCGGCCTCCACGTCCACCGCTCCCCCGCGTCCGCCTCCGCCCACCCCCTCAAGGCCCCCCTCCACTCGCTACTCACCGATCCGGGTCTGAGCGGCGACTCTGACCCGCCTGGCGGAGCACGTCGGAGTCCACGCCGTGAAGGTGCGGACCGACCGGGTGCTGGTGGACCGCCGCCGGCAGTGGAGCCACGCCGGCAATCTCCGCCACAATGCGATGGTGCGCAGCCTGGCGCAGACCGCTCTCCATCCGCTCCGGCGGGGGTCGCGACCGCCTCTCGGCGGGCCCCGAGCGGGGGCCTAGGCGATCCGCCCGGCGGTCGTCGACGCGGTGGTGGTGGGCAGTGGTCCCAACGGACTCGCCGCCGCCGTGACCCTGACGGCGGCCGGGCTGCAGGTGCTCGTGATCGAGGGCGCCGCGCGGCCCGGCGGTGGCTGCCGCACCGAGGAGCGCACCCTCCCCGGCTTTCGCCACGACACCTGCTCCTCCGCCCACCCCCTCGCGCTCGCCTCGCCCTTCTTCCGGCGCTTCGATCTCGCCGCCCGCGGTGTGCGCCTGCTCCAGCCCGAGCTCCCCTTCGCCCATCCGCTCGACGGTGGACGGGCGGCCGCAGCGCACCGCAGCGTGGCCGAGACGGCGGCGGGGCTGGGGGCTGACGGCCCTCGCTACCGCCGCCTCTTCGCCCAGCTGGCGGAGGCACCCGACGACCTGGTCGCCTTCGTGCTGGGATCGGGTCCCCGGTTGCCGCACCGACCGTGGGGGCTGGCCGCCTTCCTGCGCCACGGGCTGGATTCGGCGGCGTCGCTGGCGGGAGGGTTCTCGGGAGTCGAGGCCCGGGCTCTGTTCGCCGGCATCGCCGCCCACGCGATCCGCCCGCTCTCGAGCCGCCCCACCGCCGGGGTCGGGCTCCTGCTCGGCAGCCTCGCCCACGCGGTGGGGTGGCCAGTGGTCGAGGGTGGGAGCAGCCGACTGACCGATGCGATGGTCGCCGCCGTGGTGGCCGGCGGCGGCCGGGTCGAGACCGGGCGGTGGGTCGGGTCGCTGAGGGAACTGCCGCCGGCGCGGGCGGTGCTGCTCGACGTCACCCCGCGCGCGCTGGTGCGGCTCGCCGGCGGGCGCCTGTCCGCGCGCTACCGCCGGGCCCTGGAGCGCTTCCGCTACGGCGCTGGCGTGTGCAAGGTCGACTTCGCGCTCGCGGGGCCGGTGCCGTGGGCGAACCCCGACTGCCGCCGTGCCGGCACCCTCCACCTCGGCGGCACCTTCGAGGAGGTCGCCGCGGCTGAGGCGGCGGTCGCGCGCGGAGAGCATCCCAGCAGCCCGTTCGTGCTCGCCATCCAGGCCGGGGTGGTCGATCCCAGCCGCGCTCCCGACCGCGGCCACACCCTGTGGACCTACTGTCACGTCCCGGCCGGGTCCAGCACCGACATGACCGGGCGCATCGAGGCCCAGGTCGAGCGCTTCGCCCCCGGCTTTCGGGAGCTGGTGCTGGCCCACACCACCCGCACCGCGGCTGCGCTCGAGCGCGATGACCCCAACTACGTCGGCGGTGACATCGCCGCCGGCAGGCAGGACCTGCGCCAGAGCGTGTTCCGGCCGACCCTGCGGTGGGACCCGCATCGCACCCCGCTGCCCGGCGTCTTCCTCTGCTCGGCCTCGACCGCACCGGGGCCTGGCGTGCACGGGCTCTGCGGCGCGCTGGCGGCGCGCACGGCGCTGCGAACCGAGTTCGGCATCCGGGACGCTCCCGACCTCGCGCCCCGACCCGTGAACCGCGGGCCGATCTCGGCCTCCACCCGATGAACCCCGAGGCGTCGGCAGCAACGGGCCCGCCGAGGCAGGCACGAGTCAAACCCCCCATGCTTCCGCTCTGGCTCGGCGCCGTGGCGGTGCTGGTGATCGCGGCCTACGGCCCGCTGTGGGCGGCGACCCGGGATCCCCAGATCGACGTGTTCCCAGGGGCGCCGCGTTCATCGCGCTCACCCTCGTCAGCGTCGGAGTGATCGTCGCCCGCACCCAGCCCGCCAACCCGGTGGGCTGGCTCCTGCTGCTGGCTGGCCTCGGGGTGGTCGCCGGCACCGACGCTGCCCTCTATGCGGTGCTCGACTACCGGCTCCACGCCGGTCGCCTCCCGCTGGGACCGGTGGCGGTGCTGGCGACTTGGCTGTGGCAGCCCGCGATGGTGTTGGTCAGCCCCGTCGCCCTCGTGTTTCCCGACGGCCAGCTCCCATCGCCGCGGTGGCGGTGGCGCCTGCGGGGCTATCTGGCCGCCAGCGGGCTGTGGATGACCATCACCCTCGGGGTGATCGTGGGTGGACTCCTGCGCGCTCCCGTCGGGATCGGTCTCAGCGGCGACGTCGCCCGGGTGGACCACCCCAGCGAGTGGGCGGGTCCCCTGGCCCAGGTCGCCCTGGTAGGGCTCGGCCTGCTGGTGCTCAGCTGGACGGCCTTCGCATTCCCCGTCGTGGTGAGCTAGCGCCGCTCCACCGGCGTGCGCCGCCAGCAGAAGGCCTGGTTGATGAGCGGAACCGCCCCGACCGTCGTCGGCGTCACACCGACCGGGCTCCTGGGCTCGCTCGTCCCGTCCCATGCGCCGACGGGCCTCGCCGGGGCGGCCGCGGCGGAGCTCAGCGTCGGGACCGCGGCGCTGCCGGTGTCGATCGGGGTGGCGATCCTCCGCGACCGCCTCTATGACATCGACCAGCTGGTGAGCCGCACCGTCGCCTACGCGATGGTCACTGCTGTCCTGGCCGGTCTCTACTTCGGACTGGTGGCGCTCACCACCCGGGTCATCGACCTCGGCTCCGCGCTCGGGGTCGCGGCCTCGACCCTGGCCGCGGCCACGCTCTTCACCCCGCTCCGGCGCCAGGTCAACCGCCAGGTCAGCCGCGCTCGCTACGACGCCGACGCCATCCTGGCCGCCGTCACCCATCGGCTCCGGCGCACGGTCGAGCCGGAGACGGTCACGAGCGACCTGCTGCGCACCGTCGCGGACGTGGTGGATCCGGCGCACCTGTCCCTTTGGCTGCGCCAGGCGCCGGCCGCCGGTGGGCGGCACCTCGTCGCGGCCCCGACGGCGGGGACGGACCCGTGACCACCTAGTGGGGGCAGCCCTGGGGCTGGTGATCGGAGCGCTGAGGCTCGGCCTCATGGCCGTCGTCTCGCACCTGCCCGCCCCTCCCGCCGCGGAGGCTGCCTCGGGCACCAGCAGGGCCCGGCTCCGTCTGGCGTTGCTGCTCACCATCGCGTGCCTCGACCGGCGCCGACCGCGTCATCCGGTGGGCTGGCTCGACATGACCTGGCGTGCGGGGGTGCTGCCCGAGCGCCGAGCAGGGGCCGGCCGCAGTCACCGCCCACCGGGGCCTCCTCAGGGGAGCGCTCGTGGTCGGGGCGGCGCCCGCCGGCCTCGCGGAGCGGACGATCCCGGTCCTGAGGGCAGCGGCCACCCTCCACCGCTGATCCGCGTCGCCGCCTCCCCGCTCGTCCCCGGCTATCCGGCGACCGGGGAGGTCGCTCGGGTGGCCTCGAGCAGGAGGGGCTCGCCCTCGTCGCGGGGCTCGCGGCCGCCAGTGTCCCGGTCCCCGCGCGCCGGCACCCGAGCAGCCGCTGCGTCGCCCGAGCCATCCACGCGGCTGCCGCCGCCCTGGCCGCGGTTACTCGACGGCGGTGGGGCCGGGTGGAGGGCGCCTCGGCGCAGCCGGAGCGGGGTCGCCGGAACGCTGGCGACCGTGCGCCGGACGGTGGGGGAGCGAGCGCCGGCGCGACCCGATCCCCGGGACGCAGGGTCGGGGATGCGTCAGCCGGAGAGGTCTCGGCGCGCGCGCCCTCGTTGCCGTCCCCGCACCTGCTGATCGAGCACCACCTTGCGCAGGCGGACGGTGGCCGGGGTGACCTCGACACACTCGTCCTCGGCGATGAAGTCGAGCGCCTGCTCGAGGGAGAGCTGCAGGTGCGGGGTCAGTCGCTCCAGCTCGTCGCCGGTGGAGGAGCGCACGTTGGTCGGCTTCTTCTCCCGGGTGGGATTGACGTCCATGTCGTCGGGGCGGGCGTTCTCCCCGACCACCATCCCCTCGTAGACGGAGGTGCCCGGGCCGATGAGCATCGTGCCCCGCTCCCCCAGCGCCATCAGCGCGGTGGTGGTGGCCAGCCCGCGGCGGTCGGACACCATCGAGCCGCTGCGGCGCGTGCGGAGCTCCCCATGCCAGGGCTCGAAGCCGTCGAAGACGCTGTGGAGGACGCCGGTGCCGCGGGTCTCGATCAAGAACTCGGTGCGGAATCCCACCAGCCCGCGGCTGGGGATGCGGTAGTCCATTCGGACCCAGCCGGTACCGTGATTCACGATCGTCTGGAGCGTCCCCCGGCGCAGCGCCAGCAGCTGAGTCACGACCCCGAGGTAGGCTTCGGGGACATCGACGGCGAGCCGCTCCATCGGCTCATGAAGCCGCCCGTCGATGGTGCGCGTCACCACCTGAGGCTTGCCCACCGTGAGCTCGAAGCCCTCTCGCCGCATGGTCTCCACCAGCACCGCCAGCTGGAGCTCGCCCCGCCCCTGCACCTCCCAGGCGTCCGGGCGCTCCGTCGGGAGCACGCGGATCGCCACGTTGCCCAAGAGCTCTTGGTCGAGTCGGGACTTGACCAGCCGCGCGGTGAGCTTGGCCCCGTCCGACCCGGCCAGCGGAGAGGAGTTGATCCCCACCGTCACCGCCAGGCTGGGCTCGTCCACCAGCAGGGCCGGCAGCGGGCGGGTGTCCTCGGGATCCGCCAGCGTCTCCCCGATGGAGATCTCGGGGAACCCCGCGACCGCGACGATCTCGCCGGGACCCGCCTCGGTCACCTCGACCCGCTCCAGCGCCTTCGACTGGTAGAGATTCGTCACCCGGCCCCGTTGGACCGAGCCATCGATCCGGCACCAGGCGACCATCGCCCCCTGGCGCAGCGTGCCGTGGTGGACTCGGCAGATGGCGAGCCGCCCCACGTAGGGGGAGGCGCCCAGGTTGGTCACCAGCGCCTGGAGCGGGAGCTCGGGATCGAAGGCCGGCGCAGGCACGTGGGTCAGGATCGCCTGGAACAGGGGGCCGAGGTCGGTGCCGATGGCGCCGGGCCGGGTGCTGGCCCAGCCCGCCCGGGCGCTGGCATACAGCACCGGGAAGCCGATCTGGTGCTCGTCGGCGTCGAGGTCCAAGAAGAGCTCCTCCACCTCGCGCACCACCTCGACCACCCGCGCGTCGGCGCGATCGACCTTGTTCACCACCACCACCACCGCCAGCCGCGCCTCCAGCGTCTTGCGGAGCACGAAGCGGGTCTGAGGCAGCGGCCCCTCGGAGGCGTCGACCAGCAGCAGGACGCCGTCGACCATCGCCAGAGCGCGCTCCACCTCACCGCCGAAGTCGGCGTGGCCCGGCGTGTCCACGATCGTGAGCTTGGTCCCGCCGACCTGGACGGCGATGTGCTTGGCGAGGATCGTGATCCCCTTCTCCCGCTCCAGGTCTCCCGAGTCGAGCACCCGGTCGCCCACCGGCTGGTTGGCGCGGAACGAGCCGGTCTGGCGGAGCATGGCGTCGACCAAGGTGGTCTTGCCATGGTCCACATGGGCGACGATCGCCACGTTGCGGAGGTCGTCGCGCCGCTGCATCCGCTCCCAGGATAGCCGGGGGGACACCGCCGCCCCGGCGGCGGCTCAGCTGCGCCGCAGCCACACGCTCATGGGCACCGCCACCTCGACCTCGCGATAGGCTGCGTGGAGGATCGGGACCACCCCGGGAAACTCCTCAAGCGACGTCTGGTCGGCGACGATCACGCGCGGGCGAGCGCGCCGGATCCGCGCGAGCACCCCCGCCGCCCCCAACCAGTACTCGTTCATGTACACGGTGGGGGTGACCAGGTCGGGGCGGAGCGGGGTGAGCAGGTCCACCCACGCGTTGGCCGACCAGACCACCGCGCTGGAGCCGGCGAGGTGATGGGAGCGCAGCCAGGAGGCGACCGCCACCTCGGCGGTCGCCTCCTGGCCGAAGGGGGAGCGGAACGCGGACCGGCCGAGCGTGCCGTCGAGCCGGCCGAGGACACTTTGGTAGTAGACGCCGGTGAGCTCCAGCGAATAGAAGGCCCCGGGGGGGCTGAGCAGGGACCAGCCGATACCCACGGGGACGAGCGCGGCCAGCAGCAGGAGCGCCTCGCCGACCCGCGGGGGCGACGCCAGCCGGCGCCAGGCGTCGGCCCTCGGCCACCGCGCGCTCGCGAGCAGGATCGCCACCGGGGCGACGGCCGGAAGCCCGAAGTGCGGGTAGGGACGGTTGGGCAGGGTGGCCACGATCAGGGCGCAGGCGGCCCAGATCCAGACCAGCAGCTGCCAGCTGGGGAGGCGGCGCGCCAGCCACGCCCCGGCCAGCAGGGCGCCGACCTCGATCAGCCGCACCGCCAGGTTGGTCAGGGTCGGAGGCAGCGAGCTGGCGGTGTAGCCGGTGTAGCTGGTGACCAGCAGGAAGACCAGGCGGGACGGCCCCACCCAGATCGCGTAGGGGGCGAGCGCCGCCACCACCAGGGCGGCCCAGGGGCCGAGCAGCGCCGCCAGCCGGTGCCGTCCCGACCAACCGGAGCGGACCAACAGCCAGAGGGTGGCGGCGCCGACGACGTCGAGGGCGGTCTGTTGGTAGAGGGTCGCGACGGCGAAGCACCCGCCGGCGGCGGCGGTCCACCCCAGCGTCCGGCGCCCGGGGGAGGCGTCCTCGGCGCGAAGCAGGAGCAGGATCCCAACCGCGGCCGGGCCGATCAAGAGGTTCTCGGGAAGCGCGAGGTCGCCGTTGAGGACCGGAGTCCCCAGCAGGACCGCGGCGATCAGCCCCCCGATGGCGGCTCGGGCGGCGCCCTGGTGACGGAGCAGGATGCGATGGACCACCCCCACCGCGATCAGTCCGGAGATGAGCGATGCCGCGTGGAGGGCCGCCTCGGAAGGACCGAACCAGGCGACCAGCAGGCCGTAGGTCCAGAACAGCAAGGGGGGCTTGTTGTTCCAGACCGCTCCGTACAGCGGGTGTCCGTGGATCGCGAGCCAGGCCGTGACCGCGTACCCGGCCTCGTCGGTGTACCAGTGCGGCTCGATCAGGGAGGGGGCACGCAGCAGGCAGAAGATCACCGGCGCCAGCCATCCGACCCAGCCCTCGCGGCGGCGCCACCGGGCCGGCGCCGCCGGGAGCGGGGGGGCGGATGCGGGCGACGCGGTGGCGGTCGCGTCTCCCCGTCGCTCCCCGCGGGTGTGCTCCACAGACCCCCATCTGCACCGGTGGCGGGCTCCCGTGGCCGATGGTAGCAGCCGCGCCGAACCGTCCCGCCGGGTCAGGGCGCCGCGTCGGCCTGGATCCGGTAGATGACCCCGCGGCCCCAGTCGAGGACCAGCAGCGCGCCCCTCGGGTCGACCAGGACCGCGATCGGGTGGGCCAGGCCCTGGGCGAACACGCTGACGTCGGAGATCGCGGCGGTCCCGTCGCGCCCGAGCACGATCCGGGCGACGCGGCGGCCCGGACCCGCGGTCGACCGGGCCTCACCCCACTCGGCGACGAAGAGGTTGCCCCGGTAACCGGGCGGGAAGCTGGTCCCGGTGTAGAAGGCGATCCCGGCGGCGCCCGCGTGCGGCCCGAGGAAGGCCGCCGGGGTCGTCACCCCGCGGCAGGAGCCCTGCATCACCAGCAGGCGCGCGTCCGGCCAACAGCCGGGCCAGCCGTACCAGCCGCCGGGCAGGACGCGCACCAGCATGTCGGCCGGCTCCGGGTTGGCCATGCTGCCCAGGCCGGCCTGGCCGTCGACGGTGGCGTAGAGCCGTCCCGTCCCCGGCTGGACCGCGAGGCCGACCGGGTCGGCCAGGCCGGTCGCGACCCGGCGCAGCCCGCGCCCCGATGGCAGCAGCGAGAGCACGGCGGCGGCGTTCGCGGTCGGCTCCCGGCAGAGGTTGCAAGTGGAGCCCGAGGCGATCAGCAGGCGCCCATCGGGTCCACGGATGAGGGCGTTCTGGTGATGCAGGCCGTGGGGCAGTCCCCCGATCACCCGGACCCGGCGGGCGGCGCGCCCCCGCACCAGGACGACCCGGTCCACCTGGCCCTGGGCGGCGACGTAGAGGGTGTGCCCCAGCCAGACCAGCCCCTGCGGCGAGGGAAATCCGGCAGCGAAGTCCAGCGGCCGTCGGCTGCCCGGAACCGCCACCACGATCGCGCCGGACGACTCGGCGACGTAGAGGCGCCCGTCCGGGCCATACGCCATCGCGGTGGGGTGGCCCAGCCCGCTGGCCTCCACCTGGACCCGAAAGCCGGGCGGGGCCTCGACTCCCTGGGCGCGGGAGAGCCGCAGCCCTGTGGCAGACGAGGCGACCGGGATGGGGTGGATCGCCCGGCTCACCGCCGGGCGCGCCGGCGCGCCGGCGGCACAGCCGGCGACGGCGAGAGCCAGAGCCCCCCCCGCCAGCACGCGGAGCCCCGGCTCCCACGACCCCATCGGGGCGCGGGGGCCGGGGCGCGGCCGGGTCCCCATCAGCCGGTGCAACGCCCACGGTCCCCAACGGTTACGAGCGGCGCCCGGAGCACCCACAGCGCGGTGGAAGATGGGGCGATGGAGCCGGTCGGGGTGACGGTGGTGGACCCGGATGGACGAGCGCACCACGCCCGTTGGCGCGATGCCGCCGAGCTCCGCTGCGGACCCTGGACGATCCTGGCCCGACGGGGCGCCGCCTCGCCAGTGGCCGCTGCCCCGGTGCACTGGGCCCTGGCAGCCGCCGGCAGACGCCCGGCCGGCCGGGTCGTGCTCCATCTGCGCGGGGCCCCCGCCCCCACGGGCGTGGTCCACCGAGAGGGCTGGCAGTCCTGGTCCGCGACCGGTCCCCGGCTGGAGCGGCGCCCGGCGGGGTGCCCGCCCTGGGCGGCCCGCTCGCTGGACGGCGGCGTCGCCCGGCCGGCGGGGGCGAGCGACGCGGTAGCGGTTGTGGGCACACGCGACGGCGCGCTCGCGGTCGGCTTCCTTTCCGCCCGGCGGCACTTTGGCTGGGTGAGCTGGGGCGGGACCGGGGGCGCGGTCCGCTGCACCGCCTCGCTCGAGGGGGTGATGGTTGCCCGTGAGCCCCTTCGGCTCGACCCCGTGGGCTGGTTCGCCGGCCCCACACCGGGGGCGGCGCTGGCCGCCTACGCCGACGCCGTCGGCCGCCGCAACCGCGCCCGCGCCGCCGGCCCAGCGGTGATGGGGTGGTGCTCCTGGACCGCCCATGGCCCCGACCTCACCGCCGCCCGTGTCAAAGACACCGTGGCGCGTCTGGCGGGATGGCGCGACCTCCTGCGCGTGATCCAGGTGGACGACGGCTACCAGGCCGCCACGGGTGACTGGCTCACGACCCGTCCCGAGGTCGGCGCGCCCCTCGCCGGCCTGATCGAGACCATCGCCGGAGCAGGGTTCGTGGCAGGGCTGTGGGCCGCACCCTTCGCGGCGGGGCGGGGATCGCGGGTCGCCCGCGACCACCCTACCTGGCTGCTCAGGGACACCCAGGGCGCCCCGGTCGTGTGCATGCCGTGGATGGACGAGGCCGCCGCCCTCGACTGCTCCCAGCCCGAGGTGCGCGAGCACCTGCGCGCGACATTCGCCACGATCCGCGGACTCGGCGTGAGCTACCTCAAGGCCGACTTCGGGTTCGCCGCGGCCGCCGCCGGCCACCACAAGGAGGCGGGGTGGACCCGGGCGGCGGCGCTCGCGGCCGGTCTCGACGCGGTCCGGGCCGGCGTGGGCGACGAGGCGCACCTGTTGATCTGCGGGTGCCCCTGGCTGACCGCGGTCGGCGTCGCCGACAGCTTCCGGGTGGCGGCGGACGTCACCCGACGCTGGCGGCCCCGCTGGGATGCCACCGTGCCGGTGCCGCGGGGGGCGTCGGCCCCGGCCGCGGGCAATGCCGCGGTCGGAAGCCTGCGGCGGGCCTGGATGCATCGCCGGCTCTGGGTCAACGACCCTGACTGCCTGCTCCGTACGGACACGACCGCGCCCGTGCGGGAGGCGCTCACCGCGGTGGCGGCCGCCGCTGGGGGAACTGTGATCCTCTCCGACCCGGCCGCGCGCCTGGACGACCGCGACCACGCCGCGGTGGCCGATCTGATCCAGCAGCAGGCCCGGCTGGACCGTCCGATGACGGCGGAATGCCGCACCCGCGGGGATCGCGTGATCTTCACACGCGATGCTCCTGGGGGTCGGCTCACGCTGGACCTGGGCCGCCGCCGGGGCGGCGTCCGGGTCTCAGGGGCCGGCTCCTGAGAGCTCCGGCGGATCCGGGTCCAGGGCGGGTCGCCTGCCCGCGAACGAGCTGCGACGGGATCGTGGTGGCCCCGGAGCCGTCCGAGGACTACGCTGGGGCGGTGGACTACGCCGCCTCGGCGACCGCCTTTCGCGGGCTTCTCCAGGACGGAGAGGCGGTGGTCGCGGCCGCGGCGGTTCGGATCACCGGGACCGCCTCCAACGCCCTCGGCTGGGGGCGGCGCGGCCCGATGGCGGCCGATCTCGGTGCCGACGCCTGCGAGCGGGCCGCGCGCGAGGGGACGGCGGGAAGCCTGGCCGCCGCCTACCCGGGCTGCCGGGGCCTTCCGGGAACCTGGCTGCTCGCGGTCACCGATCGCCGCTTGGCGGTCTGGTACCCGAGCGTCGGACCCCACAAGCAGCTGGTCTGGTCGGTGCCGGCCCAGACCCTGGTCGATGCCGCCTCGGCCGGGCGTCACCACCTGCTGATCCCCACGGTCCGGCTGCGCTTCGCGGACGGATCGGCGATCCGGCTCAACTGCCTCGGCGACCGCGAGTTCCTGCTGCGCCTGGCCGCCCGCCGGGCGGGGCGGGGCTGGCTGCGGCCCGGCGGGGGCGGGCCCCAGCCGGCCCCCGGCTGAGCGGGCTCAGCCGACCACCACTAGGTCGAGCCGGCGGGGGCCGTGCACACCCACCACCCGGTCGAGCTCGATGTCGGAGGTGGCGGATGGGCCGGAGATCAGGGTGAGCGGCCGACCCGCGGCGGCGGCGGGCGCGAGCCGCTCGATCGCGTCGGGCACGTCTGGCACCACGTCGTCCGCCCGCACCAGGCAGCAGTGCCAGTCGGGAACAAGGCTGAGCGCGCGCCGCCCCTGTCCCACCCCACCGTCGAGGACGACGGTCCCGGTTTCGGCGATCGCCAGCGCGCAGCCGGTGATGGCGCCATCGAGCGCGTCCAGGGCGGCGGCGGCGAGCGGGGCGGAGCGCTGGCCGTCGACGACCAGCTCGACCCCCGGCGGCAGCCAGCCGCGGTCCAGCCCCGCGGGGATCCCGACCCGGCGCGCGCCCCGGGCACGGCAGAGCCGTTCCAGCAGCCCCGCGACCCCGTCCGGCGCCACCCGGTGGACCCCGGCGCCGTGGTCCGCGGCCCGGTCCAGGAAGTGAGCAACCGGGTCCTGGACGGCCGCCCCGGGCGAGGGGCGCTGCGGCCCGGGCGCGGGCGCGGGCCTCTCCACCCCATCCTGAGCCGCCCGGATCCGGGCCAGGACGACGGCGCGGGCGGTGGCGTCCGGCGTCATCCCCCAGACCGCCGGCGCCACCACTGGCGGAACGTCTCGGCGGGGACCACGGGAAGCTCACGCGCCCGCGCCCAGGTCGCCAGCGGGCCGACGCGGGGGAGGCGCCCCGTCCGCTGAAGGAGGCGCTGGGCCCGCTCGTAGCGGCGCGGCTCGGCGAGGATGCGGCCCAGCCAGGCCATCCCGCGCGCCTCCGGGCGCAGCCCCGCCCGCGGGGCCGCCGCCACCACCTTGTGGCGCAGGTGGACCAGCACGGCCGGGATGTCGATGCCGACCGGGCAGACCGCGGCGCAGGCCCCGCAGAGAGTGGAGGCGAAAGGGAGCGAGGCCGCCCCGGCGAGCCCGCGCACCTGCGGCGTGAGGATGGCGCCGATCGGTCCGGGGACGGCGGCGCGATAGGCGTGTCCGCCGGTGCGGGCGTACACCGGACAGACGTTGAGGCAGGCCGAGCAGCGAATGCAGCGGAGCGCCTGGCGACCCACCGGGTCCGCCAGCGCGCGCGTGCGCCCGGCATCGACCAGCACCAGGTGGAACGCCTGGGGGCCGTCCCCCGGGGTGACCCCGGTCCACAGCGACGTGTAGGGATTCATCCGCTCGCCGGTGGCCGAGCGGGGCAGGAGCTGGAGCATCACCGCCAGGTCGTGCCAGCGGGGGATGACCTTCTCGATCCCCATCACGGTGATCAGCGTGGGGGGAAGGGTGCAGCACATCCGTCCGTTCCCCTCCGACTCCACCACCATCACGCTGCCGGTCTCGGCGACGGCGCAGTTGGCGCCGCTGATCGCGACCGTGGCCGTGAGGAAGCGGCGGCGCAGGTGGGCGCGGGCGACCGCGGTGAGGACCGCGGGGTCGTCGGGAAGACGCTGTCCCGGCTCGCGGAAGTCGACCGCCTCGGGGAGATGGCGCTCGAAGAGGTCGCGGATCTCCGACCGATTGCGGTGGATCGCGGGGACGAGGATGTGCGAGGACGGCTCGCCCGCGAGCTGACAGATCAGCTCCGCCAGGTCGGTCTCCACCACCCGGATGCCGCGCGCCTCCAGCTCGCAGTTGAGTCCGATCTCCAAGGTGGTGATCGACTTCACCTTGACCACCTCGACGGCACCGGTGGCGGCGACCAGATCGGACACCGTCCGGCTCGCCTCGCGGGCGTCCCGCGCCCAGTGCACCGTCCCGCCGTGGGCGGTCACCTGCCGCTCCAGCTGGGTGAGGTGCCGGTCCAGCCCGGCCAGCGCGGCGTCCCGCATCGCGGCGGCGCGCCGCCGCAGCGCCTCCCCGTCGCCGAGCTCGGCCATCATCGCCGCCCGGCGGGCCTGAATCGTGGTGGTCGCCCGGGCCAGGTTAGCGCGGAGCTGGCTGTCGGCGAGCGCGGCCCGGGCGGCTTGTGGGAACGGCTCGGGCTCGGCGGCGGTCATCGGGCGCGGTCGCTGGCGGCCAGCACCTCGGCGAGGTGGGCGGTGCGAACTCCGGTCCGGCCCCGGGCCAGCCCGCCCCCGATGTGCATGAGACATGAGCTGTCGACGGCGCACACCACCTCGGCCCGGCTGGCCAGCACCGCCGCGACCTTGTCCGACAGCATCGCCTGCGAGACGTCGGGATTCTTGACCGCGAAGGTGCCGCCGAACCCGCAGCAGGTGGCGGCGTCGTCAAGCGGGCAGAGCTGGAGCCCGCGCACCGACCCGAGCAGGCGCAGGGGCTGGTCGGTCACTCCCAGCGTGCGCACCGCGTGGCAGGTCGGGTGGTAGGTGACGCGGTGGGGATAGGCCGCGCCCACATCGGTGAGGCCGAGGACGTCGGTGAGGAATTGGGAGAGCTCGTAGACGCGGGGCGCCAGCTCCGCCGCACCCCTCGCCAGCTGGTCGTCGCCGGCGGCGGCCGCGATCTGAGGGATGCCATGGCGGACCATCGCCGCGCAGGAGGCGGCGGGAGTCACGACCGACTCCGCCCCCTCGAAGGTGCGCACCACCCGGCGGGCCAGCACCAGGGCGGGCTCGCGGTATCCGGTGTTGGCGTGGATCTGACCGCAGCACGTCTGCTCCGGGGGGAAGTCCACGGTATGCCCGAGCCGCTCGAGCAGCCTGACGGTCGCCCGACCCACCGCGGGGTAGAGGGTGTCGACCAGGCAGCCGACGAGCAGGGTGCAGCGCACGGATCAGACCTCCCCGGGGGCCGCCCCGGTCGCTCGGCGCCAGGCCGCGCCGCCGGGGAAGCGGAAGCGTCGCACCGAGTCGGCACAGAACTTGGTTCCGAATCCGGGCGCCTCGGGCAGCCGGTAGCGGCCGCGCTCGACCGTGACGGGGTCCTGGAAGTGCTGGTGGAGCTCGTCGACCCACTCGACCGTGCGGTCGCCGCGCTCGCCGCCGACGCCCAGCGCGTCGAAGGCGGCGACGTGCACGGCCATCTCGCACAGGCCCACCCCGCCAGCATGGGGGCACACGGGCACGTCATGGAGGGCGGCGAGACAGAGCACCGCCAGCACCTCGTTGACCCCGCCGAGACGGCAGGCGTCCAGCTGGCACACCCCCATCCCTCCGGTGGCGAGCAGCTGCTTGAACATCACCCGGTTGTGGACGTGCTCCCCGGTCGCCACCAGGATGGGCGCGACCTGGCGGGCGATCGCGGCGTGGCCGAGGATATCGTCGCAGCTGGTCGGCTCCTCGATCCACAGGGGGTCGAAGCCGGCCAGCTGCCGGGTCGCCACGACCGCGGCCGCGACATCCCAGGCCTGGTTGGCGTCGAGCGCCAGCCGCCGGCCGGGGCCGAGCTCGTCCCGTGCGACCGCACAGCGACGCCGGTCGGCGAGCGGGTCGCCACCGACTTTGAGCTTGACCAGCTCGAATCCGGCCTCGGCCGCCGCCCGGCAGCGGGTGCGCAGCTCGTCGTCCGCGTACCCGAGCCACCCGGGCGAGGTGGTGTAGGCGGGCAGTCCCGCCGCCACCAGCTCGGCCTCACGGGATGCGCCGCCCCGGCGCCCCCGGCGCAGCAGCTCGAGCGCGTCCTCGGGCGTGAGGGCGTCGGTGAGGTGCCTGAAGTCGATGCAGGCGACCAGCTCCTCGGGGCTGCAGGCGAGCAGATGGCGCCAGAGCGGGAGGCCGGCGCGACGGCTGCGCAGGTCCCACAGGGCGTTGATCACCGCCGCGGTGGCAAGGTGGATGACCCCCTTCTCCGGCCCCAGCCACCGGAGCTGGCCGTCCCCGGCGAGCCGGCGCCAGATCCAGCCCATGTCGGACTCGACGGCTCCCAGCGGCAGGCCCACCACCAGCGGGGCGAGCGCCTGGATCGCTGCCACCACCACCTCGGTGCCGCGGCCCAGGGTGAAGGCCAGGCCGTGTCCCTCGATCCCGTCGTCCGAGTTGGTCTCCACCACCACGACGGCCGCCGAGTAGTCCGGCGCGGGGTGGAGCGCATCGGACCCGTGCCGTCCCTGCGAGGTGGGGAAGCGCACGTCGGCGGTGCGCAGCCCGCGGATCGCCTCAGCCATCGCTCGCCCCCTCCCGCGGCAGGCACGCGCGCCTGACGGGGCGCCGGGACCGACCGGGGACGCCCGCGCGCCGGGTCGGGGAGAACGGGCGGGTCACGCTGGCGGTGGTCACAGGTCCTCCCGGGCGAGCGCCGCCGGGGCACGGGCTGATGCGGATCGGGGGCGGGGACCGGTCCCCGCCCGAAGGGTCAGCCTAGCGGACCGGCGCTCCCTCAACCACCCGCGCCCGCCGTACCATGTCCCCACAACTGAAGAGCCGCACGGGCGAATGGGAATCCGGTGCAGGGCGTCCCCCGAGTTGGGGGCCGACCCGAGTCCGGAGCTGTCGCGCAACTGTGAGCGGGGAGCAGGGACCGAACGCCACCGGGATCGCACTCCCGGGAAGGCGGTCCCTCGGCTACGATCCGCGAGCCAGGAGACCGGCCCGGGCGGACCGACTCACCCCCGCGCGCAACGGGAGGGACGGGCCTGTGGCGGTGGGCCGGCCTTCGGCGTGGGGTCCTCGTCCGCCGGAGGACCGACCATGGTTCGGACGACGGGGGCCCGCGCGACTCTGGCCCTGCTGCTGCTGGGAGCCGGGCTCGCGGGATGCGGAGGGGGCGCGGCCACTCCCCCCGCCCGCTCTGAGGGCGCCTGCAGCGCCCAGATCGGCGCGCACGTGACGGTGGTGGTCGAGGTCTCGGCGCACACCATCCTCGATCGATGCGTTGCGGTGGGACCCGGCGCGGTCAGTGCCGAGACCGTGATGCACCGGAGCGGGGTGACGATCGCGCTGCAGCACTTCAGCTTCGGCGACGCCGTCTGCGCGCTGGATCACGTCCCCCCCGCGTACACCCAGTGCTTCACATCCGGCGCCCCCTACTGGGCGCTCTTCGTGGCGCCGGCGCACGGGCTCTTCCGCGCCGCCAGCACCGGCATCAGCGGGATCCGGCTGCGCGCCGGTGAGACCCTCGGCTGGCGCTACCTGCCGGCCAAGGGTCCGGTCACGCCACCGCCGTTGCGCACCCGGCGGTGATCGCCGGGCCCGACGGGCCCGACCCGCGGGCGCTGACGGCATGGGCCGGGGCCGTGATCGTGATCGCCCTGGCCACCGACAACCCCGCGACCCGGGCGCTGCTGGCGGTCGCCGCCCTGGTGATGCTCGGACGGGGGCGGCGAGCCGCCGGGGCGGGGCGACCGCCCGTGGCTCTGCTGGGGCTCGCGGTGGCGACCAGCGTGCTCCTGAACACGCTGCTCAGCCACACCGGCAACACCACCCTGGTCCGGCTGCCCCTCTGGCTGCCCGGCGTGGGGGGGCGGATCACCCTGGAGGCCGCCCTCTTCGGTCTCGACATCGCGCTGGGCCTGGCCGCCTGTCTGGTCGCGGCGATGACCGTGGCGGTGCTGGTGGAGCCGGAGCGCCTCGCCGCCGCCCTGCCGGGGCCGCTGCGGCGCACGGGCGCGGCCCTCGGCGCGGCGCTGGCGCTGGTGCCGCGGCTGGCCCGCAGCATCGGCGCCATCCGCGAGGCGCAGCAGATGCGGGGATGGCGGGCACGCGGGCTGCGCTCCTGGGCGGCGGTGGTAGTCCCCGCGGTGCTGACCGCGGTCGAGGGCTCCTTGCAGCTGGCGGAAGCCATGGAGGCGCGCGGCTTCGGGCCCGGGCCCCGCACCGCCTACCGGGTCGCCACCCGGTCGCGGGGGGATCGCGCCCGACTCGCGTGCGCGGCGACCGCCCTGGGCCTCTTCCTGGCCGCCAGCCTGACCGGCGGCGACCCGGTCTGGTACCCCTACCCGTCGCCCACCGGACCCGTGCTCGCGCCCGCGGTGCTGGGGGCCTGCGCTCTCCTCATCCTGGGGGCCTGGCTGCCGTGAGCCCCGCTCCGATGGCCCGCTTCGAGGGCTTCAGCTACTGGTATCCGGACTCCGGCTCCGCGGCGCTGGCGGAGATCAGCTGCACCCTGGGGCCGGAGCCGGTGGTGGTGCGGGGAGACTCCGGCTCCGGCAAGACCACCCTGCTGCGCACGCTGAACGGGCTAGTGCCGCACTTCCACGGCGGCCGCGCGCGGGGACGGGTGTCGGTCTACGGCGCAGACGCCCTGCGCACGCCCACCCGCACGCTCGCGCGCCGGGTCGGCATGGTCTTCCAGGAGCCGGAGACCCAGTTCGTCCTCGGCCGGGTCGCCGCCGACGTGGCGTTCGGGCTGGAGAACCTCGCCTGCCCCCGGGCCCTGCTCCAGGAGCGGGTCGAGGCGGCGCTGCGCGCCCTCGCGATCTGGCACCTGCGCGGTCGCCGCATCACCCGGCTCTCAGGCGGCGAGCGCCAGCGGGTCGCGCTGGCCGGGGTGCTGGCGCCCGCCCCGCGCGCCGTCGTGCTCGATGAGCCCTGCTCCCAGCTGGACCCGGATGGCGCGCGGGCCCTGGCCGCGCTGCTCCGGCGGTGCGCCGGGCAGGGCACTACCGTGATCGTCGCCGAGCACCGGCCCGCGCGGCTCGGGCTGGTGGGTGCGGCGACCCTGCAGCTGGCGCGGGGCCGCCTGGTCCCCGGCGCCCCCGACAGCGGGGGATCCCCCGGGGACGGATTCAGCGCGCCCGCTCGCCGGATCCCCCGGCTGCCCGATGGCGAGCCGCTGTGGTCGGTCGCCGGCCTGGTTGCCGGCCACGGCGCGCCGGTGGTCGCGGCCGACCGGTTGGCCGGGCAGGGTGGCGAGGTGGTCGGGATCACCGGCCCCAATGGCAGCGGCAAGACCACCTTCCTGCGGACCCTGGCCGGGTTCCTGCCGCCGCTCGCCGGCACGGTGGCGAGGCGGGCCGCCCGCACCGCGTACCTGCCCCAGGATCCCGCCAGCCTGCTCCACCTCCCCAGCATCCGGGCCGAGCTGCGTCAGACCCAGCACTGGCTGAGGCGCCCCGCCCCGGTGGAGCCGCTGCTCGCCGAGCTCGGTCTGTCCGAGATCGGCGATCGCGATCCCCGCGACTGCAGCGTCGGCGAGCGCCAGCGGGCGGCGCTCGCCGCGGTGCTCGCGGCCGAGCCTCAGCTGGTGCTCCTCGATGAGCCGACCCGGGGAATGGACGCCCCGGCCCGCGCGGCCCTGGGCCGCGTGCTCGACCGCCTGGCGGCGGCGGGCGCGGCGGTGGTGCTCACCACCTGCGACTCCGAGCTCGCGTCCGAGCTGTGCGACCGCCTGCTGGTCGTCGCGAGCGGCCGGGTGGAGGCCTCCCCCTCCCGGGCGGGCGGGCGGGCGTGATCCTGGTGGCGATCTCCTTGCTCGGGCTGGGCCTGTTCCTCTGGCCGTTCACCGGACTCGGCCTGCCCCCGGCCACGCCGGCGCTGGCGGTGGTGGCCGGGGCGACCCTCGTGCTCCTGCTGGTCGAGGCCGGCCAGCGCCGGATGGACAGCCGCCAGCTCAGCTTGCTGGTGGCCTTGAGCGCCGTCGACGCGGGGATGCGGGCCGCCCTGGTCACCGGCATCGGCGGCTTCAGCCCCACCTTCTTCGGGATCCTCTGCGGCGGGTACGTTCTCGGGCCCAGCTTCGGGTTCTCGTGCGGGGCGGGCTCGCTGCTGGTGTCGGCCGTGGTCACCGGCGGGGTCGGCCCCTGGTTGCCGTATCAGATGCTGGCAGCCGGCTGGGTGGGGGTGGCCGCCGGGCTGGCGGGACTGGTGCGCCGCCGCCGGGCCCCCGGCCGCTGGGACCTCGCCGCCCTGGGTGTGGTCGGGGCCGCCTGCGGGATCGGCTTCGGGATCTGCATGGACGTGTGGAACTGGACGTTCTTTCGTGCCTCGCCGCAGCTGGGCTGGAGCCCGGGTCTGGCACCGGCGGTCGCCGCCGCTCACTTCGTCCGCTACTACCTGGCGACCTCACTCGTCTATGACAGCCTGCGGGCCTTAGGGAACCTGGCGATGGTGGCCGCGTTCGGACTACCCGTGCTGGTGGGGCTGCGCCGGGTGGCGGTGCGCTTCACCCTGGTGCTGGAGCCGGCGGCCCCGGGGAGGGCCGACGGGGTGGAGCTGGCCGCGGGCGACCCCGGCCCGGTGCGGGGCCGACCCTCCGGACGGTAGGGTGGCGGGATGGAGCCGCCTCCCCCCACCGCCCCCCCGGTGCGCGCCCAGCCGCCGACGGGGGAGACCGGGGCCGGGTCCTCAACCTGGCTGGCGACCCGGTGCCCTCGCTGCGAGGTGGAGATGCTCCCCGAGCATGCCCACTATCGCTGCCCCCGCTGCGGGACCCGGGACTCCTGCTGCATGTGACACCGCCGGCGGGGCGATCGCGGGATCCCCGCCGACCTGGGTGACGGTGGAGCGGGTGCCATCGCTGCTGGGGCCGGGGACGGCGGTGCCGGACACGCGGCTGGAGAACGGGAGCGGAGCCCTGTCGCCGCGGGCGACGCCGCCGATCTGGGCGCTCGGCACCAGCCCGGGGGAGGGCCGGGTGCCGTCGCCGTCGCGGGTACCCCCGACCCGGCGGCCCGGCAGTGGCCCCCCTGGAACCGCACCGCGCCCGGCGCCCGCCTGATCCCGGCACCCGGGCAGGCGACGGCCGACTCCCCCCAGCTGGCTGAGGTAGCCGGGGGAGAGGTGGTTGGGCTCGAGGGGAGTGCCGCGGACCTCGTGGGCTCGGTGGCCGACCACGATCGTGTGGGCCCGCCCACGCTCACCTCGACGTCCTGCGGGCTGTGGATCGAGCCCCGGATCGTGAGCCGGTCGCGGCCGACCACCGTTCCCCAGGCCCGGCCACCCCCCCGGTCCCAGCGGGTACGGCAGCAGATCGGAGGCGGGCGCTCGGGCGCGCGGGCGAGCCCTGATCGCCGAGGATGGCCGATTGAGGTGGGCCCCCGACACCGGTCCACGGCCAGGAGGACCTCGATCGCCAGCCGCCCCGCATCGACCCCAGCCGACCGCCCCGAGCCTGACGGCTCGACGGTCGGGGCGCGACACCGGGAGGGGGCCACGCTCCTGCCGGGAGCCCCTGCGGGGGCGGCGCGGGTGGGGGATCGTCGGACCGAGCCGGACTCGCGTCGCCGAGGCTGGGCCCGGACCGTCCCCGCCCCGTTGCGGGTGCCGCTGTTCCGCCGCTTCTGGTTGGGCCTGTGGCCCCTGCTCCTCGGCAAGTGGATGCAGCTGGTCGCACTCGGCTACCTCACCTTCTCCCTCACCCACTCGGTGCCGGCGGTGGGCCTGGTGGGCGCCGCCGACGGGCTCCCGGCGCTGGTGCTCGGGCTCCCCGCGGGGGTGGTCGCCGACCGGGTCTCGCGACGTCGGGTGCTCATGGTCACCACCGCCACCATGTCCGCCACCGCCTTCGCGCTGACCGCGGCGGTCCTCTTTAGCCATGCCGGCCTGCCGGCCCTGGTGGTGGCGGCGATCGCCTTCGGCAGCGCCGATGCCTTCGACACCCCCAGCCGCCAGGCGCTGGTGGCCGACCTCGTCTCCGAGGCGCAGCTGCTCGGCACGGCCGCCCTCACCTCGACCGCCTCCAGCGCGACCCGGATCATCGGCCCCAGCCTGGCCGGGCTGCTGATCGGATTCGTGGGGCCGGCCGCCTGCTTCGGCGCGATGGGGGTGCTCGTGCTTCCCTTCCTGCTGGTGCTCGCCCTGGGACTGCGAGGGGTCGTCGCCACCGGCCGGCCGGAGGTGCGGGGAACCGCGCGGCAGGATCTCGCCGAGGGGCTGCGCTGGGCGGCGAGCGACGCCCGCACGCGCTGGATCCTGGTCGCGATGGGGGTGCTCGCGATCCTCGGCGTCGGCTACATGCCGTACCTGCCGGTGCTCGCCCGCGATCAGCTCCACGGCGGCGGCCAGCTGCTCGGTCTGCTGTACACCATGGGAGGGATCGGCGCGCTGGTGGGCGGGCTCGCCATCACTGCCCTCAGCCGTCGGCTCCCCCGCGGGCGGCTCCTGCTGGGGGCCGCCCCGGTCTATGCCCTCGCCCTGTTCGCGGTGACGCGGGCGACCACGGTGGCAGTCGCCTTCCCGGCGCTGATGGGGGTCAGCCTCGGCTTCGTGGCGATCAACACCGCCAGCCTCAGCACCCTCCAGAGCCAGACACCCAGCCGACTGCGGGGCCGTGTGCTCGCCTGCTACGGGCTGGTGTGGGGGCTGGCACCCCTGGGCACCCTGCTGTATGCGGTGCTGAGCCGGGTGGTGCCGCTCTTTGACGCCATCGCAGCCGGGGCCGTCGTGGTCGGGGCGGTCGTGCTCCTGGCCGCCACCCGGCCGGCGGTGCGGGGCCTGCGCTGAGGCACGCCAGGGTCGGGAGCGCCGGGTGGGCCCGCAGCGGTGCCGGCGGGGGGAGATGACTCGGGCGCCCGGCTCTCAGGCGTCCGGTATCAGCTCCGCTTGGACCAGTCGCCAGGGGTGGGTGCCGGTCTCCACCAGCACGGCGAGCTCGACAGTCGCTCCCGGCGCCTGGGTGCGACGCCGACCGCGGCGTTCGCGCGATCGGTCCCCAAGCCGCAGTCGAACCCAGGCGGAAGGACCTTCGGTGGGCTCGGCGCGCGCTCCGGCCGGGGGCCGTCCCGGCCGCCAGCGGAGCTCGGCCCGAGCCGGCTCCCAGTGGGCGCCGGCCGCGTCGAGGCCGGCGAGCACGGACAGCAGCCGCTGACGGGCGGGCCCTTTCGTGAGCGCGCGCACCTGGGTGCGGTCCCCGGCCGCGCAGGCGCGCTCGAGCCCGTCGACCAGATCCCGCAGGCAGCGGTCGGCCTCGCCGAGGTCGGGCAGCGAGCGGCGGCGGGGTTCCGCCACGAGCGTCACTCCGTCTCGGCCCGGCGCCGCGCTGCCCAGTCCTGGAGGGCGGCGGCGAGGCCGGTGTAGGCGACCTGCATACCGCGGTCGGCGAGGCTCAGGGGCCGGCGTTCGGTCAGCGCTCGCAGCGCCGGGTCCGGAGCCCAGGGCAGGCGGGCGCGCGCCGCGGTCGCCAGCTGCGCCTCGAGCCCCAGGCTCCGCTGCAGGCCGGGCCGGTCGCCGTTGAGGATCGGCCAGACGGCGGCCGGGGGCACGCCCCAGCGGAGGCAGGCCTGCTGGAAGCGGCGCGCGCCGCGCATCCCCGCGGGGTCGCCGGCGAACGGCACCAGGACGACGTCGGCGCGCGGGAGCCAGAAGCTGGCTCCGGTCGCCAGCCCGCTGGAGCTCCCGCGGTCGAGGTCGACGACGATGGCAGTGAACGCGGGCGCGAGGAGGTAGGTCAGGACGTAGTCGAGGTGCTCCGGACCGACCGCGTCGCGGTACTCCGACGCGGCGGGCGCAAGCAGCACGTGCATCCCCGCCACCGGGTCGCGCGCCAGGTACTGGCCGAGGTCGCCATCGCCCGCGGCCAGCACGGGAAGCGCCTCGAGGAGGTCGGCCAGGGTGGGGTGGCCGTCCCCGCGCAGCCGGAGGTCCTGATCGGGAGCCTCGTAGTCCTGGTCGATCAGGAGCACCGGTCCGGCGCCAGGGCGGTGGGCGAGCGTGGCGGCGAGGCTGTGCGCCACCGTCGAGCGACCGCTGCCGCCACGGCCGCTCCCGACCGCGATGATCAGCGGCCGGCCCTGCTCCGCGAGCAGGCGGGGACCGGCGCCACGTCCGCCGCGGGCGGGGCCGAGCACGGGGACAGCGGGTGGCCGCCGGAGCAGGCCCTGGGCCGCGCGCCGCAGGGATGCGCGGGGACTGGTCGCGAGCAGCACCCGCACTGCCCCGACCAGCGCGGCGGCGGTGCTCCCCGGCGTGCCGGGGACGGCCCGGCGCGGACCGGCCGCCGCCACCAGGGGATGACAGGGAACCGGGGGGCGGTCGCCGGGAGCGGGACCGGGTCCGGCGGGGTGGGTCGGCGGCAGCTGCTGGGCCGGGTCGTGAGCGGGCGCGGGCGGCCGCTGCCGGACCCTGGCTCGCCGCACCGACTCACCGCCCGCGCTACCCGGCGGGATCATGAGCACGTCCCCGCCGGGGCCGGGCGGGACGGCGTGGCACTCCCGAATCCGTGAGCGAGCAGGGCCACCCCGGTGGCCGTGACCTCCACCGACCGGAACCCGAGCAGCGCCAGGAGGTGGAGGGCAACGGCGCGCCAGAGGTAGACGCGAACCTCGGCCGGGGCGGCGGGCGCGTAGGTGGAACGGGCCTGTGAGCCCAGCCCGCTGGCGCACCCGGCGAGGAAAGCGTAGGCACAGCCGCTGCCGACCATCCCGGCGGGAGCGGGAGGCGGCCCGGTCTCCCAGACGTCTCCGGGCGGGGCCCCCGGCAGGGGGCGGCACCCGCCCAGATCGGCCGCCGCGATGATCCGCCCGAGCACGAGGTCGGCCGATCCGATCCCGTTGCCACAGCCGGTCGGGTCGTCGGGCACGGTGCACAGCTGAAAGATTCCGGTCGCCTCCAGCCGGCGGACATCGAGGGCGTCGGCACCCCCCTGAGCCGCCGCCTCGGCGACCCCCAGGAGGTCGGCGTGGGCCTCCAGCACCGTTCCCCCGTCGACGGCGAGGCCGGCGATTGGGAGAAGCACCAGCCCGAGCAGGATGGCGAAGGCCGGCAGCACCTGACCCCGAAGGCGGGCGTCCGAACCCGTCAGCACCTATCGCCCTCGGTGGAGACCGCGACATCGCGACTGCGAAAGGCATCCACCTTGACCAGCGCCCGCGCCGATAGTCGCAGCGGCAGCCAGGCGCCCCCGTCGGGCAGCCACGCGAGCCGGGGGCGCAGGGCGACCACCACCAGCACGTCGCCGGGGTTGGCCAGCCCGGGGGCGCCCCCGCCGATGCGGCAGAAGGCGCGCTGGGGTCCGGTGCCGAACCAGATCGCCTCGGCACCCCCGGACCGGCTGAGTGCCAGCCTGGAGGCGGCCGGCTGCGCTCCCACGCACCGGCCGGCCAATCCGTCGCGAAACCAGACTCCCGCGAGGGGAGGGCTCGCCGCCACCACCTGGGCCAGCTGGGCATGGCCGTCGCCGCACGCCGCCACCGCGTCGGGCGCGCGCGCGGCGACTAGGGCGGCGGCCTGCGCCGCCGCGTCGAGGGCGCCGCCGATCCGCGCCAGCTGGACCAGCGTCACCACCCCGAGCACCAGCAGCAGGATCAGCGGGGTGACCAGGGCCAGCTCGACGAACGCCTGCCCGGCACCGGGGGACAGCGGGGGCGCGACGGGATCGCGGCTCATGCCGTCAACTGCTCCACCTGAAGCCGCAGGTGCGCGTCGACCAGGAAGGGGGAGGCGGTCCCGAGACCGGGCATCGGCAGCAGCGGCAAAAGGGCTCCGCGCACCCACACGTCGACAGCGGTGGCGGGCCAGTCCGCATAGGTGAGGCAGACGTGGACGACCCCGGCCGCCGGGGGCAGCCGGCAGCCCCGCATGCCGGCGCCCACCCCAAAACATGCGCCGCTGACGCAGCGGGGGTTCTGGGGGCCGTCCAGCTCCGCAGGCGCCGGTCCCCAGCCGGCCGCCGCGCCTCCGGGGAGCGGTCCCGGCTCACAGGGGCGCGCGCTGAAGGCGATGGGCACCCCGTCCCGGTAGCGCACACAGGACCCGGGCAGCCCGCATCCGCCGCAGCCGATGATGACCCGGGTCCCGAAGACGGCCGTGGGCAGAAGCTGGAGCAGGGCGGATTGGCCCGCCTCCAGGGTCCCCACCGGGTTCCCGGCCGCGACCGACGCGGAGGCGACCCGCGCCGCCTCCAGCACATCCGCCTGGGCGCCCTCGTCGGCGAGGCCGAGGAGCGCCACCTCGAGCAGGCCCATCACCAAGAGCACCAGACCGGCGGTCGCGAGCGCGAACTCGACCATCGTCTGGCCCGAGCCCCCGCGGCGCGGCCGGCGCCTCATGTGAGCGCACCGGCGAGCCGGGCCAGCGCGGGATAGAGGACGAGCACGATGAACGGGAGGAGGATGCAGAGGCCGGTGGGCAGCAGCATCTGAATCACCTGGCGCTTGCCGGCTGCCAGCAGAGCGTCGCGCTGCTGGTCGCGCAGGGTGCTGGCCAGTTGGCGCAGGACCGGCCCCACCGCGGCGCCCTCGGTCCGCTGCAGCCGCGCCACCGTGGCCAGCGAGGCCAGAGCCGGCAACTCGAACTCCTGGGCGAGCGCGTCGATGCGGTCGTCGAGGTGGGGACCGCCCGCGAGGGCGCTCTGGCTGAGGCAGGCCTGAAGGCAGTCGCTGGCAAGTCCGCCCACCTGCGTGACGACCTCCTCGAGAGCGCGCCGGAACCCCACGCCGCCGCCGGTCTGCTCCAGCACCATGAGGTCGGCGAGGATCGGGAGCTGACCGAGCAGGGTGGAGCGGCGCCGACGACCGCGGCGGCCGATGTCGGCAGCGGCCGCGACCGGGACCGCGGCCACCGCCAGGGCGCTGAGCGGGGCCGGGACCACGACCCACCCGGTCACGCCGGCCCCGACCAGAGCTCCTGCGGTGGCAAAGGTGGCGAGCAGGGTGACCCCGATCGCAGCCGCGGGGCTGAGGCTGAGACCGGCCCGCCGCAGGAGCTGGGCCAGCCTCGCCCCGACACTCCACCGTGCCGTGACCGATCGCGCCCGGGCGCGGATCCCTGCCCGATCCGACCGAGCCGCGGCGGGCTGACGGTGTCCCGCGTCGCCGGACCCCGGGCGGCGCCGGCGCGCCACCCAGGCCGCCAGGGTGGGTCGACGGGGCAGGCAACCCGCCACCGCGGCCGCGATCGTCGCCAGCGTCAGGGCGGCCACCAGCGCCAGCCCGAGCCCCGACGGGGCGGGGGTGACGGTCATGCCTCCGACTCCCGCACCGGCGGCGGCGGGGGCGGCGGCAGCGGTGCTGACGAGCGCCGCAGCTTCGCCGCAAGCGGCACCGGCCGCCCCCCCGACGCGGCGGGGGCGGGAGAGCCGCTGGAGACCGAAGCGCGGGACGCGCTCCGAGTCCCGGCTCCCCCGATGGCCGCCCACCCGGATCGGCGGACAGCCCTCGGGACCCAGTGACCGGCCCCGCGCCGGGCCGGCCGCCGGTCGGGAACCATCGCCGCGGCCGCGAGGGGACCGGTGCGCAGCGGCAAGCGGTCGGGTTCGGGCAGCCGCAGGATCCGGCGCATCCACCCGTATCCGATCACCATCAGGGCGGCGATCCCGGCCAGCACCGCCTGACCCTGAGCGGTGGTGTAGGGGGCGAGGTAGGCGGGGTTGACAAGCCGCAGCACGGCCACCACCGCCACCGGCATGCAGCAGATGACGGCGGCGCCGTATCGACCCTGGGCCTGCTCCGCGTCCACCTGGCCCCGCACCAGCTCGACCGCGCGCGCCGAGCGTCCCAGCTCCGAGAAGAGCGGCACCAACTGACCGCCGGACCGGTTTCCGACGATGAGCGCAACCGCGAGGAGGCTGGCGAGGGGATCGTCCAGGCGCGCCTCCAGCTCGCGCACCGCTGTCTCGAAGGGTGCTCGGCGCCCGCGCTCGATGAGTCGGCTCACCTCCGGTCGCAGCCGAGCGGGGCCCCGCTGCGAGAGCACCTCGAGGCTCTGGCGCAGCCCCTGTCCGGTCGGCAGCAGCTGGACCAGGAGCTCGATCGCCTCCACCAGCGCGAGCCGGCGCGCGCGGCGCGCACGCCCCCGCCGACGCGCGCTCACGAGCCAGGCCAGCGTTCCGACCGCGGCCAACGCCGCCCCTCCCACCAGCGGGAGACTGAGCCCCACCAGCACCAGCGCCGCGCCCGCGGCGACCGCCAGCACCACGAGGCGACGGCGGGCGACAGCCGCGGGCCACCAGGCGGGGCCGTGTGCCGTACCCGGATCGACACGCCGCGATCGTCGAGCCAGCAGGGCGGCGACCACCAGCCCCAGCAGGGTGGCAGCAGCGAAGGCGCCGATCATCGTGAGGCCCTGTCGTCAGTCAGCTGGGACCGCGCCCGCCAGCTGGCGGGCGAGCCGGTCGAGGTCGACCCCGCCCGCCCGCATCTTGTCGACCACCTTGGTGGGGAGATCATCGAACCGAAGCCGGGTCCAGTGCCAGCGACCGCTGCCCGGGTCGTAGCGACAGAGCTCCTCGTGGACCGGCCACCCCGCCTCCACGCTGCCGGTGATCACCGCCACCTGATCGACGACCCGGCGGTCCCGTCCGGTGGCGTCACGAGTGCGCAGCAGGTGGATCACCAGGTCGACCTTGGCGGCCACCTCGTGGGCGATCGCGATCGGGTCCGCGCGCGCCTGTGCCGGATGCCGGCGGATCAACGTGTTGAGCCGGTGGAGGGTATCCCGGACGCTGTTGGCATGCAGCGTGGTGCCGCTGCCGTCGTGCCCTGTGCCCATCGCGTCGATCACGTCCAAGGCCTCGGGTCCGCGTGACTCCCCGACGAAGATCCGGTCCGGCCGCTGCCGCAGGGCGTTGCGGACCAGCTGCTGGATGGTGATCGCTCCCTGTCCTTCGATGTTCGCCTCCCGCGCCTCCAGGGAAATGCAGTTGGGCCGCCCGCCGCTGCGCGTGCGCACGTGCAGCTCGCGCTGGTCCTCAATCGTGATGACCCGCTCGCCGGCCGGGATCTCTCCGATCAGCACCCGCAGCAGGGTGGTCTTCCCGCTTCCCGTCCCGCCTGAGATGACGATGTTGAGACGCCCCTGGATTGACGCACGCAGCAGCAGCATCAGCTCCCAGGGCATCGCCCCCGCATCCACCAGATCGTCGAGACTGGTGAAGCGAGCCAGGTGGTGCTTGCGGATCGTGATCGCCAGTGGCGTCGCCACCGGGGGGAGCACGGCATTGAGACGGGACCCGTCCTCCAGCGTCGCCGTCACCATCGGGCTGGCCCGGTCGAAGTGGGCCGAGCCGCGGTCGAGGTGCTGCTGAACCAGATCGACGAGCTGGTCCTCGTCGTCGAACTCGATCCCGGCGGGCTGCTGGCGACCGTCGCGGACGACCAGGACCTCCTTCGGGCCGTTGACGAGAATCTCCTCCACCGCCGGGTCGGCGAGCAGCTCGCCCAGCGGCCCGAGCGGGGTCACGCGCGCGAAGATGCGCGCGCCGAGGCGGCGATACTCCGCCCGCGACAGCACCGGCAGTCCCTCCAGCGGCGCCCGCGCATGGTACCCCCGCAGCTGCTCATCGACCGCGTCCCGGATCCAGCTGCGGTCGTCGGCCACCAAGCGGGTGCCGGCGCGGCGTCCCAACACCTCGGTGATCGCGGACTGGACCGCGGCGAGCACGAGCGTCTCCACCTGATCCGCGGGAGCGGAGGGATCGCCTGGCGCGCTGGTCGTGAGCGCGCCGGCATCCTCCCGCTTCGAGGGCGCGTCGATCACGACCACGGCGCCGCCACTCCCGACGGGGGCGGGGTCACAGCCCCCTCCCACGCCACGTCCGACCAGGCGTCGGGGCTGACGACCCTGGGACCGATCCGGTCGGCCAGCGCGATGAAGGCGCGGCGCATTCGGCCCGGGGATATCCCCGGACGATGGACTGCGGCGGCGCCGCGGAGGGCCGACGTCTCAGTCGGGATGCGCCCCAGCACGGGCAGGCTGTAGCTGGCCTCGAGGTCGGCGACGGCATGCGCGAGCGTCGTCCGGTCGTACCGATTGCAGACGATCCCCTCCCACGGCCCCGCCGCCACCGCGGCGGCGGCACGGCCCCGGACGGTGCGGTCGAACGCGACCGAGCCGACCCGGTTGGCCACCACCGTCCAGAGCAGGCCGTCGCAGCACCGGGCCACCGCGCTGGTGAACGGGCTGAGCAGGGCGCCGATGTCGACGATCACCCACTGGTGGCTGGTCCGCAGGCTCGCGATCACCGCCGCCACCAGCTCCGGCGTGCAGGCTCCCGGCTCCCCGGCGTCGTCCAGGCCGCTGAGGATGTCGAGCGCTCCCCGCCGTTGCAGGTGGCGCTCGAGCAGCCCGGAGTCGAGGGGCTGCAGCAGGGCCTCGTGGGCGAGGAACCACAAGGAGCGCTCGGGGTCCAGGTCGAGCTGGATGCCCACGGTCCCCAGCACCGGATCGGCGTCGACCAGCACGGTGGCGCCGCGCCCTGACAGAACGGCCGCCAGGTTGAGGGCGATGAAGGTGCGCCCGGGAGCGCCTGGCGGCCCGGTCACGCCCAGCACTGTCGCGCCCGGGGTGGCCGGCCCGACGAGCTCGCCATCGTCACTCCCCCACCCGCGCCGGCGGGATCCTGGCAGGATCCGGCGCCACCGGCGGCTCACGTCGGCGACGGGTGCGCGGCCCGACCCCGCGCGATCGGGCGCCCCGCCGTGCCCGACCGCCCCGGACATCCCGCCTCGGTCAGGGCCGGAAGGCCGCGCCGGATCACGGCGAGAGCGGTCCTCGCCACCGACATCGGCCTCTCCGCCCCAAGGCAGATCCTGGTCCCGGCGGGGACCGCCCAGAGCAGCTGGGTGGCATCCATGAAGAGCCACGGGCTCACCAGGGCGGGCGGGACCGTGATCTCAATGGTCTGGGCGGCAGGGTCGACCCCGGTGACGAGGACGCTGGCCGCCAGCGGCACGACGCAGCCGGCCACGGCGGGGGTGGAGCAGAGGTTGGCCCCGGGGACGACCAGGCCCGTCTGTGTCCCCGATACCGCGAAGAGGTCGACTCGGGTGCCGGACTCGACGCCCGCCGGGAGGTCGGCAAGTCGCAGCGAAAGCACCCGGGCCACCGCGGCGTGTGCCGGGGTGAGATCGTGCCAGAGCAGCAGCTGGCCCCGCTGCAGCCCGACCAGCAAGCTGGTGCCCGCCACGGCGGCGTAGTCGCGCTGGGGGATCAGGTCAGCAGCGGTGACGGCGGTGCCGACTCGGACCAGCTCCCCCTGAGGGCTGAGGTCCTGGGTCGTGGCGGTGAGCACGGTTCCCGCCGGGAGAGCTCGGGCCGCCACCAGGACCCGGACGAAGCCGGCCTGAGCGCCGGCGCCCAGGTAGAGGAATCCCGCCAGCGCAGCCGCGAACGTGGCCCCACCGGCCGCGAGCGCGGTCCACCACCTCATCGTCGGCCCGGCGGGCGCACTTGTCCCCTGGCCGGCGCGGAACGTCCCACCCAGTTCACTTGCCCAGCGCGCCCCGTCGAGCGAGGCTCCTCCTCCCGCGGGCCGCGATGTCGGCTCCCGTCCCGACCCCGGTCCCGTCCTGCGCGCGCCATTGTTCCCGCCGGCGTCGGTCGGCGCCAGGGCACCGAACCCGGATCGTGACGGAGCGACGCCGGCGCCCGGAGCGGATTCTCCCCAGCCGCCGCCCAGCCAGCCCCGCCGCCCACCGCGCCCCCCGAGTTCCGGGGCCGGCCACCGCCCGGCTCGCGGCGAGCGAGGGAGAGGCGGCAGGATTGCGAGGTTACCTCCCGGTAATCTTCCCCCTGGCCGGGCCTCGCGGTCGACGCCAGGGTCACGCCGCGTCCAGGAGCTGGCGGGCGGTGTCATCTCGGCGCAGCCGGGCAAGGCCGCGCTTGTAGAGACCGCGGACTCCCTCACTCGTCATCCCCGAGCGGCGGGCGATCTCGGCAGTGGTGCAGCCCTCCAGCAGGTGGGCCCGGACCACCTGCGCCTGGCGCGGGGTGAGCCGCTCCAGCAGCGTGGCCACCAGGCGGCGCTCGACGACGAGCACATCGGGCGGCGCCGTCCCCGCCACCAGCGCGGGGTGATTGGGGTGCAGCGCCAGCAGCGCCTCCAACCCAGGGCCGGCGTGACGGGCACGAACGCAGTCCGCCGCCCAGCGGTGATGCCAGCGGTGGAAGGCGATTCGGCGCAGCCAGGCTCGCAGCACGATCTCCTGATCTCCGGCGAAGCTGGGTAGGCGCACGATCGCGGTGGCGAAGACATCCTGGACCAGGTCGGCCTGGTCCTCTGGTGGCCGCTGCCCGAAGCACCGGGCCACATCGGCCCGGAAGGTGGCGAACATCCAGGCGATCGACTCGGGATCCCTGGCTCGAAGACGCTCGACTCGCTCGGCGAAAATCACGACCGATCCTCCCTGTGCCGGCCCCGCCGACCGCGACCCCGCGGCCGTTCTTCCCTGGGGCCGAGTCTTGGACCGGTCCCTCGCCAGCCGTCCCCGACCGGGTCGGATCGGCTCCCGGCTTGGGCCGGCGGCCCCCTCGGATGTCGTTGGCGGACTGCACGGTTTGTGTCGGCGGGCGCGCCGGGGTACCCTGGTCGCCGCTGTCGATGGCAGGGATGGGCCACGTGAACCGGATCTCCGTGCCGCTTGTGCTGGTGGTCGACGACGACCCGCGCGTCGCCGAGACCGTGGCCGAGCTGCTCCGCCCCGAGGGCTATGCCGTCCAGGGCGCCGGGAGCGCGAACCAGGCGCTGGAGACGATCGCCACCTGCCGGCCCGACTGCCTGGTGGTGGACTGGGCGATGCCAACCCTGAGTGGGCTGGAGCTGGTGCGGCGGCTGCGCCAGGCGCGCGACGGGGTTCCGGTGGTGATGCTGAGCGCCCGCGGCGAGGCCATCGATCGGATGGCCGGGTACGACGCCGGAGTCGACGTTTACGTTGACAAGTCGGAGGATCCCGGCGTGCTCCGGGCGGCGGTGCGACGGCTCCTGCTCCGCCGCCGCGGCTCACCCACCCGCTTCGAGCACGCTGGCCTCACGATCGACTCGGGTACCTGGACCTGCTGCGTGGACGGCCTGCCGGTGGCGCTGCCGCGTCGGCTCTTCCTGCTGCTCCATCTCCTCGCCAGCCAGCCCGGTCTGGTGGTGCGCAAGGAGCAGATCGTCTACCAGGTGTGGGGGGTCGACTCGGACGTGTACAACCGGGCTGTCGACAACGCCGTCGCGGAGCTGCGACGGCTGCTCGGGGACCGCGGCGGATCCCCCCGGTTCATCCATACGGTGCGGGGGATCGGGTACAAGTTCGAGGTGCTGCGGTGATCAGCGGCCCCACCGACTCCGTGTCCAGGGGATCCCGCCTGCGCTCGCCGGCCCCGGCGCGACGGGCAGCGGCTGGGGAGCTGGCGGCGCTGGCGGCAAGCCTGTTCAGCCAGTGGGACGACGGGATCCTGATGGTGGACCGCGGCCTGCGGATCCTCGGCGGGAATCCCGCGCTCACCGCGCGGATCCCGCTGTCCGCCCTCTGCGATGACGAAGGCCGCCTCAGCATCCCCGCGCTGGTGCGGCTGGCCCGCGCCGGGCTCGGCGGTGTGGATGGGCCCGCCGCGCCGGTGGAGCTCACGACCAGCGCCGTGGCTCCGGTCGAGGAGGAGCGCCCCAGCGGCCCGCCTGCCCCATCGACCGCCGCGCGCTGGACCCCGTGGGCACGTGCGATGGGACTCGGCAGCCCGGTTCGGGCATGCGCGCTCGTGCTCCGCGACACAGAGCCGCAGGGGGCGACCCGGGCCGCACGCGAGCTCATCACCACCTTGTCCCATGAACTCAAGGGTCCTCTCTTCCACGCCCAGCAGGCGATCGAGATGCTGACCCAGTACCCGGTACCCGACCAACCCGGGGCCAGCGCAGCGGTCGACCGCGCCGCCGGATCGGTCCGCCAGATCGCCGCCATCGTCCGGGACGTGACCGACGTGCTCCACCTTGACGACCCTCGGCGGATGACCGTGAGACGCGAGCCAGTCGACATCGTCGCCCTGGTGGGTTCCGTGTCCGACACGTATCAGGCCCTGGCCGAGGCTCGCGGGGTCGCTCTGGAGCTGGCCATTCATCCCGGCACCGCCGGACTGCCCCCGGTGGACCTCGATCCGCCGCTGGTCATTCGCGCCCTGGGCAACCTGGTCGACAACGCCCTGAAGTACGCTCCCGCGCCGGGTCCGGTGACGCTGGCCGTGCGGCGGGCCGGCAGCCTGCTCAATCTGGAGGTGTCCGACTGCGGCCCCGGGATCGCGCCCGCCGACCAGCGACGGATCTTCGAGCCGTTCGTGCGCCTGCCCGCCGCCGCCCAGATCTCCGGCAGTGGTCTGGGACTGGCCCTGGCCCAGCGGATCGCCCGGGCCCACGGAGGAACCCTCACAGTTCAGAGCCGCCAGGGAGGTTGGACCACCTTCCGGCTCAGCCTCCTGCTTCCGGCCGGCGCCTGAGCGGGACGCGAGGCGGCTCCCCGGGTTCCGCTCGGGACCCCCGCCGGGACGACTCCCGCCGGCGACCCACCACCATTCGAGCCGGATCGGGGCAGAAGTGGTGGGACGGCTCGGAGGTCGGCGTCCAGCACCCGGGCGCGCCTATGCGGATCGCGACCCCCTCCCGGGCGACCCGCCGGCCGCGCCCGACCAGAGCCGGCCCTCTCGCCCTGGGTGGTGCGCCGGGCGGATCGCCATCCGGTGGGAGGCGGCCCGCACCTCCGCCGCCCGCCGACGCCCCCCGGGTCACCCCCCCCCCTGACCGCGCTACCGCCGTTTGAGGCCGCCTCGAACAGGTGACGCGGCGCGACCACGATCGGCGGCACCCTGCTCGGTCGTGGCCAGCCGGTAGAATGCCGGAGGTCCTCGGGGCACCGGGGCGAGCGGGCCCGCATAGCTCAACTGGTAGAGCAGGGGACTCTTAATCCCAAGGTTCCAGGTTCGAGCCCTGGTGCGGGCACCAGGGCTCACGTTCAAAGGCCGTGCTGATCGGCACAGCGCATTCACATGTGCCGGCGGGCGACAGGGGGTTTGTCAGCAGGAGCGGATCGACGACGCTGGCACCTGCCGCACGCCCGCGGACGCCGGCCGACGCGGCCACGAGGTGGGGCCAGGAGCCGAGCCGACGCGACCGCCAGGCTCGCCACCGTCCTGGGGCGCCGTCGCGGACCATCCAGCGCTCCCGCCGGAGCCCCAGACGGTGAGCGCCGTCCGCCTGAGCCGGATGGCGCGGATGGCGCGCCCGACCGTGCGCTCAGCCAGGCACGTCCGCTACGAGGGGATCGTTCGCTGCCAGCTCAGACGCCGACCCTCACGTCGCCACCACCGCCTACTGTCACGTGGCCACCCACAGCTGTCCGGATCGCGAGCTCGGTGGCGACACTCGGGAGGGCGAGGTTAGGGTCCAGGTCGAGGATCCGACCGGCGCCGGAGCGGGTAGATCTGACAGCGGTGCCGGTCTGGGCGGCCGGGCGGGAATGGCTCCCCGAGCAGGGAGGGCAACGGCAGCGCTCTCCGATCCCGTGTGAGGCTCACGGCGCGCGATGCGGATCGGGCCCGGGCCCCGGGGGCCCGGGCTGGGATCGGTATGAGGTTGCCCTGTGCCCGGCGATGACGTCGGCGAGTCGGATCTGGTCCGGGCATGCCGTCGGACTCAAGCCCCCCGACAGCTCCGCGCGCGCCGGCCGGGCCACCTCCGAAGATGGGAACGCCCGCGGCCCCGCAGGCCGGAGTCCCGAGCCGCTGTGCCTGAGTCGGTGTCAGGGTTCCCGACCGCGGAGCAGGTCTAGCTGACCCGCGGTCGGGACAGGGTCAGGCGCGCAGGGACCACGTCTCCGGGGTGATGTTGAGGTTCGGGTCCTGGGGAAGCGCACCCAGTAGGGTGGAGCTGATCTCCGAGAGCTGGACTGCGGCGGTTGGAAGCCAGAGTGCCGGTAGCTGCCGGGCCAGGTAGTTCTGGTACGTGAAGAGCGCCTGGGAACTGCGGCTGTCGTGGGTGGCGACAATGTTGGCGTTGTTGACAGCGTTGTTGTAACCACCCTTGTTGGCTCCCGCGCCGGTCTCGAAGATCTCACCACCTGTCGGGTAGAAGTCGGGGGAGTAGGACCATCCGCCCCCGTCCCAATCGAGGTTCCACTGGCAGTTGCTGCCGGTGCGGGAATTGCAGGGCGCGATCGCCACGCTCTCATTGAAGGGGACCGGCCGCAGCCGGACGTGGATCCCGACCCGCGAGAAGTCGGACTCCAGAGTCTGCATCTGCTGGTCTGCCGTCACCGTTCCGGTGGCGTACTGGATCACCAGGTTGAGGGGCAGACCCCGACGGATGCCCGCGCCGCAGTCGGCGGGTCCGCTGCCAGGGCGTGCGCAGTAGCTGGTGCCGGAGGGCTTGACGCTCCACCCATGGCTCACCAGCAGGCTGCGTGCGGTTGCCACGTTGAACGGATACGGGTTGGCCTTCTCGAAGGCGCTGGCAAACGGGTTGGGCGGCTGCGTCGGGACGGGCCCGTAGGTCGGGTAGGCATACCCCTTGAGGATGTGCGTGATGTAGGCGGGCTGATCGATGAGGTGTTGCATCGCCTGGCGGAAGTAGAGCTGGCGCAGGAATGGCGCGGTGCGGCTGGGGAAGTTGATGCGGATGAAGTCGAATCCCCAGAAGTACCAGGGGCTGAGGCGATAGCCACGCCCGTTCAGGTAGCCGCGCTGAGACAGGTCCTGGGGGGGGAGGTAGCCATATTGGATCTCTCCCGCCCGGAGGGCGTCGAACTCGGCCGTGTCCGAGGTGAAGGGCACCTCCACGAAGCGGCTGATACGGGCCTTGTACGGTCCCGAGTAGGCGGGATTGGGCTCGAACACGGTGTAGCCGGTGGTGGGATCGAAGCCGCTGCCGGGGACCAGTCGCCAGGGACCGTCCACCACCTTCCAGAGGGGGTTGGTGTCGTAGGTGGCAAGAGTGGTCGACTGCGCGTTGAGGAATCGGTAAACCGCGGCCGCGCCGCTGGGGGTCTGGTCGTAATTGCCGACCGGGCCGCCGACCCGCTCCCGGTCCCAGGCCTGTTGCGGCAGGGGCGAGATCTGGCTGAGCTCGTTGTAGAGCAGCCACTGGGGGTTGTACACCCGATTGAAGGTCATCACCACCCGAGTCGGGCTGGGATAGGTGATCCGGGCGACGTTGTCGGGGAATGCCCCCGGAACATAGGCGAACCACTGCTGCTTGTTGGCGATCAGCAGGTTCATCCAGAAGCCCACGTCGCGACTGGTGACAGCGTACCCGTCCGACCAGCGGTAGGGCTTGAGGTTGATGGTCACCGTCCGGCCTCCATCGGAGTAGACCGGCGGGTACGCCAGGCTGAGCGTGTAGTTGACCACCGGCCGGTTGCCGAGCCCGAACCAGTAGAGCGGCCGGAACAGCAGCTGCTGCAGATTGAAGGAGTTGGCGTTGCTCGAGTCCGCACCCGGCATCATCGGGAAGATGTAGTTGGGGGTGGTCGCCGGGGGCAGTGCGAACTTCACGGTCGCTCCGGTCTGAGCCGCGGCGGTGCCGGTGCCGACCGCGAGCGTCGCGGCCACCAGCGCCGCAGCCAGGAGCACCGGGAGGAGACCGCGCAGGCTCCCGCGACGACGATCTCGACTGGTCATCGGCGATCTCCCTCCACTGACCGAGGTTGGGCGAATGTCGGATCGTGTCGCGGTGGCCACCGGCACGTTCCCACTGGGCGTGGGTCGGTCCCGGCCGGGCTCACGCCCGCTTCCCCCGGCCGGGTATCTCCGCCCCCGGCTGGAGCAATCGGGGCGAGACGGTGACGGTATCGGGGTACTTGAGGCCAGTACCGGTGTTGATGAGGAGCACGGTCTGATCCGGCGTCAGCCAGCCGGAGGCGCGCAGCGCGCGCGCGGCCGCCACCGTGGCGGCGCCCTCCGGGCAAATGAAGCGTCCCTCCAGCTGTGCCATCAGCCGCTGGTGGCGCAGGATTGCGTCGTCGTCGACGGCGATCGCGCAGCCCTCGCTGGCTCGAAGCGCCTGCAGCATCATCTCGTCCCCCAGCGGCCGGGGGACGTTGATCCCGAAGGCCAGGGTCTGGGCGTCAGGCCAGCCCTCGGCGGTCCGCGCCCCCGCCGTCCACGCGCGCACGATCGGGGCGCAGCCGGTCGCCTGGACCGCGACCAGCCGCGGAGCGGGGCCCGCCAGCCACCCCAGCTCCCGCAGTTCCCGCACGGCCTTCCAGATCCCCAGCAGGCCGACCCCCCCGCCGGTGGGGTACAGGATGACGTCGGGCGCGCGCCACCCCATCTGCTCGAGGATCTCGAGCCCCAGCGTCTTCTTCCCCTCGAGCCGGTACGGCTCCTTCAAGGTGGAGACATCGAAGACCCCCCCCGCCTCGACCGCGCGACCGATGATGGCGCCGGCATCGGTGATCAGCCCGTCGACGAGGTAGAGCTCGGCTCCCGCGGCCGCGCACTCCGCGCGGGTGATGGTGGGCGCGTCCCGGGGCATCACGATCAGGCAGCCCAGCTCGGCCTTGGCGGCGTACGCGGCCCAGGCCGCCCCGGCATTGCCGTTGGTGGGCATCGCCAGATGGGTGATCCCCAGCTCGCGGGCACGACTCACCCCCACCGCGGCGCCCCGCGCCTTGAAGGTGCCGGTGGGCAGGACGCCCTCATCCTTCACGAGCAGCCGTGGCAGCCCGATCTCAGCCCCCAGCCTCGCCACCGGCATGAGCGGCGTGACCGGCTCCCCCAGGCGAACCTCGGCTTCGCGGCGCTGCACGGGGAGGAGCTCGTGGTAGCGCCAGAGCTCGAAGGGTCGCTGGTCCAGGTCAGCCGGTGACAGCTCGCGTCCCAGCCGGTCGAGGTCGTAGGTCGCTTCCAGGGGCGAACCGCAGCCACAGCGGTTCTGGGGACGGTCCGCGGGCAGCGTGGCGCTGCAGCGCGGACAGCGCAGGTCCTGTAGATAGCTGAAGCGAGCGCTCATGGCGGGCTCCGCCGCGGCGCCGGCCGCCTCGAAAGACGGCGCCGGTCGGCGGATGGGAAGGACGGGGCGCCGATCCGCCGCTGGGCTCGCGCCATCAGCGCGGTGAGCGCCCGCCGCTCCGATGCCGGCAGACCACCGTGGTCGCGCAGATTGCGCACGACCGAGAGGAGATGATCCCGCCCGACCGCGGCGGCGGCCCCAGGGTCTCCCGCGATCACCGCGTCCACGATCCGGCGGTGGTGGTCGGTCCACCGGCGTGGCAGATCCACCCCCGACCACGCTCGTTCGCGCGCCACCTGCCAGTGGGGGTCCAGCGCCACCCGCAAAAGCCCGATCGCCTGCTCCCGGAGAGCGCGGTTGCGGCAGGTGGACAGGATGGCAATGTGGACCCTGAGGTCGGTGCCGACCGCGAGCGCGGGCTCGGCAACCGCCACCCCCATCCCCCCGACCAGGGCGGCGGCGCCGTCGAGGCAGGCGAGGTCCGGATCACAGGCCGCCAGGGCCAGCACCTCCGGCTCGAGGACGAGGCGCGCTTCCAGCTGATCCACCAGACCGCCGCCGCCGGCGGCGGGGATCACCTCCGCGTCGGGGGGACCGTCGAGCTCACGCTCGATCACCAGGGATCTGGTCCCCTTGCGTGACTCGACGTACCCCGCGAACTGGAGCGCGCTCAGCGCCTCCCGCACGGAGGGCCGGCTGACCCCGCAGAGAGCCGCGATCTCCTGCTCACTCGGCAGCAGCTGACCGACGGGGTATCGGCCGTGGCGGATTCCCTGCAGGATCTGTTCTGCCACACAGCGTGCGACCGGCACCTGCCGGTCGACCACCATCAGTCCACCCATCCCACCTCTCCCCGCCACTCCCGCGCCCCGTTTATAGCCGTCGCTGCCGACCCTGTCAAGCTGCCTGACAGGGTCCACCACCGTCCCGGTCTGAGCCGTCCGCGGCAGCGCCCCACCGGGGCGCGTGGGCGCCCGCCACCGGGATGACCTCGGCCGCGGGCGAGATCCGGGACAGCCGCCCCGTCGGGGTCAGACACGAGCCGGCTCGAGACCCCATGCTGACAACTCGCGCCCCGATCGGGGTCGCCCAGCCCCCGGGCGGGCGGATCGATATCGGGCGTCGGACCGGGCCAGCGGCCCGGCGCCGGTCCGGAGCGCTGATCGTCGCACGTCGCCGGGCACGGTCGACCCGGACCCCGATGGCGGCCCGGACTGGCTGGGAACCGGGACGCGACCGGTCCCATCACCCCCCTCCTCCGCGCCACGGCGCCGGCAAATCGGGTGAGCCATACTGCGGGGATCGTGTACGGGCCGCCCGCCTTCGTCGAGACGCGCCCCGAGGTGATCGCTGGGGCGATCGCCGCGGCGCGGATCGGCGATCTGGTGACGGTTGGACCCGGTGGCCTCGACGCCACCCCGCTGCCGCTCCTGTTCGAGGCAGGAGGAGAACACGGCGCCCTGGTGGGGCATCTGGCCCGCGCCAATCCCCAATGGCGCGAGTTCGACGCGGCGCGGGAGGCGCTGGTGATCTTCCGCTCGGCGGACGCGTACGTGTCCCCGTCCATGTACCCGTCCAAGGCGGAGCACGGCAAAGTCGTGCCCACCTGGAACTACTGCACGATCCACGCCTATGGACCCCTGGTGGTGCATAACGACCTCCCGTGGGTGGAGGCGCTGGTGCGCCGCCTCACCCAGCGCCACGAGGCGTCGCGCCCGACCCCCTGGGCGGTGGAGGACGCTCCCGCGGCGTTCGTCGCCCACATGCTCCGCGCGATCGTGGGGATCGAGGTCCCGATCACCCGGCTCCACGCCAAGTGGAAGCTCAGCCAGAATCGCTCGCAGGCCGATATCGACGGGGTCTGCCGCGATCTCGCGAGTGGGACCCCCGGCGACCGCAAGCTGGCGTCGGCGATGCGCGAGGCGAGCCGCGAACCCCCGGGCTGACCCCACCAGCGGCGCCCGCGCAGGTTGGCTCCCGGCGGGTCACGCCCCCGCGGTCAGCGGGTCCGCCCGGGGGAGCGCGGACGGCGCCGCCATCGTCATCTCGCTGGGCAGGGTGGGGGGAACCGGCACCTGGGTGAGGCACTCTTGGATCACGTCCTCGGCCCGGATTCGCTGCACCCAGAGCTCGGGCCGCAGGGTGAGTCGGTGGGCGAGCGCGGGGGCCGCCAGCGCCTGAACATCGTCCGGAACGACGAAGTCTCGGCCCCGCAGGGCCGCGCGGGCCCGCGCCAGCTTGAGCAGGGCGAGGCTGCCCCGCGGGCTGGCGCCCACCTGGACGCGAGCGCTCTGCCGGGTCGCGCGGACCAGGTCGACCACGTACTCCACCACCTCGTCCGTCACCGTCACGCGCTCGACCGCGGCCTGGCAGGCCAGCAGGCTGGGTCCGTCGAGCACGGGTGCGAGCTCGACCTGGTCGCGGCGCCGCGCCTGACGGTCCTGGAGCATGCGCGCCTCGTCCGCGCGATCCGGGTAGCCGACCCCGGTGCGCAGCAGGAACCGGTCGAGCTGCGCCTCGGGCAGCGGGTAGGTCCCCTCGTACTCGATCGGGTTCTGGGTGGCCAGGACCAGGAACGGGGTGGGGAGCAACGCGGTCGTGCCCTCGATGGTGACCTGGCGCTCCTGCATCGCCTCCAGCAGAGCGGCCTGGGTCTTGGGGGGCGAGCGATTGATCTCGTCTCCCAGCACCAGGTTGGCGAAGATCGGACCCGGGCGGGTCTCGAAGTCGCCGGTGCGCTGATTGAAGATGGAGGACCCGGTGATGTCGGACGGCATCAGGTCGGGGGTGAACTGGATCCGGGCAAACCGGAGCGACATCGCCTGGGCGAAGGATCGCGCCAGCAGCGTCTTGGCCAGGCCGGGGAAGTCCTCCAACAGCACATGTCCGTCCGCCAGGATCCCGATCAGGACCAGCTCCAGCACCTCGCGCTTGCCGACGACGGCGCGCTCCACCTCGGCGAGCACGCGCGAGGCGTGCTCGCGCACCTGCTCGAGGTCGATCACGTGGGGGGTGCCGGTCTGCGGCAACGGCGTCAGCCTCCTGAACCGACCCCAGCCTGGCACAGACCTCCCGGGGGTGTCCAGCGCGTCGGCATCTCCCGATGGCGGCGCTCGCGGGGAGCCGGGAGCGCGGGATCCGGCGGTGACCGCCATGAGCGCGGGATCGCTCAGCCGGCGCTCGGTCGCCGCCGCACGAGGAGGCGGCGGCGACCGCGGGCCGGTCTGACGACCAGCATCGGCCCGCCGGCCAGGCCGGCGCCGGCTAGCGGACGGTCATGGCGGCGGACCCCGCCAGACCGCGATGGGTCAGCGCCGGCGCGACCCGGTCCAGCTCGGCGCGGATGACCTGATAGCACTCGCAGGACGCCTCCTCGAGCCCCCGCCGGTCCAGGATCTCGACATGGCCGCGCTGGTAGCGGATCAGCCCGGCACGCTGGAGCACGCCCGCCGACAGTGTCACGGTCGCGCGGCGCGATCCCAGCATCTGCGCGAGGAACTCCTGGGTGATCAGGAAGGAGTCGATCCCGACCCGGTCGTGGCTCATGAGCAGCCAGCGACTGAGGCGCTCCTCGTTCGAGTGCAGGCGGTTGCAGGCGGCCGCCTGCGCGATCTGTCCGAACAGCGCCTGAACGTAGCTCTGGACCACGTCGGCAAAGGCGCGGCTGGCGGTCAGCTCCTGCAAGAACATTCCGGTCGGAAGCGAGAGGCTGCGCCCGGCCACCTGGGAGATCGCCCGGACCGCCAGGCTCCCGCCGGGCGTCAGGGGCACCCCGACCACCCCCTCGTTGCCGACGGTCGCCACCTCGACGATCTGGCCGTCCTCAAGGGGCGTGACCAGCGAGACGACGCCGTCCAGCGGAAACCAGACGGCATCCACCTCCTGACCCGGATCGAACAGCACCTCCTTGACCCGCAGGAAGTTCAAGGAGAGCCGCTCCAGCAGGCGGCTGCGTTCCGCCGCCGGCAGGGCCATGAGGAGCCGATTCGACACCACCGGATCGTCCGTCCTCGCCGCTGACATCCCGTGCCCTCCCACGATATTGCACATACTAATAGGTGCGTTAGTAAGGCTTACTTGACGCAGGTGATGTAGGCGAGATCGGGGGTGTGGAAGAGACCGCGCAGCAGGACGGGTGACTTCTGCAGCTGGTGAAGCTTCGAGAGCACAAAGCGCCGTAGGTGGTCCGGTCCTGAAATGGAGACCTTGCCTACCCCGTGGGCTTTGACCTCGCGCCAAACCGACTCGTCCGGATTCAGCTTTGGAGAGTAGGGTGGAAGGAAGAAGAGTGTGAGCTTTCCGTTGGTACTGGCGACGTAGTGGCTGGTCAGCTTCGCCTTGTGGGCCGGATGGCCATCAACGATGAGGTAGATGGGGCGCTTGCTGTCATGCACCATCCGCTTGAGGAATTCGATGAACTCGGGAGCCCTGACAGTTGACTTCGTGCACATGAACCGCAAGTGGCCCCGGGGTGAGAGCGCCGAGATCATATTCACGTTGAAACGGGCCCCTGTGGTCTGGATCACAGGGGTATTGCCCCTTGCTGCCCACGTTGTCCCGGAGTGGTAGTCGGAGCGCACTCCCGCCTCATCCTGGAAGTAGATCTCCGCGCCATGCTTCTTCGCCTGCTTCACAATGGCGGGGTACTCTTTCTCCTTCCATCGCCGTACCGCTTCTGCGTCCTGCTGCCACGCCTGATACTTCGGCTTCTGCGCGCTCAGGGCCATCCGGTGCAGCAAGCGGCCGACTGCGCTCCGTGAAAGACTGACCCCGTAGCGTTCCTGGATCAGCTTTCCAATCAGGTCGCGGGTCCACAGGGCGAACGGGAATTTCATCTGCATGGGATTCTTGTCGACCACTATCCGCCGAAGTTCCCGCTGTTGCTTTTCGCTCAGCTTGGTAGGTCGGCCAAAGAGTGGCTTGGCAACCAGTGCCTTCTCGCCGCCACGCCGGTACTCTCGGGCCCATCTCTGTACCGTTCGAAGATGCAGCCCCAAAGCGGCGGCCACCTCTACCGTGGACTGCTCGCCCTCCACAATCTGCCGCGCAGTGCGCTTACGCAATTGTTCCAGTGTTCGGTGGTCTAGCGAACGCCCGTCCATCTTCACCAAGCCATTATCCCATGGCAAGCCCTACTTGCGCACCCCTTAGCCTGGATCCACGTGCGCCCTGCGAAGGGCTCCATCGCCAGCGGGGGAAGGACCCGCCGGGGCACAGGCCAAGCAGCCCCGTAGCAAGTGGCCAGCGTCGGGAGAGACCCCGGCGCTGAAGCGCCATGTTCACGTCTCAAAAGGAGGTGGCGACCGGATAGGCCGAAGCATGACGCGAAGACTGCCGCATCGAAAAGCTTTGGACGGGAGCGGCGAGCCTCGGTGGATTTGGTGAAGCCCATAGCCCGGCATGAGAACTTGGAGCGTGCCCGGGCGCTCCCCGGTGTAGAGGTCTCGGCATGTCCGGAAGGTGATGGAGTCAACAGGGGAGGCCCTCCTGTCCGCCGCTCGCCTGGTCGGGTGAGTGGCAGTGCGGTTCCGTATAAGGCAAGTCCGAAGTCGGGACCAGGGCAGAGGGAGTCGGAGCCGGGCACAGTACCAGTGACTCGCAGGACAACACAACCTGCGGTAGGGAAGGCCCAGCACTTCGGTCGCGCTGGCGGCGGGGCTACGGATGAGGGCATGGCTGAGGCCAA
>Ga0307373_10001334_pt1 | contig 46265 bp, 40 predicted proteins | sample OX2MG_FD_202534 | JGI IMG/M metagenome (GOLD analysis project Ga0307373, IMG submission 202534) | Soil microbial communities from Risofladan, Vaasa, Finland - OX-2 | ecosystem: Environmental > Terrestrial > Soil > Coastal area > Acid sulfate soil | place: Finland: Risofladan, Vaasa | collected...
CTCGCGCGGACGCCCGCGCCGCCGATCCGGAGGGACCGGCTCCAGCCCTCGCAGCTCGACCCGGAGAAACTCGTCATCGGGGACTTGAGAAGCTGACGACCGTTCGGTACCGTCACCTTCGAGCTGAGCCGGCCGATGCGGTTCTGCCATTCCCGCCCTCCTCCTCACCCGCCTGACCTCAAGAGACCCGGCAGGTGGAGGCTTCCCGACGCTGGTACTAACCAGATCCGGTCATCAGGGTTGGCGATGTGCCTCTCAGCGCCCTGCCGGCGCACCCCTAGCTGGGAGCCGCGCTCCCAGCTGCGAGTATAGGCGACCGCGGGCGGGGCCGACGCTCCTCGGCCGGCCCTGGCCCAGCGGGCCGCTGATAATCGAGAGATGCCCGCGGACCCGCTGACCTTCACCGCCCGGTGGTCGGTGCGCCAATACGAGGTCGACCGCCAGGGGCACGTCAACAATGCCGTCTACCTCAACTACGCCGAGGAGTTGGCTTCCCGGCACTCCGAGCACTTGGGTTTCGGCCAGGAGTGGGCTCGCACCAAGGGGGGTGCCTGGGTGATCCGCCGCAACGAGATCACCTACCACAGCCCGGCCCGGTTCGCTGACCAGCTGGAGTTGACGGTCCGGGTAGAGCTGGTCAAGGGCGCCAGGGGCCAGCGGCGCACCACCATCGTCTTGTTGCCCGAAGAGCGGCTGGTAGCCGAGATCTTCACCGAGTGGGTCTGGGTACGCTCCAGCGACGGCAAGCCGGCACCGGTCCCACAGGAACTCGTCGATCTGGCCGCCACGGTGACCGCCGCCACGCTGCTTCGTCGGGGCGCCACCCGGAGGGAGCCCTACTCCCGGCGGGAATCGATAATGCTTCCGTAACGCAGGCGATCGCAGGGGATTTGGGGCCCGGCGGCGAGGACGCTCCGATGCCGCGAGGCGTGCTGGTGGATCCCCACACGGTGTTTTAGGTTGGTGCCGCTTTGGTGGCTCTCGGGGTGGCAGGGGCGGACCGCAGCCCCCGACCTGCCCCTGCTTGCGCAACTACCTGGCGGGGAAATTGGACACAGGATCGGAGATGAGCTGAGCGCTCCTCTTGCTCCAACAACCGGCCCCCAAAAGGGGGCCCATGGTGCGGCGCCCGCGCCCCGCAAGCGTGGTCGACCGAGGGGCCGCTGAGGTCGCTTCGACACTGGGAAGCCGGCTGCTGACCCAGGCGGGTCTGCGAGGCAACCCGACACCGATCCCGGGTCCGGGGTCGCCGGATGCCTCCTATGGAAGTCCTCGCGGCAGCCGGAGATTGGCTCTACCGACGAGCCAGCCCCGCGGCAGGTGGCGCGGGGTCAGTTGGAGGGCAATTCCTTAGCCCCTGGCCCAATCGGTACGCCCCGACCACCACGGCCGGGCTCAACCAGAAAATTGGCAGATAGTAGGTCAGCAGTCCCCTCCAGTTGAGGAGGAAACACCCACAGACGACCACCGCTACGGCCCAGCGCCACTTTGGCCAGCGCCAGGATGCCATCGCGCAGAGGGCGATGCCCGCCAGGAACCCGACCAGGTACAGGAGGTGGGACTGTGCCGGCAGCCGGGCCAAGTGTCCAAGGCTGGGACCGAGGGGAAATTCCTGGAGGCTCAAGAACTGCCAAAGCTGCTTCAACAGCTGGTGATCCCAGATCAACCAGGGAAGGATGCCGAGGGCGATGCCGCCGCCCAACCACTCCCACCTCAGTCGGCGCTGGGGAAGTGTGGAGATGATCACCCCGTAGATCACCGCGGATGGCCAGCTGAGTGGGTTGGTGCAAATTGCGGCAGCCAAAGCGAGCGAGCTGATTCGAGCCCTGTCGATCCGAGCGAATGCGAGGGCCAGGATCAGGTAGCTGAGTTCTTCGGGGTTCCATCGGTAGAGGACCCATAAGAGTGCCAGTGCCGACAACTGCCACGCGACCAGCGGCATGAGCGCGCCCAACCGCCTCCCCCAGATACCAAATAACAGGAGGGCGGAGAGCGCACCCACCCAGACCGAGATCCCAAGCCAGCCGGCGTAGGCTACCGGCAGGATCAGCAGCGGCGCGTCGGGCGGATACCCGAATGCGGGAAAGCCAGCATGAGTTCGATCTCGTTGGTCCTGCCTCAGCACGGCGTCGACTTGGGCTTGTGATGGGTAGCGGGAATCCGTGCGGAACGGCCCCGCTTCCAGGGGAGTCGCTCCGGCTGAATTCAACTGAAGCTGAGAAAGACACTGTGGTTCATACGTGGAGTACGGATCGATGCCGTGCCAGAGATTCCGGGCGGCACAGGTGATGACCGGCGGCTGATCGGTGGATGGTGTGGGGTGAGCAAGCGCCAACCCCCCCAGAGTCAGGGCGATCGCGGTCAGGCCGGTAGAGAGCCAGACCGAGGCTTTGGGGCCAAGCCTGACTCCCCAATGCACGAAGCGGGGGGAGGGGCTTAGCGCGTCGAGCACGATCAGCAAGGACGGAATGGGAAATGCCACGACGGCCCAGCCGGGAAACCGCACCAGCCCCGCCAGCGCTGTCAGGACTATCCAGACCAGCAAGGAGAAAAGTCCTTCCCAGGCTCTCGCCTCAAGCGTGGTGGGGTTCATCGCATGACGAGTGCTGGTTGGGCTAGAGGGAGACGTCCGAGGTGAAGATCGACGCGAATGATAAGGGCAGAAGGTACTACCAGGCCGACGTTCCCCGTAGGTTGGTGGTCAGCCGGTCGCGGTCCGGGAGCTATCGCTGCTGCGGGAGGCCCCCGACGGTAGCTTGGCTTTCGTAGCCCCATGCCGAGGGACATCGGTGGGCTCGGCGCTGGACAATCGACGCCGGACGATTCGCGCTTTTGCCGGCGCCTTACGTCCCGGCGGCGGAGCAACCACGATGCCGCGGTCCTGCTCGGTGATCATCAGCGCCTCGAGCGCCCGGGGCTCGAGCGGTTCCGCGAAGAAGAATCCCTGGAGCAGGGGATCACTGCTCATCGCCGCCAAGAGGGCTACCTGCTCCGCGGTCTCCACCCCCTCGATCACCACGGTCAGGGAGAGCGCATGGCCCAGTTTGACCACACTCTCGGCCACCGCGGCGCCGGCCTTGCTATCGGTGAGCTTGGCCATGAAGGAGCGGTCGATCTTCAGCTCGTCCACAGGAAGGTGTTGCAGCTGGGCCAGCGACGATTGGCCGGTGCCGAAGTCGTCAATGGCGATTCTAATCCCCAGGTCGCGCAGGGCTCGTAGCTGGGCGGACGCCTGCTTCAGGTCCTTGACGATGGTGCTCTCCGTTACCTCGAGCACCAGCTGGTGCGGGTCGATCCCGGAGCTGGCGATGGCGCCCCGAACGTCGTCGACCAGACTGGCCTGGTGAAGCTGACGTGCCGAGACATTGACTGAGAGCCGCAGTTCCTTGGCGAAAGGGAACTGGCGACGCCACTCGCCGACCTGGCGGCAGGACTCGTAGAGCACCCACCGACCGATGGGGACTATCAGTCCGGTCGTCTCCGCGACCTCGATGAAATCGTCGGGGGAGACCATCTCCTTCCGATCCGGGTCGCGCCAGCGCAAGAGCGCCTCGACTCCGACCAGCCGGTGATGAAGGGTGCTGAGGATCGGTTGGTAGAGCAACTTCATCTCACCGCGCTCCAGGGCGCGCCGCAGTCCTGTCTCGACATGCATCCGCTGCACCGCCTGCTCGTGCAGCCGGGGATGAAACTCCACAAAGCGGCCCTTGCCCTCGGCCTTGGCCTGATAGAGGGCGATATCGGCGTCGCGCAGGATGGCCTCCGCGTCGGCGGTCGCGTACTTGGTGGTGATCAGGCCGATGCTGGCGCTCACGGTCACCTCCAGATCCGGGGCGGCCTGAATGGGCAGCGCCAGCACCTCCTCGACCCGGTCGGCGATCGCGGTGACCACGGTGGTTCCGGTCAGCTTCTCCACCAGGACCGCGAACTCGTCACCGCCCAGGCGGGCGAAGGTGTCGGCAGGTCGGAGGCACTCCCCGATCCGGCGAGTCACCTCGAGCAAGACGGCGTCGCCGACCGCGTGGCCGTAGCTGTCGTTGATCGTCTTGAAGTTGTCCAAATCGACCGAAAGCAGCCCCAGAGTGGAACGGCCGTCCCGGCGGGCCCGGAGGGCATGTTCCAGCCGGTCGCGCAGCAAGGCCCGGTTGGCCAGACCGGTGAGCGGGTCGTGGAGGGCCTGATGACGCAGCTGATCCTCGAGTTCCCGGCGCTCGGTGATGTCGCGGCCGGTCAGGACCACCGCCCCGACATAGGTGTCGTCGAGTAGGTTGGTCAGGGTGACCTCCAGGTGCCGCCAGGCCCCATCGTGGTGGAGAACCCGACACTCAATTCGGCGTCCTGGGCCCTTCGCCGAACGAGCCTCTTCGATCGCTCCCAGGACGCGCGCGCAGTCGGTGGGATGGAGGATTGCGGTCAGGTCGAAGTCACGTTCGGACTTTAGTCGACGGCCGATCAGCACCTCTACCGAGGGGCTTAGATAGCTGAAGGCGTCATCCGGACCGATGGCAATGATCAGGTCGGAGGAGCTCTGGACCAACGATCGGAACCGACCCTCGCTCCGGCGCAGATCCTCCGAGATCGAGGCCCGGCTGAGGGCCAGGGCGCACTCATCGGCCAGGATAGCCAGCACCTCAGACTGCTCCTGGGAGAGTGGCTTGGTGGTGGCGATGGCGAACCCGCCGTGGGGCTGGCCGTCGGTCTGCAGCGGAATGAGCTGGAGGAACTCGAAACCGCCGGAGATGCGCAGCGCCTGCAGGAGTGGTGCGCGGGCGGCGGGGTCAAGACTCACCGGTCGGACCCCGAGCATCTGTTCCGCCACCGCGTCGGTCAGAGTGCTCGCCTCGACCCTGGACTCCTGCGCCGGCTGATCCAGGGCGCGGTGGGTGGTGATGACCCGGAATTCGAAGCGGTCCAGCATCGCCAGGGAGACCTGAACCTGCGAAGGTACTCCGACCAACTCGGCGGCTACCCGCCGGACGGCCCGGTAGACCGCCGTGGGACTGGTGGCTCCCAGGAGCTCGGTGCCCGCACGGCCCAGGGTGCGCTCTCGGCGGGCAGCCAGCTGGCGGCGGGAGATGACCGAGCGCAGCAGCTGCATCATCGCCGCGGCCATCGCCAAGGCCAGGGAGCCGGCGAGTCCCCGGGCCAGCGCGCTGGCCGCGTCAGCCCTGCCCGCCACGACTGCCATCGCGGCCAGGTTGGCCGATACGATCCCGGCCGCGACGCCGACGGAACCCTCGGGGCTCGCGTAAAAGGCTCGGAAGTAAAGGGTGGCATAGAGTACCGCCACCGCCCCGTATGAGTCAGAGGCACCCACCCCAACCACGAAAAGGGCGCCGACCGCAAGGACGTCCTTCCAAAGGGGGAAGCTGGCGGACCGATAGCCGGAGACCAGCCACCAGGCCAACCAACCGATGCCGATGAAGGCGCAGATCCGCAACTGGGGGAGGGCATGCGAGAAGGTCCCGATGATCACCACCGCCAGGGTCAAGGACACCAGGGCAATGGCGAGCAGGATCCACTGGACACCGGCGAGAAGCCCGGGCGGCGGCCGAAAGCCGGCGCTCCAGTGGTCGGGTAACAAATCGGACTCGGGCATCAATCTCCTACCGAGTTGAAAAATCCGGAGGGGCGATCCACTCCTGCGCTCGACTTTGACCGACGACCCTATTCCAGCCCACCACGGCCCGGTGAAGGTTGTGCTCGCAACCCTTGACGGGGTGCAACGGCCCAGGTCGCAGCCAGGGTCGTGGGGCTCCGTCTGCCCCAGGTGTTGACCTAGGTCGACCTCAGTCCTCGATCGCCGCGCTGGCCGCCGACCGAGATGCGGCGGGCGCCACCGCTCCGAATCGTCCCAGGCTCAGGAAGCCAGCGAACATGATCGCGCTGCCGACCGACTCGAACACCCCGAGCTCGGATAGGCTTCCGCCCACCGTCTTAGCCAAAGAGAAACCGAGGGCGACCACCAACGCCCCAACCGTGAGCAGAACGTTGCAGATGACCCGATCGATGCCGGCACTGGACCGGATGAACCGGTAGGCCGAGAAGGCGGATCCCCCGGCCAGGACCAGGGTGCCCAGGATGTTGAACAAAACTGCCGCCACGAAGAGGGGGGTCCCGTGGCCGATCAGCGCCCCCCCCAGCACTCCTTTGCTGGTGCTCAGTTTGGAAGCATTCACTGGCACCAAGGCAGCGTCAACTGCCAGCACCAGGGTGAGCGCGATCAGGACCGCCGCCGCGGCCCTGGCCACCCGGGCGGGAGCCATGAGGAAGGTGGTCCCCAGCGCCAGGTAGATCACTCCCAAGACCCCGCCGAGGAGATAGAAGGCGCGGAAGAGCGGTACCGAGAACCCAAAAGCTTCGCCCCATGCCTGGGTGAGTGCGGCGGCCGCGAAGATGGCCAGCCCGGCCCCCCAGGCGGCAAAAGCCGGCCTCCGGCTGCGCCACCAGCGCCTCCACACCACGACTGAGAAGGCTGCCCCCAAAAGGCAAGCCAGTACTGCTGCGCCCATCTCGCCCCCACTTGCGACCGCGACTCCTCCGCTGCGGGGAGAGTAGCACTCCCGCGAGCCGGCGATCGCGTCCACGGCCATAATCGGAGCTTGCGCTACCTAGAGCTGGACGGCCGTCGTCTGTCCGTGGTGGGGCTCGGCTGCTTTCAGTTCGGCGAGAAGCTCTGGGGCTACGGCACCGAGTACTCTCAGGCCGATTCGCTGGCGGTGATCCAACGGGCCCTGGAACTCGGGGTGACCGTCTTCGACACCGCCGAGCTGTACGGTGCCGGGCGGAGCGAGATGCTGGTGGGCAGTGCGCTCAGCTCCTGGGAAGGGGAGCGCTTCCTGGCCACCAAGTTTCTCCCCATCATGCCCTTTCCCCGCGTCATGCTCTCCCACTGCGCGGGCAGCCTGGACCGTCTCCAGGTCCCCTTGGTCGACCTTTATCAGGTCCACTGGTCCAACCCCGCAGTGCCCCTGAGACTCCAGATGGAGGGGATGCGCCGGGTGCTGGCGCTCGGGATGAGTCGCTATGCGGGAGTTAGCAACTTCTCCCTGCGCCGCTGGATCGCTGCCGAGCGACTCCTGGGACAGCCGGTGATCTCGAACCAAGTGCGGTACAACCTGCTTCAGCGGCGTCCCGAGGAGCGGGGTCTGCTGGAATACGCTCGCCAGCACTCCCGGGTGATCCTCGCTTACAGCCCGCTGGCCCAGGGCGCCCTCAGCGGCCGCTACCAGGCTGGGCACGCGCCCCGCGACCTGCGGCGCACCAATTCGCTTTTCACCGACACGGCCCTCCTCGCGGTGGCCCCCCTCTTGGAGACACTCCGGGAGATCGCCGATGCCCGCCAATGCAGCTCCTCCCAGGTGGCGCTCGCCTATCTCCTGGCCCACCCTCAGGTGATCGTGATTCCCGGCGCCAAGTCCATCGAACAGTTGGAGTCCAACGTGGCGGCCGCCGAGGTCCGGCTCCGGGATGACGAGCTGCTGGCGCTGCGCCGGGCAGCTCATCTGTTCCAGTTCTCCCGAGCTCACGCGACCGTGCAGCTGGCGCGGAGATTGCTGCCGACGCGGCACCCCGGGTCGGCGAGCTAGGCCGGGGTACTCGGAGGCTCTTCCAGATCCCCGAGCGCCCAGTGCTCCAGACGCCCTCGAGCCAGGAGGAGTCCCCCCACCGTCAGCGCCAGGACCACGAGTGCCGCTCCCAGGCTGACCCAGTTCAAGGTGCCTCCGAAGCGCTGGTAGGCCCTACCCAGCTCAAATCCCAGGAGTCCATAGGCCGTCGCCCAAGCGGCCCCCCCAAGCGCGTTGAAAAGCAGGAAGGTGCGGTACCTCATCTGGGCGGATCCGGCCACGATCGCTCCGAACGTCCGGAGAACCGCGATGAAGCGAGCCACGAACACCGCCAGCGGTCCCCGGTGCTCAAAGAAGCGATGCAGCAGGATCAGTCGGCTTGGACTGAGCCCGACTCGGCCGCCAAACCTGATCAGCAGCCGGTGCCCGAATATCCGCCCAAGGGCAAAGCCGAAGTTGTCGCCCAGGATGGCTCCTGCGGCGGCCGCCGCCACGACCACGGCCAGGGTGAGCCTGCCGGTGGTGGCCGCATAGACGGCAGCGATCACGACGATGGTCTCTCCCGGGAAGGGGATTCCGGTGCTCTCCACCAAGGGGGCGGCGAACACTGCGGCGTAGCCGTAGACGTGCAGCAGATGGCTCGGATTCAGGTCGAGCGTCACCTCAAGATTGCCCCCCAAATGGCAGGGACGGCTCGCTGAGCGGGGAAGGCAGGTTCAACTCCAGGATCTCGGCCATCTGCAGCCCGTTCACCACCGCGTAGTTGGACCGGTTGTTGTTGAAGAGCAGATGCACCTCCTCGGCCTCCGTGGCCAGGCGCCGAATGTCGGCCTCCCACTGGCGCAACTCCTCGACACTGTACAGGTAGTTGAAGCGATCTCCGGAGGACTTCCCGCGGGCGTACCAGGTCTGGGCGTTGCGTCCGTGGAAGCGAACCGCGGCTAGTCTCCGGTCGGTCACCTCGGTCAGCTTCGGGAAGGAGCCCGAGCCCACCTGGGGTTCGTCCACGATGCAAAGGGAGACCCGCGACTCCTGAAGAAGGTCCAGCAGCTGCCGGAACCGCTCCGGGTCGGCCCAGCTCCGGTTCCGCATCTCGACTATCAGCAGGTCGTCCGGATGGCGCTCTCGAAGTCGGGCCAGCCGATCCTGGTTGAGCGGGGAGGCTCCGAACCAGGGCGGGAACTGGTAATGGAGCGCCCGCAGCTTTCCGCTCTCACGAAGTGGGACGAGACAGGCAGCGAACTGGCTCTCCTCTGCCGGGGTCGGTTCGCGCGGCTGCCCGCCCTCTCGCTCGTGGTAAGTCAGCGACCGGTAGGCCTTGACGTTGAAGAGGAAATCCTCCGGCGTACTGTCCGCCCAGCGGGCGGTCCGTCGAGGCGGTGGGATCCCGTAATAGGTACTGTCCACCTCGACCAGGGGGAAATGGCGGGCGTAGTAGGCGAGCCGATCGCCAGGCGGCAGGCCTTCCGGATAGAACTCCTGATGATCACTCCAGTTGCAGGTGCCGACCAGGATCCGACCCGCCATCGACCCATGCTCGCAGGTCCAGCGCGCCCGGGGCCGACCAATTGCTGACCGGGGGTCTCGCGATCCGGTCCCGGGAAGTGATGAGATGGCGGAACGGACTACGATGGTTCGGGGACAGTAAGGAGTTGCTCGTCAACTAGGAGGAGACCTTGGCGGAGCCGGGTTTCATTGATCTCAATCTGGTCGCGTCGACCGTCAACGGGTCAGGGAGTCAGTCGGCCAACCTGGTGCTTACCCGGGCCGTATTCGCGATGGGGATTCCGGTCGCGCCCAAGAACCTCTTCCCCTCCAACATCGAAGGGCTTCCCACCTGGTTCTACCTGCGCGCCACCTCGAAGGGCTATCGGGCCGGACGGCGCCGGGCCGACCTCCTGGTGGCGCTGGATCGCCCGACCTTCCAGGCTGATCTGGCCAAGCTTGAGCCGGGCGGCGTTCTGGTTTACGAGGAGGCCTTCGGACCTCCCCAGCTGGAGGAGGGGTTGCCGATCCACCTGTACCCGGTGCCGTTCGGCAAGCTGGCCAAGGCGTCGGTTCCCGATCCCGATCTCCGCAAGTACCTGACCAACCTTATCTACGTGGGCGTGGTGGCCGAGATTCTGGGAGTCCCTGACGCGGCCTTGGAGGCCGCGCTCACCCAGCAGTTCCGTTCCAAGCCCAAGGCGATCGCGGCCAATCGGGAGGCGATCGCTCTCGGTCGGGACTACTTCCGGACCAACCTGACCAAGACCGACCTGCTGACCCTGAACCCCCTGGATCGGACATCAGGTCAGCTCCTGCTCGACGGCAACCAGACGGCGGCGTTGGGGGCGATCATGGGCGGCTGTACCGTCCTCGCCTGGTACCCGATCACCCCCAGCTCCTCGCTGGCGGAGCATGTCATCGCACTGGCCGATCGCTATCGGATCGATCCCGAGACGGGGGAGCGGCGGATCGCGACCATCCAGGCCGAGGATGAGCTGGCCGCCGCCGGGATGGTTCTCGGGGCGGGCTGGGCGGGAGCTCGAGCCATGACCACCACCTCGGGCCCGGGGATCTCCTTGATGGCCGAGTTCGTGGGCCTCGGCTACTACGCGGAGATCCCGGGGGTCTTCGTGGACATCCAGCGCGTGGGCCCATCCACCGGACTTCCCACCCGGACCATGCAGGGTGACATCAGCTTTGCCTACACCCTCTCCCATGGCGACACCCGGCACCCGGTGCTGCTTCCGGGCACGGTCCGGGAGTGCTACGAATTCCTGGAGCAGGCGTTCGATCTGGCGGAGCAGCTGCAGACTCCGGTCTTCGTCCTCTCCGACCTCGACCTGGGGATGAATCTCTGGATGACCGAGCCGCTCCCCTACCCGGACCAGGACTTCGACCGGGGGAAGGTCCTCCACAAAGAGGAGTTGGATCGGATGGTCCGCTTCGAGCGCTATCGCGATGTGGACGGCGACGGGGTTCCCTGGCGGACGGTGCCGGGAACTGAGCATCCGCTGGCTGCTTACTTCACAAGAGGATCGGGCCACGATGAGGCGGCCCGCTACACCGAGAGCGAGGAGACCTACACCCGGGTCATGGACCGCCTCGCCCGCAAGCTGGAGACCGGGCGGGATAGGTTGCCGGCCCCGATCGTCGACGAGCAGGCGAATGGGTTGGGGATCCTCGCCTACGGCAGCTCCCACCACGCAGTGGTGGAGGCGCGGGATATTCTGGCCGCGGGCGGCCTGGCCACCGACTATCTGCGCCTGCGGGCGCTGCCGGTCGCCTCGTCAGTGGCTGACTTTGTGGCGGGTCACTCGCGGGTCTACGTGGTGGAGCAGAACCGGGACGGGCAGATGCAGCAGATCCTCCAGGTGGAGCTGGGGGCGCAGCTGGCGGCCAGACTTGTCTCGATTCGCCACTACGACGGTCTACCGCTGTTCGCGGCGGACCTGGTCGAAGCCATCCGGCAGCAGGAGTTTGCTGCAGAGGGTGCCCCCCGGACTCATGTCGCCGCCGGGGTGACCGGCTGATGGCCGCGATCACGGTCAAGACCAATCCCCGGGGGCTCAGCCGCGACGACTACAAGGGATTGGCCACCACGTTGTGCGCGGGCTGTGGCCACAACTCGATCACCAATCACATTGTCAAGGCGCTCTACGACCATGGCGTCGACCCGTTCCGGCTGGCGAAGATGAGCGGAATCGGCTGCTCCTCGAAGGCCACCGCGTATTTCGTGGAGCGCGCCCACGCGTTCAACGCCGTCCACGGCCGCATGCCTGCCGTGACCACCGGGGCGGCACTCGCCGACCGCGAGTTGCTGTTTCTGGGGATCAGCGGCGATGGCGATACCGCGAGCATCGGTCTGGGACAGTTCTGCCATCTGCTGCGCCGTAATGTGGACTGCACCTACGTCGTCGAGAACAACGGGGTGTACGGTCTGACCAAGGGTCAGTTTTCGGCGACCGCCGACCCGGGATCGGTGCTGCGCAAAGGCGCGGTGAATCAGCTCGAGACCATCGACATTGCCGGACTGGCAGTGCAGCTGGGAGCCTCCTTCGTCGCCCGCAGCTTCTCCGGGGACGGTCCCCAGCTGGTTCCGTTGCTGCGGGCCGCCCTGTCGCACCGGGGCACCGCCGTGCTCGACGTGATCAGTCCGTGCGTCACCTTCAATGACCATGAGGGCTCGACCAAGAGCTATCAGTACGTCAAGGAGCACGAGCTGATCCTGCAGGACCTCGACTTCATTCCACAGCAGGCGGAGGTTGAGGTCAGCTATGACGAGGGGACCGCGACCGAAGTCGAGTTGCACGACGGCTCCCACCTGCGCCTCCGCAAACTGGGGCGCGACCACAACCCTCAGGACCGTTTGGAGGCCCTCCGGGTCATCGACGAGGGACGCCGGTCGGGCGAAGTGGTGACCGGGTTGCTCTACGTGAATCCTGAGCTTCCTGACCTCTGCAGTGCGCAGCATCTGCCGCGGATTCCGCTCCGGGACCTGGACGCCTCGCAACTCCGGCTGACCCGCGACCAGTTCGCGGCCCTGCTGGAAGAGTGGAGCTAGGCGGCGCGGCCACGATGCCGCCCCGTTCTCAGTAAGGATTCAGGTTCTGCCCACCAGTCGCACCTAGGCTGGGGTGAGCGACAACCACCGATCGCGGTCGGTGCTGCCATGCGACTGACCAAGGAGTCAAATCATGAGTACCCTGATTACTCGCGGCGTTGCCATCGCTGCCGGTGCGGTCATGGCGATTATCGGCGGAGTCACCGTGGCAACCGCCGCAGGAACCCCAAGTCCCAGCGCCTCGACCTCCACCGCTGGTGCCCGCCATCACCCCCTGATTCGGGGTCGCCGGTTGGCCGGCGAGGTTGTCTCGGACAGCTCCAGTGGCGGCGCACTGGGTGCCGGGCAGCTGCTGCTGAAGGAGCCGGACGGAACTCAGTTGACCCTGACCCTGGCCACCCGTACCAAGGCCTGGCATTACCACGGAGTGGGAGTCAAGCCGACATCGGAGAGTCCCTCGTCCATCCCCGCCGGCGAAATTGTCGTGGTCGGGGCCCGCTTGATCAAAGGAAATCGGGTAGCCGTCCGGATCCTGGATCTGGGGTTCGCGGCCGCTAGCTAGGCCGCCGCTCTCTGCCTGACCCTAGAGCTTCACCTCCCCCGGGCGGGTGAACCGGAACGCCGGTTCACCTGCCCATGGACAGGGAGGGCCGGTTGGGCCTACCGAATCCGCTCGGGAGCTGCCCGAGGTGGAGCCGACAGCCCCGGTCCTGGGGCGGTCTAGCCCGGCGGTCGTGCTTTGGCTGCTGCCCAACGGCAGCCATTCCGCCCACCCTGCGCCTGCTACTCCAAGTTGCGCTCAACCGATCACTTCCCCGGCCGGCGGGGTTGCAGACCACCCCCAGGAAAATCAACCTTCGGGTAAAGCCGCGGACCCGACCTAAGCTCATTGAGCCAGCTGAGCCCGGTTCACTCCCCGTGCCCAGCGACCATCCTCTGCCCATGGTCGACCGCGAGCGCGACAGCCTCAAGCAGCGAATCGCGCGAATCGTCGATTTGGTGTGCTCGATTGGAAATGCCCGTCCTCCGTTTCAGTCAATTCACCTCCTCGCGCAGGAACTCCTCTGGCGGCGCTTGCGGGTCGTTTTCGTCGCGAGTGCGGGCCGCGCGCGAGTCAGCAGCACCACGGTGCAGACTTGACCACGAACCGTTGGGACCGACGATTGCGGCCTGCGAAGCGGCACCGACGAATGCGATCACTCGGGTGGGGAAGGGTGCGACGTGGAATCCATGAACCATGAGCAAAAGTAGCTACTTTTCGGTCGCCGGCGTCAGCTAACCTCGGCGGCAATTCCAGCTGCAATCAGGCAGGCGGCATGGACTCTGCCTCGGTCCTCCGGACCACGCGCCGACGGATCTCCACCGTGGTGCTGATCAGGGTGGGTAGCAGTCCGCTCGCGTGGCTTTTCGGTCACACCGTGCTGCGCTGCCCGCCAACAGGCGCGGTGCGTGAACTGGGCCGTCTCGGCGAGCCGGTCGAGGACCGGCTCAGGCACTTTCCGGAATCGGAGCGCGCACCAACTACGATCGGTCGTCCAAGCGGCTCGCTCGGGCGGTGACAGGGCAGGGTAGTGGTGTGGAAGCGAGTGGTGGACGGGGATCGCTGCGCCGCGTAGATCCCGATGGTGGTTTCGGCGTCCCCCAACCGCTCGATGCTGGCCGACGTCGATCCCCCGCGTGGGGCCCTCGTGTCCTGACCCAGGGTGCCCCCTATTCGTCAATCAGACATGGTCACCAAGGTGCTGCGAGGAGTCCGAGGACGGAGGCTCGGCCCGCTCCGTCTTGGCCGCGGACCGAAAAAGAAAAATCCAAGCGATCAGCGATCCGCCGGCGATTAGCGCCAGCATTATGAGTACGACAGCAATCTGACCGGGTGTGGTCATCCAAGACCCCTCCGTGTGCAACTCGTAGTCTACTGATTCGGCGCCTGCTGAATCCCCGTCCGGGGCTCGCGCCACCGCGGCTACCGCCGCGCTCGGGGAGAGCTCGGGCCCGCCCCTCCCGAGCTACCAGCCAGGGACCCGGTGTTTTGGTGCCGCCTTGACTCCCCCGATCATGGATCCCCGTCGTGCTCGACTAGCCCTCTGGGGGTTGGTCGGAGCAACCGTGGCCGACTCCCTCGGCGCCACCATGATCCTGCCCATTCTTCCCCTCTTCGTGCGGCATGCGGGTGCCTCGTATGCGGAGATTGGAGTGGTCACGGCGGTCTTTTGGGCCGCCGGCCTGGCGGTCAGATACCCGGTGGGAAAGCTCTCCGACCGGATCGGCCGCAAGGGGCCGATCCTGGTTTCGCAGGTCATTTACGCCGCCGCCACTGCGGCCTTCGCCTTGTCGCCCTCTCCGGTGTGGTTCATCGTGCTCCGGGCCATCCAGGGTGCCGCTTCCGGCGCCGCCACGGTGCTTGCCCTGGCGGCGGTGGCCGACTTCGTGCCGCTCGAGCGGCGCGGTCGGGCCTACGGCTCCCTGACCGGGGCGAACATGGCGGGCACCGTGGTCGGCCCGCTGATCGGGGCCGCTCTCTTCCAGGTCTCCCTGGCGGCGACCTTTCTGGCTTCCGCCTTCTCAGCTCTGGTGGTCGCCGCCGTGATCTTGGTCACCCTCCCGTCGGTTAACCCGGTTCACCCCGATATCGAGACCGACCGTGCCCCCCTTGCACTCTGGCGGGACCCCATCATCGCGGGAGTGACCATCGCCTCCCTCTCGGTGGGCCTCCTGATCGGAATGTACGACACGGTCTGGAGCCTGCTGATGCACCTCAGGCATGCCTCCGACCTCGAGATCGGGCTCTCCTTCACCCTATTTGCGCTGCCCTTCACCATCGGCTCCTGGCCCGCCGGATGGTTGGCGGATCACGTGGACAACCGCTGGCTGATTGGCACCAGCTGTCTGGCCTCGGGGTGCTTCGCGATCATTTATCCCTTCCTCCCCAACCCCGCCTGGCTGATCGGCCTCGGCGCCTTCGAGGGGATATTCACCGTCACCGGCGCGCCGGCGCGGCTGGCGATGCTCTCCCGCCAGGTTCCGGCCAGCCAGATGGGTCGCGCCCAGGGTCTCTACGGGTCGGCTCAGGTGGGGGCGGCGGCGTTGGCGTCGCTAGTGTCCGGTTCGATGTTCGGTGCCAGCATCGCGCTGCCGTTCATCGCCACCGCGGTCGCGATGTGGTTGGCCGCGGCGGTGCTGGTGCCGCTCTGGCGAGGAGTCGACGGCCACCCCAAGAGCGGTCATGTCAACCACCTGGAACCGGGACTTCCGGGCCTTCCCTGACCCACGAAATAAGTAGAGCCCGGGCCTCATCAGCCCGGGCTCCACAACTGCCTCTTGGCGGGTTAGTTGGTCGGGAGGACAACCCGGCGCGCGGTGGCGTTGAGCACGTCCGCGAAGGAGGTGTAGAGCGCCGCGATCGCGGTCAGGATTCCCACGAAGCCACCGATGTGGGTGAAGCCGGTACCACCACCACCGCCCCAGCCCCAAGCACCGAAGGCGAGGAGCAGGAAGGTCAGGGTCAGCAGGATGAATACGACCTGCACAGCACGAGTTCCGTGGAGCGAGGCTATGAACATGTACAGGGTGAAGATTCCCCACATGAACAGGTAAAGGCCCACGATGGGGCTGATGTCAGCGGCGGGAACCCCCTTCAGCCAGACGGCAACCAGGAGGTAGTAGCTCCACCAGAAGGCTCCATATGATGTGAACGCGGTAGCCGCGAAGGTGTTGCCGCGGCGAAAGGCCCACATGCCGGCGATGAACTGCGCGGTTCCGCCGTAGGCGGCGGCCATCGGCAGCACTGCCAGCGTCGCACCGCCTGCGATGATCCCCGCGTTGATGAACGACAACAACATGGTGGTTAGTCCGAAGCCGGCCAGCCCTAGGGGCGCCGGATCGGCGATCGGGTTGGGAGCCTCGGCGGTGTGCATCACCGGCGCGGGACCCCCGGGATTGTTATTAGCCATGGGTGCGGGACCCCCGGGATTGTAATTAGCCATGGGTTTGGTCATCTCTCCTTGTGATTTACTCGATCTATCGGAGTTGGTCAGAGAGCTGCGGCGTAGATGCTAGTTCTCCTTTCCCTCCTCTGTGACTGCTCGAGTGCGCAGCTCCTCCACCACGGCGGGGTCGGCGAGGGTGGTGACGTCACCGAGGGGCCGGTTCTCGGCCACGTCTCGCAATAGGCGACGCATGATCTTGCCGGAGCGGGTCATCGGGAGCTCGGGGGTGAAGAGGATGTTGGCCGGCATCGCGATCTTGCCGATCTTCTTGCCGACATGATTGCGCAGCTCAGCCAAAAGTTCGACCGAGCCTTCCTGGCCCGCCTTGAGGGTGACGAAGGCCACGATCGCCTGCCCGGTCTGCGCATCGTTGCGGGCACAGACAGCGGCCTGAGCCACGGACGGGTGGTCCACCAGAGCACTCTCCACCTCGGTGGTGGAGATGCGGTGAGCCGAGATGTTCATCACGTCATCGATGCGACCCATCAGCCAGTAGTCGCCGTCCACATCCTTGCGCGCGCCGTCTCCGACGAAATAGGTGTCCTTGAAGCGGTTCCAGTAGGTGTCCGCATACCGCTGCGGGTCCCGATAGATGCCGCGCAGCATCGCCGGCCAGGGCTGGCGGATGACCAGATAGCCTCCCTGCCCCGGGGGGACCTCCTGGCCCTGCTCGTCATAAACGGCAGCGCTCACGGTGGGAAATGGCTTGGTGGCCGAGCCCGGCTTCAAGGTGGTGATTCCCGGTAGCGCCGAGATCAGAATCATCCCGGTCTCGGTCTGCCACCAGGTGTCGACCACCGGGGTCTTGCCCAGCCCTACGTTCTCCCGGTACCAGAGCCAGGCCTCGGGGTTGATCGGTTCGCCGACGGTTCCGAGCAGGCGCAGACTGGTCAGATCATGCTTCTGTGCGTATTGCGGTCCCCATTTCATGTGGGTGCGGATGGTGGTGGGTGCGGTGTAGAGGACGTTGACCTTGTAGCGCTCCACGATCTCCCACCAACGCTCCTCGTTGGGAAAGTTGGGAATTCCTTCGTAGATCACACTGGTAGTGGCGTTGGTTAGCGGTCCGAAAAGGATGTAGCTGTGCCCGGTGACCCAGCCGATGTCGGCGGCGCACCAGTAGACGGTCTCCGGCTTGATATCAAAGATGTAGTAGTGAGTGGTCGCCACCCCGACCAGGTAGCCGGCGGTGGTGTGAACGATCCCCTTGGGCTTGGCCGTGGTGCCACTGGTGTAGAGCAGGTAGAGCAGGTCCTCTGCGTCCATCGGCTCGCAGGGGCAGGAGGCCGGGTCGTTGCTCTGTTCCTGGATCATCTCGTCGACGTAAATGTCGCGGCCCGCCACCATCGGGACGTCACCGCCGGTGCGGCGCGAAACCACCACCCGCTTGATTGACGGGGTCATGGCGACCGCGGCGTCCGAGTTGACCTTGAGGGGCACCCGGCCGCCCTTGCGCCAGCCTTCGTCCTGAGTGATCAGGATCTCGCACTCCATGTCGTTCAGCCGCCCAGATAGTGCCTCGGCGCTGAAGCCACCGAATACGACGGTGAATGGCGCCCCGATTCTGGTGCAGGCCAGCATCGCCACGGGTAGGTCCATGCACATGCCCATGTAGATGCCGATGGGGGTGCCCTTCTTCACCCCCAGCTTCTTCAGCCCGTTGGCGAACTGGACCACATCCTTGAGCAGGTCCGCATAGGTGACCGTCCGCTGCTCACCCGGCTCGCCTTCCCAGTAGTAGGCCACCTTGGCCCCCAGCCCGGACTCGACGTGCCGGTCAACGCAGTTGTAGCAAACGTTGAGCTGGCCACCCAGGTACCACTTGGCGTAGGGAGGATTCCACTCGTAGAGCTTCTCGAAGGGCTTGAACCAGGTCACTCGCTGGCGCCCCTCCTCCGTCCAGAAATCCTCGAGACTGCGGTCGTAGATCCCCGGCTGGGCGTTGGCCTGGGCCGCAAACTCGGGAGGAGGCGGGAACGATCTGCCCTCTTCCTGGAGAGCATCGATCCTCTTGGCGTCTACGGTCATGTTTTTCTCCTAGCTGCCGAATCAACTCCAAGCTGCCGCGGGCGCGAAGAGTTCCCCTTCGGAGCTCTCTCCCGCGGCTCCCTCCAGGCTGCAGGGTAGTGGCGAATTGGGCCGAGGGCGAGCCGGGGACGACAAACGGCACAGATTGCCGGGTTGAGCGGCAGAGTTTGGCAGGCAACCGGTCGAACCGTTGCACCGGGCGAGCAGGCAGGGGATGATTCCGCCCATGCCCTGGCTCGCCGTGGTCCTACTGGAGATCAGTCTCACCGCGCTGGCGACGGCGAGCGTGTATCTGCTGCTGCGGCGGCGACAGCTGGTCTTCAACACCGTCGAGGAGAGGGCCACTCTGAAGACCCTCGCCTTCGCCACCTCCGCGGTCTCCACCCTCCGCCAGGGGCTGAGCTCGAAAACTGCCCTCAAGGTGCTCCGATCGCTGGTCCCAGAGTCGGGCGGCCCGGCCGCCTCCCTGTATGACACCCGCCACCTGCTGGCCTTCCAGGCGCGACCCGGCAGCCGCGCCGACCACCACGCCCGTCATCTTCCCGAGGAGTCTGAGGAGGTGCAGCGGGCGCTCACCTCGGGCCGCACCCAGCTGGTCCGGCTGCACGCTAGAGATCCCTTCTCCCCCTGTCCGCTGCGGGTGGCGGTGGTGGCCCCCCTGACGGTCGACGATCAGACGGTCGCGGCGCTGGTCACCTACCATCCGGCCGAGCCGACGCCGGCCCAGCTGAGCGTGGCCACCGACCTGGCGGACCTCCTGGCGACTCAGCTCCGCCTGCAGCGGGCGGACCAGCAGCAGTCGGCCCTGGTGCGATCCGAGCTTCGGGCACTTCGGGCCCAAATCTCTCCCCACTTCATCTACAACACCTTGACCACCATCACCAGCTTCGTCCGGACCGACCCGGAGCGAGCCCGTGACCTGCTCACCGAGTTTGCCGACTTCAGTCGGCGCGCCTTCCGGGGGCCCGGCAACGAGTTCACGACCCTGGCCGATGAGCTGGTCTACGTCAACCAGTACTTGAAGTTCGAGCAGGCGCGATTCGGGGACCGACTCACGGTTCGCTACAACATCGACCCCGAGGTGCTGAGCACGGTGGTTCCCGCGCTCTTGGTCCAGCCCCTGGTGGAGAACGCCGTCAAGCACGGGATTGAGCCACGGCTGGGCAAGGGCCTGATCACCATCGAGGCGGACGATCAGGACGATGAGTGTCTGATCGAGGTCCATGACGACGGGGAGGGGCTGGAGATGGCGCTGGACCTGGCCGAGCATCAGGGTGCCTTGGGGAACATCGACCGGCGCCTGAATCACGTCTTCGGCCCGTCCCACGGGCTCGAGATCATCTCCGAGGCAGGCCGAGGGACCACGGTCAGGGTGCGAATCCCCAAGTACCGCCCCGGTGTGAAGGCCTCCTGAGCCGGTGGAGCCTCCTTTCCGGGCGCTGGTGGTGGACGACGAGGCGCCGGCCCGAGGCGAACTGACCTACCTGCTCAAGCAGTCGCCGCGAGTCAAGGAGGTGCTCGAGGCCGAGGGAGCCAGCCAGTGCATGGATCTGCTTGCCGCGGTAGCGATCGACGTGCTCTTCCTGGATATCCGCATGCCCGGCATGGACGGGTTGCAGCTCACCCAGGTGATCTCCCAATTACCCCAACCGGTGCCCGTGGTACTGGTGACCGCCTTCGAGGAGCACGCCATCGAGGCATTTCAATTGGCTGCCTTCGACTACCTGCTCAAGCCGGTCCGGGGGGACCGCCTCAACCTGACTTTGGAGCGGCTGGCACTGGCCTCCCGCGACTCGGCGGTGCGCCTCAGACGGGAGACGAGCCCGGATCGAGGGGCGCTGGAGGACCGGCTGGCGGTAACCCACCGGGGCCAGATCCTGCTGCTGCCGGTGGACGACATCAGACTGGTCGAGGTCGATGGCGACCGGGTGGCCGTGGTCACGCATGAAGGCCGCTACATTGCCCGGCTCCGACTGCATGATCTGGAGGAGCGGCTCGCCCGTCAGGGCTTCATGCGGGTGCACCGCCACTACATCGTCAACCTCCGCCACGTCACCAACGTCGAGTGCTTCTTCAACAGCACGTACCTGCTCCGGATCCAGGGGGTGAACGACCTCCCGGTTCCGGTCTCCCGGCGCCACGGCCCCCAGCTCCGGTTGGCTCTCGGACTCTGAGGCGCGGTGTCCCAGCCCCGGTCGGGTGCCCTGGAGGGGGAGGCAGAGAACGCAGCTTCCACCGGCCTGCTCGAGTTCGAAGAGCAGACGGAGGTTGGCGAACTCTACTTGAAGGCCCTGATGCGGCGCCAGGTTCGGCTCAGCCTGGGGGTGGCTGGCGCCTTTGTCGGCTTCCTTCTGGTCCAGCCCCTGCTGGCATGGTGGTGGTCGGGTTGGGGAGTCCTGAGAATCTTCGGGATCCCGGTTTCGTGGCTGGTGCTGGGGGTCGCTTCTTACCCGCTCTTGATCTGGCTGGGCTCGATCTATGTCCGTCGCGCCGAGGAGGTGGATGACGAGTTCACCGACCTGCTCAGCTGAGGGTCGCCGGTGACCGGTTCCACCGCGGCGGTCTTGGGGCTGGTGGCCATGGCCGCGGTGAGCCTGGGGGCGGGACTGTTCGCCCGGCGCTGGGCCCGGACCACCTCCGACTTCATGGTGGCGGCGCGAGCGGTACCGCCCCGGGTCAACGCCGCGGCGATCAGCGGCGAGTACCTGAGCGCCGCCTCGTTTCTGGGGATCGCCGGCCTGGTCATGCAGTTCGGCTACGACGTGCTCTGGTACCCCGTCTGCTATGCCGGGGGCTACCTGCTGCTGCTCCTCTTCATCGCCGGCCCCCTGCGTCGTTTCGGCGCCTACACCATTCCGGACTTCGCCGAGGGCCGCTTCGACAGCCCCCGCTTTCGCCGTCTAGCGGTGATTCTGGTGTTGATCATCGGCTTCTTCTATGCCTTGCCCCAGATGAAGGCCGCCGGGCTGACCGTGCATACCGCCTCCGGCCTGCCCTACGGGGTGGGAATCGGAATCGTGGCGTTGGTGGTGGTGGCCGGGGTGGTGGGCGGAGGCATGCGCGGGATCACCTTCGTTCAGAGTCTGCAGTTCGCGGTCAAGCTCTTCGCAATCTCCATCCCGGCGTTCCTCCTGCTGCTCCACTTCTCGGGCACCGGTGTGCCTTTCTCCCGAGGCGCGGGCGGGCTCGAGCGCCTGACCAATGCGACCCAATTCCAGGTGTCCCCGGGTGAGCTCTGGCAAATCCCTGCCCGGACCAACGTGGAGGTCGCCCACCCCGCCTCGATCGGCTGGCAGCGCCAGCGGCGGGCATCGATCCTGAGTGCTCCTTCAGCCGGCTTCGAGGGAGGAACCTCGCCGACGGTCACGGTCAACCACCACCGCGACCACCTGCTCCGGTTGGATGGGGCTGGTCAGCTACCCCGGGGCACCGTCACCTGGAGATCGACCGATACGGTGACCATCGCTCGCGGCCAGCCGGCACCGTTCGGTAGCGGGACGCCCGCCAGCTCCACCGCCTCCTGGATTGCTCCGTTCGGTCCCCTGGCCGGTGGCACCGGCCACCCCCTCCTGTTCACCTACTCCCTGATCATGGCCATTCTGCTGGGCACGATTGGGCTGCCCCACATCCTCGTCCGCTTTTACACCAACCCCGACGCCAAGGCCTCGCGCCGGACCGCGCTCTTGGTGCTGGTGCTGTTGGGCAGCTTTTACATCTGGCCGCCGATCCTGGGCGCCTTGGGCCGGTCCTACGATCCCAGCCTGTACGGGACCAATCTCACCGATGCCGTGGTGCTGATCATGCCCTCGCAGCTGGGCGCCGGCTGGTTGGGACAGCTCCTCTCGGCGGTCGTCTATGCCGGCGCCTTCGCCGCCTTCAGCTCGACGCTGAGCGGCCTACTGGTATCCCTGGGGGGCGCGCTCGGCCACGATGTCTACGGGCGGTGGCTCCGGCCGTCAGCCGGGCCCGCGGCGCGCCGCCGGGCCTTCCAGTTGAGCGCATTGGGCGCCGGGCTGGCCGCCGCCGCCCTGGGCCTGCTGGTCGAGCAGTTCGACATCAGCGTCCTGGTGGGCTGGGCCTTCGCGATCGCCGCCAGCTCCTTCTTCCCGCTGCTGGTCCTGGGGATCTGGTGGCGTCGGCTGACCACCCTCGGCGCCTCAGTGGGGGTGGCGCTGGGTGGGGGACTGGCGACCTGTTCGATCATCACCACCATGGTGGCCACGGTGGCCACACCGCTGGCTTCGTTCTTGGCCCACAACTCGAGCGTGGCGGTGGTGCTGTCCCAACCGGCGATCGTCACCGTGCCGGTCGCCTTCGGCTGCATGGTGGGCATTTCGTTGCTCCACCCGACCCCTCCGAAAGGAGTCTCTTCCAAGATGGTCCAGCTCCACGCCCCGGAGCTCCTGGGGCTACGGCGGGAGTACATCCCCGAATAGACGGCCTTCGCAGAGAGCTCAGTAGCCCAGCTGGGGGTCGGCCAAATTCCGCAGTGGCTCTCCCTCGAGCCAGCGGCGCAGCTGGTCAAGGAAGAGCTGCGTGGTCCGCCGGGCGAGGTGAGGCGAACTCCAGCTCAGGTGGGGGCTCACATGTATTCCCGCCGCTGCCCAGAGCGGCGAATTGACCGGGAGCGGTTCCTGCACGAAGGCGTCCAGGTAGGCGGCCGCCGGCCTACCGGCGGCCACCGCCAGCAGCAGCGACTCCTCGTCGACCAGCCCGCCCCGCGCGACATTCACCAGGACACTCTGCGGGAACAGCTCGGCGAGCACCTCGGCATTCACCGCCCGCTCCGTCACCCGGGTCAGCGGCGCGGCCAAGACCAGGGCGTCGGCGCCCCGGCAGGCCTGCGCCAGCTTCGGGAACCCGAACACTTGGGACACGCCCGGAGGTCCCGGTCGGGTGGGGTCGCGCCGGACCCCATCCACCCGACAGCCAAAGGCGGAGAGCCGCCGGGCCACCTCGGTGGCGATCTCGCCCAAGCCGAACAGCACGACCCGTAGATCGGCCAACTCCCGGAGCGGTAGCTGGACGAAGCGGCGCGCGAGCTGGAGCTGGGCCAGCTCGTTAGAACGCTTGCAGTGCTGCAGCAGACAGCCCACCACGAACTCGGCGATGGGAATGGCCGCCACGCCCGCGGAGTGGGTCAGGATCGTTCCCGAACGGTCGGCGAATTGCTGCGCCAGGTGGTCGATGCCGGCGCTGGCGGTATGAACCCATTGCACCTCGGGGTGGGCATGCAGCGCCGCGGGAAAAAGATCCAGGCTGTCCCCGTCGAGGGTCGCCGGAAAGAGGCGCCAGATCACCTGGAACTGACCCAGCCGGGACAGATCCTCCCCGGCCCCGGTCAGCACCAGCTCGACCCGGCCAGCGGGAAGCTCGCGGCGGATGAGCTCCAGGTCGGGGGCGGGAAACTCGCCCACGATCAGGCATCTCACCGGCCCGGGGGGAGCTACCGTCAACCGGGTACTGCGATCTGGGCCCGCTCGCGCTGGACGACGAACGGATCGATCAGCTCCTCCACCACCCGAAGGTGGGCGGGATGGTGGGCATAGACGAGGTAGTCCGCACTGCTGGCGAAGTCGACCACCAGCGCTAGGTCGCAACCGTTGGGGACCACGCCAAGGTCCAGTCCGGTGCTCATGGCTTGGATCTCGGGAATTTCAGCTGCGAGCGCTTGGAGCCCCTGCACCGCCGCGGCCCCGGTGCCGGGTGGACTGGACTGCCGAAACCGCATCAGCACCACGTGCCTGACCATGTCCTTCTCCTACTGCTCATGCCCTCTTTTGCCATCATGTTGCCATGGAAGAGCCGGACCTCCCGATGGTGAGCCCAACCTGGCTGCAAGGCCATCTCGCCGACCCCGATCTGACCCTGCTCGACGTTCGCTGGGCCCTCCCCGGGGGCCCCGACCGGGCCGGCTATCTGGCAGCCCACCTCCCGGGGGCTCGCTACATCGATCTGGACCAGGAGCTGGCCGATCCCCCGGGTCCGGGCGGGCGGCACCCGCTGCCCTCGGCCGAGCGCTTCACCCAGGCGATGCGCCGGGCGGGTGTCTCGCAGGTGGGGCGGGTCGTGGCCTACGACGGAGGGTCCGGAGCCGCGGCCCGGGCGTGGTGGCTGCTGCGGGCCGCCGGCCACGCGCGGACCACGGTGCTGGATGGGGGCCTCGTGGGCTGGCTCGCCGCCGGGGGTTCAGTCGAGAGCGGAGAGGCGGCGGCCGCGCCCGGGGACTTCGTCGGCAGCTCCTTTCAGGGCTGGGTCACCGCCGACCAGACCGCCGAGCTGCTGACCTCGGGCGCGGTGGTGCTCGACGCCCGAACCAGAGAACGCTTCCAGGGAGAACCCTCCCCGTTGGACCCCCGGCCAGGCCACATCCCGGGCGCCCGCAGCCTGCCCTGGACCGAGCTCTACCGCGACGGTCTGGTGCTCGCCCCCGAGGGGCTGGCCGCCCGGGTCCAGGAGGCCACCGAGGGAGCCGCGCCAGCGGCCGCCTACTGCGGTTCGGGGGTCACCGCCTGCAGCCTGATCCTGGCCCTGGAGTCGGCCGGGGTCCATGGCGTGCTGCTGTACCCGGGTTCGTGGAGTGAGTGGGCCCAGGATCCGAGGCGAGCGATCGAGCTATAGCGCCGGTCTGGTCGGGGCTGACTCAGTCCCTCCGGGTGACCTTGTAGGCGGAGGCCTGCTGCACCGGGCGCATCACGATCTGATCCAGATTGACGTGGGCTGGCCTGCTCACCGCAAAGGCCACCACATCGGCGACGTCCGCCGCGGTGAGGGCGGTCACCCCCCGATACACGGCCGCTGCCCGCTCCGCATCACCGCCGTAGCGATTTAGGGCGAACTCGGTCTGGACCATCCCCGGGGAGACCTCGGTGATCCGGATGGGTCGACCCGAGAGTTCGAGCCGCAGGGTCTGGCTGATCGCGTGCACCGCATGCTTGGCCCCGGTGTACCCGGCGCCACCCTCGTACACCTCGAGGCCGGCGGTCGAGGAGATGTTGACGATGTGGCCCTGACCGGAGCTCTCCAGGGCGGGCAGCAGAGCTCGAGTCATCTGCATCAGCCCCAGGACGTTCACCTCCCACATCCAGCGCCACTGGGAGCTGACGGAGGCCCCAACCTGATCGGCGCCACGGGCGCCGCCGGCATTGTTGACCAGGATCTGCGCATCTCCGGCCTCGGCACAGAACTGGGCCACGGACCCCTCGTCGCTGACGTCGAGGACCCTGCCCTGCGCACCCAACTCGCTCGCCAGCCGCTGGACCGGTCCCGCCCGACGGGCTCCGAGCAGGAGCCGAAATCCCTCCTCCGCCAGCCGGCGGGCGATCGCCTCGCCGATGCCGGCGCTGGCACCGGTGACGACTGCCAGCGGCCGTGTCCGGGACGCTTGCCCCTCCCGGCCTGATTCACTCACCATCACTTTCCTCCACTCCAGTTCCCGCTTCCAAGGCCGCCTCGATCGAGCCCGTCCGGATTCCCCGGAGCTCCCGGTCCAGCTCGGCCAGCCCGGTGACCGGAAGTCGACAGGCGAAGTCCCGGCAGACGTAGGCGGTGGGGGCCATCCCGACCAGGGGCCGGTGGCGCACCAGCGGTGCTCCCGTGTCCACCTCGGTGCGCCCGGCGGCCGGGCGCCCCACCCCGACGACCAGTTGGGGTCGCAGCTGGGCGCGCGCCCGGCGCAGCAGGTTCCAGTGGGTGAGATCTCCCTCCGGGGTGATCAGCGCCAGCTCGATCTGCCCTGAATTCAGGATCGCCATGGCCGAGAGGAGGGCCCCGAAGGCGGCGGGGTAGCGCTCCGCCGCGCTGGTCATCGCCTCGAAGAGCTCGGTGGCCCTCCTGAGCCAGAGACCCTCACCGGTCAGCGCATGCAGACGCAGGCAAAGCTCGGCCATCAGGGAGGTGCCCGAGGGCTGGGCTCCGTCTTCGAGGCTCCGGGGTCGGACCGCTAGGTTGGGGTCATGCCCGAGGGGGGTGTCAAACCAGCCCGGACCGGCCGGATCCTGGTACTCCGCCTCGACCCGGTTGGCGAGAACCAGAGCCTGCTCGAACCACCGGGCCTCGCCGGTCGACTCGTGGAGCGCCAGGGCCGCCAACCCCATGGCGGCGAGATCCTCCAGGGTCGCCACGAATCGCGCCCGTGAGCCGTCCCAGAGGTGGTGGAGCTGGCCGTCGGAGGTGGCCCGGAGCAGCAGCTCCTCAGCGCAGCTGACCGCCGCCTCCAGGTAGCGCTTCTCCCCGGTCCCCACCGCTAGTTCGGCGAGCGCGGTGATCGTCAGCGCATTCCAGCTCACGATCAGCTTGCGGTCGAGGGCCGGAGCGATCCGGAGCGAGCGCGCCTCCAACAGTCGCTGTCCGATCGACCTCCGGGCAAGCTGCAGCTCGGCGGTCGATAGGGGCGTCTGATCTCCCGGGGCAGCCCGCTTGGCGCCTCCCCGTAGCACCCAACCTCCGTCATCGGTCCGGGCCGCTCCGGGTCCCCCGAAGAGTTCCTCGGCCAGGTCGATCTGGGCTGGGGCAAGCACCTCTTCCAGCTGCTCTCTGGTCCAGGCGTAATAGGCTCCCTCGCCGGCAGCGGTGTCCGCGTCGAGGCTGGCTGCGAAGCCCCCTCCCGCAAGTCCCATCTGGTGGATCAGAAAGTCCGCCGTCCTCTGGGCAAGTTCGAGGTGCTCTGGGTCGCCGTGGGCCTGCCAGCTGTGCAGGTAAAGGCGAACCAGTTGGGCATTGTCGTAGAGCATCTTCTCGAAGTGGGGGACGGCCCAACGGCGGTCGACGCTGTAGCGATGGAATCCCTCCCCCAACTGGTCGCGGATGCCTCCCTGGGCCATCGCGTCGAGGGTGCACCGGACCACCTCTTCAGCGGCGGGACTGCGGCGCGTCACGGCCCGGCTCAGGAGAAATTCCAAAGCCGCGCACTGGGGAAACTTTGGGGCCCCCCCGAAGCCTCCATACTCGAGATCGGCGCTCCGAATCAGCCTCGTCTCGGCTGCGTCCAATACCTGAGAGAGGTGCGGCGCGGTCGCCTCCGGGGCGATCAGTGGCGCGGGCACGAGAGACTGGCTCAGCCGCTCGGCGCTCGCGACCACCTCGACGCGCCGGTCCCGGTAGGCGGCGGCCACCGACTCCATCACCCGGCGAAATCCGGGGAGCCCGGGGCGGTCCTCGGGAGGGAAGTAGGTTCCCGCGAAGAAGGGCCTGCCGTCGGGCAGCAGAAATACGGTCATCGGCCAGCCCCCACTCCCGGTCAGTGCCTGGAGTGCGTCCATGTAGACCCGGTCCACGTCGGGTCTCTCCTCGCGGTCGACCTTGATGTTGACGAAAAGCTGATTCTGCAGCTGGGCCAGCGCCGGGTCCTCGAAGCTCTCGTGAGCCATGACGTGGCACCAGTGACAGGCGGAGTACCCCACACTGAGCAGGATCGGGCGATCTTCGGCCTGCGCCCGCCGGAAAGGCTCCTCGTCCCAGGGATACCAGTCGACCGGGTTGTCCTGGTGCTGACGCAGGTAGGGGCTGGTCTGCTGCGCCAATCGGTTCACCGACCGAACGTACTACCAGACCGGCCCCTGGGGCATTTCGAACCGGCTGCGACAATCGCCCGATGGACCGAGCGCCAGCCCAGATGAAGACGACTCTGCCGCCTCTCGGGCTGCGGCTGGGCTTCAAGGCAGCCGCCGGGATCGTCCAGGCGGTGGGGCCCCACCGGTATCGAATTTCCGATCGGATCGGAAACGCCGCCTTTGCTTTGCAACCGTCGGTGCGGCAGGCGGCGATCCGAAACTATCGGTCCGTCCTACCGGGACTGACGCGGCGCGAGGCCCGCCGGCTGGCGGCCCGCAGCTTTCGGGAGTACGCCCGCACCGCGATCGACTTCCTGTACCTCCAGAACCTGTCCCGTACCCGTGTGCTCGCTGAGATGCGGGTGCTCGGCTTCGAGAGCTACGTGCGGGAGCGTCAGCTGGACGGCAAGCCGGGCATTATCGTGATCTTCCATCACGGTAGCTGGGACGCTCCGGGTCCCCTGTCGGTCGCCAACGGGATTCGCTTCACCTCGGTGATGGACGACGAGGGCGGCGAAGCCGGGGCGAACCTGGTCAGGTGGGCAAGAGCGGAGATCGGCATCGAAGTGGTGCCGGCATCGAGCTCGCCGCGGACGCTGCTGCGGCGTTTGCGCGCCGGGAACTGGGTGGCCCTGGTGATCGACATCCCCGGGAACACGCCCTCGGTGGAGGTGGAGTTCCTCGGTCACCAGACCCGGTTCTCCGCCGCTCCCGGAAGACTCGCCGCCCATACCGGGGCTCCGCTGGTCCCGGCCGTCTGCGTGCGGACTCCCAACGCTGGGTACCTGGTAGAGCTCTTCCCCCCGATCTCCATCGGTCCGGACACTGACCCGGCCGCCGCGCTGGGCCAGGTCATCCCGGTATTCGAGGCGGCGGTTCGGCGTTGGCCAGAACAGTGGTATCCCTTTCGCCAGGATCTGTTCCTTGACCTTCCCGACAGCTGACGAGGCGACTCCGGCGCCGCTCCGGGTGGCCTGGTTCGGCCACGCGGTGGGCGCCCGGGCGGACGGCCTCACCACCTACTCGGCGGATGTCGTGAGCGGGCTCCTGGACCAGGGTGCCGAGGTCTGGTTTCACCACGCCAGCCGAGATGGCCGGATCACCCCGGTGGATGAGGCGCACCGAATCGGCTGGCCCACCTGGCGCTTCAAGACCGTCACCGTGCCTCGCTGGGGCTTCCGTCCCCAACTCTCCCGCTGGCTCGACCGCCATCGGCCAGATGTCGTCCACGCCTCGCTCAGCTTCACTCTGGAGGACGGCTGGCTGGGCCGCCAGGCCCGACGGTCTGGGGCCGCCACGGTGGCCACTTTCCATCTCCCGTTCGGCCGGCCGGGGAGCGGCCGGGCGACGACGATGCGGGAGCTCCACCGATTCTGGGCGCCTCGGCTGCGCGCCTATCAGCGAGTCATCGTCTTCAGCGAGGATCACCGCGGTCGGCTGGCGGAATTGGGGGTCGAGCCGTCCCGGATCGAGGTGCTGCCCAACGCGGTCGACACCGAGCGGTTTTGCCCGGGCAGCTCTCCCCTCCGGCAAGAGCGGTTGGGGTCGGCCAGCCTGGTGGTGGGGTACTTGGGGAGGCTGGATCGCGAGAAGGGGATTCGCGAGCTGCTGGACGGCTTCGCGCGGGCTGACCTGGGCCCGGACGCCCGGTTGCTTCTCGCCGGTGGGGGAGCGCTGCGGGGCAGGGTGATCGAGGCGCAGCGCGATCCCCGGGTGATCTACCTCGGGCAGCTGCAGACTCCCCGGGAGAGGCAGGAGTTCTGGCGGGCGGTCGACATCTTCTGTCTTCCCTCCAGCGCTGAGGGACTCTCCATCGCTCTGCTGGAGGCCATGGCGTCCGGCTGTGCGGTGGCGACCACCCGGGCCGGCGGAGCCGACTCGGTCGGAGGGGTGGCCACCGAGCTGGACTCGGCCGACGTGAGCGGGTCGATCGCGGCGGTGCTGGACGAACTCGGCCGCCGACCGGAGGAACGCGCGCGGCACGGTCAGATGGCGCGGGAACAAGCGGTGCGTCATCATGGGCTCACGGGCATGTTGGATCGATTGCAGTCGATCTACCGCGACTGCCAGCCGCGGCCTTCCGGTAATCGTCTCTCGGCGGATTAGTGCGTTGTCATCAGAGCGCACGGGGTCACACGGGATCCAGAAACAGGTGAACCAGGCCCCGGTCTGGAGGAATGGATAGTGGGTGAGCTGGACCCGGCTCGAGCTGGACGGGCCCTGAGGTGGCGCATCTGCTCCCCATTGGCGACCGACGGCACCCGGTTGCCGGGGGGTCCGAGCTAGTGGAGAAAGGACCGGCCACGGCACTCGTAGTTGACAGCGGGGCCTGTTTGCCGCCGGCGCTGGGAGAGTCGCCCTGGGTCAACGTGGTCCCCATGTCGATTGAGATCGACGGACAGGCTCTGCGCGACGGTATTGACATCTCCAGCCAGGAGCTTTATCGCCGACTGTCCGGCTCCGGTCCGACGCCCACCAGCAGCTCCCCGTCGCCCGGGGACTACCTGAAGGTCTTTCGGACCATTGCCAGCGCCGACATCGTCTGTCTGACCATTCCCGAGCGCTACTCGATGATGGGGCGGTCGGCCCGGGTGGCGGCCGAGATGCTGCGGAGCGAAGAGCCGGAAAAGCGAATCGAGGTCCTGGACACCGGCACCGCGGCCGGGGGCTACACGCTGGTGGCGGAGGCGGCGGCGGCGGCCTGTGCGGCCGGCCTGGACCGGGAGCAGGTGGCCGCGCACGTCCGCCAGGTGGCTGCCAGCGCTCGGGTGATCGCCGCCCTGGAGACCATGCGCTACCTGGTGCGGAGCGGTCGGGTACCGGCGCTGGCAGGACTGAGCGGGGACCTCCTCCACGTTCGGCCGGTGTTCGCCTTCGCCGGCGGCGATGTGCGTCGACTCAGCCTGGTGCGGGGCACCCGGCGCGCCGTGCGGGCGGTCGCCGAGCACCTGCGCGAGCAGACGCCACCCGAGGTCGAAGTGCGGCTGGCGGTCTTCTGCGGGGACTCTGCCTCCGCAGTGCCTGAGCTGACCCGCCACCTGCGCGACCTGTTTGGCGAGCGACCGGTGGAACGGCTCAACCTGACTCCGGTGATCGCCCTCCATACCGGGCCCGGCCTGATCGGAGCCGCAGCTGTCGCCGACATACCGCTGCCGGGGTGATGACCTTCACTGCCGGTGCGCTCGGGGTCTCCCCGGTGGTAATGGTGCTGATCTGGGCCGGCGCCTATCTCGTGGGCGGGATTCCGATCGGTTGGATGATGGGCCGGCTGGCTGGAGTCGATCTCCGCGAGGTGGGCAATCGCAAGATCGGCACCAGCAACCTGTTCCACACCGTCGGCCTGCTGCCGGCCGCGGTGGTGGGTCCACTTCAGTTCTGCCAGGGGTTGCTGCCAGTCTTGGTCGCGGTGCTGATTGGGGCGCCGAACTGGGTCGCCGCGGGAGCTGGGTTGGCCGCGGTCATCGGCAACGGCTGGCCGATCTACCTGCAGTACAACGGGGGACGAGGGGTAGCCAGCGCGACCGGGGCGGTCGCCCTCTGGTCGTGGTGGGGGATCGCCTTCGTACTCGTGCTGGTGGTAATCGGCGGGACGTTGCGGCGCAGTGCTCTCGGGGTCTTGCTGGCGTACCTGGGACTTCCGGTGGTGCTCTGGTTGACTAGGGCCTCGCCGGCATTCGCGATCACCGCCGTGGGGATCGTGATCTGTCTGGTCCTGCGCCGGTTCGAGGGGTACCGGGTGGGGCGGGCCCGCCCCGGCGAGGCCCCGGATAGCTGGGTCACCCGGCTGTTGTTTGACCGGGTGTCGAGCGGACCGGCCAGCGGGACGCAGCCGATAGACTCGGGCTCATGAGCGAGGGCCCGGTCCGCCTCGAGCGCGACTCCATGGGCGAGATGGCGGTCCCGGCCGATGCCTACTACGGAGCCAGCACCCAGCGGGCGGTCGCCAACTTCCCCATCAGTCGGCTTCGGCTGCCACGGCGGATGATCGCCGCCCTGGGGGACATCAAGCGGGAAGCCGCCCGGGTGAACTTCGAGCTGGGACTTCTCCCCGAGGAGCTGAGCCAGGCGATCGCGGCAGCGGCTGACGAGGTCAGCCAGGGTCGGTTCGATGGTCAGTTTGTGGTTGACATTTTCCAGACGGGCAGCGGCACCTCCTCCAACATGAATGCCAATGAGGTGATCAGCAACCGGGCGCTTGAGCTCCTCGGGGTAAACCGCGGCGAGCGCCTACGCATCCACCCCAATGATCACGTCAACCTGGGCCAGTCCAGCAACGATCTCTTCCCGTCGGCGATCCACCTAGCGGCCCTGGCCACCCTGCGCGATGAGCTGGTGCCCAGTCTGCACCAGCTCGAAGTCAGCCTGGCACGACAGCGCGACCGGCTCTGGGGGGTGATCAAAACCGGCCGCACCCATCTCCAGGACGCCACTCCCATCCGGCTCGGGCAGGAGTTTGAGGGCTACCGGGGTCAGGTGGAGCGAGCGCTGGCCCGGCTGGAGCTGGCCCGGCTGCAGCTGGTCGAACTGGCCCTCGGAGGGACTGCGGTGGGAACGGGGATCGGGACCCATCCGGAGTTTGCCCCGCGGGTGATCGCGCGGCTCGCGCCCCAGTACGACCGGGGGCTGCGGGAGACCGATGACCACTTCCAGGCCCAGAGCAGCCTGGACGCAGTGGTCTTCGCCTCGGGGACAGTCAGGGGCGCCGCGATCGCCCTTCACAAGATCGCCAGTGACCTGCGCCTCCTCAGCTTTGGACCCCGGGCGGGGGTAGCCGAGCTGAGTCTTCCCGAGGTCCAGCCGGGATCCTCGATCATGCCCGGCAAGGTCAATCCGGTGATCTGCGAGTCAGCGCTGATGGCCGTGGCCCAGGTGCTGGGGGACGATGCCACGGTCGCCTTCTGTGGGGCCAGCGGATCGATCCTGGAGTTGAACGTGATGCTCCCGGTCGCCGCCCACAACCTGCTCGAGGAGATGGAGCTGCTGGGTCGGGCGGCGGCCAACCTGGCGCGGCAGGCCGTCGACGGTCTCTTCGCCACGGAACGCGGCCCGGAGCTGCTGGAGCAGGGGTTGTCGATCTGCACGGCGCTGGTTCCGGCGATTGGCTATGACGCGGCCGCCGCCATCGCCCACGAGGCTCACCGAAGCGGCCGAACCATCCGCCAAGTGGCCCTGGAGCGCTCGGGGATCGAGCCCGAGGAGTTGAACCGGCTCTTGGCTCCGGAGCGGCTGGTCCAGCCGGGGCTGGAGGCGCCGGGGAGCGGCTGAGCTCCTCAGCTGGGCTCGAACAGGGTGGCGACGTACCAGTCCCCTTGAACCTTGACACAGGTCAACTGGTCAGGCAGGCCGAGAGGGAGATGATTCACCGGTTCGCAGCTGTATTGCCGGAGCGTGTGGAGCGGGGTACACACCTGGAGCGCGATCGTGACCGTCGCCCGGGTAGCACCCTGTGAGGCGAATGCCAGGCCCGGCGCCTCGAGGTGAACATGCCGCGAGGTGAGCCCCTCGACCAACGCCCTGGCCTGCGACTTCTGGGCGGGCGCGAGGTAGCGGCGCACCTGGCCGACGTTGTTGTGCTCCAGCCCCAGCAGATACCCGGCGGCCGCCGCACTGGAACTCCCATGCGAAGGCGTCGGCAAGGGATGGCTGGAAAGCAGGCGGATCAGGATCAGCAGCACCAGCGCCCCGGACAAGAGCAGGGTGAATCGGCGCTGGCTGGGGCGACCAACCGGGTGCAGCACCGGGAGGCTGCCCCGGGGTGAAAGCGGCGGAGCCGGAGATCCGGAGGGATCGCTCGTCACAGAGCCAATCTCCGGTGACGCTGGGCACTGGCCGGCGATCCGGATACCGAGTTGAGGTGAATCAATTGGCAGTTCCCCTCTGCATCTCCCGGAAACCAAATCGGCATTGGCGGCGTTGTACTGGTTGGGCACGGCGCGAGCACGGTGCCTCCCCACCTGGCCGGGGCGCGACCGCGGTCGGTCAACCCTGAGCCCCGCGCCGTGCCCAAACGTTGACTATGGCTGATTTTAAATATGGGCGGGACTCCGGTCGTGATCGGGTGACCTCGCGGCGGGCGAGGAGGCTCGACCACGGATCAGGGGCCGAGTGGCGTCGAATCATCGCCGCGGTCGCCCTCGCGGCGGTTGCCGCGGTGGTGATCTGGGCGGTGCCTTTGACCGCCTTGGCCCGAGCGTACGGTGCTCTGCCGAAGGCGGCTAATCTGGGTGGCGACACCCTGATCTACGGCCAAGGCGGGGTCGAAGTCGCCGACCTGCACCCGTCCGGGAGCAGTCGGATCCCCGTTCCGTTGAACCAGATCGCACCGGTGATGCGCCAGGCGGTGGTCGCCATCGAGGATCGGCACTTCTGGTCTTCGGCCAGCTTTGATCTCGCCCGCATCGCCCAGGCGGCGTTCTTCGACCTGGTCCACCACACCACGTCGGAGGGCGCCAGCACCATTCCGGAGCAGCTCGGCAAGATCCTCTACCTCCAGGACAACAAATCGATCACCTACAAGGTCAAGGAGATTCTCTTCGGCCAGGAGCTAACCGCCAAGCTCTCCCGGTCGCAGGTTCTCGACGAATACCTCAACGACGTCTACTTCGGCGCCGGCGCGACCGGGATCCAGGCGGCTTCGCTCACCTATTTCGGGGTTCCCGCCTCCCGGCTGAACGCCAATCAGGCGTCACTGCTGGCTGGCCTCCTGCCCGAACCGAGCTACCTCGACCCCTTCATCAACCTCTCCGCGGCCCGGCAGCGCCAGCAGTTGGTGGTCGCCGCCATGCAGCGGCAGGGTGAACTGACCTCCGCCGAGGCCCGAGCCATCCTGGCTCACGCACCCCCGCTGGCCGCTTCGGGAGGGAGCTCCGTCAACCTGGCCCCCTACTTCGTCGATGCGGTGGTGGGGTGGCTCCAGAATCGATACGGCAGCCACTACCAGGCGCTTGGCCTGCGAGTTCAGACCAGCCTCAACGTGACCCTCAACCAGACTGCGCAGCAGTTGGTGACCCAGACCGTCGCCGCAGGCGCCGCTCAGCACATGACCGACGGCGCCTTGGTGGCCGAAGACCCCCGGACCGGAGATGTCCTGGCCTGGGTCGGCGGGCCGGGATCCGGGACGCCCGGAGGCGAGATCGACATGGCGGGCGTCCCCAGGCAGCCCGGATCCGAGTTCAAGATTTTCAATTACCCGACCGCCATCGCCGACCGCGCCATCACCATGACCTCGCCGATCCTGGACGCGCCCTTGACCTTGCCGACGGGCGGCCCGAATGGCGGCCCGTTCACCGTCGTCGACTACGAGGGACGGTATGCCGGAGTGGTCCAGGCCCAGGTGGCCCTGGGCAACTCGCTCAACGTGCCGGCGATCCGGGTCGAGCTAAAGGTGGGGGTTCCCAACGTTCTGGCGACCGCTCGCAACATGGGAATCACCACCCTCACCCAGCCCAACTCCAACTACGGGGACAGTCTCACCCTGGGGGCCTACCCAGTGCCCCTCTGGGAGATGGCTCAGGCCGGTGCGGCCTACGCGACCGAGGGGGTGCTCCACCCCACCACCTTCGTACTCCAGGTAGCCAACGACCAGGGACAGGTGATCTATCGCGCCGACCCCTCTCCCCGTCGGGTGCTCTCAACCCAGGTGAGCTTCATCATGAACACGATTCTCTCCCGCAACAGCAATCGGCTCTTGGCTTTCGGCGCCGACACTCCGCTGGTGGTCCCAGGGCACACGGTGGCGATCAAGACCGGGACTTCCACCGACTTCCGCGACAACACCGCGCTGGGCTGGACGCCGACCCTGGTCGTTGCCGACTGGGTCGGCAACGCCAACGATTCCCCGATGTACGGGGGCGGGTTGAACGGGATCACTGGCTGCGCCACCCTTTGGCACCGTTTCATCGTGAGCGCGCTGGCCAACACCCCGAACAGCTGGTACCCCGAGCCCAATGGGCTGACCACCAAGGTGATCGGTGGCGAGACCGACTACTACCTGGCTGGGAGTGGCCCGACCACCAGCGTGCTGGGCGGGGGAACCGTCACCCCCTCACCCAGCCTGAGCCCCAGTCCCTCGCCCTCCTCCTCTCCGAGTTCCTCACCGAGTCCGTCGCCGAGCCCAAGCCAGACTTCGAGTCCGCAGCCCAGTCCGTCGACGTCCTAAATAGCGTCCCCGGTCAGGCTGATCCGGCGGCCGCCTCCGCCCGGGCCAGCACCAATTCGCGGTTGGGCTTGACCTGGCGCATGGGGCCCTGGCTAGCCAAGGCGTCACCGACCACCGCCATCAGGTGATCCGCGCGAAACGGCTTGGGGAGATAGGCGAAGCCGCCGGTCTGCATGCTCACCCGCAGATCCAGGCGCGGCTGACGGCTGCTCGTGAAGATCACCGGGGTCCAGCTCCACTGGCTCTTGGCCAAGAGCCGTCGACAGACCTCAAAGGCGCTCATCTCGACGAGATTGAGGTCGAGAATGGCACAGGTGTAGCTTCGTAGCCGAGCCTGGGCGAGAGCGGTCCGGGACGAATCAGCCTCGAGCACCTCAAACCCCAGGCGGCGCAGGATCGAGGCGGTGGCGGTGCGGCTGACATCGTCTCGGTCCGCCACCAGGATTGCGCGCTCGGAAAGCTGCTTAGAAAGAGCCCCCGGAGGGGCTGCCGAACTTGACATCCCGGCCAGTCTAGGTGGGCCGAGCCCGCCCCTGGCTGACCTTCCTGCACCGTTCCGGAGATGACCTGTAACGCTTGGTAAACCGTAGACGACGGGCGTGTCGCGGTCCCTGCCCACCCGGGGCGGTCGCATCGGGGGACCAGACCGCTGTATGGCCCGCAGCGGCGACCCTGCCCCCGGCTCGATTGCTGGACCGGCAGCGCTCCTGGGGGTGGCTCTGCTCGCGATGGCCCTCCGCGTGCATCAGAGTCGACTCCCGGCGGGAAACTCCAGCCGGCTGCTGCTTATCAGTCACGGGAGCGCGGCGTCCCTCCTGTCCGGGTGGCTCCCCGACCCCGCCCAGGTGGCGGCGGGCGTGGCCGCCGCGATTCTGCTCGGTGGCAGTGCGGCGATCAGATGGCGGGGCGGCCAATTGCTCCGAGTCGGGGCGCTGGGACGGGCCCGGCGCGCCGGCGGCCGCGACCTGCGCACCCTCCGGCGGGGCCGGCGTGCTCAGGTCGCGGCGGAGCCGCGCGTACGACTCGGTGACCACCACTTCCGGAGCCTCTGGCTGCCCTCAGGCGAGCATCTCCTGGCGCTCGGTCCGACCGGGTCCGGCAAAACCTCCGCCCTTGCCATCCCCGCCCTGCTGGAGTGGCCGGGGCCGGTAGTGGTCACCGACCCGAAGGGCGAGTTGGTGCAGTCCACCGCCCCCTTCCGGAGTACCCTGGGCGAAGTCGCGGTCTTCGCTCCGCTGATGGAGCCCAGCGCGCGCTGGAACCCGATCGCCGCGATCCGCAGTTCGGAGGACTCGCTCCGGGTGGCGACCTTCCTGATGGGTCGAGCCCCCGAGCGCGAGCCGTTCTGGCACGACCTGGCCCGGCAGCTGCTGCATGGACTCCTGGTCGAAGCCTCGGACCGCGGGTTGGCTCCGGAGGCGGTGCTCGAGCTCTTGCAGGCGACTCCGGCCGAGGAGCTCCCAGCCGCGGTCCAGCACCCGGTAGCCCGCCGCCTGGTTCAGGGCGCCCTCAGTGGGGGGGATCGAACCTCGATGGGAGTGGTCGCGACCCTGATCTCCCAGCTGGGGGCCTACGGCACAGACCAGGTTGCCCGTGCCACCTCGAGCAGTGACTTCGATCCAGCGGAGATCGCCGGCGGGGAGCTCAAGACTTTGTACTGCGTCGTGGCGCCCCACGATGCGCCGGTGTTGCGAGGGCTGATCTCGGCATTGATTTCGTGCTGCTGGCGGAGCATCTTCGCCAATCCCCCCGCGACTCCCGTCCTGTTTGTCCTCGATGAGTTCACCCAGCTGACCAACCTGCCGGAGCTGCCCGCGCTGGTCCAGCTGGGGCGCTCTCAGGGGGTGCGCATGATGCTGATGGCCCAAGATCTGGGCTCGATCACCGCCGCCTACGGAGTCGAGGCCGCCGGCGCCCTCTGGTCCAACTGCCGCACCAAACTTCTGCTCCCGGGGATCTCCGAGATCGAGCTTCTGGAGCGGGTGAGCAAACTGGCGGGTTCCGCCACGCTCCATCGGCGGTCCGACACTTGGATCGGCGAGCCGGTTTCCGCCCAGCCGCTGCTGCATCCAGACGACGTCCGCCGGCTCAGGTCGCAACAGTCGCTGCTCCTCCGCGGCAGCGATCAGCCAGCGATCATCGACCAGCACCAGTGGTTCCGCGACCGAGCTCTGGTGGCGCGGGCCAAGACGGGAGTTCCCTTCCGGGGACCCGCTCCAGCTGCTGGTCGCCCCCTCCGCGACTGGACCGATCCCGACCCCGTCTGGGCAGCCAGCGACCACCCCCTGCCATGGAACCCGGCGGACGTAAAAGCCTGAGAGCCGAATGGTGCTCCTAGGGGAGTTGGGGGAAGTCTTGGAACTGCTGGCGACCTTCAGCAGCGGGCTGGACAACGTGATTCACACGGTGACCGGGTTGGCTCTGGGCGCGGTGGCCGTCCTCTGCCTCAGCTTCGCCGCCATTCGCTACATGACGGCACTGGACAACAGCCAGCGCCGCGCTGCGGCGGTCCAGGGGCTGGTCACCGTTCTGCTCGGGGTGCTGCTGCTCGTCAATGAGGGTGCCGTGCTGAGCTTCGTGGAGGGGCTGTCCGGGAGCAACACCTCGTGCGTCACCAGCAGCTGCTCCGGCACCACCCGCTGAAAGCTGCCCACCGGGAGTCGGCTGGCCCTGCTGGCCGGCGCCGCTTGGGTGGTGGCGCTGTCACTCCCGGCCGCCGCTCCAGCGTCGGCGAGCCTCCCCACGAAACCGGCCGCGAACTCGGTCGGGGTGGCGACCACACCCAGTGGTGCTCCAACCCCGAACGTGGCGGACGCCGGGAGCGTCGGCAGTGCCAGCCAACAATGCGGCGGCATCACGGACCCCCTCTGCTACATCGTCGACGCCTTCGTCAGTGGCCCCGTGGCGATCATGGGCAGCCTCGACGGGAGCCCGGACCCAGCTCATGTCAGCGCCACCACGGGAGCGATCACGTCAGGTCCCTGGCAGCTCGTGACCACCCTGGTCGGCAGCAATCCCGTGGTGGACAACTACAACGGCGCCTGGGGAGAGCCCGCCCATCGGTGCGGAGACCTGGGCTGCATCCCGTGGGTTCAGAAACTCAATACCATCCTGGTGCCGCTCGCGCTCAGCTTGCTGGTGCTGGCGTTCGCGCTGCAAGCGAGTCTGTTCATGATCGGACAGCAGCTCAATCTGCGGGCCGGGATCATCCCCTGCCTGATCGCCGCCGGAATCATCGGCGCTGGACTACCCCTGCACCTGGCAGGCCGGGTGATTGACGCCGGCACCTGGGCCTCCCAGGCGCTGCTGCAGACCAGCTTCGAGCACCTCGGCGATCGAGCTTCCCAGCCCCTCGACCTGATGACCCTGCTGGCGATGACGGCGTACTGCCCGGAAGACAGTCCGATCATCCACCCCGGAATCCACATCTCGGAGCCGGGCTCCGCCCCCGCCCAGCAGGTCCTGGTCCAGCCCTGGATGGATCCTCACTTCACTCAGTCCCACTGCATCGGTGCCGGTAGCCCGGACTTCACCAAGGAGGTCCTCGACCGAAGCGAGAACTTCTTCGGGCCGCCGCTGCACGACGCGAACTGCGACCGCGGGGACGCCGCTCCCGCGCAACCGCTCTGCAACGACACCGACAACCAGGTGAACAACAACGCCGGCCAGGAGTGCCTGGAGGGAAGCGGTGGCACCGACCTCGGGAGCCTGCAGTTGAATGTGCTGCCGCTTCCGGGCGAGCCGCGTGCCGGCAACGGACAGAACCCCGCCGACTGCCGGTATGCCGCGATCTACTGGGGAACGGTCTCCTCGTTCACCGACGTGTGGAATGGAGTGGGCCCTCATGGCCGGAACGGATTCGACGTCCCAGACGGGCTGCCGGGGATGCTGGCCTTCACCGTTCTGACCGGTCTGGCCCTCTGGCTCGCACTCACCTATCTGGCCCGCTATCTCGCCCTGGCCTTGCTGGCTGGCTGCTCCAGTCTGGCTTTCCTGCTCCTCGCGCTGCCCGGAGGTAGGTCAGTGTTCGCGCGGTACTGGCGAACGGTCGGCGAACTCTCGGCAGTGGTGGTGGTGCAGACCCTGCTGTTCCTGGTCTTCGTGGCGATCGTCTCGACGGTGTCCGGTCTCTCTCCCGGCTCGGGCACGGCTCATTTGGGGGGCTGCCCCATGATCTCCACCTCCGCCTCAGCCAGCTGCAGCGCCGGGTCCGCGGGACTGCTGGTTCAGGTAGGCAGTGGCGATCCAGGGAACCAGTTCTCCAAGTGTCTGCTGGCAATCGTCACCGTCTGGCTGATGCTCGAAGTGCCGAGGCGCCTGAGTCACGGCGAGATGACCACAGCGCACAGCCTGCGGACGCTGGCGGTGGCGTCCGGGGGCGCCCTGTTATGGGGAACCAGTCTCGCTCGGGGGCAACTTCAGCCGCGGGTGGCCAGCTTCGGCCGGCAAGCGGTACCAGCGGGCCGCTTCCTCCTGGGACGTCCCAGCCCCCGCGACCAGCAGCTGGCCGACCAGCTGGAGCGATCGGAGCTGACCCAGCCCGCCCGCTGGCCGCTCGCGCCAGCCCGCGAGTCGCGAGAGCAGTTCATTGGCAGAAAACTGCTCCACGGCTCTGAGGGAACCGGAGAGCTGCAGCGACGGCTGGGACTCGGGCCCCGGGAGCTTGCCGCTCTCAAGCAGGGGTCCCGGGAGAATCCGGCCGTCTTGGCCCGAGTGGGACGTGACTACCTGGCCGCCGCCGGGGACCGGGTCCACGAGCTGGACGCCGCCTATCTCAACGAGTTGCGCCGAGGCCGGCTGAAGCGGAGCTTCGGGGCCGCGCCGGATGACTTGTCGGGATCGTGATGCAAGCCGAGATACCCCAGCCGATCTCAGGAGTTCCATTCCGATGGGGCGGATTCACTGGACGCCAACTGGCCTGGGTCATGGCCGGGGCGGCCGTACCCTACCTTCTGCTTCGACTGCAGCTCACACCTGAGCTGGCCCTGGCCTCAGCTGCGCCCTGGTTGGTTTTGGCCCTGCTCTTCGGCTTCGGGAGGCGGGAGGGGCGGTCGCTGGACTGTTGGGTCGGAGATTGGCTCTGGTTCCAAATTCAACCCCACCATCTGCACCACCCCCGGTCCACTTCCGCCGACCGCTACGTAACGGTCGACTCAGAGGTTCAGGCGGGTGACCAGGGCATGCCCGAGCTGGCGAGCGTGCTGACCTGGGTAGCGCCGTGGCCGTAGCCTTGCATCGCGCGGATCGGAGTTCGACCTTGCAACTGGTCGACGTCGACTACCTGGAACATCAGGTCGCCCACCTGCCCAACGGAGGGCAGCGGGCGGCTCTCCCGATTGAACCGATCAATCTCGCCCTCCGGGACGATGCGGAGCACGACCTGGCGTGGCGACGCTACCGCGGACTGCTTGACTCCCTGACCGGTCCCATCTCCGTCTACTCGTCCTCGCGGCCCGACCCGGGGGGCAGCGAGCGGCGTCCGACTGGCGTCTGCGACCCGGGGCTGGACAAGCTGGCATGGCAGGACCACCAGTTCAGGGAGCAGCTGATCCGGGGCGGCCAGGTGCAGTGCCAGCGCCATCTCATCGTGGTCTGGGGCGGGGAAGCGACCCTTCCGCTGGCGGCGCTTGATGCATCACTGCAGAGGCTGACCCGGGGTCGGTTTGCCAGGGCCGCAAGTCGGGGAGGCACTCAGGTCAGCCTGGAGCAGCGCTGTGAGGTGCTTACCGCGGGGATCGGCCACCTAGGCTCCCGGGCGCGCCGGATCACCGACGGCGAGTGGCTTAAGCTGCTGCAAGACCACGGTTCGGGCTCCAGTACTTGGCGACCGGACTGTTTCGCCAGTTGGTTGGCGCCCGGCAACGCCGAGGTCGGTTCCCGGCAGATCCGGCTGGGGGACAGCTGGAGTCGGAGCCTGTTCGTGAGCGCCTATCCGAGCCAGGTTGCAATCGGCTGGCTGGCACCTCTCCTACAGGGGCTGGACTGCGAATTGCGAGTGGCCCAGCACATCGTGCCGCTGCCCAAGGTGATCAGCCTGGGTTGGCTGCGGCGCCGAATTCGGGGCTTCGAGACCAGTCTGGTCGTCGATCACCTCCGGGGTCGGCGCCCTGATCGGGGTACCGAGCAGGCTTTGGGGGACGCGCTCAGCCTCGAGGGACAGGTGCTGACCGAGGAGGAGCGCCTATTCCAGGTCGAGCTGTTCATCACCTTGGCAGCACCCACCCTCGCCGCTCTGGACAGGGGCTGGCAGCAGCTACTGACCACGATGGCCGAGCTCGGGTGTGGCGTCGTACCCCTGACCCATCGGCATGTGGATGGCTGGCGCGCCACCACCCCGAGTGGCGTCAGCCCGTTTGGATGGGGCCGGGAGATGACCTCGAGCGCCCTGGCGACCGGATTCCCGTTCCTGAGGAGCTGTCTCTCGGCCTCCTCAGGGGTGCTGCTCGGGCCTAGCTTGATCTCGCGTGAGCTGGTGGCTGTCGATCCCTTCGATCGGGCCAACCCCAACTTCAACGTGGTCGTCCTGGGTACCTCTGGGGGTGGCAAGTCGTATACCGCCAAGCTGCTGGCCGCCCGGCTGGCGATACGCGGCTGCCGGCTGCGGTGCGTCGACCCGGTCGGCGAGTATCGGGCGCTAGTTCAGCTGCTGCGAGGGGTCTGCCGGGAGATCGCTCCCGGGCGCAGCTCGGGTCTGAGCGCGCTGGGGCCTGCCTGCGCCAGCGAGAAGGAGGACGGCTCAGTCGTCGCTCGCGCCGCCAAGGCCCTGGTCGTGCTGGAGATGTTGGCCTCCGGCCGCTCGGGAAAACGGGAATTGCCTGAAGACGATGCTCAGACCCTAGAGGCGGCGCTGACCCGGCTGTTCTCCGCCCAGCGAGAACCGCGGTTAGCTGATCTGGTCGAGGCGCTGGAGTTGGACGAGCGTCCGGTGCTGGCCCGTCAGCTGAGCCGGTTCACGACCGGAATCCTAGGTGGGGTCTTCGATGGCGCCCCCGAGGCTGAGCTGGACGGGATCGCGACGGTCTTCTCCTTGGCGAACTGGGGGGCCGACCGCGGTCAGCTGCTCGCCCCGGCAATGCAGATGATTCTTATGCAGCTGGAAGCCGAGGTGGCAAAAGACCAGCGCTGGCCTCGTCTGGTGGTGGTCGACGAGGCAGAGGTGCTGCTGGCCCAGCCGCGAAGTGCCGCCGCTCTGGAGGCGCTGACCCGACGGGTCCGCAAGTTGGGCACCGGGGTGATGGTGATTTCGCAGGTGGTGGAGGACTTCCTCGACTCTCCGGTCGGGAACGTGATCATCCGGAACTGCCACACCAAGCTCCTTCTGCGCCAGGAGGAGGTCGCCATCCCCGCGGTGCGCGCTGCGTTCGGTCTATCGCCCACGGAGTGCGACCTGCTCCGCGACGCCAGACCCGGGTCGGGGATCGTGATCGTCGGCCGGGAACGGGCAGCTTTTCAGGGTGCCGCTCCTCCCGACCTCCATCAGGCCCTCTGCACCGACGCCAGGGCCGTCCCCTGAGCGCCCGGAGTCGCCGTTGGGCAGCCGTGGCACTCGGAGGCTGCGCCCTGCCCATGGTGATGGGGTTGAGCCTGCTGGGCCTGTTTTCGGCGGGTGCCGTGGCGGTCGGCTGGGGATCCGTCTCCGGGCTGCTCCCGGTGCCCGGCGGGTTCATGCTCCCGGCGGGTACCGAAATCCCCGACGGGTCGAACAACTTTCCTGACTGGGCCCTGCCCTGCGGTCCCGAGCCCGGAGCTCTGGCCGTCGACCCCAGTGCCTGCACCGGTTCGCCGATTCCGTTCCCCGCCAACTACGACGGATTCGCCACGGGGCAGTGCACCTGGTATGTGGCCACCAGGCGCCGCGTGACCTGGCATACCTCGACCGGGGAGCTCGGGGGGAACGCGGGAGAGTGGATGCGCCTAGCCGCCGCTGCGGGATACCTGGTCGGCGCAGCACCGCAGGTGGGGGCGATCGCCGTCTACACCGACTCCGGCGCCGGGCATGTGGCTCTGGTGGTGGGAGTCGATGCCTCCGCCAACTACACCGTAGCTGAGGCCAACTGGGTTTTCCTCGGCCCCCGGCCGCCATACGTCGACCTGCGGGGAGTGTCCGCCGGGGCAACCGGCGATGCCTTTGAGCAGCTCGCGGGCTTCATCTACGGGCCTCCCCGACCCATCCCAGCAGCTGTGGGGAGCCTATCCTGAGCCGATGGCCAGTGCGGAAAAGCCGACGCATGCCTGATCTGAGTGTCCCCGGCCCCGGTCGGATGCGCGCCTTGGACGCACTCGCCTCCGACACCCGCTCCCTGCTGCGGCGCGCCGGCAAGGTGCAGCGACGGGCCGCCGACCTGGGGGACCCTCAGGTGACCGAGCAAGGCGGCGAGTTGCTTGACGCGACGGCTCGCCTGCTGGACAGTTTGGAGCGGCGCCGCACCGCCGAGCGCCAACTCGCGCGCCAGCTCGTGCGCGGCCAAAGCGAGGCCGAGGAACAGCCCTAGCCGGACGCCGATGAGGGTCGGTTGGCAGGAATGCTGCGAACCGACGCGCTGCGCGGATGAGCAGGCGTTGGTCGGCGTTGGCCCGTGCTGAAAAACGGCCCGCATATGCTAAGTCCCCGGGGGAGCCGACTGTCCAACCGACGCCGCGCCCAAAACATCCGAACTCCCTTCGCCCGCCACCAAACCGGTGTCTGCGAGCAAGCCCACTCCCCAGCCGCGAGGACTGGGCCAGCGGCGATGCGGCGAATCCCGGCGACCACTGACGCCCCGAGGGGAAACCTCAACTTTGCCTAGTTAAAGCGCTGAGCACGGAGCGAATCATGAGTCGCCTCACCGGCAGGGGCATCCTCCTGTTCACCTGATTCCAGGCGGCATCAGCTGGCCCCCGCAACGGTCCTCATCGCTGGGGTTGTGCTCCCCGAGCGAGAGCTGGTTTCGTGGTCGCGTTATCCGGTTTCAGGTCCGAATCGCTGCGATACGGGCCGGGCGCGAGCTCCCAAACTTATGGTTTTGCCCCTGGGGGGCGCAGCCGTCGGATATCCGCCGGCGCTCCCCGGCGGGGCAGCGCCCCGTTACCCGGGGCGGCTGACGCGAGCCCATTCGGCTAGGCCCTTCAAGTCACTGCGATGCTGCGACACCTTCGCCATCAATGCGTCTGCCGCCCCTCGTTCCAGTCGGAGTTCGAAGCCTTGCGGAGGATTGCGCAACATGGCCTCGGCGGCGTTCGAATGTCCCCGGGTGAGTCGCTCCACCACCAAACCGGTGGTGTCGAGCGTGAACACGACGATGCGATTCCCGGGAACCCTGACCTCCACCGCTCGCAGGGCGTTCCAAGTGGCTATCAGGTCGCAGTCCTGGGTAACCCGGCGGATACCCCAGGCACCGACAAACACCTCATTGTGGCCCTGGCCCACAAACGAACTGACCGAGACCAGAGCAGCCGCAAACACACAGAGCCCCAGCACGCTCCAGTCGCGGCTCAGCAGGGAAAGCACCAGCCCAACCGGAACCAAAACCGCGCCGACCGTGGCCCCGGCGGTCAGCGCAACTCGCCGGCGGTAGGCGGTCGATTCGCGGATGCAGACCTCGCCCGAGTAAGCGCGGGACCCGCGTCCGGCCTCAGCCATTACCAAGCGGCCCTAGTGCAAACCGCTTCATCGCGCCCCCGCAGTTCGGCTCCGACTGAGCAGCCAGCCAACCGCCAAGGCGCCCCCGGCCAAGGTGGGGATGACGAAAGGGTGGCCGCCATGGGCGCGGCTGCGGCCCGGCCAGATGCGGTCGGCCAGGACCAGCGCGGCGCAGGCTCCCGCGCCACCCCGCGCCCACCCGCGGCCTCGCTCCGGACTCCCGAGCCCGACCACCACGGCACCAGCGCTCAGGAGGAGCTGGCTCGCACACCGCGAACCCCCGTCGCCGAGCAGGACTGGCAGGCTTCTCCGCCCCGCCCGCCGATCCTGCTCGATGTCGGGTCCTCCGTTGGCCAGGTGCAGCCCCAGTCCGAGCCCGGCGGCCAGGAGCGCAACCTGGCCCCGGGCGGGCAGGTCGACCCCGACGGCGGCCGGACCCAAGAGGGGAACCGTGGCCAGGCCGGCGGCGAATGGCAGGAATGAGAGCGGGGTCCGGCTCAGCCCGAGGCTGTAGCTCCACCCGCTGCCCAGGCCCAGCAGCATCAGCCGAAACGCCGGGACCCCGGCCCGCCGGGCGCAGAGCAGAGAGGCCCCGCCGCAGCCAAATCCGATGAGCCACGCCTGGTGCCTGGGGACCACGCCACGGGCGATCGGCTTGTACGGTTGCCAGAGCCGGTCCCACGGAGCGTCGAACGCGTCGTTGAGCACCCCCGTGCTGACCTGGGCGAAGGCCATCGCGGCGCTGGCCCAGCCGAGTTTGAGGGGCCATCGGTCTGACGTACACCGGAGCGGATCAGGCTGGCGCG
>Ga0307373_10001337_pt1 | contig 46229 bp, 41 predicted proteins | sample OX2MG_FD_202534 | JGI IMG/M metagenome (GOLD analysis project Ga0307373, IMG submission 202534) | Soil microbial communities from Risofladan, Vaasa, Finland - OX-2 | ecosystem: Environmental > Terrestrial > Soil > Coastal area > Acid sulfate soil | place: Finland: Risofladan, Vaasa | collected...
GCCGACGCGATGCGCCGTTATCCGGCGTCGGGCGATTACGGGTTCGACCACTCCGGCAACGTACAGTCGATGCATAGTTGGGTGGTGCCGTTGTTGCCGTGGCTGGAGCGCGCCGAAGTGGCGCGGCAATGGGATCTCGACAAGCCCTTGACCGACCCCAAGAACAAGGCCTTGGCGCAAATTCACCTGGACGTGTTGGCCTGTCCGGACGATATCACCGTCGTCGGCGCGGGCGACTTGAGCTACGTGGTCAATGGGGGAATCGGCTTCACCGCGAGAATAGGGCATGTGGACGACTGCCCCGTCGCTCCGCGCGGCGGACTGATCGACCTGAACGGCAACGGAGTGACTTGTCCGCCGGCGAGCGCGAGCGCCGACGGCTCGCCCAGCGACCGGCAATTACTCGGCAGGTTGGGGCTCTTTTTCCCCGAGACCTGGAAAAGCCAGGTCACGGTTCGGCACCACTCGCCCGATAGCGTGCTGGACGGATTGTCGCAAACGTTCCTGCTTTCGGAAAACGTGCGGGCGGGCGTCGATCCGTATACGCCCGGAACGGGCTGGGCCTGCCCGGAGCCGTATGAGACCAGCTTTTTTTTCAACAGCCGGGTCTGCCCGTCGCTCAAGTGTACCCCCGGCAAGGTCGATTACGCGCTGGCCAATTCCGCGCCGGGCGCGATCAATTCGTCGCTCGACCAGCCGGAGGGATCGGCCCCCTGGCCATCGTCGTTTCATGCCGGCGACGGGGCGAACTTCGCGTTCGCCGACGGCCACTTGCGGTTCATCGGGCGGGCCATCGACGGCCGCCTGTACGCCGCGCTCTACACGCCGCAGGGGATCCTTCTGGAAGGGACGGGGCTGGCACAGGGAGTGCTTGACGAAGGCGGAATTCCGTAGGCCTCGCTTCGCTCGGCCGCAACCCAACGCAGAGGTAGGCGGGGCAACCCCATACGTAACACTGGATCCGCACAAGAATGAAGGCAACCAAACCACGGAAAACGCGGATAGCACGGATGAAGAGGAAGAAGACGGTGGCTGGGGCAGAGCCTAGGCGATGCCCCGGTCGCTTTGTAGCCGGGGCATCGCTGACGCTCTGCCACCAGCCACCAGCAAGAATGAAACCAACCAAACCACGGGTAGCTCTAATAGCGCGGATGAAGAAGACGGTGGCTGGGGCAGAGCCTAAGCGATGCCCCGGTCGCTATTTAGCCGGGGCATCGCTTACGCTCTGCCACCAGCCACCACGATAACGCGGATAGCACGGACTGAATTGAAAGAGCAGGCCCCATGAGCCAGTGGCATTGTCAACTCGACGACGCGGAGGTTGGCCCCATCTCGTTCCCCGAGTTGGTCGCGCTCGTGCGCGCGGGACGCGTGACCGAAAGCGTTCGCGTACGGCGCGAGGGCGCCAACGATTGGATGCCCGCCTGGAACGTGATCGGGCTGTTCAGCGAGGCCCAACGGCTGAAGAACGGCGAGCCGGCCGCCGCCGAGACGAGCATGCCGGCCGCAGAGGCGGCGCCGGCGCTGACGGTGCCGGCCGTTGAGCCAAGCCGCTGCGCCGAAGCGCGCGCGAAGCGTTCCGCGCGAAGCGTTCGCCAGAGCATCGCCGCCGCCGGCGGCGGTTTGGCGGTGGTCGTGGCGACGTACGGCTTCACGCGCCGCGCGAACCTCGTTTTTCCCAAGCCCCAACACCTGCGGCGGGCTCCCAGCGCCCTGTACGATATTCCGCTGTTTGGCGACGGTACGGCGCTGGAGTGCGGACTGTTCTATTTCGACCTGTTCCTGATCGCGGCCGCCGCCGTCTGGATTTTGCACGAGTGGGCCTCGACGAAGATTCACCGTTAGCCCGGATTATTCAAGGTTCCGTAGCTGGCTTCGCGAGAAGTCAGGCCGTGGACGCGAGTTACGCCAGAATTCTTGCGAATTCTGCTACAGCACAGTGCGCGAGTTCCTCCCGTGACCATGAATAATCCGGGCGAGATAGAGAGCGACCGGGGCATCGCTTAGGCTCTGCCCCAGCCACCGTGACAACCCGCGGCGCAAGCAAGGTAGGCAAGGTCCGTTCAACGCCGGGCCTTGCTTGCGCCGCGGGTTGTTCAACGCTGGGCCTTGCTTGCGCCGCGGGTTCGTGTCGGATGTGGGACCATGAATAATAAGGGGCTTAGGAAAGGCGCCATGAGCACGTCAACGCGGAACGAGGGGGGACGCGCGGGCGACGGCGCGCGCGGGCCGACGGCGCGGCCGCGCCGACGCCACGCGATTCCGTTCGTGACGGCAATGGCGGTAGCCGCCGTGGCGCTCGTCGTCCGCACGCAGCATTTGGGGAAAATCAGCTACTGGTTCGACGAAAGTTTCACCTGGCGGACCATCTCATTTCCCTGGTCCGAAGTCGTCGAGCGCGTCGCGCGCGACAATCAGCCGCCACTGTACTATTTGCTGCTCAAGGCGTGGGCCGGCATCTGGGGCGATTCACCGCTGGCCCTGCGCGGGTTCAGCGCCGTGGCCGGCCTTTTGACCGTCGGGTTTACTTACCTGTTCGTGCGCGAGGCGTACCAGCCGCCAACGGACGTTGAGCAGGCCGATCACGAGCAGGCCGATCACGAGCAGGCCGATCGCGAGCAGGCCAATCGCGAGCAGGCCGCCTTCGCGGGCCGCGCCGCGCTGTTGGCCGCGACCCTCTTGGCCCTCAGCGCGTTCCAGGTCCAGTGGGCGCTGCAAGCTCGGATGTACAGCCTGCTGGCGGCGCTGGCGGCGATGTCGAGCTGGCTGATGGTCCGCGCGCTGGCGCGGCCCGGGTCGCTTGCGCGCTGGGCGGCGTTCACGCTGGCGGCCGCGGCGGTCGGGTACACGCACTATTACGGCCTGTTCGCCGTGGCGGCGCAGTTTGTGTTTCTGTTTGCGCTGGCCGGCTGGAGAAGGCTGGCAGCGAACAGGGCTCCGGAATTTCGGTATGTGATCGCGGCGGCGGCGGGCGTGTGGCTGATGTGGGCCCCCTGGGCGCCGGTCTTCCTGCGGCAGTTGCGCCAGGTGCATGCCGGGTTCTGGATTCGGCCGGTCGATTGGCGGATCCTGGCCACGACGATGTACCAGATGTTTTCGTTCTCGCAGTACGACGGCGCTTCGGACGGCGTGCTACTCGGCGTGTTGGAGCTGTGCGTGCTGCTGTTGGCGGCGCTCGTGGCCTGGCGCGCCAGCGCCATCGACTGGTACGTGGCGCTGGCCGCCGTGCTGCCGATTGTCGCGAGCGTGGCGGCCTCGTGGCTGGGCGTGCGGGTGTTCGACACACATTACTTCGTCGCGGCGCAGCTGTTTTTCGTCGTTGCGGCGGCCGCGCTCGTCGGCCGGCTGCGCGCGGCCGCCATCCGCCGGCTGATGATCGCGGGGCTGGTCGCCGGCTCGGCGGCGTTGTGCGTCATGCACTGGCGGATGCGCGACCACCTGGCCGAACGGCCCGGCGCCCTGGGAGCGGTGGCCTGGCTCGACGGCGCGAGAAAGCCCGGCGAGCCGGTGATCGTTTGCTCGCCGATGATCGCCACGACGATTGCCGCCCACGCGGCGTCGCCGGGGCCGATCTACGTTTTCCGCTGGCCGCAATTCGGCTATCGCCACTTCCACGGCACGGCCGTTTTCGACGAGTCCGATTACGTCGCGGCCGCCGATCTGCCGGGCCTGGCGGGCGACTGGGTGTGGGCCGTCGATACCGACGGCTGGGACAACGGCAGCTTCACGGTGCCGATGCCCGCCCCTTGGGCCTTGCGCGTGGAAGAGCGGTTCAAGGAGATTTACGGCAACGAGTACGACCTCGTCGTGCGGCTCTACCAACGCGAGCCGGCGGGAAAGGGAGTTGATTCACCACGCAGGCATCGAGAGCACGGAGAATGAATGACGACAAAGGGGAAGGAATGGATATCAACGAAATTCCGATGAAACCGCGGAGGGAGTCCGTTCCACGGCTCGTTCACGGGCGGGCCGCCTTTGGGCGAACGGAGCTGATCGCGGTGCTGGCCCTGGCCGGGTTGACTGTGGCGCTGGCCCTGCCGGCGTTGCAGGCGTCGCGCGAACGGGCGCGCTTGGCGACGTGCGGCGACCGGCTGCGGCAAATCGGGCTGGCGCTGGCGGCTTATCACGACGCCCAGGGGTGGCTGCCGCCAGCCGCGTACTGGCGCGGCGACGGCCGGCCGGTCGATCGACTGGACGACGAGAGCTGGACCGGCGACATCACCTACCAGAACTGGCTGCAATTGCTGCTGCCCTACGCCGGCGCACAAGAGCTGGCCGAGATGTTCGATTGCGAGGCGCCGATCACGGACGAGCGGAACGAGCGGGGACGGACCAGCGAGTTGGCGCTGGTGACCTGTCCGAGCGACAGGTTTCACAGGGCGGACAATCGGCATGAGTATCGAGCGCCGGCCGGCGGTGGGGAGCCGGGGGCGCGGCCGGCCGGAAGTCTCAGGACTTCCGCCACGGGGGCCGGAACTCTCACGAGTTCCGCTACGCCGGCGAGTTCGGCGTCTGGGGCGCAGTTCGCACGCGGCAACTATGCGATCAACGGCGGCTCGCACACGCTGGGGCGCTGGCCGGGAAATGCGGCGATGCCGGTCGCCGAAGGCTGGCATTACGAGGTCGATGCGGCAACGGGTACGTTCGCCTGGTACGGCACAGGCGTGGCGGGCATCAACAAGGCGTTTCGGCTCGACGAACTGCGCAACGGCCTGGCCGCGACCGTGGTCGTCGATGAGATCCGCTCGGGCTTTCACCCGCTCGATCCGCGCGGGTCGTGGGCCTTCGGGCAGATCGCCGCCAGCATCACCTGGGGCCACGGCGTGACGGGCGACGACGGCGGGCCGAACAACATGCGCGCGCGCGCCGACGACATCTTGAACTGCGGGGCCATGCTCGAGCTGCTCGGCCCCCATGCCGCGCTCGAAGCCGGCATGCCGTGTGTCTGGTACTGGAACAAGAACGCCCAGGCCACCGCGCGGAGCATGCACCCCGGCGGCGTGCAATTGCTGACAGCGGACGGGGCCATGCACTTCGCGTCCGATGGGATCGATCGCGGCGTGTGGCACGCGATCCATTCGCGCGAGTTCCCGAGCGAGGCGCTGCGCGACGTGGATTTTTCGGACGGAACGGCGAAGCGGGAGGAGGCGCGGCCGATGGAGAGGGCGGCCGGAGGTCTCACGACTTCCGCTACAGATGCCGCGATTTCCACTGCGGAGGAGTTGCCGGAGCGAATCGAGAACTCGATCGGCATGCGGCTGGTGCTGATTCGTGCGGGGGCGTTCATGATGGGGGTGCCCGATCTGGGCTGGCGCGACACCGACAGCAACGAAAGTGCGCCCAAGGACTGTCCGCCGCATGGAGTGCGGCTCTCGTGGCCGTTCCACATCGGTGCGTATGAGGTGACGCAGGCCGAGTACGAGCGTGTGATGGGCGAAAACCCCAGTTGGCATGTGACGTGCCGCGGGTTCGAGAGCGACCGGTCGTTCGCCACCGATCGCATGCCGGTCGAGCAGGTCAGTTGGCACGCCGCCGCCGAGTTTTGCCGCCGGCTGAGCGAGCTGCCCGACGAGCAAGCCGCCGGCTTGCGCTACCGGCTGCCGACCGAAGCGGAATGGGAGTATGTCTGCCGCGGCGGGCGAAGCGAACCGTACGCCTGGACGAAGGAGCCGAATCGCACCAGCGGAGAAACGGCCGGGCCGGCCCGAGCGTACGCGCTGCCGCTCATGTCCATCGGCTCGTTCCCGCCCAATGCGCTGGGCGTGTACGACATGCGGGGCAACGTGTACGAGTGGTGCCAGGACTGGTTCCGGCGCGATTATTACCAGCATTCGCCGTGCAATGATCCGCAGGGGCCGGCCGCCGGATACTTTCGCATGGTGCGAGGGGGTGATTGGATCTTCACCGGCGAGGGCTGCCCGATCAACCGAACGGTCACTCCGCCTTGGGCGAGCGACCGGTTTCTCGGCTTCCGCGTCGTGGCCGAGCCGCCGGCGGACGGCCGGCTGCCTGACAGGCCGAGCGGCGCCTGGCCCGTAGGCACGGAGTTGGCCGTGGCCTGCGAGCACCGCAATCCGCGGAACACCGAGCTCGTGCTGCTCGATCCGGCCGACCGCCACGCGCGGCTGCTTTACGACGAGCCGGCCACTGCGCCGACCTGGCACCCGTCGGGCGCGCGCCTGGCATTTGCCAACGGCAAGAACCTGTTTGTCCTCGATCTCGAGAGCCAGCAAGCCACCAACCTGACCGAAGGACGGTTGGGTGAGGTGTTCGACGCGGCCTGGTCGCCCGACGGCGAGACGATTGCGTTCAGCTCGCCGAGCAGCCGCGGCTACTGCACGATCTTCGGCATCGACGCTCAGGGTGGCGAACCGCGCGAGTTAGGGTCGCTGGCAGGCCGTTTTCCGGCCTGGTCGCCCGACGGCAAGCGGATCATGTTCGTGCGGGACGAAGCGGGTGGCGCGCAGGGGTTCCGGCTGGTCGAGATCGGCCTCGACGGCGGCAACCTGCGGCAGGTGTTGGCCGAGAGTGTGCCTTGGAACGCCGCCCCGGCCTGGGCACCCGACGGGAGGCGGTTCGTGTTCTCGCATTGGGGCAAGACGCCGCGGCACCGCCAGCTTTGCCTGGCCGCGGCCGACGGGCAAATTGTCGAACGCCTGACGTCAGAGGAAGGCTTCGCCACGTTTGCCGCCTGGTCGCCCGACGGCCGCTATGTGAGCTATGCGGAATTCGGGGTCGAGCCGACGCGGCCCGGCGACCGCGGCGACCTGCTGATCTACGACGTCGAGCAGCTTCGCTCGCGCGTCGTTTCGCGCGGCACCCTGCCGCAGCACGAACACGCGCGAGCCGCGTGGCGGCCACAACCGTAACCGTCCGGTGAAACGCACCGTCGCACGACTCCCAACTGACATGGACTCCTCCTTTGCATCGACGAGCCACAACACTGCGAGAAAAAGAGCGTCCACCGTCGCCGTTCGGAATTCTCACGAATTCCGCTCCGCGCACACTTCCGGCAGAGGTGGGCCTGCGATCGCTGCGCGATCGGATCCCACCCTACGGCGAGCAATTAGTTGGCCAACGCCGGCCGGCTGGGGAAATTCGGCGCGTAGCGTGGGCTTCAGCCCGCGTTCGTCGTGGGCGGTGCCCACCCTACGGGCTGGCGGCGAAGAACCTGGTGACTCGGGACAGTCCGTCGAAGATGAAACGGGCCGCGGTTTTGTGGCTGGCGTCGTACCAGACGATCTCCGGCTCGCCGAACGCGCGCCAGAGCGACTCGGTGCAGGCCCTGGGAATCACCTCGTCGTGACTGGCGTTGAGCATCAGGATCTTCCGGCCACGGACGTTCGCGGCGTAGGTCACGGGATCAATGCTCTTCCAGAGCGTGAGGAACTCGTCCTTGTTGCCGCCGCCGTCGGTCCAATTTCTACGCAGCCTGGCCAGTTGCGGGTTTTCCCAGGCGACCTGCCCGATGTCGCCGCCGGCCAGCATGGTGCAGATCTTCTTGAAACGCGGCTCGGCCGTCGCCGCCAACGCGCTGGTGATGCCTCCCAGGCTGATGCCGAAGATGCCAAGCCGCTCGGGGTCGATCTCCTCTTGCGCGGCCAGCCAGGCGGCCCCACGGCGGATGTCCAAAACCGCCTGCCGCATGCCCGCCACCGTCGCGCGCGGATCTTCCGAAACCATCCGCACCGGGACCTCGGGCTGGCGGCGCGGGCCGTAGTACGGGAGCTTCACGAACAGCGCCGCCACCCCCTCCTGGGCCAGCGAGCGGCAGAAAAGCCGCGAGAGCTGAAAGTCACCCCCGAGGATATGCAGCACGATCACGCCCGGATGTTTGCCCTCGCTGGTCGGGCGGAAATACTCCGCATGCACCGTGTTGTTGTTGGGGTGCGGCGTTTCGACGGGCGAGGGGTACGTGACCTCGAAGATCTCCATGGCCCGTGAAACCGTCGGCAGGGGCGACTGCCGGAAACGGAACGTGTGCGGCTCCAAGCGGAACAATTCCGGCACTTGCGATTCATCGCCGGCCGGCTCGAAACGGACCTCGCCCGTGCAGACCCCGTCGGCGGGCCGGGCGCCGAGCGGTTCGGATTCAGCCGCCAGACCTCGGCACGGGAGGGCCAGCAGAAGCAACCAACAGGAGATGGAGCCGCGTCGCGTGGGAATGAACATGGTAAGCCTCGATCCAGATGTCCCGTTGTCGGCCGCATGAAGTATATACCAGGCCGGCCACGTTCCCAAACGGGTTTCGGCTGGCGGATGTCTATTGGGGGAATTTGGTGGCGATGACTAGAATGGTTCCCTACAGAATGAATTCGCGGAACCAGGGCGCGCCATGAGTCTCACGGAATCCTTTTCGCCCCCGAGCAAGCTCGCCTCGCCGTCCATCCGGCGGCGTTGGTGGAAAGGCGCCGTTACCCTGGCGCCGGCGCTGGCGCTGATCATCTGGATGGCGAGCTTTCGTGTCGATTGCGGTCCTGAAAGCGGAAGAGCGTTTTCCGGGACGGCCGGCGATGGAGTCAACGGCCGACGCACATTGCGGATCGCGACGTTCAACATTCACGGCGGCGAGGGGCGCGACGGAGGGTTCGACCTGGATCGAACGGCCGACACGCTGCGCGGTTGCGACCTGGTCGGTCTGAACGAGGTCCACGGCCGTTATGCCTGGGAAACGGTCGATCAGGCCGAATGGCTCGGGCGCACACTGGGCACATCCTGGCTCTTCGCACCTACCGAAGAGCGCTGGTGGCACTACCAGTTCGGCAATGGAGTGCTCAGCAAGATTCCGGTGGCCTTCTGGCGGCGGCTTCCCCTGCCGCGCCGCCACGGCCGCAGCTTTCGCAACGCCGTACTCGTGAACGTCGACCTTCAGGGCCGCGCGTTGCACGTCGTCGTCACGCACCTCGACCGCAGCGAACCGCGCGACCGGCAAGAACAGTGGCAAGCCGTCGCCAGGCTGTTCCTCTCGCTGGCCGAGCCGGCCGTGCTCATGGGCGACATGAATACCGAGGAGTTGGAAACGCCGCTGGCGGAGCTCCTGGCCTCGCCAGGCGTACACGATCCGCTCCGCGAGGTTCTGGGCGACGGAGCGCCGCGGCGGATCGACTGGATTCTGACCCGCGGATTGCTTACAGTCGACGCGGGGCTTCGCGACAACGGCGCCTCGGACCATCCGTGCGTTTGGGCCGAAGTGGCACTGGACGCCGATCACAACCGCTGACTCTTGACTTCCCAGCGCCAACACACCCGAATTCTTGCGAATTCGGCTACACCCTGCGGCGATCCCCTGACCCATGACGAAACAACTTAAAATCAGCGACGTCCGCACGATCGCCCTGCGAGGGGCGACTCACGACCACGGTTGGCCCGGCGGCACTGATCCCAACGTGCAGTACAACACCCTGCTCGAGGTGCTCAGCGACGAGGGAGTGGTGGGCATCGGAAGTTGCTATACGACGCGGGCCTTGGTCGAGGCGGCGCTCGCGCTCTTGCGCCCGCACCTGATCGGCGAGAGCGGCCTGGAACCCGAACGGGTCAGCGAGAAGCTGCGGCAGTCGATGTTCTGGCTGGGACGCGGCGGCTCGGTCGAGCACGCGATCAGCGGCATCGACATCGCGCTCTGGGATCTGCTGGGCAAGGCGCTGGGGCAGCCCGTCTCACGGCTCTTGGGCGGCATCTACCGCGACCGAATTAAGCCCTACGCCTCGATCCTCTTCGAAGATCCGCCGGTGCTGCGGGAAAAGCTGGCCGAGCAGATGGCACGCGGCTTTCGGGCGATCAAGATGGGCTGGCGGCCATTTGGACGTGTCAGCCGCAAGTACGACGAGGTGCTGGTCCGCACCGCCCGCGAAACGGTGGGCGACGACGTCGAGCTGATGGTCGACGCGGGCGGCAGCGAGCAATTCTGGCCGCACGGCGTCGGCTGGGCCCGCGAGACCGCCAGGATGCTGGGTGAGTACGGCGTGATCTGGTTCGAGGAGGCGCTGAAGCCCGACGACGTCGAGGGGTTCAAGGAGTTGAAGCAGAGCTCGCCGGTCTTGATCGCCACCGGCGAGGTGCTCACGCGGCGGCAGTCGTTCCAGCCGTTCATCACGTCGCGGGCATTGGATATCATCCAGCCCGACTTGACCAAGTGCGGCGGGCTGAGCGAGGGACGTAAGCTGGGTTGGATGGCGTACGACCACGGCGTGCTGTTGGTGCCTCACGGCTGGAACACGGGGGTCGGCGTCGCCGCCGACCTGGCGTTGACGGCGGCCTTGCCGGTCGCCCGCTGGGTCGAGTATCAGACGGGCGTGCCCTACATCGAAGAGATCATTTCGCCGCCCTTCGCGCTCGATGCCGACGGCATGCTCCGCGTGCCGACGGGGCCGGGGTTGGGGATCGAATTGAACCCGGACGCGGTGGGGAGGTATTCGACGTAACTCAGTCCACAATCCGCACGCCGGCGGCTTGTTCGCAGACCTTGGCGACGGATGCGAAATCGTCGCCGCCGTGCCCCAGGTTCATGGCGGCCGTGTATTGCTGGAAGGCGGCGGCCGAGACCGGCAACGGCACGCGCAGCTCGCGGGCCAACTCGAGGGCCAACGCCAGATCCTTGCGCATCAGTTCGGTGCTGAAACCGGGCCGGTATTGGTCGGCCAACAGGTACTTTCTGGCCCGCGCGTCGAACAACGTCGATCCGCCGCTGGAGACCGAGACCACATCGGCCATCGTCGCCAGGTCGGCGCCGGCCGCCTTGGCCAGTACGAACCCCTCGCCGATCAGGGCCATGATGCCGCCGCCGATCATCTGGTTCACGAGTTTGATCGTCTGACCGGCCCCGAGCGGCCCAACGTGAAACACATGCCGGCCCAGGGCCGCGAACACGTCGCGGCAGCGCTCGAAGTCGGCCGCCTCGCCGCCGGCCATGATGGCCAACGTCGCCGCCTCGGCGCCGGCCGGTCCACCCGACACGGGCGCGTCGAGCACCGCCAGGCCGGCCTCACCCAGCCGGGCGCCGATGCGCCGAATCGTGTGGGGCGCGATGGTGCTCATGTCGATGAAGGTCTTGCCCGGCGAGGCGCCTTCGATCACGCCGCCGGGCCCCAGGGCCACCTCGGTCACTTGGGCGTCGGCCGTGACGATGCTGATGATGAAGTCGGCCTCGCGCGCAGCCTGGGCCGGGCTCGCGACCTGGCTCGCGCCGGCCGCGACGAATTCGGCTGCGACCTCGGGCCGCCGCGCGTAGAACACCAGACGATGGCCGGCCCGCAGCAGGTTGCGGGCCATCGGCCGGCCCATGGTTCCCAATCCGATGAATCCGATAGTTGACATCACGGTCTCCTGTGAGTACCGGGTGGTGGCTGGTGGCAGAGCCTACGCGACGCCCCGGCCAAATAGCGACCGGGGCATCGCTTAGGCTCTGCCCCAGCCACCGTGAATGTCTCATTCTCGACCGCGTGGAGTACGATGGCAAGTATTCGATTTCCTCTGAGCGTGTGCTAAACTGAAGGTTCAGTCAGGAGATTATGAACCATGTCGATTACCGCGCGATCACTGCCGGGCACGTCCATCGACCCACTCTACCCCGATTCCGACGGCAAACCTATGGGCGAAAGCGGATTTCATGTGGCGGCCATCATTCACTTGCACACCGTCCTGACGAGCTTCTTCCGATCGCGACACGATGTCTTCGTCGGCGCCGACATGTTCGTCTATTACGAGCGGGGAAATCGCGAGGCGTGCAAGGCGCCGGATGTGTTCGTCGCGATCGGTGTGGCGGGCAACCACCAACGGCGGTCTTTCCGGCTTTGGGAAGAGCTTGTGCCACCCACCGTGGTGATCGAGGTCACGTCGACGGGGACTTTCGACGAAGACGACAAGGTCAAGCCGCTCGTATATGCGCGGCTCGGGGTGGCGGAGTACTTCATGTTCGACCCCGACGGCGAAAACCTCGATCCCTCACTGAAGGGGCGGCGGCTGCGGGACGGCGGCTATGAACCCATCGCGCCTGACGCCCTGGGCAGGCTGCCGAGTCGCGAATTGGGCCTGCTGTTTGAAGTCGATGGACCGCTATTGCGCGTCTTCGACACACGAGCCGGTCAACGGCTCATGACGTATGACGAATATGAGGAAATCGTCGAGGCCCAGGAGCAACAAGCGAAGCTCCAGGAACAACGAGCGAAGGCCCAGGAACAACGAGCGAAGGTCCAGGAACAACGAGCGGAGGCCCAGCGCCACCGTATCGCGGCGCTGGAAGCGGAACTCGCGCGTCTCCGTGGCGCGAAGCCAAGTGAGGAATAGTCGTTCGACGGATCGTTCCGCGTAGCGGGTCAGCTTCAGCGGTTGGTTCGGCCGCTTTCCAGGGCTGGCGAGGCGGAGGAAGGTCCATTCCCTTCGACGTGGGAAGCCTGCCCCTCCGAGGCGTGTCGGATCGCTGTCCAATCGATGGACGCGACCCAGCAGTGTTCTTCTTCCGATAAGGACACGACGCCATCGACCAGCAATTCATCCAACTGCCCCTTGTCGTCCAGATCATCGGCGTACAACGTCAGGTGCAGCCCCGCGTGCAACTCGATCTGCTGTTCCGCTAAATCCTCGATGGTTCCGATGCAATTCAAACGAAGCCGTCCATGAGCATCCGCGTTGTGAAAGTCGGCGTAGATTTTTGGCTTAACCATGCTCGGTCTCCTCGCGTCAGGGCCTCTTGGCTGGATTGGGGATGGCGGGTGTGAGCAAACGGCTCGCATTTTCGGGCTTCAGACCGACCACGGTGGCGTGATGCGGACTGCGACCGGAGGTTCGCACGACATCACCACCAGCGGCACGAATCGCGCCAACGGTGGTCACGCCAATCTGCCCGTGAGGAATGGCTGCGGCTAGCGCCTCCACGGACATTCGATCCTCGCATTCCACTGAGGCCCCCGTCACTCCACTGGGGTGGGTTCTCATTCCGCGACGCACATCGGCTGGAAGATTGCGCCCGCCTCGAACAACCACGGCATCGTCCGGAATCCGCTCCGCCATCGTGCGCCCTCACCGCTGCTCGTGATGACGCCTTCCCTCGCTCGTCATCTTCCTGCTGCTCCATTCTACCCGAAGTCTGTTTCAGGAGGCAAGCCTTCGATTCCGGCACTTCTGGCACATGCTGCACGTCGGCGTGAATCAGGGCGTGACAGTTCGCGCAGACGACAGCCAGATCCTCCAGCCGTGTGACGACGGGCACTGCCGCCAGCCACCACTTTCTCGTGACCAAATGTCTCATTGTCGGCCGCGTGAAGTAGAGTTGGGTTGGGTGGCGGACATCGCCATCCTACGTGGCTCGGGCTTTAGCCCGCGTTCGTTGTGGGCGGTGCCCACCCTACGTGGCTTCCGTCCCGAACCGCGCAATCGCAATCTCCTTCAGTCCCTTGAGATCGACCTTTCCGGTCCCCAGCACGGGAATCGTCTCGACCTGGCAGAAACTGTCGGCGCCGGGAATCCAAAGATTGGGCAGGCCGGCCTGGGCCAGTTCCTTGCAGATGGTCTCGGGCGGCTTGTCCAGCGCCGTGTGGATCACGACCAGCCGCTCTCCTTTGCGCGGGTCGGGCACGGCCGTGACGGCGATCTTCAACTCGTCCTCGCCCGCCGCGATCACCTTTTGCAGCGTCTCCTCGATCTTGATGTGCGGGACCATTTCGCCGCCGATCTTCGAGAATCGGCTCTGCCGGCCGGTGATGCGGATGAAACCATCGTCATCGATCAGGGCGACGTCGCCCGTCTGATACCAGCCGTCGCGAACCGCCTTGGCCGTCATCTCGTCGTGTCCCATGTAGCCGCGCATCACATTGGGGCCCTTGATCCAGAGCATGCCCGGCTGATTGCGACCCAGTTCCGCGCCGCTGTCGTGGTCGGTTATGCCGTCGAGGTCAGTGATTTTCGCGCTCACACCAGGAATCGGACGCCCCACGGTGCCTTCCTTGGCGGTCACTCCCGTCGTCGCGCTGGCGCGGCTGGGGGGAATGTTCACGGCCACCAAGGGCGACAGCTCGGTGCAGCCGTAGCCCTCGACGGGCCGCACGCCGAACCGCTCTTCGAAGGCGTCGCACAGTTCCTTGGGCAGCTTCTCGGCCCCCGCCACGACCACGTCGAGGGCCGCGAATTCCTCCGGCCGGCAACGCTTGAGGTACGAACGCAAGAACGTGGGCGTGGCGATGAGAATCGTCACGCCGTGTTTCTTCGAAAGGTCGCCGATCTGCCGTGCTTCCAAGGGGCTGAAGTGATAAACCCCCTTGGGCCACAACGTGAGCACGGTCCACATCGTGGCCGTGTAGCCGAACGAATGAAAGAAGGGCAGGATGCCGAGCAGCACATCGTGGTCGTTGAGCCGGACGAGCTGGTCGATCGCCTCGACGTTCGAGCCGACGTTGCCGTAAGTGAGCATCACGCCCTTCGGTTCGCCCGTCGACCCGGAGGTGAAAATAACCGTCAACACGTCGTCGAAGCCGATTTTCGTGAGTCCCAGCATCCGCTCGAGTAGACCGACGGGCGTGACGAAGGCCCCCAGCGCGGCGGCGAGCTTATCGACCGTGGTCGTCTTGCGGCGGAGATCTTCCAGGAACACGACCTCGGCATCGAGCTGGAAGTTCAGCTTTTCCAGGAATTTGCGGCTGGTCAAAACGTGACGGATCCCACATTGGCGGATGCACGAGGTCATCACGCTTGGCGAAACCGTGTAATTCAGGTTGACGGCGATTCGACCCGCCAAGGGCAACGCCACGTTGGCGAGCACCCCGGCGGCCGAGGGAGGCAACAGCAGGCCCACGTACTTCTCATCCGGTTTCAGCACCTCGCGAGTCAGCAAGCGGCGGAAGATCAACGCTCCGGCCAACAGCTTGCCGCCTGTGAGCTCGGTGCCCAGCGAATCGGCCAGTTTCGGCCGGCGCAGGCTACGCCGGCACGCGCGCAGAAACGCGCGCGGCAGGATCATGTGCTTGGTTCGGCTTGGTTCCACGGCCATCATGGTAGCGGAAGCGCGGACGCCTTGCCACCCGCCGCGTATTCGCGTAAAGACCTACGACCGGCCGTTTCGGCGCGACCCTAGCGGGCGTCACTCCGCGACGAGCGCTGAAGTCGCGCGGCCACGAGACACGATAAGTGATCGTGGAGCGTCGGCGCGCCAGGCATGGGTTTTTTTCGAGGAAGGTCGCCAGGATGGAATTCACCCGCAACCATTACTTTCTGGCCGGTGTCGTGGTGCTGCTTTTGGGCATCCAACTGCGGATGGTGGATTCGTTCGTCCTCAACGAGAACAGCACGCGGCTCATGACGACCCAATCGTCGAGCGGTGTGGGGGGCAGGCCGATCTTCGCGTCCATCGCCGCGCCCCACAAAGTGCTCAGGCCACCCGAATGGCTGGGCTGGTCGCTGATGTCGGTCGGCTCGGTGCTGATTCTACACAGCCTGGCGATGAAAGGGCCAGGCATGGATCATTAACCCGTGTATGAATAATCCGCTTGACACCTATCGCGGCCGGAATATCATAACGAGTAAAGAACTCGTGAACCACGAAGCCCATGCCGGCGACCGCCCGGCGGGGGGGGCGTGTTTTCTCCTGCTCCTGGAGTATCATTCATGGCTGCGTATCGGCGGCTGGACGTCGCGGAAAAGAAGGGCAAGAACCAGGACGTAACCGTGGTCGGGTTCGTTGACCGCAAGATTCTCGATGAAGCCAGCATCCAGGAACTGGGCCAAGAGTTGTTCCAGTTGGTCGAGGAAGATAAGCGTGGCAAGATCGTCCTGAACTTCTCCAAGGTCGATTTTCTGTCGAGTGCCGCTTTGGGCAAGCTGATCACGCTCGACAAGAAGGTCAAAGCCCATGGCGGCAAATTGAAACTCTGCCACATTCGGCCTGAGATTTACGAGGTCTTCGCGATCACCAAGTTGAACAAACTGTTCGACATCAAGGCCGACGAAAACGCCGCTCTGGACGCCTTTTGATCGAGGGGCGGGGCAAAACCTTCCGCCAGCCACTGGGAAGCGGGCCAGCGATCGCCTTAACTCCTCGCAACGCCGACGCCGATGTCAGAACCAAGTTGGACCTGGAGGATGGAACAGGTCATTCCCAGCGAAACGGGTGCGGGCAAGCGCGTGCTCGACGATCTGCTGGAGCAGCTTGAAGCGCACCACTGGGGCGAATACGACATCCACGGCATCCACTTGGCCCTGGAAGAGGCGCTGGTCAACGCTATCCGCCACGGCAATCGCTCCGACGTCAGCAAGAACGTCCATATCTCCTGCAAGCTTTCCCCCCAGCAACTCTGGATACAAATCCGCGACGAAGGGGCCGGCTTCAAACCCGCCGATGTACCGGACTGCACCGACCCGGAAAACCTTGAAATCCCTTCGGGGCGCGGCATCATGCTGATGCGGGCCTTCATGTCGAGGGTCGAATACAACGACCTGGGCAATTGCGTGGAGATGGAAAAGCACCGCGCCAGTGAGACCGCCTGATTTCCGCCGGGTAACATTGCCGGCCGGTAGGGTGGGCACCGCCCACCAGCGATGCCTATGGCAGGCGAGCGGGGGGCGTAAGCCCCCTGTTCGTAGCACGGTGGGCACCGCCCACCAGCGATGCCTGTGGCAGGCGAGCGGGGGGCGTAAGCCCCCTGTTCGTAGCACGGTGGGCACCGCCCACCAGTGATGCCTGTGGCAGGTAGGCGAGCGGGGGGCGTAAGCCCCCTGTTCGTAGCACGGTGGGCGATGCCCACCCTACGAACTTCGCGTGGGAACACAACTTTGGCCGCTCCGCGGCCCCGCGTCGGCCAAGCACTGCGGAGCGTGGGAACGAGCCATCAAAAATGCCGGCGTCGGGGTGCTAGCATCGCCCGCGCGAACCGGTATAATGCCGCCAGGAAACATGAGGCAACTTGTGGTCGGCGGTCGTCCGGCCACGCGGTCGCGCAAGGAGATGGATCATGAGTGCGACGTACACCGGCTCTGTTCTCAAATCGTTGGAAATCGACTCGGCCCGGGTGGAGGCGCTGTCCGAACCCGATCTGTGCGAGTTGATCGGCTTCATCGAATACGACAGCCGTTTGCACCCGGCGCGCCGCGATGATCTCGGGGAGGAACGCCGCGATGAGGCTGCTCCGGTCGCGCGCTCGGCGCCAGTCGCCGGCCGCTTGGCGGACGCCTCGTGCCTCGAATGAAGCACGGTTCGCCGGCTGAATCGCACGACACGCCTCCCGCCGCGGCGGAGCACGATCCGTACGCCGCGTTGCGGTTGGGCAACTTCCGGCTCTACATGTCGGGCAATGTTCCAGCGATCTGCGGGATGCAAATGCAAACCGTCGCGGTCGGCTGGGACGTGTACGAACGGACCCATTCGCCCATGGCGCTGGGGCTGGTCGGATTGGTGCAGTTCCTGCCGGTCATCGCGCTGACCTTGAACGCGGGGCACCTCGCCGACCGCGCGCAGCGAAAGTCGATCGTGATCTCAGCGATGTGCGTGATCTCGGGCTGCTCGTTCGCATTGACCGCGGTCTCGCTCTGGAAAGCCGACATTGGGTTGGTTTATCTTTGCTTGCTGTTCAGCGGGGTGGCGCGCGCGTTCATGCAACCCGCCAAGGCCTCGCTGCTGCCGCAGATTGTTCCGCGCCACATTTTCAGCAACGCCGTGACCTGGAACATGGGCGGGTTTCAACTTGCGTCGATCGCCGGTCCCGCGTTGGGCGGGTACTTGATCGCTTATCAAGGCAACGCGACCGTGGTCTACCTGTTCGACGCCCTGGCGACGCTCGTGTTCGTCGTGTCGCTGTCGTTCGTCAAGACGGGAAGCTACGAACCGTCGCGCGAACAGCAAGCCGGCCAAAGGGCGTTCGTCGCGGGGATGCACTTCGTTTGGCGGAACAAGGTCATCCTGGCCGCCATGACGCTCGACATGTTCGCCGTGCTTCTCGGCGGCGCCGTGATGCTCTTGCCCATCTACGCCGAGGACGTCTTGGACGTCGGGTCCAAGGGGCTGGGCTGGTTGCGAACCGCGCCGGCGGTGGGCGCACTGCTGGTGTCGGTCGTCATGGCGCACCGTCCCCCATTCGAGCACGCCGGCCGCACGTTGCTCTGGGTCGTTTTCGGATTCGGCGTGGCCACGATCGTCTTCGGCCTCTCGCATTCGTATTGGCTTTCGCTGCTGATGCTCTTTCTGACCGGAGCGTTCGACTTCGTCAGCGTCGTGATACGTCACACGCTCGTGCAGATGCTAACGCCCGACGCGATGCGTGGCCGCGTTTCGGCGGTGAACAGCATGTTCATCGGCGCCTCGAACGAGCTCGGCGGCTTCGAGTCGGGGCTGGTCGCCCAGTTGACGTCTCCCCTCGTGTCGGTCGTTTCCGGCGGCGTTGGCACGCTGTTGGTGGTGGCGGCCGTGGCGATCGGCTGGCCACAACTGCGGCGTTACGGCCGGCTGGACGGGAAGTAATTCGCGTCATGGCCTTGCATAATTTTTTCCCGCGGCTTGCGGTGCCGATTGAGCCGGGCCGTGTCATTCGTTACAGTCAAGGTAGTTCAAGTTGCGGTAGGGTGGGCGTTGCCCACAACGGACGCAGGCTGACGCCCACGCCACCGCTCCGCGACCACCCGTAGGGTGGGCACCGCCCACAAGCCGAACCCAGGCCGGAAATCATCGGCGCGACGCCGAGAAAGACGCGAACGTGAAGACGTGCCCTGCTTGCCACCGTACCGTGCCTGACCAGGCGACGGTGTGTCCGCATCCGGCCTGTGGCAAGCCGCTGCCCGGCCCCGGCGCGGCGACAAAACCGTCGATTCAGCGACCGCCGCCGCCCGGTCCCGTGCGCATTGCGCCGACGGGCGCGGCGCGGCCGCCGGCTCCAACTCCGCCAGCGCGGCCGACAGGTGAGCCGGCGACCGGCGAAAACGTACCGCACGTCCCAGCCGAGGCAAGCGGACGTCGCTGGTTGCTGTTCGTCCTGTCGCTACTGGTGCTCCTTGGGTTCGGCTCTTGGGCCGGCTACGAGGCATGGCGCCGTGACGCCGCCGTGGCGCGAAACGACCCGGCCGAGGCCGATGGCGGCGGAAAGCCGGCGCCGGCGAGCGGGGGGCGTAAGCCCCCTGTTCAGGACGCCGTTCAAGATCATCCATCCGGCGAAACGGCGACTTTGGCGACTGAGGGGCATAAGCCCCCTGTTCAGGACGCCGTTCAAGCTGAGTCATCCGGCGAAAAGTCGGCGCCTCCGGAAGTACTGGGGCTCTACGCGCTCCGAACCGCGCCGAAGCGCGAGGAATGGGTGGCTCTGTTGGGTGGCACGCCGACTTCGGAAACGGCGGTTGACACGGGGTTGGAGTGGCTCGTCAGGCACCAATTGGACGACGGCCATTGGGGTCCCGACGGCCTGGGCCACGGCCCCAACTCGCGTTGCGAGCAGCAGCACGTCTGCGAAGGGCCGCCCGGCGGCGCTTACGAGGCGGCGCTGACCGGCCTGGCCCTCTTGGCCTTGCAGGCCGGCGGTCACTATGACTTCAACGAACACCCTTATTCCGGTCACGTCGCCAAGGGACTGAACTGCCTTGTCGATCAGCAGGGCCTTGAAGGCGAACTGGTCGGCTCGCAAAATAATCTCGCCGAGAAGCCGGGCATTCCCAGCCAATACCAGCAGTATTTCATGTATGAGCACGCGATCGCCACCTTCGCCCTGGCCGAGTCCTGCGCCGTCGCGCGCGCGTCGGGCCGGCACCCCGACGCGAAGATCCTTCACGCGGCGACCAAGGCCGAGAAGTTCATCGAGGCCCAGCAGCACCACGACGGCGGCTGGCGATATACCCCCAACCTGAACGATCCCAGCGACAGTTCGGTCTCCGGCTGGGTGATGCTGGCCCTGAAGACCTGCCGTGAAGCCGAGATCCCGGTCAGCGACCGGACCTTTTCGCGGTTGGTGAGCTTCTTTAAGAACCAGGAAGATCCGCTCACGGGGCGGACGCACTACCAAACGCCCAACTTCGGCACCGACGCCCTGACCGGCGTGGGGATGCTGCTCGACCAGTTCGTCACGCACCACGCCGACTCGCCCTTGATTGCGCTGGCGGCGCCCTACTTGGCCGAGTTGGCCGAAAGCGAATGGGGCCCGGGCGTCGCGAACCCACCACAGTACGACTACTATCTCTGGTACAATTGCACATTGGCCATGTACCAGGCGGGCGGCGATCCGTGGAAGCGATGGAACCAGGTCGTTCGCGAGCGCGTGCAGGGCTTGCAGATCAAAGGCGAAGGCTGCGACCGTGGCAGTTGGGCGCCCAACGACCACTGGGGCGCGCAAGGCGGCCGAATCTACACGACCGCGCTGGCCACCTTGACGCTCGAAGTCTATTACCGCTTCGCCAAGCAGCCACAAGAAGGAGAAACGAAAGAAGAATAATCCCGGCTAGCCCGCCTCGCGGTGCTTGAAAGGGTTGCCGGCCTTCTTGAAGCCCCAGTGGGGAGCCTGAATGACCGCGGCGGCGGGTTGCGCCAGGGGACCGATGGGACCGTCGGCGGTGCCCTCCCAGCTATGAGTCGCCATGGCCGCGAGGATCCGCGCGGCGACGGCTACCGCGTCGCGGCCCTGCTCGCCCGTCACCCTGGGCGCGCGGCCGGCGCGGATGCTGTCGGTGAAGTCCGTTAATTCCGCGCTGATCGCGTCGCACGGCTCGACGACGAGCTTTTCAAGGGGCAAGTGCTCGGTCAGCAGGGAATCCTTGAGCCGGTGCTTTTCGTCGCTCGATAGCGTTTCGGCGTCGAGTTCTCGCCGCAGCAGAGTTTCGCTGGGGCGAACGAACGTCGCCGAGCGCGCCGCGAAGTCGATGGCGGCGAAGCCGCGGCGCGACCAGATGCGCATCGTGCGCGCGGCCGTGTGACTAACCCGCGACGCGCTCAGCGCGGCGACGCAGCCGTTGGCGAACGAAAGTCGGGCGTTGACCACGTCCTCGTGCCGGCCGAACAACGACAGTCCCAACGCCTCGACTCGCCGTAGCGGCGACTGAACCAAGGCCAGCACGACGTCGATGTCGTGGATCATCAGATCCAAGACGGCGCCGATGTCGGTCGAACGGAATGTGAATCCGCCTTGGCGGATCGCCTCAATGTACTTCGGCCGGCCGACGTGAGGAAGCACGGCGCCCAGCGCGGGGTTGAAGCGTTCGACATGGCCGACTTGCAACACGAGCGCCCGCCGCCGCGCGGCGTCGACCAGTTCGGCGCACTCGGCCTCGGTCAGGGCGAGCGGCTTCTCGACCAGCAGGTGAACACCCGCGTTCATGAGGTCCAGCGCCACGGCGTGGTGCGACCGCGTGGGGGTGGCGACAACCGCCGCGTCGACCAGTCGGCCAAGCCGGCGGTGTTCGGAAAAGGCCTGGATACCGTGGGCCTGGGCCACCGCGTTACGGTGGGCTTCGATCGGATCGGCGACGCCGACGAGCGCGACGCCGGCCATGCCGGCCAGTTTTTGCGCGTGAATCCGGCCCAGGTGGCCCGCCCCCACCACGCCCACCCGAAGCGGTTTCACGGTTTTCTCCTGCGTTCGCGCGCCCGCCCGTGCTGCCCCTCCTGCTGGGTCTGCACGAACGCGAGCAGTTCGTTCACCTGCGGCACGAGTTGCTCATTGCCGCGAAGGATTTCGCGCGCGTGGTCCAAGCCGACCTTGGCCCGGTAGAGCAGACGATGGGCCTCGGCCAGGCAGTTGATCGCCTCGGTCGAGAAGGCGTTGCGTTTGAGCGCCACGACATTGATGCAGCGCGGACGCGAAGGATGTCCGTCGACGAGCATGAAGGGCGGCACGTCGTGCAGCACGCGGCTGAGCCCGGCCACGAACGAGAAACCGCCGATCGTGGCGTAGTGGTGTACCGCCACTCCCCCGGAGAGCGAGGCGTGGTCTTGCACATGCACATGCCCGCCCAGCAGGGCGCCGTTGGCCATGATGATGTGGCTGCCCAGCCGGCAATCGTGGGCCACATGCGAACAGGCCATCAGGTAATTGTGACTGCCCAGCGATGTGATGCCCTCTTCTTTTTCCGTCGCGCGGTTGATCGTGACCCCTTCGCGGATCGTGTTGTGGTTTCCGATCTCCACTCGCGTGTCGGTGCCCTGGTAGCTCAGATCCTGCGGCTCGCCGCCAATCACCACTCCGGGATAGATGTGATTGTGCTGGCCGATGGTGACGTGGCCCAGAATCGTCACGCCGTTTTCCAGGCGTGTGCCCTTGCCGATCCGGACGCGGGGACCGATCACGCAGAAAGGGCCGATCTCGACGTCGACGTCGATCTCGGCCCGAGCATCGATGGCGGCGTGTTCCGCGGCGTAGGTTGCCATGCTAGTCAGCTCCACATGGGGTAGGTTTCCAACCTGCCATCGCTCATGCCGTGCGTCGGTATCCCCCGACGACGTCTCCCTCGGTCAACAACACCCGCACCAACTCGGCGTTCAGGCGGTGCCCGCTGCGATAGGCGACGAAGTGCCCCACCAGGTCGCAGCCCGCCAGCGACAGGTCGCCGATCAGGTCGAGCGCCTTGTGCCGCACGCACTCGTCGCGAAAGCGCAATGGATTGTCCAACGGTCCGTCGACGTCGAAAACCAACAAGTCCTTGAGCGTGGCCCGCTTGCCGAAGCCCTGGGCCAAGAGCCAGTCGGCCTCGCACTTGAGCATGAAGGTGCGTGCCGGCGCGAGTTCACGGCGAAACGAGTCGGGCGTGACCGGCAAGGTCAGTGTTTGCCGGCCGATCGGGTTGGACGAACCGTAGTCGAGATGGAACTTGAGGGACAGGCCGGCCGAGGCGCTGGGCCGCGCTTCGACCCAGCTTTCCTCGTTGCCCAGCCGCGTGACCTCGCGGACGAAAAGCGTGGGCCGAACCGCGTTCTGGTCGACCGTGCCCGCCGCCGTGAGCGCCTCGACGAAGGGCAGACTTGAGCCGTCGCAGCCGGGCATTTCGGCGGCGTCCACCCACACCTCGCAGTTGTCGATACCCAGTCCGCCCAGCGCCGCCATGATGTGCTCGACCATCTCGACGCTGGTGCCGGCCGACCGCAGCGTGGTGCGCCGCGGCGTTTCGACGCGGTTGGCGACCACGGCCTTGATCCTTGCCGGCCGCGGCAGGTCGCAGCGAACGAAGACCACACCGGAGTCGGCCGGGGCGGGCCGGAACTCGGCGCGCACGTCCTTACCGCTCCAGTAACCGAAGCCCTCGACTGTGGCCGGCCGCGCCAGCGTGCGTTGCCGGCGTGGCACATGCAGCGACGGCCTCCCATCATCCTTGAAGCGATTGAACATACTTCCGAGAGGCGATTGACAAGGTGGTTTTCACCGCGCGTCCTTGCGCGGCCATCGTCACGGAGCGGTTGCGATCGTTGGGTTGGTGGGCGGTGCCCACCCTACGTGGCGTGGGCTTTAGCCCGCGTTCCTTGTGGGCGGCGCCCACCCTACGTGGCGTGGGCTTTAGCCCGCGTTCCTTGTGGGCGGTGCCCACCCTACGTTCAGCGCTTGGTGGGAACGCCGGTCTTCTTGTCCGGTCGGGCCGTTCCCGGATTGATCGGCGGCCTGGCAGTCGTTCTGCCCTTGCCGGAACCATTCACCATCGCCAGGATGTGCGGCGTGATGTCGATTTCCTTGTGGTAATGGAGCACCGTGTTGTTCAGGGCCTTGACGATTTCCTGCGGGTTTTCCGAGTCGATCGGGTCGCCGTTGAACCGCAGCACCAGCACGATGCCACGCTCGTCGCAATAGCGTTTGATGGCTTCGGTGACTTCCTGAAAGACCGTGTAGTAGTTGCGGGCTTCCTGTTCCGCGAAATTCTTCTTTCGCAGGTTCACGTCGGCGCCCAACTTGGCCTGGCGGTTGGTGATCTCCTCCTCGAGTTCGCGGTATTCCGGCGAATTGCGGCGGTAGTCGTCGAGCTTTTCGACCATCTTCTGCAATTCCTCACGGCTTGCCTTGAGGTCGTTTTCAGCGGCCTCGACTTCGCGCCGCATGTCCTCGTTAACGGCCTTGAAACGCACATGGTTGGCGTAGATGTAGGCCAGATCGAGGATCGCCACCTGGGGCACCGCCTCGGGCCGCTGCGCCGCGGCCGGGGATGGCGATAACTGCACACCGAAACCAATGGCCACCAGGGTGGCCCATGAGAGGATGTTCTTCACGTTTAGCACTCCTTGCTGGCTCGGCGTGGTCTTCCTTGACCGCGGACCTCTCTTTACGCGAGAGGCTCGTGCCGGCTGAACCCGACTGGCAAAGGCGGAAGTGGTCAACTGCGAGGCGGTATTTTGCCGAGAATGCTCCCGCGGGTAAAGGCCAGTATGCGGGCGGAATTCGGAATTCCAACGGAGATGGAGTTTTATTAAAGGGGGATAAGGAGGGGTGGTGGCTGGGGCGGAGCGTAAGCGATGCCCCGGCGAGATCGCGACCGGGGCATCGCTTAGGCTCCGCCCCAGCCACCGTTCATCCTTGATCCCTACCGCGGTGGTTCCAGCACCACCTCCAGCTTCAGTTCATCCTCGCCGCGTTTGACGACCAGCGGCACCTTGTCGCCGGTCTTGTACTTGCGCAGGGCGCTGTCGAAATCGTCGAGATTGCCGATCTTGCTCTCGCCGAACTGGATGATGACGTCTCCCCCCTTGATCCCCGCCTTTGCGGCCGGGCTGTCTTTCGAGACGCCGCTCAACGCATAGCCTGGCGTATCCTGGGAAAAATCGGGCACGCTGCCAAAATAGGGCCGGTCGCCACCCCCCCGGCCCGCCGGCGCCTTGACCTCCTGGTATCGCGGCCGTCCCTCGGCCTCGGCCAACCGCACCGTGGTTTCCGTCACCATCTCGACGACCCGCCGCATGCCCGGCAGGTTTAGCTTGTCGTAATCGTCGCTGGGCCGGTGATAATCAGGGTGCGTACCCGTGAAGAAATGCATCACCGGCACCTTGTGCGCGTAAAACGACGAGTGGTCGCTGGGACCGAATCCGCCCGACTGCTTCGTGAGCTTGAATGCGTAGCCCTCGTTCAAGGCGTCGATGATGGCGCCGAATTCCGGCGCCGTATCGACCCCCTGGATGATCAGCTTCTCCTCGTTCAAGCGGCCGACCATATCCATGTTGAGCATGGCGATCGTCTGGTCCATGGGCACCAGCGGCCGGCGGCAATAGCGAGCGCTGCCGATCAGGCCCCGCTCCTCGCCGGTGAATGCGATGAACACCACCCGCCGCGGCAACTTGCGGCCGAGCGTGGCCAAACGTCGGGCGACTTCAAGCAACGCGGCGATTCCCGATCCGTTGTCGTCGGCGCCGTTGTGAATTTCGTTCTGGCCCGGAGCCAATGAGCCTTCGCCCCCGAAACCCAGGTGGTCATAGTGGGCGCCGATCACGATGGTCTCGTCGGCGTGGGACCCCTCGCCGTCGAGCACGGCGACGACGTTCTTGACATCGACTTCGCGGCGGTTGATCGTCACTTCGCCCGTCAGGCGCCAGCCAGGCAGTTCGCGGCTGTGGGGCGAGGGGGCAACGTCGATCTGGTGTTCCAGTTCGGCCAGGTCGGCGCCGACCGCCTTGACCGCCGGCTCGATGGCCGAACGGCGGCAAAATACGACCGGCACGCGCCCCACTTCCCCCACTCCACCCGTCTCGCGGATTCCCAGCAGCGGATCGTCGGCCGCTTTCAACTCCCGGTTGCGTTCGATGATCCTCTCGATGATGTCGAAAAGCTCCTTGCGCAGAGCCTCGGTCTGTTCCGCGGTCGGATCGGCGATTTCCTTGAACTTGGCCTTGGCTCGCGCCAGGTCGTCGACGGCATCGATCAGGAACTTGGTCCGCTGGGCGACGTTTTTTCGGATGTCGAACTCGTCGTTGCAGAAGAGCACCGCCGCGGCCCCGTGCTCGTGGGCGTTCGCCAGCTTGCGTACGTAGGGGGCGTGGGGCGAATGCAGCGTGCCGTTGAAGACACTCTTGGTATTGTCCTGCTGGGGTTCGTGGCGCAACACGATCACGGCCTTTCCTTTGACGTCGATTCCGGCGTAGTCGTCGTAGTTCTCGTCCTTGGCGGTGATGCCATAGCCGACGAACACGAGTGGCACGTCGAGCTTGCCCGAACCTCCCAGCGCCAAGGGATTGAAGTCCTGTCCCAGCTTGAGTTCGAGCCTGGCGCCCTCGGGAAGTTTGTCGTCGGGGGGGCCGACAAGCGTCAACTGGTTCGGTTCGCCCAGGTCGGCGCCGGTGGTCATGGTGAATGTCTGGAACGGGCCGCCGTCAATCCGGTCGGTCGCCAATCCGATTGCGGCAAACTCGCGGGCGATGTACTCGGCGGCCAGGTCAAGTCCCTTGCCGCCGACGCCGCGGCCTTCGAGCTCGTCGGAGGCAAGGTAGCGCACCGCATCGAATAACCGCTGTTCGGTTTCGACGGCTTCGGCCGATTTCTCGTCGGCGGGCAATCGACCTGCGCACAGACTGAACACCAGCGTGGCAACAGCGACGACCCAACGGCGTCTGGAGAAAAATCCCTTCCTGACGTTGGGTTCTGTAGGGAACGCCCTCCGTGGCGTTCCGTGAAGCTGGTGCGACGTCTGCTCGCGGGGCGCGGAACGCCACGGAGGGCGTTCCCTACAGAATCGGGCTCGGGTGCCGATCCCAACAATGAAGCGGGGCGTTGAAAAAGGTCGGCGATCAAACGGCATCACTGGAAGCGCTCCGTGGCGGGCTGTCGAGTTGTACTTCACGCGGTCGAGAATGTGACGTTTTGTCACGAGAAGGTGGTGGCTGGTGGCAGAGCGTAAGCGATGCCCCGGCTACATAGCGACCGGGGCATCGCTTAGGCTCTGCCCCAGCCACCGTGAACGTCTCATTCTGGGCCGCGCACAGTATAACTTGTTGAATTCTTGATCGTTACGGCGAACGCGTCAAGCAAGAATTCGCTTTTGACACGGCCCGCGCCTGCCGCTATGCTCTCCGCCCCTTGACCAGGATCGTCCAACCTCAGTCTCCTCACATGCTCCTTTTGACTTTCGCCTTGCTCCTTTTTTCCTTCCCCCCCGGAGGTGCGGCTTGGACCCCAGGCGCAGCATTCTGATCGTCGATCCGTTGGAAGAAACTCGCGCAGCGCTGCGCGCGGCGCTGGAGCCTCGGGGAGTACGTATCCTGGCCGCCAGCCAACCTCGCCGCGGCCTGGCCCTGGCCCGCCAATACCATCCCGATCTGATCGTGCTCGATTTGGAGTGCCACGGCCAGGCGGCCCTCGACGGCGACGCCGCGGCGGCCGAATCGTTGACGCGCGAGGCACCCTTGGTCATGTTGGGCAGCGCTCGCCGCCGCCCGCCGCACCTGCCTGCCGGCCAGTTCGTCTCGAAACCCTACCACTATGCTCCCTTAATTCGTAAAATCGAGGAACTACTCGCGGCGGATCGGCGACCCGCCGCCGCCGGCTGACCATCGCAGGCATCACGCTCCGCGTGATGAAACCACATCACGCGGAGCGTGATGACTACGGTGGACGATCGAAGTCGCCGCGAAGCACATGCGGCCCTTGGGAGTTCCAGACTGTGGCATCGCTGTTCGTGTTTCGCGGAAACAACCAGGGGATGCGCTTCGAACTGGAGAGCGATTCGCTCTCGCTGGGCCGCGACGCCGGCAACGACATCCGGCTCAACGATACCGAAGTTTCGCGGCGGCACGCGGAGGTGCATCGCGCCGGGGGCGCCTTCACGCTCACCGATCTCGATAGCTCGAACGGCACCTTCGTGAACGGCAAGCAGGTGCGCTCCCACGAACTGGCCAACGGCGATGAAGTGCAGTTGGGGAGCACGATGATGCTTTTCACCAGTCTCGCCGATGAATCGACCGGCGCCGCGGCCGACCGGATCGACATCGTCGCCCACTCGCGGCAGGGCGATCGCTCGCGGATCATCCGTTCGATGAGCCCGGCCGAAGGGAGCCAAATCCTCGACGGCGGCCCGTCGAGCTCGAACGCCTGGTTGGCCCGCGCGCGGAGCAACCTGCAAGTCATGTACCGCACGGCGCTGGCCGTCAGTCACACCCTCGACATCGACCAACTCCTGAACCGGATCATGCAACTCATCTTCGAATGGGTCGAGGCCGACCGGGGCAGCATCTTGCTGTTGGATCCCGATACGGGCCAACTCGAGCCGAAGGTCCGCCGCAATCGCAAGGGGATCAAGTCGCAGGAGCGGATCGAAATCAGCAAGACGATCGTCGATTACGTGCTGGAGCACAATGAAGGCGTGCTGACCAGCGACGCCAGCGACGACGACCGCTGGAATTCGGGCGCCAGCATCTTGCAGATGGGCATCCGCGAGGCGATTTGCGCCCCCATGCAGGGCCGCTACCACATGGTCGGCTTGATCTACATCGACACTTCCGTCTCGCCGCAGCGGCTGATCCAAGAGCCGGGCGGCACGAAGTTCACCGAGGAGCACCTCAAACTGATGGTCGCCATCGCCCATCAGGCGGCCCTGGCGGTCGAGGACACTCGCTACTATTCGGCCATGGTCCAGGCCGAGCGGCTGGCCGCGGTGGGGCAGACGATCGCCACGCTTTCACACCACATCAAGAACATCTTGCAGGGCATCCGCGGCGGCAGCTTCCTGATCGAGGAGGGGCTGTCGAAGCACGACGAGGGGATGGTGCGCAAAGGTTGGGAGTTCGTGGAGAAAAAGCAGGAAATGATCTCCAGCCTGGTGCAAGACATGCTCACCTTCAGCAAGGAACGCGAACCGCAACTGGTGCCGTCGGACATGAACGAAGTGGTGGGTGACGTGATCGAGCTGATGGCCGTTCGGGCACGCGAAAAACAGGTCGAGTTGCGGTTCGCACCGACGGCCGGGATGTCCTTGCTGTCGTTCGACCCCGACGGCATGCACCACGCCGTGCTCAATGTCGTCACCAACGCGATCGACGCCTGCGAAGCCGCGGCCCGGGACGACGGCCCGAGCGAGGAGGGCGCGCCCGCGGCCCGCCCCGGCCGGGTGGAAGTGCGTATTGAGCACGATCGGGTCGAAAAGCGGTTGCGGATCATCGTCGCCGACGACGGGCCGGGCATTCCGCCGGAGGAGCAGGAGCAGATTTTCTCGCTTTTCGTGTCGCACAAGGGAAACCGCGGCACCGGGCTGGGCCTCACGGTGAGTCAGAAGATCGTCCAGGAGCATGGCGGGCGAATTACCGTCGACAGCCGGCCGGGCGAGGGGAGCCGTTTCACGATCGAGATCCCGGCGGTCGCGCCCGACGCGCCCTCGGCCAGCGAGACGCTCGACGGAAGGCCGCGCGGGTGAAAACTCGTTGTGAGAGGCTATCCGAAAACCCATGAACATCGACGATCTGCCGCCGTGGGACGGCCTTCCCAGGCCGTCCGTGGCCGAAGACGGCCTGGGAAGGCCGTCCCACGCTCGCCGACTCATTCTTGGGGCCCTAATGCGGGGCGACACGGACGGTGGGGATGCGGCCGCATTCGATTTAGAAACCAACGTGAAACTCCAGGGGGCAAGCCCCTGGCATCTTACGAAGAGACCGGGATTGCCCAACACTCCCGTTTCACCACTCGCAATCAAAAGATGTGTAGAACAACGAGGGTGTAAGCCCCGGGGAGCGCATGCGTTTTCCCTTGTCGTAATACCGCGAAGCGCGACCCGGGGCGCGCCGGTGGGCGGCTTTGACGAAACTCGGCTCGTCGGGCATAATGGGGAAACGATGGCAGACAAGTTCGCGAGGCACTACGCCATGAGCACGACCGCGCGCACCACGCTCGACCAGTACCACCGGATGATCGCCCGTGGCGAGTTCGAACCGGTGGAGGAGAACCACGTCGAGTTGATCCGCGGAGAGATCCTTCCCATGTGCGCGAAAGGCCATTCGCACAACGAGGTGCTGGTAAACCTCACTGAATGGAGCTATGATTCGCTGCCCCGGGGCGCCGCGAGGGTTCGAGTCCAGGATCCAATCGAATTGCCCTCCTTGGAAAGCGAGCCTGAGCCCGACCTGGTGTGGGCCACGCCGCGCCGGTACTGGAAGCGGAACCCGCGGCCGGAAGACGTGCTGCTTGTCGTCGAGGTGGCCGACAGTAGCCTGGCGAAGGACCGCGGCGTCAAACTGGAGCTTTATGCGGAGGCCGGAATCCCAGAGTATTGGATCGTGAACATCCCTGATTCGTCGATCGAGGTGTACCGCAACCCGCGCGGTAAGCGGTATGCCGGCAGGAAGACTTACGTCGGCGCGCTGGAGGTACGTCCGCTGAAGTTTCCCGACTTGGCGTTGCGCGCGTCGGAGTTGTTCGAGGTCGAGGCCGATGATTGAGCGGTTGCGGACGCGTTGTCGACGATGAACATCTTTTGATTGCGGGTGGTGAAATGGGGGCGTTGGGAAATCCCGGTCTCTTCGTAAGATGCCAGGGGCTTGCCCCCTGGAGTTTCACGTTGGTTTCTAGATCGAATGCGGCCGCATCCCCACCGTCCGTGTCGCCCCGCCGGCCGCCGAAGGCGGCCGGCGGGGCGACACGGGGAAAGGCAGGTAGTCCGGGGAGCCTGCGTGTGTGGATACGAGCGTGAAACTGGGGCACCCGCGTAGTGGGTCGGGGGCAAGCCCGTGGCCTCTTTACAAGATGTGTAGAACAACGAGGGCTTACGCCCCAGGCTAAGCTATGTCGTCCCTTCGGGACTGTCGTTCAAAGGAATCTGCAATCGTCTGTTACCTCGAAACGAGCCGTCTTGAACCAGGCCGGAATTACAACGATGGAGGGGAGTAACATGCGAACCCATAGGCCGATTTGGGGCTTTCTGTTGGCGACGGCCGCGGCTGTTTCTTGCGACGGACGGCTCGCCCTGTCGGAACCTGAAACGGATTCAGAACAAGAAGCATCCAAGTCCGAGCAGCCGGACGAAAAGCCCGCGGCGCTCGAAATGGCCACGTTCGGGGCCGGTTGCTTCTGGTGTACGGAGGCCGTGTTTCAACAGCTCAAGGGGGTGAAATCGGTCGTTTCAGGGTACAGCGGCGGCACGGTGAAGAACCCCACCTACGAGATGGTCTCGACGGGTTTCACCGGGCACGCCGAGGTGGTCCAGGTCAGCTACGATCCGGAGGAGATTTCTTTCGACGATCTGCTCGAAGTATTCTGGAAAACTCACGACCCGACCACGCTCAATCAGCAGGGCCCCGATTTCGGCGCGCAATACCGTTCGGCGGTTTTCTACCACTCGGACGAACAAAAGGAACTGGCCGAGAAGTACAAGCGGAACCTCGAAAAGGCGCGCGAATTCAAACGGCCGATCGTCACCGAAATCACCCGCTTCGAAGCGTTCTACCCCGCCGAAGACTATCACCAGAACTACTTCAAAGACAATTCGCGCCAGCCATACTGCGCGCAGATCATCCGCCCGAAGGTCAACAAGGTGAAGAAAGTCTTCAAGGACAAGTTGAAGTGATTGAAGTGATGGTCGCCTTTCGCCCTGGGTCGCTTTTCCGTATACTGTCCCCCTTTCGTTCAGCCTGAACGATCGAAGGATCCGCCCGGTCCCAACCCAGGAAGAAGCACGTCCATGTCGCAATTGCCCCCCCCGCATGGTGGATTAACGGAGCCGGTATGCCGCGCCGTGCCGGCCGACCAGATCGCGGCCGTCAAGGCCGAAGCGGCCGGAATGGTCAAAGTACCCGTATCCGACGCCGATCTGTCGACCGTCTATCGCTTCGGCGACGGCGTCTTGAGCCCGCTGACCGGTCCCATGGATTCGGTCGCCTACAACCGGGTGTTGGACCATGCCTATATCGAACATGGCGGCACGCGGTACGCCTGGACCATCCCTCTTTCGTTGCCCGTCACCGGCGAACTCGCCGGCAAACTTTCGCTCGGGAGGCGCGCGGCCCTCACGAACACGGCCGGTGAGGCGGTTGCCACGCTCGACGTCAGCGACATCTTCCCTTGGGACAAACCCAAGTACATCAAGAGTGTTTACCTCACCGAGCGCACGGACCACCCCGGCGCCGACATGGTGCTGAAGGGCGACGCCGACAAGACGCACCTGTTGGGCGGCAGTATCCGTGTTCTTCCGCAACCCAAGAACCCGAAGTTCGGCAAGTACGTGCTCGCGCCGAGCGAGGTGCGGAAACTGTTGGCGTCGAAGGGTTGGTCGCGCATCGTCGCGTTCCAAACCCGCAATCCGCTGCATCGCGCTCATGAATACGCCCTGGTGTACGGGCTGGAGAAATTGCTCAGGGATGGACACGACGCCGGCGCGTGTTTGAACCCCTTGGTCGGCGAAACCAAGGGCGACGACGTGCCGGCCGACGTGCGCATGCAGACCTACGAGGCGCTCATCGACCGTCGGCAACTGGGAGAAGGGGACAGCGACGCCGGGCTTTGGGGACCGCGCAAGGAAAGCGTGCCCGACCGCGTGATCCTGTTGGGACTCGACATCAAGATGTTCTACGGCGGCCCCAAGGAAGCCGTGATGCACGCGATCTATCGCCAGAACTTCGGCTTTACCGACATCGTCATCGGCCGCAAGCACGCTGACGCTCCGTACCACGACGGCACCGCCATCTGGGGCGACTTCGACGCCCAGGAGATCTTCGGCCGGCTGGCGGGCGATTTGAAAATCCAGCCGGTCAAAGTCGGCTTCGCCGCCTACTATGACTCGGCCGGACGCGTCGACTTGATGGAGTTGCACAAGGACGAGAAGCCCGTCTTCATTTCCGGCAAGGACGTCCGCAAGACGTTGGTCGACGGAAAGCAGGTCGACCCGCGCATCATGCGCGAGAGCACATCGGAGATTCTCGCCGCGGCCATGAAGGGCAAGTAGGGTGGGCACCGCCCACCTGAAAGGGCGCGCTGTAACAGCCAGGGGCAACGCCGCTGGGATCCGCCCGCATACCACCGGACATTCAGCCCTGAAGGGGCCGGGCCTGCGAGCGGCCGGGGTCGAGCAAGTCCATGCCGGTTACGTCTTCGGCGGTGAGCAGCTCGTCCTCGGCTTCCGGATGAGGTTGCCCCTTCTTGAGCCAGGTATTGCCGCCGGACAGAGCCAAGTCGGAAAGTTCCCACAAAGGGAACCTTGTTCTTGACCTTGGCACAGGAACATGGTACGAAGAAAATAATGCGGATCATCTCGAAGAAAACGCTCAAAGACTACTGGGAGCAAGAGCCGGCGACGAAAGCGGCTTTGGAGGCCTGGCATGCGGAAGCCAGAAACGCCGAGTGGTCTTCGCCTGCCGACGTGAAGGCCCGCTACGGCACTGCGAGCTTCTTGAAGGATGGGCGCGTCGTGTTCAATATCTGCGGAAATAAATACCGGTTGGTGGTGTGGATTAACTACGACTTCTTCACCATCTACGTCCGGTTTGTGGGGATCCACAAGGAGTACGATGAGATCGATGCCCAAACGATCTGACCGAAGGCAGCAAGCCATGAAACCGAAAGTCATTAAAACGGAGGCGGAGTACAAGACGACGCTGGCCCGTGTTGATGAGATCTTTGACGCCAGGCCGGGCACCGCGAAGGGCGACGAGTTGGAACTGCTGCTGCTGCTGCTGGAGACCTACGAGGACGCGACGTACCCGATCGATCTGCCCGACCCGATTGCGGCCCTGCGGTTTCGCATGGAGCAGGATGGGCTCAGACCCAAGGATCTGATCCCGTACATCGGCAGCAAGAGCAAGGTTTCGGAAGTGTTGAGCGGGCAACGGCCTTTGAGCCTGACGATGATTCGCAAGCTTGTCACGGGGTTGCACTTCCCGGCCGAGATGGCGCTGCGGGCGACAAAAGCCGCGCCGCGCGTATAATGCTGACTTTGCTGCTCCGGGTCAGCTTGCTCACGCCAGGCTATTCATCGCACCGCGTCGGCCGTCTGCAATCGACTCGCGTGGACCTGAACCGCCTGAACCGGCTTCCGCCGCATGCCGCGCGAAAAGCCCCAACGAGAGCAACAGGCAGAGATTGCCGAGCATTTCACAGCCTTCTTCGAGCATCACGCCCGGCGTCCCTTTGCGGGGCAGAATCCACGCCATCTCGGCCAGCACGGCGACCGAGTAGCAAAGGGCCGTCGCCAACAGCGCCGCCACGGCGCCGGTGCAGCGCCGCATCGTCCAGAGCAGAAGTAGCCCGACCACGCCCAGCACCATCCCATATCCGGCCACCCACCAAATCGTGCCGTCGCCCAACAAACGCTGGCCGGTGGTCTTCGACATCACCTCCTTGAACGCCTCGTGGACGCTGCCGCACTCGTCGAGGCTCATCACCAGCCAACACGCGGCGGCGCAAAGCCAAAGGCGGTGCCCTTGGTGGCTGAGCCCCGGCGTGTGCCGGCGGATGCCGTAAATCCATAGCGAGGCGATCGCCGCCAGTTCCAGCGTGCCGCACGAAAACCAGACCGCGAGGCTGCCTTCGCCGTCGAGGTCGAACGAGGCCACTCGGCCGTCGCTGGTCATCGGCGACAAGGCGGGCATTGCCAGGTAGAGAAGCTCCAGGATGCCGACGGCGGCCATGCCCGCCGCGAACAACGCGGCGAAGACGGCGTTGGGCCGCGGCACGAGGTCGGTAATGCGTGGTTGGCCATCCATGGCCGCGTGGACTCAAGGGGCATATGTGGGGGCGCCGGCGAATGATAGCAGCCTCGCCGGATCGGCGCAAGCCGAGTTTCATCGAGATCGCTGTTGTTTCGAATCGCTCGACGTGCTAAACAACCCAAAACCAAAACAGAACCACGGATAGAGCGGATTTCACGAATAGCACGGATGGGCATCTTGGTTCAAATGATGATCCGTGCTATCCGATTTATCCGAGTCATCCGTGGTTCAAAAGGGTCTTGGATCGTGGAGGCGTTGGTTCCTCGCGTTTGGTTGCGGCCAAAGGCCGCGCTGCGAAAGCTGTGGATCACTCCCGTAGGGACCGGACGATGAAGCCCGTTTGGCCAATCAGCCGCCGTCGTTTCTTGCAAACGTCGGCCGGTCTGGCGGCGGTGGGAATCTCGGCCGCCGCGGTCTACTCGGCCGCCCGGCGCGCGATCCGCGTGGGCCTGATCGGCGCCGGCGGCAGGGGCCGGCAGTTGGCCGGCACGCTCGGCTGGACCCGCTTCCGGCCCGTCTACGGCGAGTTGGCGGCGGTCTGCGACGTCAACCGAAGCCGCGCCGAGCAGGTGCGGCGTGAAAACTGCCCGGCGGCCGAGCTTTACGACGACTACCGCGAGTTGCTCGCGCGCGACGACCTTCAGGCCGTGTTCATCGCCACGCCCGACCATTGGCACACGGCGATCGCGCTGGCCGCGTTGCGCGCCGGCAAGGCCGTCTACTGCGAAAAGCCGCTGACGCTCACGGTGGACGAGGGGCGGCAACTACTGGCCGCCGCAAACAGCTCGAATCGCGCGTTCCAGGTGGGCACGCAGCAACGCAGCGACTGGCGATTTCAAACGGCGTGCGAGCTGGTACGCAACGGCCGCTTGGGCGCGCTACGGCGGATCGACATCAAGTTGCCCACCGGCTCGCTGCCGAGCGCGTCTTCCGGCGGGCCGTTCCCTGTGTCGCGGGTGCCCGAGCACTTGAATTGGGATCGATGGTTGGGACAGGCGCCTTGGGTCGAGTTCCGCAAGCAGCGTTACGACCCGTTCCGCTGGTGGTTTGAATATAGCGGTGGGTTCATGACCGACTGGGGAGCGCACCATCTCGACATCGCGCACTGGGCCATGAACGTCGAGCACGCGGGGCCTTTGGTCGTCGACGGCTGGGCCGAACTGCCGAGCGTCGAAAACGGCTACAACACGCCCCGCCGCTTCGAGGTCGAGATGACGTATCCCGGCGGGATCAAGGTCCACATCGGGCCCAGCGAGACCGAGAACGGAATTCGCTTCGAGGGGCATGAGGGGCGAGTGTTCGTCAACCGCGGCCGGCTCAGTGGCAAACCGGTCGACGAACTGGCGCGGCGGCCGCTGGCGCCGGACGCCATTCGCCTGTGCCCGCCCAACGTCGCCTGGGGCACGCCGACGTTGATCCAGGTGCTCGACTTCTTCGACTGCATCGAGACGGGCCGCGCCCCGGTTTCCGACGTCGCCGGCCAGCACCGCTCGGCCAGCGCCTGCCATCTGGCGAACATCGCGCTGCGGCTGGGCCGCAAGCTGGTCTGGGACGCGTCGCGCGAGCAGATCATCGGCGACGCCGTGGCCAACGCCATGCTCAGCCGGCCCCAACGCGCGCCCTATCAAGTGGCATAGCTTAGAGGCTATCCGAAAACTCGTGCAAATCGACGGCACGCCATCGTGGGATGGCCTTCCCAGGCCGTCCGCGGCAAAAGACGGCCTAGGAAGGCCGTCCCACGTCCTTGTCGATATACAGGATCTTGCCGTCCTTGCCGTTGAGGTTGCGGGTCGAACGGCGGATAACCTGCCCGGTTCCACGATAACACGCCAAACTCTCATGCTCGTTCCCCGCGTCCTCTCGCTCGCCTGGCGTGTGGAGCATACAATAACACCAGCTTCCAACCCGACAGGAACCGCGACATGGATTCCCAGCCTGCTCAACCGCTTCCATCGGCGACGTATGTCTCGCCGCGGATCGTCCGGGAACCTCCGTTCGCCGGGCCGCCGCGCGCGCGGCGCGGCGCGGCCCGCTGGTTCGCGCGCCTGGTCATGTTGTTCTGCCTCGGCCTGGTCGCGGCGGTGTTGCTGGGCCTGTTGCGGCTGGGCAGCGTGTTTGGGTTGTCGAACGACGACGGCCTGCACGAGCAGTACCATTCGCTGGCGCGCGCGGGCACGCACAAGGTGGCGATCATCACGCTCGAAGGCACGATCCTGGGCGGCGATGGGTTCGTCAAGCGCCAGATCGACCATGTGCGGCGCGACGAGAACGTCAAGGCGATCGTGTTGCGGGTCAACTCGCCGGGCGGCACCGTGACCGGAAGCGATTACCTCTACCACCACCTCCGCAAGCTGGCCCGTGAAAAGGAGATTCCCTTGGTGGTCAGCATGGGCGGCATCGCCGCCAGCGGCGGCTATTACGTCGCGATGGCCGTGGGCGACGCCGAAAACGCGATTTTCGCCGAACCCACGAGTTGGACCGGGTCGATCGGCGTCGTGATCCCCCATTACAACGTCGCCGGTTTGATGGAACGCTTCGACGTCGAGGACGACTCGATCAAGAGCCATCCGCTCAAGCAAATGGGCAGCCCGACCAAGCGACTCACCGAAGAGGAACGGCGGATTTTTCAGGCGCTGGTCGACGACGGCTTCCAACGCTTCAAGGAGATCGTCAAGTCCGGCAGGCCCTATTTCCGCGAGCACGAGAGCGAGCTCGACCAGGTCGCCACCGGCCAGGTGTTCACGACGCGGCAAGCCCTTGAAAACCACCTGATCGATCGCGAAGGCTTCATCGAGGACGCCATCGACCGCGCGCTCGTCCTGGCGAGGTTGGACAAGGAAACCACCCAGGTCGTCAAGTACAAGCATTTTGGCGGCCTGCTCGACACCCTGCTCGGTGTCCAGGCACGCAACGATCGCACCGAGCTGGAAGCGTTCATCGAGTTGGCCACGCCGCGAGCCTACTATCTCTGTACCTGGCGGCCGGCGCTGGAAGGTTCTGTAGGGAACGCCCTCCGTGGCGTTCCGTAAAACGGGAGCAAGCCGACACACTAACCCGCAGCGCAAGCAAGGTAAGTTCAACAACGACCCGCTTTAAGGCTCGGATCGTCGCGTTGGGTCTTGTAGGGGGCGATTGGCGTGATTCTGGAGCGACGTCTACTGGCACGACACGGAACGCCACGGAGGGCGTTCCTACAGAGTTGAAACCGTCCTCGAATGGCACCCTCGCATTTGCAATCGTCGACCGCCTCGCCTGACCTGTCGGGGCGGGTGGCCATCGTCACCGGCGGTGCCTACGGCATCGGGCGGGCCACGGCGATCCTGCTTGCGCGGCACGGCGCGCGGGTCTTTGCGGGCGACCTGCGGCCTCGCGAGGAAAACGCGGCCAGCTTCGCCGAATGGGGAATCAGCGAGCGCGCCTGCGATGTGCGTGTCGAGAGCGACGTCGCGGCATTGGTGACGGCGGCCGTCGAGGCCGAAGGCCGCCTCGATATTCTCGTGAACAACGCGGGCATCGCCCTGGTCAAGCCGATCACCGAAGTGAGCGAGGCCGAGTGGAACGCCTGCCTCGACACCAACCTCAAAGGCGCGTTCTTCTTCTGCAAACATGCGGTTGGGCCGATGCGCGATTCAGGCGGTGGCGCGATTACCAACGTGGCCAGCAACGCCGGCCTTTTGCCGCGGGCCCACGATCCGGTCTACTCGATCAGCAAGGCGGCCTTGGTGTCGTTGACCAAGAGCCTGGCGCTGTGTCACGCGCCGGACCGGATTCGCGTGAACGCGGTCTGTCCGGGACCTGTGGGCGAGACGGGCATGATGAATGCCGATCTGGCCGGAGCGGCCGACCCCGAGGCGCTGCGGCAAAAGCTGATCGCCGCCAGCCCGCTGGCCCGCGCCTACGGGCGCATGATCGCGCCGGCCGAAGTCGCCGCGGCGATTCTCTATTTGTCAAGCGACGCCGCGGCGATGGTTACCGGCACCGCCATCGCCATCGACGGCGGCAAGTCGCTGGGCGTGCCGCCGAACAACGTGGGGCAGGTTTCCAACCTGCCATAAAAGCTTCAATGGTAGCTTGGAAACCTGCCCCACGCGACAACCCTACTCCTTCAACCTCGTTCCCACGCTCTGCGTGGGAACGCTTCCGCGGCCTCTCGTTACGCCGAGAAACCTGCTTCAGTTATCGCTCGTCGAGGACCGACGCTCATGGCAACACTTCCACGGCGATGTCGGTGAAGACGGACAGCCGATTATCGTTCGTCAAGAAGCGGTCGCAGCCCGCCTCCACCGCGGCCGCCAAATGCAGCGAGTCGGCCAACTTGAAATTGTTGGTGGCACGAATGACTGTGGCCCGGTCGAACACCGCCGTTGTGATCGGAACCAGACGAACGTCGCGCCAAGTAAAGAAAGAACGCCTGGAAATCGGCAAGCGTCGTGGTCGCGCCGAGCTTGAGCGGCTTGACCCGGCATTCCAGGCGGGTTAGATCGCTGAAGGACGCCACGTCGCCCGCCGCATGAGCCGCCGCCATACGAGCTACAGCACGGACGTTGAACGGCCCCACCGTGTCGAGGAAGTAGATCAGGACGACGCTATCGCAGTAGATCAGCATTACGGCTGCGCGGCCTTCCGACGTTGTTCGTCCACTTCAAGGAGCATGTCGTCAATCCGATCGCCTTCCCGCAGCCACTCAATGTGGCCATTCGCTTCAGCCTCATTCATGAACGGGTAGGCCGACGCCTCGCGCTCGGCTCGGATACGTTGCAAATGCTGGAACCAATCCTCCCTCGTTGCTGGCGATTTGAATTCTTGTCGCAAGACCACGGTGACTCGGCCCGGCGACAGGCTCGGCTTCTGGTCCAGTTCCAACGTGCCATCAGGCTTGAGTGTACCTTCGACCACGATTTCGGTGAGGCTCATCGCTTTCTCCTATGCTCCTCTCGGCGCGCTCTGCGCCCCCCTGTGAGACCGGCGGATGTAGGCGTTCGTCGGCTCGGAGCCATGCCGGCTCATTCCTTCGCCCGAGCGACCGCTCCAAGCTCCGCCAGCTTGCCGTCGATCGCTTCGGCCCAAATCTGGTAGCCGCGTTGGCTGAGGTGCAGGAGATCCGGCATGATCTCTTTCGAGAGCGTGCCGTCGGGTTCGAGGAACTTGTCCGAAATGTCGAGGTAATGAACCTGCTTTCCGTCGTCGAGCTTTTTGACGATTTCGTTGGCGCCGATGTTCGTCTTTCGCTTCGCGTCGTCCGCGTTGGGGCCGCGTGGAAAGATGCCCAAGATCAGGATCTTGGTCTCGGGCAACGCCTTGCGCAGCTTTTCGACGATGGCCTTGATGCCCGCCGCGATGTCCTCCGACGAGTCGCTCCCCGAATTGTTGGTGCCGATCATGATCACGGCCAGCTTGGGCTTGATGCCGTCGATGTTGCCGTGGTCGAGCCGCCAGAGGACGTGCTGCGTGCGGTCGCCGCCGATGCCGGCGTTCATCGCCTTGCGCGGGGCGAAGTACTTGTCCCAGATCGGCTGGGCTTCCTTGCCTTCCCACCCGTGCGTGATCGAGTCGCCCAGGAAAATCACATCGACGTCACCTTGCTTGGCGCGCGCGTTGAACTGGTCATTCCGATCCGTCCACCATTTCTCGTCGCGCGGCACCGGTTTGACGGTGGCCGGTTCGTCGGCGCGAGCGACCAACGGGAGAACAGTCCAAAGGGCGAGGGTGGTTAACCAGAGGCGACGGCGAATCATGGGTGTTTTCTCCAGGGCGGTGTAAAACTCCGGGCGCATGCGTGCGCCGTTGCGTTGTATGTCCAGGATACACGCTGAGCTCGCCACTGGAAAGCGGGTAGACCAACTTCGGCGACCGTACCTCCTCGACTGGCCTGGATCGCCGAAAAACACCTGATCTTGCCGCGGCCGGCGCTTTCTGATAGCACACGAGCCTTGGGTTAGGCGTTCCAGCCTGACAGGTGGGCCCTCCGTGGCGTTCCGAGTCACGCCAGAAGACGTCGCGCCGGCTTCACGGAACGCCACGGAGGGCGTTCCCTACAGAACTTTATGTGATGAGCGATCCGCCTCCCCCCAAACTGGTCGAGTTGCTGGGCCGTTTCGGCTTGGCTACCGCGGAGCAGGTGCGCGGCATGCGCGGCCGCGCGCGGCGGCTGGCGCATGGCCTGCCGGTCTTTGAATCGGTTTGGGTCGATGCGCTGGCTCAAGCGCGGCTGCTGACGGCGTTTCAGGCCGTCGAGTTCAACGAAGGTCGAGCGGAGGGCCTGGAAGTGGGCCCCTTCGTGCTTTACCAGCCCCTTCCCTCGCCCGGCTATGCCAAGGTGTTCCGCGCACGCGAAATCGCGGCGAGCCGCTGGATGCGGCTCACGCGGTTTGAAGTTCCGGCTGACCGCGCCGGCGAGGCGCGCCGACAGCTCGATCTGCTGGTACGCCGCGGCGAACTGCTAACGCACGAAAGCGTCGTGCCGGTCTTGACCCATGGTGCCACGGGCGGCGGCCTCTGGGCCGCCAGCCGCGACCAGCGCGGTACGACGGCCCTGGAATGGATGGTCGAACAGGGCCGTTTTCCCCCGCAGACCGTGCTCGAAATTGCCCGGCAGATGGCCGCGGCGCTGGCCGTCTGCGACGAAGCCGGAGTCGTCCACGGCGACGTCGCCGCCGGACAACTGCTCCTCGACCCGCTCGGCGCGGTTCACTTGGCCGAGCCGGGTTTGCGCGGCATCGCAAGGCCGGTCGAAGGTTTCGCCCACGCCGACCTGCCGCCGGGCGATTTTGATTACTTGCCGCCGGAGCGAGTCGCCTCGGGCGGCCTTCCCGATGCCGCCGGCGATCTTTTCGCCGCGGGATGCCTTTGGTGGCACTTGTTGGCCGGTCGGCCGCCGATTCCCGGCGGCACCGGCTTGATGAAGCTGCGCGCCGGCCAGACGGCCAGAATCAGCGACATTCGACAGCTAGCGCCCGACGTGTCGGAGGTATTGGCCACCGCGATCGACCGCTGCACCCAGGCCAACCCGCAGCGTCGTCCCGCCTCGGCCGCTCAACTAGCCGCCGAGTTGGGCCAACCAAACCCCACCGGGCATGCGCGCCTCGCGCAGTGTATGGGACGCTCGGCGCCGCGTCGGACCCGCGCCGTGCTTACCGCCGCGGCCTGGCGCCGGAGGGGATCGAACGCCACCGTTTTGGCGGCCGCCGCGGGGACGGCATTGGCCCTGGGCGTCGCCACCTGGCCCCAGTGGGGTGCCAAATGGTTTCAAGCAACGAGCCGCGCAACGCTCGACGACCCGACCAAAAACCCGAGCGTAGCGCTCGCTCGCGAGCGTCCCACCGCGAAACGGACGGCGAATTCGCCGAGCCGCGAACCCGCGATCGGCGATCCGCAAGTCGTCCGCGCCACGCATGTCGTCGATGCGCATGACACCGTCGACGACGACGCGCAGGATATTGTGGAGCTACCCACCGGACGACCGCTCAAGCTCGATACTCTGCGCCTGGCCGCCGCTCAAACGGTGCGTGGCCAGGCCGGCCGACGCCCGCGGGTCATCGTCCCAAGCCACGGCTTGACGATCGCGGCCGACGATGTCCGCTTTGAGAACATCGACTTCGTGTGGGACCACCCGCGCGCGGCCCCAGTCGCCGGCAGGCGGGACGCCACAACGGCCGGCCGAGAGTCCGCGCTGCTGCGTCTCGAAGCGCCGCGTGCGACGTTTCGCGGCTGTTCCTTTCAAGCCCGCGCGAGGTTTCGGCCGACGCAAGGGGCTTTGCCCTTGGCGATCCAGTGGCATGGCAACGACGAGACCACAGTCGGCGGACCAGGGCTACCGACCGGCGAGTTGGAATTGACCGACTGCGTCTTGGCGGGGGTATCGGCCGGAATCGCGGTCCAAGGCGAGGGCGCCCTATTCTTCGAGTTGACCAATGTCCTGCACCTCGGGCCCGGCCCACTGGTCGAATTGCGGCGTCCGCGGCGATTGGATGAGCCCTTCGCACTCACGCTGGCGCACGTTACGTTGCGGGGGTCGGCGGGGCTGGTGGCCTGCCATTACGAGCGCCTGGAAGAGCAGCCGGGCCGGTTGGCGATTCGGGCCACGGACTGCGCTTTCTTCCCCGCGCTCGATGCCGGCTTGCTCTCGTTTCACGGTGCCGAGCGTCCCAGCCGCCTGCTGCAAGCGCTGGAATGGACCGGCCAAGGCTCGGTCGTCGCCGGCGACGCCGCGTTGGCACGGTGGGAGACGGACGATGGACAAGTGCAAACGGCCGATGAAGCGGCCGTGCAGGTCGAAGGGATCGTGCGAACCGAAGTCGGCTTCGCCGGCGCCGCCGATGAAGGGCCCGCCGCTTCGCGGATCATCCGCTGGCAAGTGCCGTTGCGTTCGACTGAACCCCCCGGCATCGGCGATGCGCCGCTGTTTCTGCCGTAAGGGGCCGAACGCGTCACGACGTGACCGGTTCGGTTCCCTCTCTCAACAGTTCGATGTAAGGCAGGTAAGCGAAGCCCCTGCCCCACGATTGCTTCGTTACCTGGCTGATGATGCCGTGGTCGACAAAGGCCGCAAGCAGGGAATTCGCCGTAGGCGCGCTGACGCGCAGGCCGTTGCTGACGGTCTTCGCGGTGACGTGGGCATTTTAAGGTTCGAGCCGGTTGGTTGATTTGTCGGGTATGAGACTTAAGCTACCTTAAATTACCCCGGGAACCTTTTTAACGTAAACTGACAAGCCATTCTTTTTGTCGGGTCAATCACGACTCGTTCGACGGTCAAACCTATAATATTATAAGATAGATGGCAACTGTTAAATAATGGCCGTGCCAAGCTTGGCCCGCGGCGGATGCGCGTTTTTTCGCGTTTAGCAACTCCATGTTAGCAACAAATCAAGTACGACTTGACCCTGCCCGCTTTGCGATCTAGATTTCAAGCGTGATCGGTCATTTCCGTCGTTTGGTTCCGACGTCCATTCAGCCGCTCACGACCCGAGATCTCGGGAAGGCAGGCCCATGATGGCAGCATGTATCCGCTTCCTGCGAAAATCTGAAGCCACCACGTCGGTGGAATACGCGGTCATGCTGGCGCTGATCATCGCCGTCTTGATCACGGCCATATCCTCGGTCGGCGGCGACACCGGTGGTATGTGGGGCGGCGTCAAGACGTCCTTGACGGCCGCCGGCTTCGGTAGCTGAAGGTGGGTTGGTGGGCGATGCCCACCCTACAACCGTTGCGATGGGTGGGCGGTGCCCACGCTACGATTTGCGCCAGCACTGATACCAGAGTAGACCCACGAGCGTCTTGGCATCCTCGATTTGCCCGTCGCTGGTCATGGCCAGGGCCTCGTCGCCGCTGACCAGCAAGGGTTCGATCTGTTCGCCCTCGTCGAGCCGAGTGGGGCCGGGAACCAGTTCCGTGGCAACGAAGAGATGCATTCGTTCGCGCAGGATGCCCGGCGACATGAAGAACTGGCACAAAGGCTCGATCCTGCCTGGGCGATAGCCGGTTTCTTCCTCCAATTCGCGTTGGGCCGCGTGGCGTGGATCCTCACCGGCCTCCAGAGTGCCGGCCGGCAACTCGATCAGTGCGCGGCCGACCGCGGGGCGAAAATTGCGGATCAGCACGACTCGGCCGTCGGGCAGGAGTGGCACAATCGTCACGGCCCCCGGATGGATGATCGTTTCCCTCGCATGGAGGGCTCCATCGGGCGTTGGGTGCCATTGCCGGACGACGTTGAAACGCGACGTGGTCAGCAGGATTTCTGGTTCGGGCATGGTATTTATCGTTACATTCCGATGTTGCTGATTGCCCGCCGGGACCGCGGATGTTAAGATAACAAGATCGGTGTTTTCCTCCAAGCGGCATGCCGTTCACCGCGGGCGCGGTCAGGTAGGCGTCATGCGAGATTTGCTGAGCTGGAACCTTTCGCTAGGGCGGTGGGCCGGCGTGCAGGTTCGACTGCACGTGTTCTTCGTGCTTTTCGCCGTGGTCGCGGTGCATTTGAGCGCTCGGGATCACCTTACCGAGACCCTGGCGGTGCTCGGCGTGTTGTTTTTTTGCGTGCTGGCCCATGAGTTCGCGCATTGTGGCATGGCCTGGTACGTGGGTGGCACGGCCGACCAGATTCTGATCTGGCCGTTGGGCGGGCTGGCCCAGGTCAATGTTTCGCACGAGCCGCAGCACGAGTTGGCCACGGCGCTGGCGGGACCGTCGCTGAATTTTCTATTGTGCGCGTTGACGGCCCCCTTGGTTTGGGCATCCGGCGAGGACGGGGTCAAACCGTTGCATGCCCTGCTCAGGTTCGTGCCGCCCGCCGCGGTTTCCGGTTTCGGCTGGGTGGACGTATTGCGTTGGACGTTCTGGATCAACTGGCTTTTATTGTCGGTCAATCTGCTGCCGGCGTTTCCCTTGGACGGCGGCCGGGCATTGCGCTGCCTGCTTTGGCCAATGTGGGGATTCAAGAAAAGTGCGTTGGTCGTATCCCTGCTGGCGAAATTCATGGCCGTCGGCCTGGGGATGGCGGCCTGGTCGACCAGCGGCAGTAAGGACTACGACTTCGCCGCGTTACCCCTCTTGTTGTTGGGATTGCTGCTGTTTTTCAGCGCCAAGCAGGAGGCCGATCGACTTCGCGACAGCGATCTCGACGACGCGCTGTTGGGTTACGACTTTTCGCGGGGCTACACCAGCCTCGAACGCGCCCCAACGGCGCACAAGCCGTCGCCGGGCCTGGTCAGGAATTGGCTCGATGAGCGCCGGGCGGCGAGGCTCCTGCGACAACAGCAAATCGAAGCCGAGGAAGAGCGCCGCGTGGACGAGGTGCTCGCGCGGCTGCACGAATCGGGGTTGCACACCCTCTCCGACGAGGACCGCGCGCTGTTGGACCGCGTGAGTGCCCGATACCGCAATCGCTTGCGCGGGTAGTGCCTTGTTCCCACGCTTCGCGGGACACGGCTCGTGAGGACGTTTCATGGACGTCGACCCCTCCGCCGTGAGGGATCGGCCGCTGGTACGACGGGGGCGGGAGGAACCGTGCCGGGTCCAAAGGGGCCGCCGGCAAGCGACGGAGGCGTCGGCGGACTGGTCGGCGGCGGCGCCCGGGGCGGGGGCGACGTCGCCGCTGAAGAGCGTGCCGCCGTTGGCGTAGCCGAACGCGACGCAGCCTTCGTCCTTGGCGTTGATGATGCCGCCGTTGACGGCGCTGCCGTGGCCCAGGGCCCCGACCCCCTTGGCCAGGACGTAGCTGTTGGCGCCGTTGGCGCTGCCGCCGGCGTGGGCGCCGTTTTCGAGGGCGCCGATCGTGCCGTTGGCGGTGGCGTAGCCCTCGGCGTGCGCGCCGCTGCCGGCGCCGGTGGAAGTGCCGGCGGAAATGGAGCCTCCCAGGGCGGCGCCTTCGTTGTTCTACACATCTTTTGATCGCAGGTGGTGAAATGGGAATGTTGGGCAATCACGGGCTTCTTCGTAAGAGGCCCGGGGCTTGCCCGGCTTGCCCCCTGGAGTTTCACGGTGGTTTCTATACTGTGCGCGGAGACATTCGGAAGTCCGCACACCAACCCGCGGCGCAAGCAAGGCAAGTAGTTACACGCCTTGCTTGCGCCGCGGGTTAGTGTCGAAGCAGGCCGCGTGCAGTATAAATAACTCCTAAGTTCGTGATCCCTCAACATCACGTCGTTGTGGCAAACCGCCCATCCCTCCTCATCGCCCCAGACAGACTAATAAAAAGTT
>Ga0307373_10001339_pt1 | contig 46149 bp, 38 predicted proteins | sample OX2MG_FD_202534 | JGI IMG/M metagenome (GOLD analysis project Ga0307373, IMG submission 202534) | Soil microbial communities from Risofladan, Vaasa, Finland - OX-2 | ecosystem: Environmental > Terrestrial > Soil > Coastal area > Acid sulfate soil | place: Finland: Risofladan, Vaasa | collected...
ACTACTACCAGCCCGAGGCCTACGTGCCCTCGACCGACACGTTTATCGAAAAGGACTCGAGCATCAACGATGAGATCGACAAGCTGCGTCATTCCGCCACCAAGGCGCTGCTCGAACGTAATGACGTCCTGATCGTCGCTTCGGTTTCATGCATCTACGGCCTCGGCGAGCCTGAGGTCTATTTCGAGACCGTGGTGTTTCTCGAAGAGGGGCAGACGGTCGAGCGCGATCGCGTGTTGCGCAAGCTGGTCGATATCGCGTACCAGCGCAACGATTACGATTTTCATCGCGGGACGTTTCGCGTGCGCGGCGACACGGTCGAGATTTTTCCCGCCTACGAAGAGCAGCGCGCGGTCCGAGTCGAGTTCTTCGGCGACCAGGTCGAGGCGATGTATGAAATCGACGCGTTGCGCGGCAAGGTAATCCGCAAGCTCGCGTCGGTCGCGGTCTATCCGGCGTCGCATTACGTGACGACCTCGGACCGGATGGAGCGCGCGGTGGTGGGAATCCGCGCGGAGCTGAAAGAGCGGCTCGAGTTGTTCCGCGCCGAGAACCGCCTGCTCGAAGCGCAGCGCCTCGAGCAGCGCACGATGTACGATCTCGAGCTGTTGGCCGAGATGGGCTTCTGTCCGGGAATCGAAAATTACTCGCGCCATCTGACCGGCCGCGCGCCGGGCGATCCGCCGCCGACTTTGCTCGACTACTTTCCCAAGGACGCGATTTATTTCATCGACGAAAGCCACGTGACCGTTCCGCAGATCGGCGGGATGTACCGGGGCGACCGCTCGCGCAAACAGACGCTGGTCGATTTTGGATTCCGGCTGCCTTCGGCGCTCGATAATCGTCCGCTGAATTTCGAAGAATGGGAGTCGCACGTAAACCAGGCGATCTATGTCTCGGCCACTCCCGGCGACTACGAGCAGCAGCGCTCCGGAGGACTTATCGTCGAGCAGCTTATCCGGCCGACCGGGCTTATCGATCCGCAAATCGAGGTGCGCAAGGCCGGCACTCAGGTCGATGACCTGCTCGAAGAGATTCACAACCGCGTCGCGGCCGGCGAGCGCGTCCTGGCCACCTGCCTGACGAAAAAGATGGCCGAGGACCTGACCGACTACTACCACGACCTGGGCGTGCGCGTGCGTTACCTGCATTCCGATATCGAGACGATTGAACGCGTCGAGATTATCCGCGGGCTGCGCAAGGGCGATTTCGACGTGCTGGTCGGGATCAACCTGCTGCGCGAAGGACTCGATCTGCCCGAGGTCTCGCTGGTCGCGATTCTTGACGCCGACAAGGAAGGCTACCTGCGCTCGGCGCGCTCGCTGATTCAGACGATAGGACGCGCCGCGCGAAATCTGCACGGCCTGGTCCTGATGTACGCCGACCGGATGACCGACTCGATGACCAAGGCGATTGGCGAGACCGATCGCCGCCGCGCCAAGCAGGTCGCCTACAACACCGAGCACGGCATCACGCCCGCAACGATTATCAAGGCGATCGACGCCTCGCTGGTCGAGATGTACTCGCCCGAATGGGCGGTCGTGCCGGAGATCGACGACAAGCCCGGCGATGAGGATCTGCTGCCCGCGCACGAGCTGCCCGAGCGGATCACCGCGCTGCGCCATGAGATGATGGACGCGGCCGAGAAGCTCGACTACGAGCATGCGGCGGAGCTGCGCGACCAGATCAAACGGCTCGAACGCAAGGCGTTCGGGATGGACACCGTTCGGCCCGCGCCGGCCAAGGCTCCGGCGGGATCGGCGGGGACGCACGCGAGTGATCCGGGCCGAGACCGGCGCGGCCTGAAAAAAGCTCCCGAGGCGCCCATCAGGATGCGTCCCCGCAAAGGCGCCGGCGCGGCGACGGCAGTGGCAGCGGCGAGCAAGCGCCCGGCGCGCCAGGGCAAGCTCAAGCTAATCCCCGACCCACCGAAGTAGTTTCACGCCCTGAAGATTTTTTATTTCGGTCCCTCACCCGCGCCTTCGGCGCGACCTCTCCCGAGGAGGAGAGGATCAGGCGGCGGTCGCGGGTGAATTGACCTCGGTGCGCATCCGCTCGACGAGTTTTCGGGTGGCGTCGGCGCCGAGGATCTGATCGGCCATCGGATACAGCACCATTTCCTCCTTCATGTCGTGGCTGTGCAGGAGGGCGTACGGATCAATTGGCTGACCTTCGACCGCCTGGATGCCGGTCCATCGCTCCTGCACGGTCAAAAGCGGGGCGAGCCGTTCGAGCATCCGCTCGATCTCGCGATGTTCCATGCGCATCGCGTAGGTCGGCCCGCTGCCGTGCATCCCGGTCTTCTCGTCGATAGCCGGGAACAGGATCTGCTCTTCCATCGCGATATGCCGGCGCAGTGCGGCGATAAACTCGGCGGCGCGGGTGTGGGCGGCGGCGAAATCCTCGCGTTTCAGCGCGGTGATAGTTTCGTCCCACAGTTTTGCGATGCGCTGATGGTCGGCGGTCATGGAGCCGGTGATCGAATCGGCGCCGGCGGGCTGACGGTTTTCGGCGGTGCTCATCGGATGGCGACGCTCCTGCAAGAGGTGAAGTTCGCGCGGCGGGTGCGCGGGCGGCTCTCAATCAGATCATATAGGTGGCGCCACTGGCTGGGGCAAGAGCGGCGGATCGCGGGAAGCAGTGGTTGACTTGCACGGCGCGCATGAAAAAAGTTATTAACCAGATAGTTAATAGCTGACTTGGGAAAGCGCGTCACGACTACCCGCCGCAATATCCGCGATCTTGCACGCACCCGCGAAAGGATTCTCAAGGCGGCGCTGGCCGAGTTCTCGGCGCGCGGCTTCGCGGGCGCCCGGACCGAGCGAATCGCGCGGCGCGCGCGGGTCAACAAGCGGATGCTGTTCTACTGCTTTGGAAGCAAGCGGGCCCTGCACGCCGAGGTGTTGCGGCGCAAGATCGCCGACAAGGCGGAAGCGATCGCCTCGACGCCGGAAGACCTGGCCGCGGCGCTCAAGTACTGGGCTGAAATCGGAACCGGAGACGGCGACTGGATTCGGATGCACGAGTGGGAGGCGCTCGAACCCGGCGCGTGGCCGACCGTCGCGCGGGCCGAACGCCGCCGCCTGTTTGTGAGCGTGCATACGCGCTTGCGCCGCGCGCAGTTGGCGGGCGCGGTGGCGCCTGGAGTGAACCTCGAGCAGTTGTTTCTTTCGGTTATCGCGCTGAGCGCGTTTCCCGCCGCATTTCCCCAATTCACCCGCCTGATTACCGGCTTCGGCCCCCGCCATCCGCGCTTCCGCCGCGCACGCGCCCGGTTTCTGGGCTGGCTCGGCGCGCGGATGGCGGCGGTGGCGCCACGGCCCTTGCGCAAAAGGCGGAAACCCGGATGAGCGCAGCGTCGATTGCCGCCGAGCTCAGCGCCGACCAGGCCTGGCGCCCGTCGCATAATCCGTGGATCGTCGCGATGACGGTGACGCTGGCAACCTTCATGGAGGTGCTCGACACGAGTATCGCCAACGTCGCACTGCCGCATATCGCGGGCGGGCTGTCGGCGGGTGTCGATGAGAGCACCTGGATCTTGACCTCGTATCTGGTCTCGAACGCGATCGTGCTGCCGATCAGCGGATGGCTGGCGGGCGTGTTCGGACGCAAGCGGTTTTACATGGCGTGCGTGACGGTGTTCACGATCAGTTCGTTTCTGTGCGGGCTGGCTCCCTCGCTGGCGATCCTGGTCGCCCTGCGTGTGGTCCAGGGCGCCGGCGGAGGCGGTTTGCAGCCGAGCGAGCAGGCGATTCTGGTTGACTCGTTCGCGCCCGAGGAACGCGGGATGGCGTTCGCGGTGTACGGGATGGCGGTGGTGCTGGCGCCGGCGATCGGGCCGACGCTGGGCGGGTGGATCACCGACAACTTCACGTGGCGCTGGATTTTCTTTATCAACGTGCCGGTCGGAATCATCTCGCTTATTCTGAGTTATCGGGTGGTCGAGGATCCTCCCTACGTCGTGCGCGAGGTCAAGGAGCGCACCCAGGCGCTGCGGATCGATTATATCGGGCTCGGGCTGATCGCGATCGGGCTGGGCTTTTTGCAGGTGGTGCTCGACAAGGGCCAGCGCGACGACTGGTTGCAGTCGCAGCTTATCGCGACGCTCGCGGTCTCGGGCGCGCTCGCGCTTGCGGCCTTTATCGTATGGGAGCTGCGCACCGAGTATCCGGTGATAGATCTGCGGCTGTTCAAAGATCGCACCTTCGCGGTTTCGTCGATAATGATGTTCACGCTGGGAATTGTACTGTTCGGAACCACCGTGCTGCTGCCCGAGTACGTTCAGGAACTGATGGGATACACCGCGCAGCAGGCCGGGATGGTGCTGACGCCGGGCGGCTTCGCGATGATGGTGACGATGCCGATCGTAGGCGCGCTGGTCTCGCGGGTCGATGGGCGAATTCTGATCGCGATCGGATTTGTCATCACCGGGGCTGCAATGTTGCACATGGCGGGAATCTACCCGGGGGTCGATTTCCGCACCGCGATGCTCTATCGGATCTATCAATCGATGGGGCTGGCGTTTCTGTTCATCCCGATCACTACCATGGCGTACTCGGGGATGCGTCCCGACCAGAACAACGACATCTCGGCGATCATGAATTTCACGCGCAATATCGGCGGCAGCGTGGGTATCTCGATGGTGACAACGATTCTGGCGCGCCGCGCGCAATTTCATCAGACCGCGCTGATATCCCGGCTGACGCCACTCAACCCCGGTCTGCGCGCGCGGCTCGACGGGATTGGGGTGCAACTCTTTCGCGCGGGCGCCGACCACGCCAGCGGCCGCGCGCTCGGGATCATCTATGGCGGCGTGCTCCGGCAGGCGAGCGCGCAGGCGTACGTGGATGTGATCTGGCTGATGGGGATGGTCACGCTGGGCGTATTGCCGCTGGTATTATTGATGCGCAAGCCAGAGCTTGGAAACGGCGCCACGGCGTTACACTGATTGACGCGTTCTCAAGCGCGGATTCCTATTTCACCGCGGCGCCGCCGGCGGCATCCGTCACTGGCCGCCAAGTCTTGTCCGGATTGTACTGCGTCATCGCGGCCGCGATTTGCGCAGTCTGCGGACCCAGGTCCTTTTGATAAATCTGGCCGTCCTGATTGACGATGAAGGTCATCACGCCCGAGTCCCTATAGCTGGCCGGATAGGCGACCAGCGCGAATCCGCCCGTCATCTTTCCGTCAACGACGTAGTTCATCGTGCCGCCGGAAGCGGACGCTCCTTGCTGCGTAATTAGGCGATAAATATAGCCGTGGAAGGGATGCGGCGGAGTCCCGCTATGGTGCTGATAACCCTCGATCGCGGCGTCCGCGACCAGAGGTCCAAGGGGGCTTTGAGGTTTCTCGCCGGCCTTGACCGGCCAGTACAGGCCGTCTTGTGTTCCCGGCGTGCTGTGAAACTTCGGAGAATATTGATGCACCGAGTTACCGTCGTGAAGCGATGAGTAATACTGATGCTCGCCGGCGGCGATCGCCTGGCAAACTTTAATAGCGCTCAGCTCGTTGGCTCCAATCCGCCGAAAAAGAACTTCCTTGCGGCCGGATTTGGTGTCGAAATACCACTGCGAACCGTTTTTCCGCAGCGGAACCGGGTCGGGCCAGTTGTTGGCGCCGATGTAGAGAAACACGCGTCCGTCGGCGGCGGTGGCGAACTGATGGAGCTGCTTATATTTCCGGGTGAATCGCGCGCGCCGGTTCTGGTCGGCGGTGTGATCGCCAGAGGAAATCAGGTCACGGGCCGAGGGACCCAGAATCGCGAGCAGTTCCTGATCATTATTGCTCTCGACGGCAGCCGCCAGCGCATCCGCCGCCGCGCTGGGCGAACTGAAGGTCTTCTGGCCCGGCTCCTGTGCGAACGCCGCGCCGCCGCCGAGCGCCAGTACGAGGCTAATGCTAATCAACAGGACCTGCGTGAGTCGCCGATCGGTCGTACGGATTTGATTATCGTCCATCGCTTGAAGCATAGCTGTATCCCGGCTTTTCATTTTTTCCATGAGCATCAATCGCGATCGTGATCGCCGCCACCGAAGCTGTTCTCTCCACGCATCCCCTCTCCAAAAGCATCGCCGCCTCCGCCATATCCGGAGAAAATACTTCCGTAATCGTCGCCTCCGCCGCCCCAGCCGTTGTAGCCGCCCCCATAGCCACCATAGTCGCCACCGTAACCGGGTCCATACTCGCCGCCATAGCCGCCACCTCCCAACAGTCCCCCCAGTCCGGGGCCGCCGCCGCCGCCGAAACATCCGGCAGCCAGCATGGTTGCGAAAATAGCCGCCACAGAAATTAGCAGGGTACGTCCACCGATTAGTTTCATGCGATGCCTCTGTGTAGGGCGCCGGTGCGCGAATCGCTCCATTTTTTCTTCCTGATTCAGATTTGCCCCAACCTGAGGCGCTCCGCAAGCCTCAAAATGTCGCACCAATGGTCCCGGCTCAAGTCGTATCGCCCCGCTGAAACGTGAGTTTTGTGGTCGTCTGCCATGCGCATCTGCTGGTGCCATGCGCACATGCTGGCGGCTGGCGCGCCCATCGGCGCATAATCCGTCCTGTTGGGGCTTGGATGTTCTTTGTGGGGCGTCGTAAAGGGGGGCTATCGTTATCGCCGCCGCGTCTGCCAGCACCGCCGCGGAACCTAAGCCGACGTCATCCTATGATGACTTCTGGCTGGCCCTGCAGCGCAGGATTGTGTCGATCGCGCATTCGATCGACGTGGCGCCAATCTATGTCGTGGCGGGTGCGATCGCGCTTGGCGATGGGCTCGGAAATTTCCGCATCTTCGCGCCCGGATGGCTGGCGCTCGCGCTGACGGCGGCTGCGATGTGCGGCTATTTGGCCGTGCGTCCGCGGCTTGGCTATGCGATAGCGATTATCGCGATCGCCGCCGCCGCCACGATTCCGGTCCGCGAGCTGCTCGCACCCCAAATCGCTCCCGGTTCAATCCGCGGCTTCGCCGACGGTGAGAAAGTCACCCTCGAAGGCGTGCTCGATCGCGCGCCCGAGCGGCTGCCCAATCTGACCCATCTCTACCTGATGGTGTCGCGCGCAGGTCCGGCGGGCGGGGCGCTCGGCGCGGCGAGCGGGCGGGTTCGAGTCGCAGCGCTGGATTTCGCCCGCTATGGAATCGGCGACGTGATTCGCATCACAGGGAAGATCCGCTTCCCGCGCAATGACGGCAACCCGGGCGAGTTCGATTATCAGGGTTACATGGCGCGCGCCGGAATCGCCGCGACTCTGACCGCGCGCGAGCATTCATTCGGTACGCCCGCGTTCTCGATGATCGGGTATCGCAGGATGGCTGTGGCGGGCGCGATCGAAAGCGTGCGCGCGCGAATCGGCGCGTTTTTCGATGCGAACCTGGCCGAGCCCGAGCGCGCCGAGATGCGCGCGATCGTGATCGGCGACCGCGGCGGTATCAGCCAGGAGCTGCGCAATCGATTTGCGCGCACCGGGATGGCGCATCTGCTGGTCATCTCGGGACTGCATCTGAGCTTCGTTGCCGCCGCGGTGTTCGCGATCGCCCGGCTATTGATGATGCTCGCGCCCGGGCTTGCGAGCCGCGGATGGGCCAACAAGGCGGCAGCTCTGGCGGCTGGCGTCGCGGTATGCGCATACGCAGCGATTGCAGGGCATCATGTGTCCACGACGCGCGCGCTAGTGATGGTGCTCGCGTACATGTTCGCGATCGTAATCGACCGCGCGCGTGAGGCGCTGGCGAGCCTGGCGCTGGCCGCGATCGTGATCTGCGTCGCGCTTCCGGGCTCGACCGCGGACGCGGGCTTTCAGCTCTCGTTCGCGTCGGTGATCGCGATCATCCTGGGGATGCGCCGATTCGCGGCGTGGATCAGATGGCGCCAGCGCCGCGGACGACTGCTGCGCGAGGCTCCGGCGCGCGGATGGATCGCGGCCGAGGGCGTGCTCGCGTACCTGGGCGTGTCGTTCTGGGCGATGATCGGGACGGCGCCGCTGACCGCGTTTCACTTCAACCAGGTCTCGATCGTGGGACTGGCGGCGAACGCGGTCGTGGTGCCGATCATGGGATTTTTCGCGACCCTGTGCGGGCTGGGCGCGGCGATCCTGAGCTTTATCTGGTCGCCGCCGGCGCGCGGGTTACTGTGGGCCGGCGGGGAGGCGCTTGGGCTGGCGAATCATCTGGCGGCGTGGTTTCTCGGATGGCCGGGTGCGTGGACGCGCATCTTTACGCCGACCATTTTCGAGCTCGTGCTCGCGTACTGCGCGATGCTGCTGTGGCTCGGCGCGCCGCTCAAGGAAGATCCGCGCCTCGCGCATCGTCCGCCTCCGGCTGCTTCCATAGATAATGCCGCTGCCGGAACTCCGCCGCGAATCCGATGGCGGCTCGTCGCGGGCGCGGTGCTCGCCGTCGCGATGCTCGCCGACGGCGGATGGTGGCTCAGAGATCGGTACTTCAATCCGGAGCTGCGCGTCACCTTTCTTGCGGTGGGGCAGGGCGATGGCGCAGTGGTGCGCTTTCCGGGCGGGCGCGTGATGCTGATCGACGCGGGCGGGGCGTATCGCGGCTACGACTATGGTGAGCGGGTCGTCGCGCCGTATCTATGGTCGCGCAAGATCATGCACGTCGATTACCTGGTGCTGAGTCATCCGGATTTGGATCACTTCGGCGGTTTCGCGTATCTCGCTGATAATTTCTCGCCCTCGAGCTTCTGGTCGTCGGGCGCGAGCAGCCCCGATCGCGCCTTCGGCCTCCTGATGACGGCGCTCGGACGCGACCGCGTGCCGATTCGGGAGATAGGAGATTCGCCGGAGCGCGAAATGATCGGCGGGGTCGCCGTTCGAGCGATCGAGCCGCACGCCGCGCGTGGCGATACGCATAACAATAGCTCGCTCGTGCTGCGGCTCGAGCTCGGGAAATCGGCGTTTCTGTTCACCGGCGATATCGAGGCCGCTGGCGAGGCGGCGCTGGTCGCGTCGGGCGAAGACCTGAGCGCGGCGGTGCTGAAGGTTCCGCATCACGGCAGCGCGACCTCCTCGACGCCGGGATTCATCGCGGCGGTGCATCCGATCGTCGCGGTGATCTCGGACGGATACCGCAACCGGTTTCATTTTCCCGCCGCCGCCGTCGTGCGCCGCTATCAAGCCGCCGGAACGACGGTCCTGCGCACCGACCTAGACGGCGCGATAATGGCGCGCGCAACCGCGCGCTCGATCGCGGTGCGGACATTTCGCGCGCTCCCAAAGTCGCCGGCCAGCGGACCCTGACGGGCGACTAAGCCTGTCTGATCCCTCGCCCTTTCTCTGATCCCTCTCCCTTTCAGGGAGAGGTTAGGTGAGGGACCTTATTCAGCGCGGCGCGCCAGCGACGCGCGATTAAAAGAGCGAAGCGGCGCCCTCACCCGCGTGCCAGTGGCACCTCCCGGGGGAGACCTTTGCGTAACTGGTCGGAAACTCGAAAGGGCGAGATTCCTCGCGACGGTTCGCCGCGCGACCGCCTGTGAACGACCCGTGACCAATCGCTTAGACGCGCTCGGAATGACAATTTCTCTTGGGTTTTCGTGTCATTCCGAGCGCGAGCGGGCGCTGCGTATCGCGTCGAGCGTCAAGCACCAAGCGGCAAGTGTCGCGAGGAATCTCGCCAATCGCGCCAGTAGCCCTTGGGATTGAGTTACGCAAAGGTCTCCGATCAGGAGAGCGGCTCAAACTGCACGACGGTCAAGTCTTCGAGCACTTGTTCGGATGAGAAGGAATCTCCGATTCAAAACCGGACGCTATCCTACGCCCGTGCGGGGTTGACGAAATTCCACTGCTGTGGGAAACTCCGGTCCAGATAGAGATACCGCGCCCCGGGCGACGGCGGCGCTCTGCTGTTTTTCGATCATCAGGCATTTTGACTACCAGGATATTTTCGGAGGATTCCAATGGCTGAACAGGCTCAGGCGACTGATTCGGGACCGCGCCCGATTGTCCCATTTCTCAAGCTCGGATCGACTCCGCATCTCGAGGGGCTGAAATGCTCCTGCGGCGCGGTTTTTCTCGACCCCAAGCGCATTGCATGCTCGAAGTGCGGAGCCGCGGGGACGCTCAAGCCGGTGCCGCTGTCGAACAAGGGCAAGGTCTATGTCTTCTCGGTCGTGCATCAGTCTTTCCCCGGGATCAAGACGCCCTACATCACCGCGATTGTCGATCTGCCCGACGGCGTGAGCGTGCGCTCGAACCTGATAGATATGGATCCCGACTTCGCGCAGAAGAACCCCGGCAAGATGTTCGATCTGCCGGTCGAGATGGTAACCTCGGTGGTGGCCAAGGATCGCGACGGCCACGACGTGGTCGCGTTCCAGTACAAGCCGAGCAAGAACTGAAACCCGGCGCGCTCAAGCGGGGCGCCATGAAATTGCAAGCGACGGACCCAGCCCGCGGCCGGGCCGCCAGGAGGTTCCAAGATGGATAACGTTTATGTTCTCGGCACGGGGATGATCAAGTTTGGGCGCTATCCCGAAAAGACCGTTCCGGAACTGGGCGGCGCGGCCGCGCTGCTCGCGCTCAGTGATGCCGGCATCAAGATTCAGGACGTCGAGATGTTCGCGTGCGGAAATCTGCAGCAGTCCAACGCGATGGTTGGCCAGCGCATCCTCCAGCAGATCGGCCAGACCGGAATCCCGGTGATTAACGTCTCGAATGCCTGCGCTACCGGCTCGACCGCGTTCCGCGAGGCCTATATGTCGATCGCCGCGGGCATGTACGACGTCGCGATGGCGGTCGGCGTCGAGCAGATGGGCAAGGCCGGCCTGCTCGGTGGTGCGGGCGCCGGCGATCCCGCTTACTCGACCGAGGGCAAAATGGGCTCGGGCCTGATGCCGGCGGTGTTCGGCCAGGCGGGTATCGAGCACATGCGCAAGTACGGCACCAAGCTCGAGCACTTCGCCAAGATTTCCGTGAAGTCGCACAAGCATGCGACCAAGAATCCGTTCTCGCAGTACCGCAATGAAGTCACCCTCGAGGACGTGATGAACGCCCGGATGGTCGGCTATCCGAACACGTTGTATATGTGCTGCCCGACCGGCGACGGCGCCGCGGCCGCGATCCTCGTGTCCGAAAAGAAGCTCAAGCAGCTCGCCGGCGGACGCAAGCGCGCCAAGGTGGCGGCGTCGATTCTGACCTCCGATCCGTACACCGATCGCACCTTGACCCTGCCCGATGTCAGCACGCTGACGCGCCGCGCCTCTAAGCAGGCGTACGAGAAGGCGGGAATCGGACCCAAGGATATTGCGCTGACGGAGCTGCACGATTGCTTCGCGACCGCGGAACTTGTCCATTACGAAAACCTGGGCCTGTGCGGCGACGGCGAGGCGGGCGAGTTTATCGACAAGAAGGGCGGAGTGCATCCCAGCCTCGGCGGTTTCGCTCCCGTCAACGTGTCGGGTGGCCTGCTCTCGAAGGGGCATCCTCTCGGCGCGACCGGCGTGGCGAACATCTGCGAGGTCGTGTGGCATCTCACCCAGGATGAGCGCGCGAAGGACCGGCAGGTACCCAACGCCAAGGCCGGCCAGGCGCACGTGATCGGACTCGGCTCGGCCTGCACGATCCATGTCCTGACGGTGTGAAGACGGGATCGACTCCTTAGAAGGAACTGATAAGGGGCCGCCCGAAAAGGCGGCCCTTTTTCTTTTTCGCGCGCACGTTTAGATTCGATTGGTACCTGACTATGGAAGCCCCGACCCAGGAAAAATCCACCGCCGAAAAGCTCGGCTACGCGTCCGATGCCCGTGTGCTGATCATCAATGCCGACGACTTCGGGATGTGCCATGACGAGAACGAGGCGACGATCGAGGGTCTGGGCGCGGGGATTTTCACCTCTTCGACGATCCTGACGACCTGCCCATGGTTCGAGGAGGCGGCGAATTTCGCGCGCGCGAACCCCGCCGCCGATCTCGGGGTGCACCTCACGCTGACCAGCGAATGGCCGTCCTACAAATGGGGTCCCGTGATGGGGCGCAACGCGGTTCCCTCGATAGCCGACGCGCGCGGATACCTGTGGCCCGACGTGCCGGAGGTGTACGCCAACGACCGCCTGGACGAAGCGGAAGAGGAGCTACGCGCGCAAATCGATCGGGCGCTAGCGGCGGGAATCGACGTGACGCATATCGACTCGCACATGGGTCCGCTGCATCTGCGCGCCGACTATCACGAGATTTACTGGCGCCTCGCGCGCGAGTATCGGCTGCCGATCCGGATGACGCCGCGGAGCTTCATGCGCCGGATGGGCTTCGACGCGATTCTTGACGGACTCGATCGCGACGGGATTCTCTATCCCGATAATTTTTTGGCGCATCCCGCCCGCAAGCTCGAAGAGACCGAAAAGTTCTGGACCGATTCAATCCGTGCGCTCCGGCCCGGCGTCTCCGAGTTGTACGCGCATCCGGCTCTGGCGCGGGCGGAGTTGCGCGGATGCGCCAACGACGCCGATCAGCGCGAGGCCGACTTCCGGTTTTTCACCTCCGAGCGCGCGCGGCGCCTGGTCAAGGACGAAGGCGTCGAGTTGATCGGTTATCGCAAACTGCGCGACGCGATGCGTGCGGCCGGGCCACGCTCGTAACACGCGGATGGAACTTACCCGGCTAAGAGGCTTTCGCGATCTGCTCGGCACCGAGGCGCGCGCGATGGCGATCGCCGAGGATCGCGCCCGCGAGGTCGCGCGTCGGCACAACTTCAGCGAGATCCGGATCCCGGCGCTCGAACGAATCGAGCTGTTCGCCCGCTCTTCGGGCGAGACCTCGGATATCGTCGAGAAGCAGATGTACTCGTTTGCCGATCGCGACGAGGCCGGCACGATCGTCGCGCTGCGTCCTGAAGGCACGCCCGGCGTGGTGCGCGCCTATATCGAAGCGGGACTCGACCGCAGCGATCCGGAGCAGCGTTTTTTTTACTCCGGGCCGGTGTTCCGGCGCGAGCGCCCGCAGAAGGGACGCTACCGCCAGTTTTATCAGTTCGGGGTGGAAGTCTTCGGCCGCGTCGATGCGGCGTGCGACGCCGAAATTTTGATCATGGGCGACGAGATCATTAAGAGCCTGGGGATCGCCGCGAGATGCGAGATTAACTCGATCGGCGACGCCACCTGCCGTCCCGCCTATCGCGCGGCGCTCATCGAATGGGGCCGCGCGCATCTCGAGCAGCTTTGCGAGGACTGCCACAATCGAATCGATCGCAATCCGATCCGCATACTCGATTGCAAGATCGACGCGAAGCTGGCCGCGACTGCGCCCTCGAGCCTCGACTACCTGTGCGATGATTGCCGCGTTCATTTCGATTCGGTTCGCGAGCTGGCCGCCGTGGCCGGCGTCGAGACGGCCGTCAATCCGCGCCTGGTGAGGGGACTCGACTACTACACCCGCACGGCGTTTGAGTTTATCGCCGAGGGCCTGGGCGCGCAGAGCACCGTGATCGGCGGCGGCCGCTACGACGGATTGGTCGAGGCGATGGGCGGTGCGAAGGTCGCGGGAATCGGATTCGGGATGGGCGTCGATCGAATGGCGCTGGCGCTGGAAGCGGCCAACCTCGTTCCGGCCGCCGGTCCCGACGCGGTGATGATCGCGATGGGCGCATCCGCGCTCAAGAGCGCGATTGTGATCGTACGCGAGCTGCGCGCGGCGAACCTGCGCGTCGAAATGCTCTCGTCCGAGCGCAAGCTAAAGGCGCTCCTCACGCGGGCGGTGAAGATCGGCGCGCGCTGCGCCGTGATCATCGGTGAAGACGAGGTCGCGCGCGGCTGCGCCCAGCTCAAAGACTTGAAGACGAGTGAGCAGCGCGAAGTCCCGGCGGGTGACCTCGCCCGCGAAATCGCCACGGTGCGAAATACCTGACTATTCCTTGCGCGCGATCGGGCAGGTATCCTGCGCTGAGAGTTTGTGATTTTTTTGATCGTCAGCGTTTGGTGTCATCCTGAGCGAGCGCTGCGCGAGTCCCTTCGGCGCTGCTCAGGGCAAGCTCCGGACCCCGGAAAACATTCGGGGTCTTTCGACTCCGGCTGCTGCGGCCGGAGCCTGCCCTGAGCACTGCCGAAGGGCTCAAGATGACACGAATTTGAGCCGACCGCGAAAACGATCACAGACTCTGAGATATCCCTGAGCATCGGAGCCAATGTCGAAAGCAGAAATATATTCACCGCTGCCACCGTGGCCGCGCACCGATTATTGCGGCACGCTGCGCGCGACCGACGCGGGGCGCGAAGTCGCGCTGCACGGATGGGTGCAGACCCGGCGCGATCATGGCGGGCTGATCTTTATTGACCTGCGCGACCGCGAGGGGATTGTTCAGCTCGTGCTCAATCCCGCGCGCGACGCAATCTCGCATCAGGCGGGCGCCGAGGCGCGCAGCGAATTTTTCGTGGCGGTGCGCGGAACCGTGGTGCGCCGCGCCGAGGGCACCGTCAACGCCGAGCTGCCGACCGGCGAGATCGAAATCGCGGTCAGCGAATTCGCGATCCTGAACGTATCGCCGCCGCCGCCCTTTGCGATCGGTGACGAGGACACCGCCGCCGAAGAGGTGCGCCTGAAGTACCGCTATCTGGATTTGCGGCGGCCTGCGATGCAGCGCAATCTGCGCTGGCGGCATCAGGCGCTCCAGGCGATCCGGAACTATCTGGACGGGCAGGGCTTTATCGAAGTCGAGACCCCGATTTTGTTCAAATCGACCCCCGAAGGGGCGCGCGATTATCTGGTGCCGAGCCGCGTCAATCCCGGCAAGTTTTACGCGCTGCCGCAATCTCCGCAAATCTTGAAGCAGATCCTGATGATTGGCGGACTCGACCGTTACTACCAGATTGCGCGATGCTTCCGGGACGAAGACCTGCGCGCCAATCGCCAGCCGGAGTTCAGCCAGATCGATCTCGAAATGACCTGTCCACGCCCCGAGGACGTGCAGTCGGTCGCCGAAGGGATGATCGCGGCGGCCTATCAGCGCGTGCTCGGTGTCGATATCAAGCCGCCATTCATCCGCATGCCGTACGCGGAGGCGATGCAGCGCTTCGGCAGCGACAAGCCGGATTTGCGCTTCGGCCTCGAGATCAGGAACCTGACCGCGGCGTTCGCCGGGACCTCGTTCAAGGTCTTCGCGGAAGTAATCGCCCACGGCGGCGCCGTGTACGCAATCAACCTGCCGGGCGCCCATCAGTTGTCGCGCCGCGAACTCGACGAAATAATCGAGACCGTGCGCACGCGCTATTCGATGGGCCTGGCGTGGATCAAAGCGCAGGACGCCGCGTGGCAGGGCCCGATCGCTAAATTCCTGTCCGATGCCGAGCGCGCGGGCGCCGCCGCGATCGCGAAGCTCGCGCCCGGCGACACGATGTTCATGATGGCGGGAACGCCGGCCAAGGTGCTGCCGGTACTGGGCGATCTGCGGCTGCAGCTCGGCGCGAAATTCGCGCTCGCAAATCGCGACGACCTCAAGTTTCTGTGGATCGTCGATTTTCCGCTGTTCGATTTCAGCGAACCGGACCAGCGGCTGGTCTCCGTCAATCATCCCTTCACGGCGCCCCATCCCGACGACCTGAGGATGCTCGATTCGGCGCCCCTCAGCGCGCGCGCGATCGCCTATGACATGGTGCTCAACGGGCAGGAGCTGGGCGGCGGCTCGATCCGTATCCATAGCCGGGAGCTTCAGCTTAAGGTATTTAAGTTGCTGGGACTGTCGCGTGAAGAGGCGCTCGAGCGGTTCGGCTTTCTGGTTGAGGCTTTGGGCTACGGCGCGCCGCCTCACGGTGGATGCGCATTTGGTGTCGATCGGTTGTGCATGATGCTGTGCGGAACGGACTCGCTGCGCGACGTGATCGCGTTTCCGAAGACCCAGAAGGCGGTCGATCCGATGAGCGGCGCGCCTTCGGAAGTCGATCCACGCCAACTCCGCGAGTTGTCAATCAAGGTGACGTCATGATGACGAAACGGATTGTGCAAATTGCCTGGTCGATCGCGATGACCCTGGCGGTCGCCGGATGCCTCACCGTTCCCGCGGAAACCTTGCAGGGCGCCAAGCAGACCGTCGCCGACCTTACGCCCAAGGACGTGACGACGCACTCGGTGCGCTCGATCAAGACGATCAAGATCGACCGGATCGCGGTGATGCCGATTATCGATGCCCCTCCGCCCGGCGCTCAGCCGCTGTCGCCCGGCGCTGGCGACGCGATCACAGCGGAACTCTACAGCCAGGCTGCGATGGCGGGCGGATGGGAACTGATCCCGCAGGACGATATCGTGCAGGCGATGCAGAAGATGCCGCCGACAACTCCACAGAATATCGATCAGAACGCCCTCGAGCTGGGGCATCTGGTTTCCGCCGACGGGGTTCTTTACGGCACGGTCGAGCGCTACAAGGAACGGGTTGGGCTGGCGTACGCCTCCGCGGAGCCGGCCTCGGTGACCTTCGGGCTCAAATTCGTCGATACCAAGAGCAAGCAGGTAGTCTGGACGGCGCGTTTCGCCAAATCGCAGAAGGCGCTCTCACAGAACATCTTCAACCTGGTGAACTTCGTGCAGCACTCGGCGCGCTGGGTCCGCGCGAACGAGATCGCGCAAGAAGGTGTGCAGCAAGCGGTCGCGGATCTGCACGGCAACTTGAACCTGCAGGAAAACGTCAAGCGCTTCGAGACCGGAACCTATGGCGAGTTGAAATCCGGACAGCAACGCTACAATTTCTCCAACTACTCCAACGGTCTGTATTGATCGGTTCGTCCACAGCCCCGGAGCGAGCCGGGCGCACGATCGGCCAAAGAGAATGACCGGCGTCAGGTCGGTCATTGATTATGGTTTAGTCCCACGGGGAGCGCGGCTTCATCCGCAATGCCAGCGCGACCGCGGGATGCGCGACATATCCGTCGTAGGTGTTGAGCCCGTGGCGGATCGCCGGGTTGGCGCGCCCCGCCTCGAGCAGCCCGCGATTCGCGATCTCGAGCGCATAGGTTAGCGTCGCGTTGGTCAGCGCGTAGGTGGACGTATGCGGCACCATCGCGGGCATATTCGTCACGCAGTAATGCACCACGCCGTTTCGGATGAAGGTCGGCTTGCCATGGGTGGTAGGCCGCGAGGTTTCCGAAACGCCGCCCTGGTCGATCGACAGATCGACGAGCGCCGCGCCCGGCTTCATCTTCGCCACCAGCGCCGCCGACAGTAGGCGCGGCGTGCGCGCGCCCGCGACCAGCACGGCGCCAATCACCAAATCGGCCTGCCGGACTTCCTGTTCGAGAGTCGCCCGATTCGACATCACGGTGGTGGCGCGCCCGGACAACAGATCGCTCAGGTAGCGCAAGCGCGAGGGGTTCACGTCCAGAATCGTGACCTCGGCTCCTATTCCGGCGGCAACCCGGCACGCGTTGAAGCCCGCGATTCCGCCCCCGAGCACGACGACCTTGCCGGGCCGCACTCCCGGCGCGCCGCTGAGCAGAACACCGCGTCCTCCGTTGCGCGCCTGCAGGCACCACGAACCGCACTGAATCGCCAGACGCCCGGCAACTTCGCTCATCGGCGCAAGCAGCGGCAGGCTGCCATCCTGGAGCTGAATTGTCTCGTAGCCGAGTCCCGTCACCCTGCGCGCCAGCAGCGCGCGGGTCAGGCGCGGATCGGGCGCGAGATGGAGATAGGTGAGCAGGATCTGCCCGGGGCGCAAATGGCGAAACTCGGACGGCTGCGGTTCCTTGACCTTGAGCACCAGGTCGGCGCGCGCCCAGACCTGCGCCGGGCCACTGGCAATCGCCGCGCCCGCCGCGCGATATTCCCGATCGCTGAAGCCGCTTCCAGTCCCGGCTCCGCTTTGCACCACGACACGATGCCCGTGGATGCGAAACGCCGCGGCGCCGGCGGGGGTCAGCGATACGCGGCGTTCGTCAGGTTTGATCTCGGTGGGAACTCCGATCACCATCGGGGCTTCTCCTAGCTGGCTTCTGGCCTCGGTTCGATGCGCGGCGTGTGGCCCGCGCCCGTTGATGTTACACGAAACCAGCGGTTCCGGCCGCCGCCCACGCATCGACGCGGCGCCGCCGCGTGGGCGCGATCGTCGCTCGTCAGTCAAGAGTCGCGATGCGCACGGCGCCGTGACCGCGATCAATTCGGAACTTGACAAGACTATTTGTGCCGCGCTTGATGACAATGAAGGGATCGCGCGAGGCTTCCGATTTTCAACCGCGCGAATGAGTGATCCCGGAGCCGGGGGAGGAGTCATGGAGATCCCACAGGGACTCAAGTTTTCAAAAGAGCACGAGTGGGTCACGACCGAGGAGTCGGTCGCGACTGTTGGCATCACCGATCACGCGCAGGAGCAACTGGGCGAGATCGTCTATATCGAGCTGCCGGCGGTCGGCGAGAAAATCAGCAAAGATGACCCGTTTGGAGTGATCGAATCGGTCAAGGCGGTCTCGGATATTTTCGCGCCCGTGAGCGGCACCGTGATCGAGGTCAACGAGGATTTGCCGGATACCCCGGAAGTCGTCAACGAGGACCCTTACGGCGACGGATGGCTGATCAAGGTGCGGATGAACGACCCGTCGGACCTCGAGGATCTGCTGGACGCCGACGAGTACGCCGAGCTGGTCGCACGGGAGAAGGAATGAGCCTCAAGTGGTCGGCGCGGGCGCAGCGGCGAAACTCGAAGCAACCGCCTTGGCCACCGAGATTCTGAGCGCGGCGGTTTGCCGCGGCGGATTGATAAACACCATCAGGAACTGCGCCGAGTGTGTCGCGTCCACGGCGAAGTTTTTCTGCGGGTCGAGCCGCTGCAAAAATTCGATCTCGCGCGGCGTCATCTCGCCTACCATCTTTTCCGTAAGCCCATTGCCGCAGTACGACGTCTGGCCGCCGACTTGGCGCTGGGCGCCGTCGAGCAGAGTGACGGCGATGAGGATCTCGTGAAGGGGATCGTTGCCGACGTTCTCCGCCGTGCCGCTGACCAGCAGCGCCACGGCGCCGCCCTTGATCGGCTGGTACTGCGCGCGCACGTTGTGCAGCGCCACCAGCATCGCTGGCACGATCGGGCGCGTGAAGTGGGCGCCCAACCCGGGCGCCTGGCTGAGCATCCGCGCGCTGGCGACCGGTTCGCCGCAGATCGCCATGCTGGCCAGACCGAAGCCGACCGCGACCGCAAAGAACAGCGCGATGAACCATCCTGCGGAATGCGCCGGGCCGCGCGACTCGACATACGCCACATCGTCGGGAAGCCCGTCGGAGGCGTAAGCGTGCTGCGCGTCCGATGCGCGCGCGGGTCTGGCCGCGGCGGTGGCGAACCGGGGCTGTGCGATCCGGAGTTCTCCCGGTTTCGTGCGCGTGGCGAAAGGCGGCGCAGTGCCGCGCGCTGCGGCGGCATCCGCGGCCGGTTCGGACTGGCCGTCGATCGCGAGTGCCGCGCGCGGAGCAAACTCGGCCGGCGTTTCTCCAACCTGCCAATCATCCGCTTCGCGTACCGAGGTGTCGGCGGTCTCCTCCGGCGCGCCGAGGCTGCCTTCATCGCTGAAATCGAAACTGAGATTCTCGCCCGCGTCCGGCTCGACGGACTCGCGCGAAAAGGGCCGGTTCATCAATTCGGCGGTCGAGGGCTTGGCGGGTTCGGGTTCCGCGGGTGGAGCCTCGCGCGTCGGCGGCTCCGATACCACCGCGGCCCCCGCTGGTTCAGGATCAGCGGACAGAGGTATGGCGCCCTGCCGCAAGCCGGCGGCCCCATCCGCGCGCGGCGCCGCGCCCGAGCGCTGGCGGGGCGAAGTCTTATTCGGACGCGCCGCGGCCGGGTCGGCATTGAACACATGACCGCATCGCGAGCACTTGAACGTTGGAGTGTCGTCGGGCAGCACCCGCTCGTCAATTCGGTAACGCGTATGACAGCTCGTGCATTGGATCTCGATCATCACCGCACCTCACAGCCGCGCAAGGAAATTAGCATACCGCGCTGCTCCGCGCACGACAGGCATCGGTCCCGCGTCAGGTGGCTGCGATGCGCATAGCGCTGCTCTCGCGGCGTTTCGACCCGGCTGGCGGCGGAACCGAGCGCGACCTGACGGTCACCGCGGGAATCCTGGCCCGCGCGGGCCATCGCGTGGTCATCTATGCCGATGAAATTCGCGCGACCATCCCTGAGTTCGAGGTGCGCCGGGTCGGCGGACGATCACTGCCCCGGTCGCTCGCGATGGCGCGATTCGCATACGCCGCGCCGGCCGCTGCGCGGCGCGACGGCGCCGAACTGGTGCTGAGTTTCGCGCGCACCATCGGCGCCGACATCCTGCGCTCGGGCGGCGGCGCGCATGTCTCGTATATGCGCGCATCGCGGTTGTGGCGCGGAGCGCCGCGGGCGCTGGCGATGCGCATCGCGCCGTATCATCGCGCGCAGATGCTGGTCGAACGCCTGGGTTTCAGGTCGCGCTCGCTAAGGCGGGTGATCGCGGTGTCGCAGATGGTCGCCGACGATCTGATGCTGACCTTCGGGATTGCGGCGCGACAGATGGTCACCCTGTATAACGGCGTCGATCTCGAACATTTCAAGCCCGCTCCCGGTCCCCCGGTGCGCAGCGAAATTCGCATCCAGTTCGGCGTTCCGCGCTCGGCCGAGCTGGCGGTCTTTGTCGGCAATGGATTCGCGCGCAAGGGACTGCGCGCCCTCCTTGCCGCATGGAAGGGGCTCAGCGGCGATCCATATCTGATCGTGATCGGGAGCGACCGCACGCGCGGATCGTTCGAGCGCCGCGCCCGGCGGCTCGGTATCGCGCCGCGGGTGATATTCGCCGGCGCGCGGCCCGATGTGGTGCGGTTCTTTCAAGCCGCGGACCTGCTGGCGTTTCCCTCTCTGTTCGAGCCGTTCGGCAATGTCGCGCTGGAAGCGATGGCGTGCGGGATTGCGGCTGTTACCAGCGCTTCGTGCGGAGTGGCGGAGGTCATGCCGCCAGAGTTGCAAGCGACGGTAGTAGGCAATCCCAGCGACGAGAGCGAAGTAGCTGTCCGGCTGGGCGTGACGCTCAAGGAGCGAGCGGCGCTGGCTCCCATCGCGCTTGGGGTCGCGCGCCAGTTCACCTGGGCGCGCCACGCGCGGGGACTTGACGCGATAATCGAATCGGTCAAGCGCGAGCTTTAGGGGGCTGGGATCCGGCCAATCCGTCGAACATCCCGTGCGCCACCGCCGCGCGGCGCTCCTCGCGTGCGATGCGCTCGGCCGAGGCGCCGGCGATTCGTGCCGCGCGCAGCCGAATCCACGCGATTGCGTTTTTGCCGAGCACTTCGACGGCGGAGTGCGTCTCATGCAGCATCCGGCAGCGCCCGCGCTCCCGCGAAATCCGGATGAACCGCTCGCGATCGGCGCGCGCGGGATCAACCTCGTGATAGACGGTCGCCGCCGGCGCGTAACCGATTCTAAAACCCGCGCGCCCGAGCCGCGCGGACATTTCGGTTTCCTCTTCGTGTCCGCAGGCGCCCGGGCCCAGACGTTCATCAAACGGACCGGCGCGCGCAATCGCGGCGGCGCGAAACGCCATGTTGGCGCCGATCACGCCGCGCACCTCGATGACTTTGTCACCGTAGTCGAAGATTGGCAGGTCGAGGTAGACCCACTTCGCGCCCAGCTTCGCGGCGGGATCTTCCATCGCGACGACCCGCCCAGCCATCGCGGCGAACTGCGGATGCTGCGCGAAGAATTGCTCGACGGCGCCCAGGTAATGGTCGCTGGCGATCAAATCGTCGTCCAGGAAAACCAATATCGCGCCGGTGGCCGCGGCGACCGCGCGATTTTGGATTCGGCATTTACCGGGACGCGGCTCATGCAGATGAGCGAGCGGCGGGAGGCCGGCGGGCAGCGCGGCCGGCTGCGCGGAGCCATTTTCCGCCACGATAATTTCGTGCTCGCCGGGGCGTAGCTGCGGCGCGAGCGAGCCGATGAGCCGCGCCAGCGACTCGGGCCGGTTGCACGTCGCGATAATCACCGACAGGTTCATCGCCGCCGGAGCGTCAGGATGCGGACGCGCCGCTTGGGCCGGCCTTGCGGAAGCGCATGATGATATTTTCGTCGAGCAGGCAGCTCGCGCTGGTCATGAAGCGGAAAATCTCGCGGTTGATCCCGCGTTGTTCGGGATCCTTGACGCCGCGAACGTAGAGCAGCCACGATGCGGCCGCGATCAAGGGGTACATCAGAGGCGCAACGATCCACGCTTTTAGCTTGCGGCGGCTCTTCCCCAGCGCGTCCATCTTGAGGCCGGCGCCGTGCGCCATCCAGTGAAAGTCGTTCAAGCCCATCACGTGCCAGTTACGTCCGTCGGAAACCCGGTAGCGATAGGGCAGCGGCGCGCGGCGGCCCTTGTAGTAGCCGGTCAGCAGATAATGAATTCGCGAGGTGACGTTCAGGCGGTTGGGCGTGCTCAATATCACGGTGCCGCCGGGACGGAGCACGCGCGCGATTTCGGCGAGCGCGTGCGGGATATCGGCCAGATGCTCGATCACCTCGAGCATCACGACCAGCTCGAATTCCGCGTCGCGAAACGGGAGATTATCGTTCAGGTCGGCGGCGACCCATCCGCGGCGCTTGGTGCGCCGCTCGACGCCGATGACCCGCCATCCGCGCTCGGCCAGCTTCGCGGTCGAAAGCCCCTCACCGGCTCCGATATCAAGCGCACACGCTTTGCCCGCGGGCGCGGGCGCAAGGGCAATCGCACCGTCAACAATTTCACTCATCGCAATTCCAGATTGTGCGGCACGCGGGCGCGGGCCACAAGCCTTGCGCCGGGATTGGCGGCGGCTTGAATCCGAACCCGCCGCCGGATAAACCCTATAAACTCAATCGCGCGCGAGAGTGGCGGAATGGCAGACGCGCAAGGCTCAGGACCTTGTGAAGGCAACTTCGTGGGGGTTCAAGTCCCCCCTCTCGCACCAATCCCGGCCGGATTCCGATCAATAGGGTGAAGGCGAGGGTGAAGGCGCCGCGCCGGATCCCTTGTCACCAGAGGTCGCGGCCCCGTGGCACTTGGCGACATCGGTGATGCTCGCGCCGACCGCCGACGCGATTTCCGCGTCGGAGCGGCCCGACTCGGACTGCAGCTTGACGACGTTGCAATCAACGTGATCGGTCGAAAGCGAGCTGCATCCGCCCAGCGCACCCGCCATCAGGAGCGATCCCACGGCCGCGGCGATTGCCAATTTCCGGCTGATTCCGTGCATAAAAATTCTGTCCTCCTGCGAACTCGCTGGCCCTCCCCATTCGGGCCATGCGCACCATATTACCAAGCCTATCGATTTGACAAGCGAGTCCGCGCCAACCGGCTTGAGGCGTTTGCGCCACGCCAATATGATTCCGGTTGAGGGCGCGGACCGCAAGCCGCCGCTCGAATCCGTGCGCGGACCTGGAAGGTGAAATTGGAACTCGGAAAAACCTACGATCCCAAGGCCGCCGAAGAGCGATGGTTCCAGCGGTGGATCGAGCTGGGCTACTTCAAGGCCGATCCGGCGCGCCCCGGCCCGGTTTTCTCGATTGTCATCCCGCCGCCCAACGTCACCGGGCAGCTTCATCTCGGCCACGCGCTCAACGCGACCCTGCACGACATCATCGTGCGCGCGCGCCGGATGCAGGGCTACAACACGCTGTGGCTTCCGGGTACCGATCACGCGGGTATCGCGACCCAGAACGCGGTCGAAAAGACGATCGCGAAAGACGGCAAGAATCGTCACGAGATGGGCCGCGAGGCCTTCGTCGATCGCGTCTGGCAATGGCGCGAGGAGTACGGCGACCGCATCCTGATGCAACTGCGGCGCATCGGCGCGTCCTGCGACTGGAGCCGCGAGCGCTTCACACTCGACGCCGGGCTGTCGCGCGCGGTTACTACGGTTTTTGTCGAGCTGCACAGGCGCGGACTCATCTACCGCGACCGCAGGCTCATCAACTGGTGCCCGCGCTGCGAGACCGCGCTGTCGGATTTGGAAGTCGAGCACAAGGACACCGCCTCGAGCCTGTGGTACATACGCTATCCGTTCGTCGATGGTTCGGGATCGATCACGGTCGCGACTACGCGGCCCGAAACGATGCTCGGCGACACCGCGGTCGCGGTGAATCCCACCGACGCCCGCTACGGCGCGACGGTGGGCCGCGCACTCAGGCTTCCGCTCGTGAAGCGCGAGATTAAAATCGTCGCCGACGCGGCGGTCGATCCGAAGTTCGGCACCGGCGCGGTCAAGATCACGCCCGGGCACGATAGCAACGATTTCGAGCTGGGGCGCCGCCACGGACTCGAACAGATTTCCGTGATGGACTCGCGGGCGCGGATGAACGAGAACGCCGGCGTCTATCAGGGACTCGAGCGCGATGCGGCGCGCAAGGCGATCGTCGCCGACCTCGAAGCGCAGGGGCTGCTCGAAAAGATCGAGCCGCACACCCACGCGGTTGGCGTGTGCTCGCGATGCGACACCGTCGTCGAGCCGATGCTGTCGGAGCAGTGGTTCGTGCGCGTGCGCGAGATGGCGCAGCGCGCGATGGAAGCGGTCAAGCGGGGCGACACCACGTTCCATCCGAAATTCTGGGAAAACACGTTTTTCAACTGGATGGAGAACGCCTACGACTGGTGTATCTCGCGCCAGCTATGGTGGGGGCATCGGATTCCCGCGTATCGGTGCGAAAGGTGCGATCACTTCACGGTGGCGCTGGAGCGTCCGCTCAAATGCGAAGAATGCGGCGGAACCGATCTCATCCAGGATGAAGACGTGCTCGACACCTGGTTCAGCTCGGGCCTGTGGCCGTTCTCGACGCTCGGATGGCCGGAAGATACTCCGGAGCTGCGCAAGTATTATCCGACCAGCCTGCTCATCACCGGGTTCGACATAATCTTTTTCTGGGTCGCACGGATGATGATGTTTGGCCTGGAGCTCACGGACAAGGTGCCGTTTCGCGACGTGTACATCACGCCGCTGGTCCGCGACCAGTACGGCAAGAAGATGACCAAGTCGAAGGGCAACGTCGTTGATCCGCTCGAACTGATGGATCAGTACGGCACCGACGCGGTGCGCCTGACGCTTGCGCAGCTCGCGGCGCAGGGCCGCGACGTGATCCTGTCCCACGATCGGTTCGCGGCGGCGCGCGCCTTCGCGAACAAAATCTGGAACGCCGCACGCTTCGTGATGATGAACCTCGAAGGCGCTCCACAGCCGCTTTCAGAGCCGTCGCGAGAGAAGCTCGAACTTGCAGATCGCTGGATTCTCGGCCGGCTCGGCGCAGCGGTGCGCGAAGTGACGCGCGCGATCGATGCGTACGAGTTCAATGTCGCGGCGATGACGATCTACTCGTTCACCTGGCACGAGTTCTGCGACTGGTATATCGAGCTCGCGAAAGATCCCCTAAACGCGGGCGGCGAGCGCCAGGCCACGACACGATGGGTGCTGATCAAGTGCTTCGACACGATGCTGCGGCTGCTGCATCCGATCATGCCGTTCATCAGCGAAGAGATCTGGCAGGTGATTCGCCCGTACCTGGGCAAAGCCGATCTCGCCGCGCATCTCGCGATCGCGAAATTCCCAGAGCCCGCGTCCACCGCGTGGATGACAGCCGAGGAATCACAATGGATGGACCATGCTATCGAGGCGACGCGGGCGGCAAACTCGTTACGATCGTTCTCGGGAATTCATCCTGGCGAGCGGATAGTAATCTCCCTTCAGGCCAATTTTCCTCTTCAAGGATCAGCCACCGCGTCAGCGAAGGCGCTGGACGGTGAATTGAGGCAGTGGGCACCGTACCTCACAATACTCGCTCGCGCTTCCGAGGTGAGACCTGTGAGTCCAATGGCGCCACCGGACGGTACAAGGTTTGTCACGCAAAAGCTTTCGTGGGTGACCGTAATTCTTACTCCTCCGGCGGATTTTGATTTCGACAAAAAACGGCAACAACTGAAAAAGCAATTGGAAGAGATCAAAGCGCATAGAGACCGCCACGAAGCGCGGCTTGCAAATCCCGAATTCCAAGCCAAGGCGTCACCGGAAACACAGGCCGAAACAGAGCACAAGCTCATAGAATTGGGCGACACGGAGGATCACCTTCAGGCGCAACTCGATATGCTTAGCTGACTTTGGATTCCTTCGCCGCACCGGTGGCCCTTCTTTGGGTGACTCACCGGGCGGGTGTGCCAGTGACCGGAGCCGGGATTCCTCGCGCGGCAGCCACGCGCGGGAATGACACGATTCTCTATCGTTGATGGAACTGGACTCTCAAATCGACCTCGGCGAAATCATCCGGCGCGCGCTCGCCACGCCGGCGGGATGGCTGTCCGTGACTCGTCGGGCGCGCGTGCAAATGCGCATTGACAGACTCTACGTTTCGCATGAAGGTAGCCTCCGGTCCGATTTGGTGTCATTCCCGCGCGTGGCTGCCGCGCGAGGAATCCCGGATTTTTTACAATGGAGCCGCACGATGGGAGGCAAAACGTATTTTGTCTACATGATGAGCAGTCTGTCGCGCACGCTATATACAGGCGTTACCAATAACCTCGAACGCAGGGTGCAAGAGCACAAGTCCGGTGCGCCTGGTTCTTTCGCAGCGAAGTACCGCGTGAATCGGCTTGTTTATTTTGAGGAGTTCGGCGAGATTATCGAGGCGATCGCTCGCGAATGCTAAATCAAAAATATGGCGCGGAAATCGAAGATCAAGCTCATCGAGGCGATGAATCGGGACTGGAGAGATTTGAGCGACGGTCAACCGGGGCAGTGAATCAGAGTCGGGATTCCTCGCGCGGCAGCCACGCGCGGAAATGACAGAATCGAAACGACGATGGAACTCATCTCTCAAATCGACCTCGACGACCTCCTCCGGCGCGCGATTGCTGAGGATGTCGGGCAGGGCGATATCACCACCGCCGCGACGGTGCCGGGCGGACGGCGCGGACGTGCGCGAATCGTGGTTAAGGAAGCGGAGATGATCCTTGCCGGCGGGATGCTTATCGAGCGGGTCTTTGCGATGACTGGCGCCGCGCCGCGCATCACGAGCCTTGCGGCTGAAGGCGCGCGCCTGCGTCAGGGCGACTTGCTGGCCGAGATCGACGGCTTGCTCGCGGGGCTTCTGACCGGCGAACGCGTCGCGCTCAACTTCGTGCAACTGCTCTCTGGAATCGCGACGGTCACGCGGCGCTTTGTCGAGGTGGTGGCGGGAACGCGTGCGCGAATTGTCGATACGCGCAAGACGCATCCGGGGCTGCGCGCGCTCGAGAAATACGCGGTCCGCACCGGCGGCGGACACAACCATCGCTTCGGCCTCGACAGCGGCATCCTGATCAAGGAAAACCATATCGCCGCCGCCGGTTCGGTCAGCGCCGCAATCGAAGGGGCGCGCAGTTTTGCGCCGCATAGTTTTCGCGTCGAGATCGAATGCGAGACCCTGGCGCAGGTCGAGCAGGCGCGGCGCGCCGGCGCGGACGCGATGCTGCTCGATAACATGGCGCTCGAAGATATCCGCGGCGCGCGCGCCGTCGCGGGCGAGACCGCGATACTCGAGGTCTCCGGAGGAGTGTCGCTCGACACCGTGCGCGCGATCGCCGAAACCGGCGTCGATATCATTTCGGTAGGGGCGCTGACGCATTCCGCGCGCGCGGTCGATATCAGCATGAGCATCGAAGCCGTTTAAGCGCGGCGCGACTCGCGCTGGATTCGAGCTCAATCGCCGATGGCCCACACAAATCCTTATCAATCAATCGAACGCGGTGCGCCGGGCCGAATCGGATGGCGCATCCATTACTTCGACGAGCTTGATTCCACCCAGACCACCGCCCGCGAGCTGGCCAGCGCTGGCTCCGCGCAGGGTACCGTCGTTATCGCCGAGCGCCAGACCGCGGGGCGCGGCAGGATGGGCCGAGTATGGCATTCCCCGGCGGGCGCGAACCTGTACGCGACGATTATCCTGCGGCCTGCGATGCCGATTGCCGAAGTTCCGCAATTGAGCCTGGTCGCTGGAGTCGCCGCCGCCGAGGCGCTGGCGCGCGAGGCGCCGGGCCTGGTCGCGCTCAAGTGGCCCAACGACATATGGATTCGCGGGCGCAAGGCGGGCGGCATTATCGCCGAGGCGATGACCGATGCGCATGGCGCGCTCGAAGCGGTCCTGCTCGGTATCGGGCTTAACCTCAATCTCGCTCCCGGCGAGATTCCCGCCGAGCTGCGCGAGCGGGCAACCTCGCTGCGCGCGGAGCTGGGGCGTCCGTGCGACCGAATCTCGATCGCCGAATCGCTTTGCAGTTTTCTTGACTATCGCTATATGGAAGTTGTAGCGGATGGGTTCGGCGCCGTGCGACCGGTATGGGAAAGTTTCTCGGCATTGACCGGGAAGCGGGTCGTCGTGGTCGACGCAGGGCGGCGCGAGGCGGGAACCGTGCGTGGAATTGATACGGATGGAGCGCTGCTGCTCGATACGGGCGCGCAGACCAGGCGAATTCTCGCGGGAGACGTCAGTATCGAGGGAGCGTACGAGTGAACCCCAAATGACATAGCAGGGCGAAATCGTCGCGCGGATGCGCCCGGCGGCATCGCACGACGCCAACTCGCAAGGAGTGGCTCCTATGGCTGTGGAGGAAATCGGGCGGCTGAGAACTATCGCGATCGTCGGCCAGGGCGGAACCGGCAAGAGCCAGTTGGCCGAAGCGATGCTCTTCGCCGCCGGAGCGACAACCCGGCTCGGACGTCCCGACGACGGCACCGGACTAATGGACTTCGAACCCGAAGAGCTGCATCGGGGCGTCACGATTGGCTCTTCGTTTCATCATCTGAACTGGAAGCGCGTCGAGATAATTCTGGCCAACACCCCCGGCTACGGCGCGTTTCTTCCCGACACGATGAACACGCTGCACGCGGTCGATGGCGCGGTGATGCTGATCTCGCCGGGCGCCGACCTGAAAGTCGAAGCCGAGAAAATCTGGGCCGCGCTCAACGAGCTGGCGCTGCCACGGATCGCGTTCATCTCGCGCCTGGACCGGGAGCATACGAGCTTCGACGCCGCTATGAAGGATCTGGAGCACGCGCTCGCGGCCCGGCCGGTCGCGCTGACCCTGCCGATCGGTGAGGAGACCGCATTCGGCGGCGTGATCGATGTGCTCGCGATGAAGGCGCTAATCTACACCGACAACACCGGCAAACCGCGCGAGGATGAACTCTCCGGCGAGCAGAAGGAACGCGCGGAGAAGGCGCACGCCGCGATGTTCGACGCGGTCGCCGAGACCGACGACGCGCTGCTCGAGGAATACCTGGACAAGGGCACGCTGCCGCTGGACAAGGTGATTGCGGCGCTTCACGTCGCGGTTACGGCCGCGAAGATCACGCCGGTGTTCTGCGGCTCCGGGGTCAAGAATATCGGCACGGGTCCGCTGCTCGACGCGATCGCGACGATGCTGCCCGCGCCGAACGAGCGCCCGCCACGCACGGCGCATCATCCGAGTTCGAGCCAGGAGCAACAGCGCGCGGCTGATCCCGCGGCGCCATTTTCCGCGATGGTGTTCAAAACGGTTATCGATCCTTTCGCCGGCAAGCTCTCGATCCTCCGCGTCGTCTCAGGCACTGCGCACAGCGATGCGACCGTGCTGAACTCGGTGCGTGAGACTAAGGAGCGCTTCGGACAATTGCTGCGCCTCGAGGGCAAGAAGCAGGCGCCGCTTGCGATCGCGCTGCCGGGTGAGATCGTCGCGGTGGCGAAGCTCAAGGACACGATGACCGGCGACACCTTGTGCGACGAGAAAGCTCCGGTGCTGTTCGAGCCGGCGCCGCGCGCGCACGCGGTGATCTCGTTCGCGGTGCGGCCCAAGAGCAAAGCCGACGAGGAAAAAGCCTCGGCCGCGCTGCACAAGCTGGTCGAAGAGGACACCGCGCTCGAAATGCATCGCGACCCGCAGAGCCACGAAATTATCCTGTCCGGGACCGGGCAGATGCATATCGAGGTCACGGTCGAAAAGCTCAAGCGAAAATTTAATGTAGAGGTTGAACTTCAGCCGCCCAAGGTCCCCTACCGCGAAACTATCAAGGGACGCTCCGAGTCGCAGGGCAAGTACAAGCGCCAGTCCGGCGGCCGCGGCCAGTACGGCGACTGCTGGCTCAGGCTCGAGCCGCTGCCGCGTGGCAAGGGCTTCGAATTCGAGGATAAGATCGTAGGCGGCTCGATTCCGCGCCAGTTCATCCCCTCGGTCGAAAAGGGCGTCAGGAATACCCTGGTCGAAGGCTTTCTGGCCGGCTTCCCGATCGTCGATCTCAAGGCCACGGTCTTCGATGGCAGCTACCATGACGTCGATTCCTCCGACATGGCGTTTCAGATCGCGGCCTCGATGGGTTTCAAGGCGGCGATGGAAAAGGCGCGTCCGATCGTGCTCGAACCGATTGTCGCGCTCGAGGTCGCGTGCCCGGACGAGTGCATGGGCGACGTGATCGGCGATCTGAATTCGCGCCGCGGCAAGGTGCTCGGGATGGATCGCAAGGGGCCGAGCCAGGTGATCAAGGCGATGGTGCCGATGGCGGAGATCCTGAAGTACGCGCCGGATCTGCGCTCGATCACCTCGGGGCGCGGAACGTTCGAGCAGCATTTCGACCATTACGAGGAAGCGCCGCCGCCGGTGGCCGAAAAGATCATCAAGGAGAACAAGGCCGCGCGCGAAGCCGCCGGACCGCATCATGCGCATGCCTGATCCCACCGCCCATCCCGGCCGCGGCTGGCACGCGGGCGGGTATGGCAGGGGTGCGCGCTCCTATACAATTGGCGGCGAGGCGGAATCGCGATGGCGCCGTTTGGAAAGGGCCTGATTGCAATCGGACTGCTCCTGGTCGCGATCGGTGCGACGCTGTGGGGATTAGGGCGCGTGCCCATATTTGGGCATCTGCCCGGCGACCTCCAAATCAGGCGCGGTAACTTCAGCTTCTATTTTCCGCTCGCGACCTGCGTCGTGCTGAGCGTCGTGCTGACGCTAATCTTTGCGTTATTCAGGCGCTGAACGATGGCCGAAAACGGACGCGAGTTAACCTTCCGGCGGGCTGAGCTGAAGCGGCGCCGGCGCGAGTTGATCGCGGTCGGCGTCGCCGCAGCGATCCTGGTCGCGTTCGTCTTCGCGCAAACCGAGCTGCCGCCGCTATCGCGGCATACCTCGCTGGTCTCGAACCTGGCGGTGATCTCGCTCTTCAACCTGAGCTTCCTGCTGCTCGGGCTGTTGCTGTTTTTGGTCGGAAGAAACCTGGCCAAGGTGATTTTCGAGCGCCGCCGCGGGCTGATCGGCTCGAAGTTTCAGGTCCGGCTGGTCGCGGGCTTCATCGCGGTGGCGCTGGTGCCGAGCGCGTTCCTGCTCTACGTCTCCGGGGTGTTTTTGAACGCGAACATCGCAAGCTGGTTCAACCCCGAGTATGAGCAGGTGCTCGACGACTCGCTCGAGATCGCAAAGACCTATTACCTTAACTCGGCGAACAACGCGGCGCACTTCGCGCGCGTGCTCGCGGAGCGGATCGCGTCCGACAAGCTGCTCGATCCGCACAACCACGCGCGCCTGAACGGGTTCATCGAGCAGCATCAGCAGGAATACAACCTCGGCACGATCGAGGTGTTCTCGGCGGATCGCAAGCTGTTGCTGATCGCGCTGAGTCCGAAGACCCCCACCGGAATCGGCGTCGCTCCCGACGCGCAAATCCTGCGCGATACGCTCAAGGGCCAGGCGATGACCCGCACCGACCGGCTGGGCAACTCCGACGTGATCCGCGGCACCGCGCCGATCTATGCGACGCCTGAAACCGATACCGTGGTGGGCGCGGTGGTGGTCGATTATTACCTGCCCAAGAGCCTTGCCACGCGCGCGGCCGGAATCTCGCGCTCCGCGGAGGACTACTTCCAGCTCCGGATTCTGCGCGGCCCGATTCTCAACAGCTATATCCTGGCCCTGGTCCTGATCGGGTTGGTGGTCGTGATGCTCGCGAGCTGGTTCGGGATGTATCTTGCGCGCGGCATCACCGGACCGATCAAGCGGCTGTTGCGGGGCACCCAGGCGATCGCCGCCGGCAACCTGGATTATACGATCCCGCGCGTGCGCGACGATGAGATTGGCCAGCTAATCGAATCCTTCAACCAGATGACCGCCGACCTGCGTGGCTCCGCGGCCGAGCTCGAACGCCGCCGGCGCTACACCGAAACTCTGCTCGAAAATGTCTCGGCGGGCGTTGTCGGCCTTGACCTCGAAGGAATTATCACCACCATCAATCCCTGCGCGGAGCGCCTGCTCGGGGTGAGCGCGCTCGGTGTTATCGGACGCAATTATCACAACGCCCTGCAACCCGCCCTGTCCCGCGTGCTCGACGATCTGCTGGCCGCCGCTACCGGTCCAAGCGATGCGCGCTCGGCGGTCAAGGTCGAGGTGGCGGGAGCGGAATCCGAACTGATGCTCACGGCGAGTCCGCTGTCCGATGGGGTGGGCGAGCCACTGGGCTCGGTGCTGTTTTTCGAGGACGTCAGCCAGATCGCGAAGGTCGAGCGGATGGAGGCGTGGCGCGAGGTCGCGCGCCGAATCGCGCACGAGATAAAGAATCCGCTCACGCCAATCCAGCTCTCGGCCGAGCGGATGCGCCGCCAGCTGGTCGGCCGCGGCGACGGCACCCCGGACTCGCCGCTGGTCGAGGAGTGTACGCGTACGATTATCGGCGAGGTCGAGGCGCTCAAGAATCTGGTCAACGAATTCTCGGCGTTCGCGCGGATGCCGCATCTGACTCCGGTGCCGGGCGATGTCAACGCGATCGTCTCCGACGCCGTCGCGAATTTCCGGGCGGCGCATCCGGCGGTCGAGTTCCGCGTGAATCTGGCTTCGGGGCTGCCGCAGATAATGATCGATCGAGAGGCGCTCAAGCGCGCGCTCGTAAACCTGCTCGACAACGCGGTCAGCGCGACCACCGCGTTTCCGCATCTCGGCGAGCGGCCGGGAATCGAAGTGCGCACGGCCGTGCGCCCGGACGGGTCGCTGCTGGTGATCGAGGTCGCGGACAACGGCCCCGGAATCGATCCGCGCCTGCGCACGCGCATCTTCGAGCCGTATTTTTCCAACAAGAAGGGCGGCACCGGACTGGGGCTCGCGATTGTGTCCGCGATCGTGACGGACCATCACGGCTTGGTCCGCGTGACCGACAACCCGCCGCGTGGAAGTAGATTCATCGTGGAATTTCCGCTAAAGGTTCAGGCATTCGCCAAGGCCGCCGGCTGAGGCGAACCTCGCCGCGGGCGGCCAGTCCGCCCGGCAGGACTCGCTACAATACCGAGACAAATTTCCGCGAAGAGGAACCGATCGTGAATGAAACCGTGCTGGTGGTGGATGATGAGGAGCGGATCCGATCGTCGCTACGTGGAATCTTAAGCGACGAGGGCTTCCGGGTGGTTGACACGGGCGATGCGCCCGCGGTGATGGATCTGCTGCATCGCGAGGCGCCGTCGATCGTTCTGCTCGACGTGTGGATGCCCGATCTCGATGGAATCGAGCTGCTCCGGCGCATCAAATCCGAACAGCCCGGCGTGCCGGTGATAATGATTTCTGGCCACGCCAATATCCAGAGCGCGGTCGCCGCGACCCGGCTCGGCGCGGCCGATTTCATCCAGAAGCCGTTCTCGGTAAGCGGACTGCTGGCGTCGATCGCGCGCGCTCTCGATGGCGGCAGCGCCGGACCGGTGGCCGCCGATCGCGCGCCGGCTCCTGTCGGGCAGCCCGATGCGCCGCAGGCGCGTGCCGGGCGCAGTGGGCATGTGCAGCGGACGATAGCGCGCTCGATCGTGCTGGGCGGCCAGGGATTGCATACCGGTCTCAAGACGGGGGTTATCCTGTTACCGGCGCCCGCCAATTTCGGAATCGCATTCTCGTCGCTCTCGGACGACACCGCGATCGAAGTGCGGGTCGAGAACGTTATCGATACCGCGTACAACACCACGCTCGCCTCGGGCGGGCGCTCGGTCCGCACGGTCGAGCATCTGCTGTCGGCGCTGCATGCGTTCGGAATCACCAACCTGCTGATCAAGGCCGATGAAGAAGTACCGGCGCTCGACGGTTCGGCGCTCGAGTTCTGCAAATCTATCAACGAGGTCGGAATCACCGGCCAGGGTGCGCTCGCCGAGCCGATCCGAATCAAGCAGAGAGTCGTCATCGGCGAGGAAGGCGTGGGCCGCGAATTTATCGCCGCCGAGCCGGCCGACCATCTGATCATCGATTACGCGCTGGACTATCCGAAACCGATCGGCGCTCACAAAGTTCACTTCGAATTGACTTCATCGGGGGCCTACACAAAAGAGATCGCGCCCGCGCGAACTTTCGGTTCGGTACGCGAGTTCCGCGCGCTCAACGAGATGGGCCTTGGCAGCGGCGCCCGGCTCGACAACGCGATTTTGGTTGACGAGCAGAAAGTGGTGAACACCACGCTGCGCTTCCCCGATGAATTCGCGCGCCACAAGGTGCTCGATCTGATCGGCGACCTGTACCTGCTCGGGCGGCCGATCTTTGCCCACGTGACCGCCTCGAAGACCGGGCATAGCGACAACCTTGCGCTGGTCAAGGCGATCCGAAGGCTCGGCGAAAACTAGAGTCGCCGCCGCCGCCCCCCCCGATGGAACTCAAAGGCAAAGTCGCGCTGGTAACCGGCGCGGGACGCCGCGTAGGCCGCGCGATCGCGATTGCACTGGCCGAGCGTGGAGCGGAGCTGGCGGTGCATTACCGGACCTCGGGCGCCGAGGCCGACGCGGTGGTCAAGGAAATCGCCGCCGCGGGCGGGCACGCGATATCCTTCCATGCGGATCTCGAGAGCGTGGCGCAAATCGAGGCGATGGTCTCGGCGATCGCCGCGAGTTTCGGACGAATCGACGTGCTGGTGAACTCCGCGTCGGTGTTCTATCGCAAGCCAATCGAGGAAGTGACCGAGCGCGACTGGGACACGAATCTCAGCATCAATCTGAAGGCTCCGTTTTTTCTCGCCAAGTTCGCGGGCGCGCGGATGCGCAAGCAGGGCGCCGGCAAGATCGTGAATATAGGGGACTGGGCCGGAATCCGGCCATACAACAATTACCTGCCCTACACCGTGTCGAAGAGCGGCGTGATCGGACTGACGCGCTCGCTCGCCAAGGCGCTCGCGCCCGAGGTGCAGGTGAATTGCGTCGCGCTGGGGCCGGTGCTGGCGCCAGATGATTACGGCCCCGACGAAATCGCGCGGATGGTCGCGGGAACGCTCACCAAAACCATGGGCTCGCCGCGCGATGTCGCGAACGCGGTGCTGTTTTTGTGCGAGGGCACCGACTTTGCCACCGGCGCAACCATCGTCCTCGACGGTGGCCGGCTCATCGCGTGAGCGGTTTTCGTATCCATCCGATTCGGAGCCGGGTTGCGGTTCTCGCCAGCGGCGGTCTCGACAGCTCGGTGATGCTGGCCGATCTGGCGCGGCGCGGCCGTCATGTGTTTCCCGTCTATGTTCGCGCGGGGTTGCTATGGGAGCGCGCCGAGCTTGCGGTGCTGAGGAAATTTATCGCGACGCTTGAGAACTCGCGAATCGAGCAGGTCGCGGTGCTCGATCTTCCGATGACCGATATCGCGCGCGAGCATTGGAGCGTAACCGGACGCAGAGTTCCCGGCTTTTCCGCGAAAATCGAATCCAATTATATCGTCGGGCGCAACCTGAGCCTGCTCGTCAAGGCCGCGCTATTCTGCGCGCACAACCAAATCGGCGAGATCGCGATGGCGCCGCTCGAATCCAACCCGTTCCCAGACGCGCGGCCGCAATTTTTTCGCACAGTCGAACGCGCCGTCGCGCTCGGGGTCGGATTGCCGCTCAAGATTCGCACCCCACTTGCCGGGATGAGCAAGGCGCAGGTGATCAGAAAGGGCAGGTCGCTACCCCTCGAGTTGACTCTTACCTGCGCGAATCCCAGCGGTGCGAAGCATTGCGGACGATGCACCAAATGCGCGGAGCGCGTGCAGGGGTTTGCGCAAGCGCGCGTCCCCGATCCGACGCGTTACGCCCACCGCCGGAGTTAGCTCCGCGGTTATCGAGTCTCAGTCCGGGACCTGGATCGGAGGCGGTGGATTGGCCGCCGCGGGAGGCTTGCGAAAGTCGATCTTGGCCTTGCGCTGCAACTGCGCGAGGGTTTTCTTGACGACTTCATCCTCGTTGTAATCGAGCAGAACCATCGCGATTTTCGGCTGCACTTCCTTGAGCGTCGCAAAGCTCTCGCCGCGCCGCTCGGTCACCTTTATAAAGCTGTAGCCGAGGTTGGATTCGAAGATCGTGGTGAGGTGCCCGACCGGCGTCGCAAAAACCTGCTTCTCGACCACCGGCGGAAGCTGGCCGGGATGAAAGAACCCCAGGTCTCCGCCCTTGGGCGCGGTTTGGGTGTCCTCTGAATTGGCTTTGGCGAGCGCGGCGAAATCCTTGGTGTGCTGCGCTTCACTGTACAGCTTGAGAATCTTGTCGTGCGCGGCGGCCTTCTGCGCCTCAGTTGAATTGTCGGGCAGCTTGACCGCGATATGCGAGATTCGCACGTCGCCCGGATCTTTCACGAACAGGTCCTTATGCTCGTCGTAGTATTGCTTGATTTGCGCGGCGGTGGGGCGCACCGTCTGCGAGTGAAATTCGTCGTCGAACATCTTTTCGATCATCATCGAGCCGCGCACTGCCGTCATCAGTTGCGGATCGGGCGCCGCTCCCGGCAGCGCGGGCGCGCCGCCGCCCGCGACTTTGAATTCGCGCGCGCGCTGCGCGACCTGAGCGTCCGGAATTTCGATCTTGCGGCGCGCGGCCTCGTCAATGAGAAGCTGCCGGTTGATCAGGTTTTCGGTCGCGTCCTTGAAGACCGCTTTGGTTTCCGCGCTCGAGGTCGCATTGATCATTTGCCGCTCGGTCCGGGCGTAGTCGGTGACCTCGGCGGCGGTGATCGGATTGCCGTCGACCGTGACCACCACCGGATCTTTCGGATCCGGTTTGACCAGCGGCAGGATTCCCAGGAAGCGCTGCTGCCAGTTCAGGTTCGCCTGGCCGAGCGTGCCCGAGGCCGATTGAGCGCGCAGGCGCGGCGCGGCACAAAGAGCGGCCGCCACGGCGAGCGCGGCCGACATGAGAATCCGGAGACGGGTGGTGCGCGCGATGCTCATCAGGGAATCTCTAACAGGCGCGCAGCCGCGCGTAAATGCGGGCGCGGAGCGCACGCGTCGCGATGACGATAGCGGTGCAAATCAGAAGGGTGTGCGTCGCGATGGCGATAATTGCGAGCCTCCTTGCGCTTATCTCGGGCGTGATCATGTTCTTCGTGATCGAGCCGCCATTTCTCGCCTCGATCTTCCTGGCCTGCGGAGCGATCGCGATTATCTGCTTCGTCATCGCGGGCGCCGTCGCGTACTACCGTCCCTGAGCCGTGGCGCCGGTACCGGCGGTGCGCGGGATCTCCGCGGGTGCGAATGCCGTCCGGCAGGGCGCGCCGGGCGCGAAGAAGTGCTCGACCTGGCCCAAGCCGCGCCCCAGAAATATCATGCTCGAGGATCGCGTGCCGTAGTTATCGAGATGCAGGCACAGCGAATTGGGCCGCCCGGTCCGCGGGTCAGGCTGCGCACTGTGATCGGCGAGCAGGCGCGCGAGCTGGGCGCGCATCGCGGCGGGGTCGCGGCAGAAATCCGGATTCCGTCCCAACTCAGCGAAGCGGCCGTACGAGCGGCTGATCTTCGGACACTCGAAGTCATCGACGTCCTGATTGGAGAGCAGATGGAGTCCCGGCGCAAGCTCGACCAGTTCAATTTCGCCACCCCGGTTGTAAGCGACGAAGGCGGCGTCGCGCCCGGCGATGAGCAGATTGAATGGATTGTAATTCGCGCCGTTTTCGGCCGCGGCGAACGCCGCCGCGTCACGCGCCGTCGGGCGGCGCAGCGCGTCAAGGCAGAGCAGTCCGCGCGAGCGCGCACGCGGGTTACCGCCGTTAACGATGGGCCGATTCAGGAGTCCGCACACGAGTCCGTGTTCGCTCAGTCCCAGCCAGGTGCCGCCGGCGCGCAGATCCTTGCCGCCGATTACGCGCGGGTCGTCGCTCAGCACGGTCGGGTCCAGCGCGGGGCGATCGAGAAACTCGTCGCGATTCGCGGCGATAACCACCGGCCACTCGGGCGCCATCCGGAAGTAGATCGCAAGCGTACACATCCGGGTTCCAAACTTGGCAGGTAGAGCCGCGCCCGCACAAGAGGGCCGCGGCTCGCGCTATCGCGCGCGGCGCCGATTCGCGGGCGGACGGGCCGTCCGCCCCCACTGACGAATTTTCTATTATGCTTTCCTGTAATGGCAGTGGCGGCCGACGGCCCGTCGGCCGATTCTGTACCGCCGATCGCTGCGCGATACGCAATCACCGTCCCGATGCGTTCGGGCCGAGCCTGATATACTCACCTCCATGAAGGCGGGCGAGCGATTCGACGTATGCCTTGTCGGCGCCGGGATTATCGGCAGCTCGGTGGCGATGGCGCTGGCGCGGCGCGGCCTCAAGACGCTCGCGGTCGATATTGACCTGAGCGGACGGCTGAGTTCCAGCGAAAAGAACGCCGGCGGCGTGCGCGCGACCTGGTGGCAGCCGGTCAACGTACGCCTGTGCCGCGCCTCGATCGAGTATTACGAATCGATCGCGCGCGAAGTCGGCTTCCTGCAGAAGGGCTACCTGTGGCTCTATGACTCGGCGACCTGGCCCGACGCGCTCGCGCATCTCGATTTGCAGCGCGAGCTGGGCCATCCCATCCAGACGCTGACCGCAAATGAAGTCGCGCGGCGCGTCCCGGAGATCGACCGGCTCGACGGAGTCGCGGGAGCGACGTTCTCGCCCAAAGACGGACTGATCAATCCGAATCTGCTCAAGCAGCATTATCGCGCCGCCGCGCTCAGGCATGGCGCACAGTTTCTCGATCGCGTATACGTCCTGGCGATCGAGCCGGGCGCCGGCGGCGTGCGGATCGGATGCTGGCAGGCGGACGACGCGATGCCCGACGCGGGCCTGGTCCGCCTGATGACCCAGGACGGACCTGGAGAGGCGGAGCCCGGACGCCTGTTCGAGATTCATGCAGATGCGGTCGTGATCACGGGCGGCGCGTGGTCGCCGTATCCGCTGCGGCTCGTCGGACTCAAGAACTACAGCGAGCCGGTGCGGCGGCAGATTTGCCTGGTCGATAACCGCACTACCCGGCTCGAGCGCTATGGGATGATCGTCGATACCTCGGGCGTGTACTTCCACAACGAGGGGCAGCATATTCTGGCCGGCTATTCCCCGCCCGAAGAGCCGCCCGGATATCATTTCAACTACGACGGCGAGGCATTTTTCCAGACCGAGGTCTGGCCGCGGATGTACTCGCGGATGAGCTGCATGGAGCGCCTGCGCCACGTCACAGGATGGGCTGGTCTGTACGAAGTCAGCCCGGATCGGAGCGCGATTGTCGGCCGTGCAGCGCCGCGCGTTTTCGAGGCGCACTCGTTCAGCGGACGCGGCGTGATGCAATCTTACGGGGCGGGGCAGGCGCTGGCGGATCTGATCGCGACCGGCAGCTACGCCGCGCTCGACGCCGCCGCGCTGTCGCGCGAGCGCTTCGAGAGCGGCGACCTGGTCTTCGAGGCGCTGCACATTTAGGCCGCCGCGCCGCCGCCCGCGGGGCGCGTGGCCGGTTTCCTCGATGGGACCGGGCGTGATATTGGATTTCATCTGCGCGCGGAAGCGTGGGTGGCTGCCGCGTCCGCTCTGGAGGCTGGATGTTTTCATCGATCGACGACGTAATCGAGCGCTTCGCGAAGAACAACTATATCGCGAGCCGCCGCATCGCCACCGTCATTTACCTGGCTGCCTCGATGCGCAAGCCGGTGCTGGTCGAGGGTCCGGCCGGAGTCGGCAAGACCGATCTGGCCAAAGTGCTGGCGACCTCGCTTGGCGATGAGCTAATCCGCCTGCAATGTTACGAGGGGCTCGACGAGGGCAAGGCGCTGTACGAATGGGAATACGCCAAGCAGCTTCTGTACACGCAGATCCTGAAGGACAAGATCGGCGAGGTGCTGACCGGCGCCAAGAGTCTCAAGGAAGCGGTGGATCGGATCGCGAAGGAAGACGAAGTGTTCTTCTCCGAGCGCTTCGTGTTGCCGCGTCCGCTCCTCAAGGCGATCAGCTCGGAGAAGCAGTGCGTGCTGTTGATCGACGAAATCGACAAGTCTGATTCCGAGTTCGAGGCGTTCCTGCTCGAACTGCTTTCCGACTTTCAGATTTCGGTGCCGGAATTGGGTACGCTCAAAGCCAAGCATATACCGTTGGTGATTCTGACCTCGAATAATGCGCGCGAAATGTCCGACGCGCTCAAGCGGCGATGCCTGCATCTGTATATTGATTTTCCGAGCCGCGAGCAGGAACTCGAGATCGTCAAGCTCAAGGTTCCCGAGGCGGCGCAGAAGCTCGCCGACGAAGTGGTGACCGTGGTCCAGTCGCTGCGCAAGCTTGATCTCAAGAAGACTCCCGGCATCTCCGAGACACTGGATTGGGTCAAGGCGCTGACGCTGCTCAACGTCGAGAGTCTCGACCAGGAGCTGGTCAACGAGACGCTCGACACGATCGTCAAGTACGAAGGCGACGTGCGCAAAGCGCAGGATGAGTTGAAGGATTACGTGCGCCGGGTGCGCGCGCGCCGCGGCGCCGAGACGACAGGCAGCAGCGACAAGGACCTTCTCAATTGACCCCGAGCCGTGTGCGAGGGGTCATCCTGAGCGAACGGAGTGAGCGAAGGATCACTCACCCGAGGCGTGCCCGAGCGGTGATCGCGGATCGCCGAGTAGAATAGGGCGGAGCGGAGACTCGAGATGCAGGAAAAACTCGTCGAATTCGCAAAGCTGCTGCGCGACAATGGTGTGCGCGTGTCGCTCGCCGAGACGCTCGATGCGTTCAGCGCCGCGGAGCTGACCGGGCTCGCTGAACGCGACGCGTTTCGCGCGGCGCTGCGGGCCACGATGGTCAAGCGGTCGAGCGAGTTGCCGGTCTTCGAGGAACTCTTCGACGTCTATTTCTCCGGGCTGGGCGAGATTATCAAGCAGGCCAGCCAGGCGGTGCAGGACGCGCTCTCGATGTCGGATCAGGAGTTCCAGAAATTCCTCGATCAGATCGAAGCGATGCTCAAGAAAGAGGGCAAGAATCTTTCCGAGCTGGCCAAGCAGCTCTTGCAGAATAATTCCGGCGCGCTCGAAAAAAAGCTGCGCGAGGCGGCGCGGGCCGCGCGCCTGAAGGGAATCGAGCGCACGATCGAGGAGAACTATTTCGCCCGCGCGCTCGCACGCGAGTTGGGCCTGGACAAGATCGAGGCCGAGATCAAAGAGCTGCGCGAGCAGCTCGAAAAGATGGATCTCGGGGACGCGATGAAGGCGCGGATGGAAGAGTACCTCGAACGGCGGCTCAAGGCGCTCGAGGATATCATCCGGCGCTACGTGCGCATGGAACGCGAGAAGCGCGACATTCGCCAGCGCGAAGATCAGCGCATGAACCAGATCGCGGAAAAGAGCTTCTACTACCTGAGCGAGGAAGAGCTCAAGAAGATGCAGGAGGCCGTGCAGAAGCTGGCGCTGCGGCTCAAGAACGTCATTTCGGTGCGCCGCAAGCACGCCAAGAAGGGGCGCTTCGATATCAAGAAAACCCTGCGCAAGAACATGGATTGCGGCGGGGTGCCATTCAAGCTGCGCTTCGAGGAACGCAAGAAGGAAAAGCCGCAGGTCGTGATCCTGTGCGACGTGTCGGATTCGGTGCGCAACGCCTCGCGCTTCATGCTCCAGTTCGTGTACTCGCTGCAGGACCTGTACTCGCGCGTGCGCAGCTTCATTTTCGTCAGCGAGATCGGCGAGGTGACCGAACACTTCCGCTCCGGCGACATCAAGGAAGCCTTGGACGTTGCGCTCAAGGGCGATATCATCAACGTGTACGCGCACTCGAACTTCGGCTACGCGTTCCGCAGCTTCGTGGCCGACCATATCGGCGCGATCAACAAGCGGACCACCGTAATCGTGCTGGGCGACGCGCGTAACAACTATAATCTGCCGCACGACTGGTGCCTGCGCGAAATCAGGCAGCGAGCCAAACGCGTCATCTGGCTGAACCCCGAAAGCCGCAACACCTGGGGCTTCGGCGACAGCGAGATGGACAAGTACCAGCTCCACTGCGACATGGTCGAAGAGTGCCGCAATCTCAACCAGCTCTATCGGGTCGTCGATCGCCTTGTGGTGCGCTGATCGCCCGGCTGACGCGGGCCTTTGCCACCCTTTGGTTGACCACGGTTCGGCTTTGGGCCAAGATAACTCCAACGGGAGATCAGACCACGGCGCCGCCCCGGCGCGCGGACCTTCACCTAATAAGCATCGAGAACGCCCTGATGGCCGGTCATAGAGAAGATTTTATCCTGATGCTGGTGGGCGGAATTACTCTCGATCCGACCACCAAGATGCCGATCGTGGTGCTCAAGGATCCCGACAACCGGATGAATTTGCCCATCTGGATCGGACCGCTGGAAGCCACCGCGATGGCGACCGAGCTCGAGGGCATCCGCCCGCCGCGTCCCCAGACCCATGACCTGGTGCGAAACCTGCTGGCCGAATTCGGTGCGACGGTCGAGTCCGCCGAGATCACGGAACTGCGCGAGACCACTTACTTCGCGCGCCTGCAACTCCGGACCCGTGAGGGCAGGGCGCTCGAAATCGACTCGCGCCCCTCTGACGCGATAGCGATCGCGCTGCGCACCAAGTCGCCGATCTATGTCGCCAAGAAAGTCCTCGAGGACTCGAGCGAACTGCGCGAGGCCGAGAGCGCCGCCGAGCCTTCGGGCGCCGACCAGAATCTGGCGGGAGTCTCGCGCGACAAATGGGCTGAGATTCTCGAACGGATGTCGCCCGACGATTTCAAATACAAGATGTGACCCAGCGCCGTGCGCGGCATTCGCCGCGACCTTTTTGCGCCTTGCCCCATCGCCCGGTGGGCGCACCGACGAGTGACCCGCTGCGATGCCTCGCCACAAGATAACCCGCAAGGAACTCAAACAGCCGACCGATTTCCAGAGCTTGGCCGAGAACGTCCAGGATTTCGTACTCGGCAATCTCCGCCAGGTGATCATCTCAGCCGTGATCGTGCTCGTCGCGGCCGCGGCGGCATTCGGGATGTACACCTATGAACGCGGCCGCGACCGGCAGGCGGGCGATGCGTTTTACGGCGCTCTGACGGCGCTGGGCGCCAAGCAGTACAAGATCGCCGAGATCCAGTTCGCGAGCCTGGGCGCGGCGGAGCCCAACCGGCGAATCGGCAAGCTTGCGCGCCTGTATCTGGCGCAGGCCTACCAGGGCGAAGGCGATCTCGGCAAGGCGCGCGACGCGCTTATCGCTTTTGTCGCGGATTATCACGATCCCGAGTTCTCGAGCCTGGCGCTGATGGACTTGGGCGTCGTGTACGAACGGATGGGCGATTTGCACAAGGCGCAGGGCGCCTATCAGCAGGCCGCCGGCGTGCCCGGTCCCGAGCAGCTTCGCGCCGAGCTTGCGATTGCGCGGATGCTGTCGGAGCAGGGCGACAGCGCGGGCGCGATTCAGGCCTATCGCGCCTTTCTGGTCCTGCGCCCTTACGCGCAGCAACGTGCCGAGGTGCTCGAGTCGCTCGCGATGCTGGGTGCGGGTCCAGCCGAGCCGCAAGCGCATCAGCTCGCCGCGCCCGCGGGCGCCATGCCGGTGGTGATTCCACCGCCCGCGGCGGCCACCTCCGCGGCGCACTGATCTTTCCGATCCGGCAGCACGCGCGTTGATCGTCTGATGCGCGGGGCATCGCCGAATCCGTCTGAGCGCTATTTCGCCGCGGCCGCCTTTTGCGCGCCAGCAGCGTTGGCCAGTTCCGAATCGATCACGAAATTGAATACCTTGCCCTCGGGCAGGCCGACCACCGAGATTCCGTTGATGAAGAACGTCGGCGTCGAAGATACTTTGACCGCGGCGGCATCGGCTTGGTCCTGCTGGATCCGCGCCGCCGCCTGCGTGCCCTTCATACAAGCCTTCAGGACGACATCGTCGAGCGACAGCTTGCCGGTCTCTTCGTCAATCTTCTGCTGAACATTCTGCGCGGTGATCTGTCCCTGATTGGCGTAGAAGTAACGCGCGAAATCCCAGAACGCCTCGGGGTTCTGGAGCCGGGCGCATTCGGCGCCGATCGCGGCGGTCCGGGCCCACGGATGCACGTTCAGCGGATAGTTCTTGAAGACGACTTTGACTTTGCCCTTGTAGGTCGTGTTGGCCAGCGTCTCGATCTCGCCGAACGCATGCGCGCAGAACGGGCATTCGAAATCGGCGAACTCGACGATCGTGACCGGAGCGTCGGCGGGGCCCAGAGTGGGGCGGTCCTCGAGATGGATCATCCGCATGTCGGTGCGGCCCCACGGGTCGGCGTTCAAATCCATGAACTGGCCGATAATCGCCTTGGTCTCATCCGGATTCGTGAACATCACGACGCTTGCGGTCTGCCCCTTGTCGTTGGTCACCGTGACCGCGCGTCCGTAGAGGCCTTGGATTCCGGTGCGTTCGAGAGGACCGAGCTTGATCTCCTCGATCGTCGGGATCCGGAATTTGCGCTGCAAGAAAAGCCTGACCGCCTGGTCGCGCGCTGGATTGCTCGGCACCGCGAAGGTCGCCACGGCGGGCGGTGGCGCGGCCTGGGCGCGTCCGGTGGCTGGCATCGCCGCGCTACCCGCAATCGCGACGCCCAGGACGATTATCCGCATAAACCGTGGAGGCAACAGGTAGTTTCGATGACTCATAAGTTGTCCATGATACGGACCCGCACCGGACTCTTCCAGTCCGTCATGACCGGGGCGGCGATTTCCGGCCGCGAAACGCACTGAAACAACCGCCGCGCGTCCCGGGGTGGTTCGCCGTGGTAGTTGAAAAATGAAAAACCCCGCTGAATATCAAGCAATTATTGGCTTCGTTCCGATTTTTTCCGAGGGACCCGCGAGCATCGCCGGCCCCGGATGCCCGAATCCGCCGCGCGGAACGGTTCCCCGAAGGCGAAGAACCGGCGCGAGGGAATTTGCTTTGCGTCATCACGGAACCGATTCTAGCGGCTGATTCAAAAGTGCGTAAGGCTGAACAGTTCAGCCTTGTCAAACGCCTCCCGATAGTATAGCGGCCGCCGATTGGATTCTCGCGCGATCAGGTCGCCTCCTCGCCCGGTAATCGAGAGGCCAGGTCTGCGGCCAATCGCGCGCCGATTCGAGCCTGCGGGCGCATCGCGCCGGGCGAGGGTGGCCGCCGATTCCCTCTCCCGAAATTCGGGAGAGGATGGCGCGCGCTGCGCGCGTCAGGTGAGGGACCGACAGCAGGAATTCTTTTCTCGCTCTGCGCTGATGCCAAGCAGGTCCGCGAGCTCGAAGTTCAAAACCGAAATCGCGCAGCGTCCTCCCGCTTCGCACTCGCACTCGCAATCCGAGTTCGCCGCCGCGATGCGTCCCGGAATTCCATTGCGGCGGTCCCTCACCCGCGCGTCACGGCGATTGCAAAAAGAGCAATCGCCGCGCCGCGCCGCCCTCTCCCAATCTCAAGGGAGAGGGCCAGATCCGGATGGCCTCGCCAGCGTCATTTCGAGCCAGAGCGGGCGCTCGCCATCACCGAGGCTATCCCGACGCATGAGCACCCCCGGCGAGAAATCCCGAAGCCGCGCGTCGCCACATCCGGCTCAGGCGGCATCCTCACGCGCAACCGCCTCGCGCAAGTATTCCCGCCGTACCGCCTCGTCATCGGTAGGGCGGGCGTCCCGCCCGCCAACGAGCGCGGGCGAGACGCCCGCGCCACCAATGGATTTGCCCTGCACCGGCCATAATATAACTTCGCATAAGAAGTATTATGTAAACTACAATCGCAAACCCGTTTCGGTGCCTACTACGCATATATCCCCATGAATCGCTCACAGCTTTAGCCCATGGTTCCATTCTCGACCAACCGCGCTTAAAGTAGACTGCCTTTAAGCGGACGAGGCCCGAAATGTCAGATGCAGCTAGGCGGTTGACGGTACTCAGGCTTTACGCAGAGGTTCTTGCGCGGTTGGAGAGAGAGTTATTACCGAAAGTTGTGGATCGTGACGGCATGAAAAAGGCGGCGTACCCTTCCGCGTAGACCACGCGAACCCCGGTGGGAGCCGGGTGGAAGGAGACGCCACCGATGCTGAAGGTAATGGA
>Ga0307373_10001340_pt1 | contig 46146 bp, 42 predicted proteins | sample OX2MG_FD_202534 | JGI IMG/M metagenome (GOLD analysis project Ga0307373, IMG submission 202534) | Soil microbial communities from Risofladan, Vaasa, Finland - OX-2 | ecosystem: Environmental > Terrestrial > Soil > Coastal area > Acid sulfate soil | place: Finland: Risofladan, Vaasa | collected...
CGTCTCTGCCTGATTGGGTTTCGATGTGAGCGTGGAGCGCGTACGTCAGCCACGCGGCGTGAAGCTCATGCCACGCCGCGTCGTCGAGGGCGGCAAGCTTCACGCCCGTCACCACGGCGCCGAACGTCGCGTCGAGAGGTTCGATGTCGAACGCACGTACCAATCTCTGCCCTCCGATCGATCGTTGGGTGATAAAGCGCCCTCGTCCGAAGGCTAGCGAACGATCGCCGCGTGATCAAACCGGCCGCTGCCGTCGATTCGATCCCGGCGAGCGTCGGTCCGCCCGGAGTTGGGTTGGCGCAATCGCGAGTAATGTGGCACTGACGCAACGAGATTTGGTCTTACGCAACAAAATGGGTTGGCGAAACTGCTACAAATTGACGGTAATTTAGTCTGGGATCCGAAAAAGTATGAGTCTCTCGTCGCTTTGCGTCATTGGCACACAGGTTGCGTGCTGTTTTTTCTCGAGAACGTAAATCAACCATGCATCCACCAGCATCAGCGAGTCTAGCCAGCTTCTCCGTATGCGAAGAATTGCGCGCGCTTTGGTTGATCGCGACGCTGGAATCGATCGAATCGACTTCGGCAACAGGGCTCGTTTAGGGACCGGGAAACGCAATGCTTTCAGCGGGAGATTTTCAAATGTCAGAGGAACAAGTCTCGTTTCAGCCCAGCTTGGCCGTTGCCGCGGTGTTCGAACGAGTTGGCCCCATCCAGCAGCAGCTCGCTCAGCTCACACAGGTTCTGGAACCGATGCACGAGCTGACCCGGCTTGCGGAAGTTTTCGAGCCGCTCAAAGAATTCCAGGTGCAGATACGGGAATTGGCCAAGGTGCTTGAGCCGATGCACAATTTCCAGGACCAGTTGCGGCAGGTGCTCCAGCAGTTCACGCCCTTGCATGCACTCTCCCAGGAGCTCGATCAGCTCAGGCTGTCATTTGGTCAGAGCTTGAGCGAACTGGCTCAGACGCTGGAGCCGGCGGTTTCACTGCAAGAACGGCTGGCGCATCTGGCGATCGCCTTTGAGCCCGCCAAGACGCTCAGCCAGGAGTTCTCGGCACTCGCGCAGAGCTTCGATGCGGCGTCACAAGCATCGCTGCAATGAGTTCCGGACCGGGCGAATAGTCAATAATCCAGAGGTCACGACGCAGGTAATGCGCAAGTCGAAATCAGCGGCACTTTCCGACGCGGGCCGCGTGCTCCGCGAACTCTCCGATGCGATCGGTTTGCTGAAACCGTCGCGATTAGTTGACGGGCAAGCGAGCCGTTGCGAGGCATCAATTGTCGTCGCAGCGGGATCGCAAGCGGATACTGCGGGACTTGGCAGTTCGCCGGCGGCCATCGGTGAGCCGGCCGCGGAAATTGCCGAGGCAGGACCGGCGGAGGCCGCCGTCCAGCGTGCGAAGGACTCGGAGAGCGGGGACGACGAACCCGGAAGCGACTCTGGCGATGACCGAGTCGTCGAGCAGTTTTGCGCCGACGCGGATACGATCGAACGCCTCGGCATCACTGCCGCCGAACTCCAGGGGATACGGGAAGCTCATCTGTTCGGTTCGTTCACCTGCAAGGAAGACCTGCTGTTCGTGTTGCGCCAGATCCGGGAAGGCGCAGGACTCGCGGAGCTGAAGGCGCCGTCGGGCGCGCGAGCACCGGCCGCCGGCACGCGCAACTTCGCCGAGATGACCGATCGGCTTCGGCGCGCAGCGCAGAGCAAAATGGCCGAGGCGGCTTCGGCAACACGCCCGCCTCGCGGAAATCCTTTCCGCTTGCTTGGCGCTTTGTTCTCGTCACGCGTTTAGCGGACATATCTGATTCGGAATCGGCTGTTCCTATCCAAAAATCGATATCGACGCTCTCTTGCAGCGTTGGATGGCGCGTGCGCCTGAGGGTGGACGAAAATCGTTTTCCCCGATACGGCGCCGGGCGGCGCCGTCGCGTTACATCGCGCGCAGGCGATCGAGGATGGTTTCGGAAAACAATTCCGCGGGCAGAAGTTCCGGTCCCAGGAAGGTTGCTGGCGCGAGATCGGGGAAGGCGTTGCGCGCCCGCGCTTCGCGGACTTTGATTCGGCGCGCAAGCGCGCGCGGGCCGAACTCGACGTACAAAATCGACAGCGTCGCAGCGGTCAGCCGCAGCCGCCGCATCCGCTCGGATCGCTCGGCGGCGTAGGGGCGGAATAGCGCGGGCGTCCACTCGCGATTCTCGAGCATCAGGTCGCGCACGATGCGCACGTCGCGATAGGTGATCGACAGCCCCTGTCCGATAATCGGATCGTTGTGACCTGCCGCGTCTCCCACGAGCACCACGCCCGGCGCGTACGGCTCATCGGTCCAGGTGTCCTCGTTGCCATATGAATTGCAGGGACCGGCCGGTGTTGCGCTAGCAAGGTGTTCGCTGCCCGGCACGCACGTGAGCTTGAATGCGTCGAGAAAGCGCGCCTGATTGTCGGCGCCGGCCAGGCGCCGCCGATCGTCGAGTCCATAGCAGATGTACAGCCGGACGCGGCTCGGCGACTGCGGGAAGGCCAGAAAATTGACGTTGTCTTCGCTGCCGAGGATTTGCACGTCGTCGGGCCATCCGTCGGTATTATCGACGAGCAGTCCCGCCATCAGATGATGCGTCGGATCGCGATGAAGCGCGATACCGGCTTGACCGCGCACGATCGAGTTGCGGCCGTCGGCTCCGATCACGATGCGCGGTTTGAATTCGCGGACGCGCCCCTCGTGGCGAAATCTTACCGCCGGCGCGGCTCCGGGAGTGACTTGCAGGTCGGTTACTTCGCGAAGTATTTCGGCGCCGCGTGCCGTCGCCTCGGCGTTCAGGACGTCGCACATCAGCGGATGGCGCATGCACAGGGGAGACTTGAGCCCCATGCCCTCGAAGGCAGTCAGGTCGAGCGTCTGGGCCTGCGCGCTTGCGCTATCGATATCGTCGCCGTACGGGATGTGGCGTTTCAGATGATGCCCGCCCGCATTCAAAAGGACCTCGTACAATCCCAGGCGCTGGGTTTCGGCGACGCCCCACGGCGCGATCCATTCGCCGCGCACGTGATCGACGTGGACGGAGGATTTTTCGAGAATCGCGGTTGCAATTCCCGCCCGTGCGAGAACGGCGGCAAGCGCGCTTCCGCCGATTCCGGCGCCGATCACCACGACCTCGGGATTCGTCTGGGCAGCCATAATCAACCGGCAGATTAAGCACACAAACCGCGTGGCCGCCACGAGGCGCGGTTCGCGCAGCGGCCTCGATTCCAAGGCACTGAAAGCTCATTCGTCATTTCGAGCCCCAGGCGAGAAATCCCCAGGCGTCGGCGTTCGCAGCCTCGCCACATTCAGCGGCTCATCGTCCGGGATTTCTCGCCTGTGGCTCGAAATGACGGATGGGGATGTTGCTGCGTGACGGGCGGAAAGACGGACGGATGTCGGTCGTTCTGAGAACGGCGGCTCGAGAATCGCCTTGAAATATCGAACCTGCCGCCGTCGGCCGCGGCAATAACGCGCCGGGCGCCGCGCGATGCGGCGTCACTCGTCGAAGTCGATAATCTGGCCGGGTTGAGGACCGTGGACGATCCCCTCGAGGCCGGCGTCGAGGCTGGAGGCTTCAGGGTTTGATTTCTTTTCCGCCAGGCGTCGGGCTTTGCGCTGGTCTTTGTCCTGCTGTTTCTGTTTGCGGAGTTGTTCCTTGCGGCGTTTTTCATTCATGCGGTTTATCCCTCGCTAATCAGCTTGGCTCCGTTTTCCCCCGTCCGGCGAAAAAAAGAAAGGGCGGGCCGAAGCCCGCCCTTTGGTGTCATCCTACCAGCGGTCGCGTCCGCCGCCGCCGCCGCTGCGGTTTCCGCCGCCGCTGCGATTGCCGCCGCCGCCGCCGAAACCGGACTCGCGGGGCTTGGCCTCATTGACCTTGATATTGCGTCCCTTGAGTTCCGTCTCATTGAACTGCGCGATCGCCTTCGTGGCATCTTCCGCGTTGGTCATCTCGACAAAGCCGAATCCCTTCGACTGGCCGGAAAACTTGTCCATGATGACTGCTACGCTCGCGACCTGTCCCACCTGTGAGAAAAGTGACTCGAGATCGCTATTGGAAACCGTGTAGGCCAGATTGCCTACGTACAACTTGCTGGGCATGTTTTGCCCTCCGTTAGGTATGTGCCGGGAAAGCTCGAACAGAAAATCCGGGCTAATTCCCGGATTCAGATGAAGGAAACAATCCGACCGTTATAGCGGCATCCTATGCCGATCGCCGTCGCGAAGCTACAGGGGTTAAAGGCGCCGCTTTTCGGCGCCTAAACAGCGTCGGGACACAGAGTGTTCACACCAAGCCGTCACGGTGCGCAAGCGGGATGAGGGATTCCTCGCGCGCAGCAGCCGGAGCCTGCCCTGAGCCTGCCGAAGGGCACGCGGGAATGACATAGGGGGGCGCGGGGGACGGACTAGAGTGCCGCTCAGTCGCGGTACATAGATTCGATTTGCTCGCGATAGTGCTCCTGGACGACTTTGCGGCGCAGTTTCAGGGTTGGAGTCAGCTCGCCGTTTTCCTGCGAGAAGGGATGCGCCACCAGGGTGAAGGCCGCGATCGCCTCGACGTCGGAGAGCGGCTTGTTGAACTCCTTGAGCTTCGAGCCAAAGAGCTGCCGAATCGCGGGGATTTGAACCAGGTCTTCGGGGCGTTTCGCGTCGAGTCCGTTGCTCTTCAGATAATCGCCCAGGTTTTCGAGGTTCGGAACCAGCAGCGCGGCGAGATGCTTTCTGCGGTCGCCGATCACGCATGCCTGCGCGATATACGGGTCGGTCGCAAGCCGGCTCTCGATATTCGCGGGCGAGATATTCCTGCCGCCCGAGAGCACGATGATCTCCTTCTTGCGATCGGTAATCGTGATGTAGCCCTCGGCGTCGATAGTCGCGATATCGCCCGTATGCAGCCATCCTTCGCTGTCGATCGCCTCGCGCGTTTCGTCTTCGCGCTTGTAGTAGCCCTTCATGACGTTGGGGCCGCGCACCAGCAGCTCGCCGTCCGCGGCGGTCATCGTCTGCACGGTGGCAAGCGGGCGGCCGACCGTGCCGATTCGCGTGCGTCCGCGATCGAGATTGACCGACACGACCGGAGCGGCCTCGGTGAGACCGTAACCCTCGACGATTGGGACTTCGGCGGCCGCGAGAAAGCGGAAAATTTCTTTGGGCAGCGGCGCTCCGCCGGAAATCAGATAGCGCAGCCTTCCGCCGAACACCGCGTTGATCCGCGCGAAGACGAGCTTGCGGAACAGCGCCATCGGGAGCGCGAGTTGCGGCGGCACGGTCTTGCCGTGATGGCGGTGCTCGGCGGCCTGCTTGCCGATGGAGACGGCGGTGTTGAAGAGCGCGCGACGGTAAGCGGGGCTCGATTCGACCTGCTTCATGACGCGGCTGTAAATCGCCTCCAGGAGCCGCGGCACGACCAGCAATACGGTGGGGCGGATCTCCTGCAGGTTCGACGCGATCGAGGTCAGTCCTTCGGCGAACGCGATCGATCCGCCAGCCATCATCACGGCGTAATATCCGTTGGTGCGCTCGAACGAATGCGCGATCGGCAGGACCGAGAGCGTCTGGTCGGTATCGCACAGGGTCAGCGCCGCGAGCGCGTCGTAGCAGTTGGCGAGGATATTGCCGTGCGTGAGCATCACGCCCTTGGACGGTCCGGTGGTGCCGGAGGTGTAGATGATCGTCGCCAGATCGTCGGACGCACCCGCAAAGATTGGCGCGGGAGATTCGGCGCTGGCCGACTCGAGGGTCAGCACGGGCGGTCCGCCGTTGGCGGCCGCTTGCGGCTCGGCGCCGTAGTGTATCGCGATGATCGCCTTCATCTCCGGCAGCGACGGCGCCATCGCGAGCAGCTTGTTTACGTGCTCGGCTCCGTTGGCGGCCACGATGCCCGCGCCCGAATCGGTGATCACGTGACGAGTCTCCTCGGCGCCGCTGGTGGTGTAGAGCGGGACCACGACGGCGCCGAGTCCGAGCACGGCCTGATCGACGATAATCCACTGCGGGGAATTATCGGAAAGGATTGCGACGCGATCGCCGGCGGCGACGCCGAGTCTGGCAAGGCCCGCGCGCAGGCGGCCGGCGGCGGCGGAAATCGCGTTGAAAGAATGACTCTGCCATTGCTTGTTGTGCTTGTCCCGCAGGAATGTTCGATCGCCATACTTTGCGGCCTGACGTTCGAATCCCAGAGCCAATGTTGCGACACGATCCGCCATAAGCGCTCTCGACCTCCGTCATCGTTAACATGCGTGTTCTAGCCCAAAGGCGATGCTCCGCCAAATGGAAGCGGCGGCGGTGCGGATGGCGCGCACGAGCGGGGGCGGACGATGAAGTATCGCGCGAGCCTGGGATTAGCTCGTCTAGAGGGCGGATCAAGAATCGAACGCGCCCCTGCCCAAGAGTATTCATGTTGCGAGCACGGTTTTACTGAAGGAGTGGAAATGCCGCGTGGATTGTCGCGGGAGAAAAAATACTTGCAATCGCTGGAAAATTCCCAAGGCCGCTGCTATGTTGCGTTAGTTTTGGCTTGGAGCATCGACAGAATTTTTCATTTCACTAAACGCATTGCTGATGTGCATAATCGCGCGGAATTTATGAATCCGGGATTGCGCGCGCGCGAACTTAACTGCGCTCGGGCGTTGCGGCGCGCAGTATGGGCGTGCGCTCGAGAGCGCAGGGGGTGAGGCTTCCAAGATGCTGGAATACATGTATTTCCCGCACGATATTTCCACGTTCGGGCCGCAGATCGACTGGCTGTTCTCGCTGATATTCTGGATCGTCGGGATCACCTGGGTTGCGGTCACGATCACGATGGTCGTGTTCCTGGTCAAGTACCGGACTCGGCCGGGGCGCAAGGCGGAATATATCGAGGGCAACACACGGCTCGAGATGATATGGACCACGGCAACCGCCGTGATCATGATCATCCTTGCGCTGATGAGCCGCTCGACGTGGGCCGAGATCAAAGAGAACGGGCCGCCGGGGCAGGTCTTCTACAACGTCACGGCCAAGCAGTTTAACTGGGAGATCACCTACCGGGGACCGGACGGCAAATTCGGCACCAAGGACGACGTGACGGTCGAGAACGAGATGCACGTGCCGGTCAATCAGGTGGTGCGGATCGATCTTGCCTCGAAGGATGTCATCCACAGCTTCTTCGTGCCCAACCTGCGGCTCAAACAGGACGCGGTGCCGGGGCGGGTAATCAAGGTCTGGTTCGAGGCGAAGGAGATCGGCACCTACGATATACCGTGCGCCGAGCTGTGCGGATTCGGGCACTCGGGGATGCAGGGGACGCTGACCGTCGAGTCGGAGGCGGATTTTCAGAAATGGCTCAAGGATCAGTACGCAAACGCCAACCAGTAATGGATGAGTTTGCCGCGATGCGGCGCGGAGGAGAATTGCTCAGATGAGCAGCACGGCAGCGGTTGCGATCCACGGCGCGCACGCCGAGCATCACGAGCTCGGCTTTTGGCGCACCTACGTTTTTTCGGAAGACCACAAAATGATCGCGCGCCAGTTTCTTTTCCTGGCGCTGTTCATGATGTCGATCGGCGGGTTGATGGCGATGCTGATGCGGCTGGACCTGGCGTGGCCCGACACGCAGTTCAGCTTTCTGCGGATATTTCCGCAGTCGATCCAGACCGACAGCGCGATCACCGCGGCGACCTACAACTCGGCCTTCACGATGCATGCGACGATCATGATCTTTTTCGTCGTGATGCCGATCCTGGTGGGATGCTTCGGCAACTTCCTGATTCCTTTGATGATCGGCGCGCGCGACATGGCCTTTCCCAAGCTCAACATGCTCTCGTTCTGGGTGGGCGCGGTCGCCGGAGTGATCATGCTGTCGTCGTTTTTCGTGCCGGGCGGACCGGCCGCGGCGGGATGGACCTCGTACGCGCCGCTGAGCGCGGTGCCGATCTACACCGGCGTCGATTGGGGGCAGGACCTCTGGTGCATCAGTATTATCGTGCTCGGCGTGTCGTCGCTGATGGGCTCGATCAATTACATCACGACGATCATCAACATGCGGACCAAGGGGATGTATTTCTTCCGGATGCCGCTGACGATCTGGGCGCTGTTCATCACCGCGATCCTGCTTTTGCTGGCGCTGCCGGTGCTGACCACGGCGCTGGCGCTGTTGCTCTTCGACCGGATGGGCGGAACGCATTTCTTTTTGCCCTCGGGCGGCGGCGAGCCGATCCTGTGGCAGCATCTGTTCTGGTTCTTCGGGCATCCCGAGGTTTACATCATGATCCTGCCCGCGATGGGGATCGCCTCGGAGATAATCGCGACGTTTTCGCGCAAGCCGATATTCGGATACCGCGCGATGGTCTATGCGATCTGCGCGATTGCGGGGTTGTCATGGATGGTGTGGGGGCATCACATGTTCCAGTCCGGGATGGATCCGGAACTCGGAACCGGGTTCATGCTGAGCACGATGGTGATCGCGGTGCCGTCGGCGATCAAGACGTTTAACTGGCTGGGCACGTTGTATAAGGGCGACATCCATTACACGACGGCGATGCTTAATGCGTTGTCGTTTGTGGCGATGTTCGTGATCGGCGGATTGTCGGGCATTTTCATGGCTTGCACGCCGGTGGACATGTACATCCACGACACCTACTTCATCGTCGCGCACATCCATTACGTGCTGTTCGGCGGGAGCTTGTTTGGAGTTTTCGCGGGGGTGACTTACTGGTTTCCGAAAATGTTCGGACGTATGATGAACGAAACTCTGGGCAAGATTCACTTCTGGATCACGTTTGTCGCGTTCAACTGCACGTTTTTCCCGATGCATATTCTTGGCATGGGCGGCCACATGCGGCGAATCTACAACCCGACGCAGTACGATTTCCTGAAGCCGCTCGAACCGATCAACATGTTCATCTCGATCAGCGCCTTCGTGCTCGGTTCCGCGCAGTTCCTGTTTCTTGCGAACATGATCTGGAGCTATTTCAAGGGCGCGAAAGCCTCTGAGAACCCGTGGAACGCCAACACGCTGGAATGGAGCGCGCCATCCCCTCCGGGGCATGGCAATTGGCCCGGTCCGGTGCCGGCGGTTTACCGCGGTCCTTATGAGTACAGCTCGCCCGAATCGGAGGCGGATTACCTCCCGCAATGGCAGGTCGCCGAACACGCGACGGCGGCCGCTGATTGAAGGCAGGGTTCCGCGGAGCGAATGACTGAGACGGATTTATCGCTGGCTCGCGAACGCGCGCTGCATCGCTTTGCGATGCTGGCGGCGGGGGCGACGTTCTGCCTGATTTTTGTGGGCGGGCTGGTCACCTCGACCGGATCGGCGCTGGCCGTTCCCGACTGGCCGCTTGCGTTCGGCAAGCTGATTCCCGCATGGCAGGGCGGAATCCGCTTCGAATTCGGGCATCGCGTGGTCGCCGCGATCGTGGTGGCGCTTACGCTAATCCTGATGGGGTGGGCCTATCTGGTCGAGCCGCGAAAATGGGTTCGCACGACGATCATGGCGGCGTTCGGACTGATCATCGTGCAGGCGATCCTCGGCGGAATCACGGTGCTGTTCGAATTGCCGCTGCCGATTGCGGTTGCGCATGCCGGCACGGCGCAGGCGTTCTTCTGCCTGATGGTGTCGATAGCGATTTTTACCAATCCGCGCTGGTCGCGCACTGCGCATCGCGAGGAAGCGCCGGCGCGCATTGCGCTGGCGATGCTGGCCGGCGTGACGACGGCGGTCATCTATTTGCAAATCCTGGTCGGCGCCGTGATGCGCCATCTTGGCGCCGGACTGGTCATCCCGGATTTTCCGCTGGCGTTCGGGCAATTGATTCCGCCCTATTGGGACGAGTACATCGCGGTGAATTTCGCGCATCGATGCGGCGCCGTTGTGGTTACGATCATGGTCGTATGGACGGTCGCGCGCGTCTTGCGGACGCATCGCGATGAAGCGGAGCTTCGCCGGCCCGCGCTCGGACTGATCCTGCTGCTCGTGATGCAGATCTGCCTGGGCGCGCTCACGATCTGGACCGGACGCGCGGTTATCCCGACCACCAGCCATGTGCTGATTGGCGCGGCGGTGCTCGCGACCAGCCTGACAATCACGCTTCGCGCGTATCATGTTTATGGAATGGCGGGCCGCGGCCGCGCCGCTGTGGCGGGCGCCGATGCGCATCCGCGCGAGCACTCGCTCGGGCATCAGGTGTCGGCGTGAACGCGAAAGCCGCGACGATAGAAGCCGAGGCGGGAGCCGCGCGTGCGCGCGTGGGCGCATACCTTGAACTCACCAAGCCGCGCGTGGTCGCGATGGTTCTGGTCACGACGCTGGCCGGGTTTTATCTCGGCGGACGCGGCGGCTTCGATTTTGCTCTCGCATTCAATTTGATTTGCGGCACGGCGCTGGCCGCGGGCGGCACGCTCGCGCTCAATCAATACATGGAACGCGAAACCGACGCTCTGATGCGCCGCACCCAGCATCGCCCGCTGCCCGACGGCCGGTTGCGTCCGGCCGAAGCACTGGTATTCGGATGCGCGGCGAGTGCGCTTGGCTTCGCGTACCTGATTGCGGCGACCAATCTGCTCTGCGCCGGGGTCACGGCGGCGATCACGGCGGTTTATCTGCTCGCCTACACTCCGCTCAAACGGCGCTCGTGGCTGTGCGACGTGATTGGAGCGATACCGGGCGCGCTGCCTCCCCTGGCGGGATGGGCCGCCGCGCGCGGAAGCCTTGCCGCGGAGCCGCTGGTGATGTTCGGGATCATGTTCTTGTGGCAATTGCCCCATACCTTCGCGGTCGCGCGGCTCTACCGCGAGGATTACGCGCGCGCGGGAATCCATCTGCTGCCGGAAGACCGGAGCTGGGGCAATCCGTCGGATCCGGTCGTGATCGGCGCGGGTCTCGGTCTGCTCGCGATTGGTATCGCGCCGTGGCTGATGGGATTTGCGGGCGCGGCGTATGGCGCGATTGCCGCGCTGGGGGGCGCCGCGATGTTGCTTTTGGGGATCGCGATGGTTCGCGCGCCGGGCCGCGCGCAAGCGGCCCGACGGCTGCTCTTCGCGTCGCTGATTTATCTGCCGATCGTTTTATTGATGATGGTAATCGACAAGGTTTAGGCGCGTTCAAGAGAAGCATCGATGCCAGCGTTGGTCAGCCGCGAGGAAGTCAGGCAAGAGAACCGCCGGGTTCTGAAGATTATTATCGGCGTGATGATTTTTCTGGTGATGGTGTCGGTCGTGACAATTCTGGTCAAGCACTGAGGCGATACACGCGTAAGTGACATGAGTGTAACCACGGCAAAAATCCGCCCGCTGATCGCGCCGCCCCGGCGCGGCGCCGCGGCGGGCGACGAGACCGAGCGCAAGTTCATCAGCAACGGAATGCTGGCGCTGCTGATGGTGATCGGCACCGAGATGATGCTGTTCAGCGCGCTGATCGGCTCGTTCATCGTCTTCCGCCTGCAAGCGGCGTTTTGGCCGCCCCCGGCGCTGCCGCGGCTGCCGATCGGCGTAACCTGGATCAACACCTTCGTGCTGCTGGCGAGCGCCGGGACGATGACGCTTGCGATGCGCGCGGTGCATCAGAGCCGCCAGCGGCTGCTGCGGCGCTGGATCGCAGTGACAGGGGTGCTCGGGGTGACGTTTCTTGCGGTGCAGGGGTCCGAATGGGTGCGGCTGATCGCGCACGGGCTGACGCTTTCGAGCGGGGTCTACGGCGCGACGTTTTATATTCTGATCGGACTGCACGGCCTGCACGTTTGCGCCGGAGTCATCTGGCTGTGCGGTGTCGCGATGGCGGCGCTGGGCGGGCGCTATAACGCGCGCAACGCGGCGCCGGTCGAATTGTGCACGGTGTACTGGTATTTCGTGTGCGCGATCTGGCCGGTTTTGTTTGTGCTGGTCTATTTACTGTGAGGCAAGAGTTTCGCCAGGGGAGTATCGAGGGGATCATGAAAAAAGTTTTGACCGGAACGGGAATCATCGCGCAGGCGATTGCGATGGTCGCGGCGGCGGCCGGAGTTGCCGACGCGTGCGCGATGTGCGGGCTGTCGCCGGGCGACCATGCGATCCACGCGTTTAACACCAGCGTGTTATTCATGCTGGCCGGTCCTTATGTGACGCTGGCGGCGATCGGCGCGATCCTTTACGGCGCCTACCGGCGCTCGGTCCGCAAAGAGGGACTGTCGGCTGTCGCCAAGCGCTAGCGCGCGGCTTTGCGGCGCGACTCGATTTCGACGGGGAGACGATGATGAGTGAGGCTCTGGCAGTGGATGCGCACGCGCAAAGCGCGATTGTGGACGAGTACGAACCTTCGCTAACGCCGGGGAACTCCGGCAAGCTCGGGATGTGGACGTTTCTGGCCGCCGACGCGATGACCTTTGGCGCGGCGATCGCGGCCTATGGCGCGCTGCGTTACAACAACGTCAACTGGCCCAAGCCGGCGGACTACCTGGGTATCACCACCACCGCGGTCATGACGTTCATCCTGATCTGCTCGAGCGTCACGATGGTCGAGGCAATCTCGGGGGTCAAGGAAGGCAACCAGTCGAAGTTCAAGCTGTTCATGTTCGGGACGATTCTCGGCGGCCTGGCGTTCCTCACGATGCAGGCTTTCGAGTGGCATCATCTGCTCATCGAACGCAGGATGTCGATCCATCGCGACTTGTTCGACGCGACGTTTTTCATCCTGACCGGGTTTCACGGATGCCACGTGCTGGGCGGCGTCGTGTACAACACGGTGATCTGGATTCGCGGCCTGATGGGCAAGATTCCGCAGAGCAAGGCGGGACTGGTCGAGATCGCGGGGCTGTACTGGCACTTCGTCGATCTCGTGTGGATCCTGATTTTCACCTTCGTTTATCTGATCTAGGGCGCGCGAATCGCCTCGGGAGGCGCAAGGATCGATTATGGCGGCTGAAGCGGCAATGGAATCCAATCAGGCCCACGCGGAACATTCGGGGCCGAGCTATATCGCAGTCTTCATTTACCTTTCAGTGCTGACCGGCGTCGAACTGCTGGTCTATGCGATGAACTTTCCGACCGACCTCAAAATCGGGCTGCTGGTGGCGCTCGCGCTGGCCAAGGCGGTGTTGGTCGCGATGTATTTCATGCATCTTGCAACCGAACACAAAGGACTGTGGGTGATTGCGGCAACGCCGATGGTGCTGGTCGCGTTCTGCTACCTGATGCTGCGGCCCGATTTGAGCAAGCGCGCGTGGGCGCACATCCACCAAAGCCCAACAGCGGTGACGGAGCCCGCGGCGGCGCCTCCGCAGTCGTAGGGGAGCGCGGAGCTTCGGCGTTGATTCCTTATTCGTTACTGCCGCGGCTCAACGCGATTCTGAATTCGACCGCGGCCGTTCTGCTGGCGGCGGGCTTCGTTTTTATCAAGCGAAAAAACGTGCCGGCGCATCGCCTGTGCATGCTCGGCGCGCTGGCGGTTTCGGTGCTCTTCCTGGCTTCGTACCTGACCTTTCACGCGCACGCGGGAGAGGTCCGTTTTGGCGGGAGCGGATGGATTCGTCCGGTCTATTTCACGATTCTCGTCCCGCACGTAATCCTGGCGATAACGATTGTTCCGCTCGCGCTGATCACCGCCTCGTACGCGCTGCGCGGGCGCTTCGCGTCGCATCGGCGAATCGCGCGATGGACCTGGCCGCTGTGGATGTACGTCTCGGTCACCGGGGTGGTGATTTATTTCCTGCTGTACGTGATTTATACGCCGATCATGCCGTGAACCGCGCGTAGTGGTGATTGCGGAGTAAGCACCCTCACCCGCGCGTCACGATGCTTGCGAAAGAAGCGCAAGCATCGTGACGCGCCGCCCTCTCTCGGCGAGAGAGGGGATAAGAAAAGCTGAGCGGCCCGCGTGCCCGTGGCACCTCCCGGAGGGAGAGGGAATCTTCAAAGCGATCGCCGTCGTGCGGAGTGCCTACGCCTTGGCGCTGGGGCGGCTGGACACGGCGTCGTACCAGCGTTGGAGATTCTTTTGCTCGGGCGCGATCTTGATTCCGGTGGTCCGGCCGAAGTCGATACCGATGAGCGCGGTGATATCCGCGATCGTGAATCGATCTCCGGCGATGAACTGCCGGTTGGCAAGTTCCTTGTCGAGCCATTCGAGGCGCTTTAGCGCGGCGTTGCGGCAGATCGCTCCGTACTCGGCCGATTGCGGGATGCGTCCCTTGAAAAACTCGCTGGTATTGCGAAACGCGCCGGCCGTCATACTGAGAATCTCGAGTTCCATCCGGCGGTTCCACATCTCGACGACCGCCTTGTCTTTCGCGTCAACGCCGAACAGCGCGGGTTCCGGCTTCTGCGCCTCGAAGTAGCGGCAGATCGCGACCGACTCGGCGATATGCGTTCCGTCGTCGAGTTCGAGCACCGGAAGGCCGCCCATCGGGTTGATGCGGAGAAATTCGGGCTTGCGGTTGTCGCCGCCGGCGATGTTTACCTGCTCGTAGGGGACCTGGATTCCCTTTTCGGCAAGAAAGACGCGAACGCGGCGCGGATTCGGGGCTTGGGTAAAATCGTAGATTTTCATAACGGTTGCAATTTAAAACTGATAGCGGCGTTGCGTCAAGGGCGTGCGGGTCGGCCGCGATGTCCGCCACGCGCGAGTAGGGATTCCTCGCGCGCGGCAGCCACGCACGCGGGAATGACATATGACGGTGGGTAAGAATCGGAGGATGCGTGGACTTCCTCGCACGCGGCAGCCGGAGCCTGCCCTGAGCCCGCCGAAGGGCGCGAGAATGACATAAATGGCTTGAGTGCTTGAGGAATTTGACTGACGGTGTGTTCCTTCCCCATCAGGCCTTCAAAAAATCACAAACTCTCAGCGCGCGATTCGCATCTGCACCGTGTCGGTGAACGGGAAAGTCGCCGAAGGAAAGAGGCCGCCTACGAATTGGAAATTATATTGGACCGTCACCTTGACCAGGCTGCCGGGCTGATTGTTGGGCGTCCACGCGGCGCTGATCGAGAGGTTTGCGGGGTTGAGCCCGCTTGCGAGACTTTCGGCGTAACTCTGCAGGTCGCTCAACTGCGCCGGTGACGAACTGGTGCTTCCGCGGACCATCGCGTAGCGGGCGGTCTGGCTGGCGGCGTAGGAGACGAAATCGTAGGAGTACATCGCGGCGGAAAATTCGATCATCCCCAACAGCAGAGTCAGGAACACCGCGGCGACGATTGCGAACTCCGCGGTTGCCTGTCCGGAGGAATGCTCAAGCGGCGCGCTCCGGAGAGCGTGCGGGTGGTGCGCGGGATGCGTAAATGGCGCGGTCATCGTGAATTCCTGGTTCACTGCACGCGCAGCGTTGCCTGCGCATTCATCGTGAAGGCGGAAGGAAGCCCGGGGTAGTTGACCAGGGTCGAGTAAGTTGCCGAGGTCTTCACCTGCACGAACACCGCGAACGCGCCCGAGCTGCACGTGTTATTGGCGCATGAGGTCGCCGCGCCGTCGGCGCATTGGCAGAAATTGCTCGCGGTCGCCGCGAAAGCGTTGGCGGGATACAGCTTGGCGAACAATCCGCTGGCCTGCACGTCGCTGGTCGCGGCGGATTGCATCCCGCTTACGTCGGCGTCGGTCGTGGTGGTGGCGCCGTATTCCGCGGCCGCATCGGCGGCGTGCTCGAGGGCGACGCTCAGGTACATCATGCGCCCGGCCTCGACCACGACCAGCAGGATGAACATCAGGATGGGTGCGATGAGCGCGGCTTCGAGGACGCCCTGGCCGCGCGCGGCGTTATTCGGCCAGCGTCGCATTTTGGATCGGCGAGCCTCCCTGGAGCGCGGAATAGTCAGCGTTCATCGCGACGTTGCCGTTAACGGTCAGATCCTTGGCGACGATAATCGAGTAGGACGCATTGCTGCCGCCGTTGTAGGTAAGGTTGGTGGTTGGGAAATAGAGCGCGCCGGTGAAGTTGGCGGTGTCGCCGCCGTTGATGATGCTGGCGCTGCCACTGGTGATCGAGCGATCCTGGAAGAAGAGGATTCCCTTGAGCGGGCCGGAGGTCGGTGCGCTGAGCGTCGCCGTGACGTTGCCGTTCATGATGATCCCCTGGTATCCGCCGTTGCCGGTGGTGTCATAGAAAGTGACGCCGCTGCCGGTCAGGGTGCATCCGCCATTGACGATCATGCCGCCGCCGCGGAGCACGTACACGCCGGGAGCGAAATTCGCCTTCGAGTTGCCATTGAAGATAATCCCGCCGCAATAGACGCCGGGGCTCATCTGCACCGACTGATTTCCGTTGACGATAAAATTGTTGTATTGGCACGAGCCGACAAAGGGCGCCGGAACGCTCGCCAGCGGATCGGAAACGGCGACGATTCCGGTGACTGGCTTCGGCGTCAGCGATGCGTTGCCGTTGACCAGCGTCTTGCCGACCACGCCGATCGCGCTTGCGGTGATTGTCACGTTGCCGTTGGCGATGAGCGCAGTGCTGCTGCTGGAATCATCCAGGATTCCGCATTGCGACGTGATGTTGGCGTTGCCGTTGGCGGTAATCGCGCCCGACTGCGCCGGGTCGAGAATATACATGCATCCGTTGGCGTTCGAGGCGCCCGCCACCGCGCGCGCGCTTACGTCGATTGTCTTCAGTCCGAGCAGGCTCAAAAACCAGGTCGGCTGCGGCTGGTCGATGATCGCCTCGACGTAGCCGCTGTTGCTCGCATAGTTGCCGCTCTGGGGCGGATTGTTAATCGTGATCGTGGTGCCGGTTCCGGCGGTGAATCCATTTAGCGCCGCGTCATTCTGGCCGGCGGCGCTGGGAGTTGAAGCATTGGTGATCAACGCCGACGCCGCCGCAACCGCGGCCGCGTCGGCGGCAACCTGCATCCGCTGCTTCTGGCGCTGCAAATTGCCGATGTCGGCTGTCAAGCCAGCGCCGATCAGAATCACCAGAATCGACAGGGCAAGCACGACCAGAACCTGGCCGGATTCGCCGCCGCTCAGCCGCGGGCCGCGATTCGCCGCGTGCGCGTGACGCGACAGGAATCGCGGGCGTGCGTCGCGGATGGGTTTCGGCAAGTATCGGGACTCGCCTGTCGTCAACTGTGTACGGACCACGATGGATTCCACCTGCCTATAGAGGAGCATGTGCCGTGCCGCGTCGCGGATGGGCTGAACTGGGAGATGACAAGCTTTTGTCGGCAAGATGTCGATTTTTTCGTGCGCAGGCATAGTGTCAGAACGAGACGGTGTTCCAAGAGAGAGCAAACACGCGAATCCGAACCGCCCCGCGTCGCTATTCGACCAGGCTCGCAATCTGGATCGGCGATCCGCCCTGCAGAGACGAATAGTCCGCATTCATCGTGACATTGCCGCTGACCGTCACGGTGTCGGCCACGATGATCGAATAGGCGTTGCTCGAGCCGCCGTTGTAAGTAAGGTTGGTGGTGGGGAAATAGAGTGCGCCGCTGAGATTGGCAGTGACCCCGCCGCCGATCACGCTGCCCGCGCCGCCAATGATCGATCGATCCTGAAAAAACAAGATTCCCTTTAACGGTCCCGAGGTCGGCGCGCTCAGGTTCGCCGTGACGCTGCCGCTCATCGTGATCGGGCTGTAACCGCCGCTCCCGGTGGTGTCATAGAAGGTCACCCCTGAACCGGTGAGCGTGACTCCGCTCTGGACGGTCATTCCGCCGCCGCGCAGGACATAAACCCCGGGCGCGAAAGTGGCCTGCGAGTTCCCGTCGAAGGTCATTCCACCGCAGTAAACGCCGGGGCTCAATTGCACCGATTGATTGCTGTTCACGGTAAAATTGTTGTAACCGCAGGAGCCGACAAACGGCGCCGGCACAGAGGCCAGCGGGTCCGAGATCGGCACGATACCGTTAACCGGGGTCGGGGTCAGGCTCACGTTACCGTTCGCCAGCGTACTGCCCACCACTCCGATCGAGCTGGCAGTAACGCGCACGTCGCCATTGGCGATTAGCGCGCTGCTACTGCTCGAGTCGTCAAGGACTCCGCATCGCGAGGTGATGGTGCCGGTGCCGTCAACCGTGATCGCGCCCGACTGTGACGGATTCAGCGCGTACATGCATCCCGAGGCGTTGGCTGCGCCGGCCACGGCACGAGCGTTCACATCGAGCGTGTTGATTCCGAGCAGGCTCAAAAACCAGGTCGGCTGCGGCTGGTCGATGATCGCCTCGACGTAGGCGCTATTGGACGCATAGCCGCCGCTCTGGGGCGGGTTGTTAATCGTGACAGTGGTGCCGGCTCCGGCGGTAAATCCATTCAGCGCCGCGTCATTCTGGCCGGCGGCGCTGGGGGTTGAATCATTAGTAACCAACGCCGACGCCGCCGCGACCGCGGCCGCATCGGCGGCAACCTGCATCCGCTGCTTCTGGCGCTGCAAATTGCCGATGTCGGCTGCCAAGCCAGCGCCGATCAGGATCACCAGAATCGACAGGGTAACCGCCACCAGAACCTGGCCGGGCGCCGAAGCTGTGATCGCGCAGGCGCGCCGCGCTCGCGCGCGATAAACGACCATTGTGGACGTGTTCGCGACCTGAATTGATGCCGATGAGGTGTCGTCCATGCGATACTCCGCGCGGGATCGTTTGCGATCCGATCCCTCTATCTATGGAGAGCATGGGACGTGCCGTTTTCGCCCTCTTCTATGCCAGCCTACGCTTGGCAATCATGGGCGGGCGGCGAGTTTGAACCGGGTCATGCCCGCTTCAGACTGCGACAGTGTATCAGAAGCGGACTGACGCGCCGCGCAAAGCATCGCAGCCGCGGCGAGTAAACGCCGCGGCTGCGAATTTCAGCACTGCGATTGGAGTCGGTGCGAGATCAGGATTTCAGGAAGTCGCGCACCGCTCTTACGAAGGCGGCTTGCTGCTCGTACATCAGCATGTGCCCGGCCTGCTTGATCGTTTCGAGTTTCGAGCCTTTGATCCGGCTGGTGAACTCTTTGGCGTAGACCGGCGGGATCAGTTTATCGGACTCGCCCCACAAGACGAGGGTCGGCGCCTTGATTCGGTAGGCGCGTTTGCTCAGCCCGCGATCCGGAATCGGCCACAGGAACTTACCCGCCGTGGCGAGCCGCTTGACGCGTTCGACGTACATGACTTCGAGCGCTTTGAAGTCCTCTGGAATCGCCGTCATCATCTTGGCCGCCGGAGAAGTCGGATCGTAAAACAGCAGCCCAGCGATCTCGTCCAGGCGCGCGGCGAAGAAGTCGGGAATCGGATGCGCGTCGATCCAGAATCCGGCAGGGCAGACCAGCACCAGCTTTTTGGCACGATGCGGGTCGAGCGCCACGAGTTCCGCCGCGAGCATCCCGCCCATCGAATGGCCGACGATATTGGCGGTCGGGATCTTCAGCTCGTCCATCAGCTCGTGGTAGAACAGCGCCGCGTCGAAGACATCGTCGATATTCTCGGTGCCGGTGGAGTCGCCGTAGCCCGGGAAGTGGGGCGCATAGACTTTGAAGTCGCGTCCCAGGTCTTCGAGGAACGGTTCCGACGGCATCAGCCCTCCGGCGCCGTGGAGAAACAGGAGCGGCTCGCCGCCGCTCCCATAGGTGTGCAGCTCGATCGAGTATTTGCCGCCTTGGCTTTGATGAGTCGTAATCATTTCGCGCTGCGGGCCTCCGCGTGAGATGCAGCCGCGGGCTTGGTCGCGCCGTTGGTCTGCCGTAATTCAAAATGCACCGGAGCCGGGACTGCGATCTCGTCCTGCGGCATCCGCTTGGGCGACCACTTGTCCTCGTACTCGCTCCACAGGTCGCGGACGTAGGGCGCGACTTCGGTGGCGAACAGGCTGGTGTTCTTGCGTACGAGCTCCGGCGGCATCGAGCCGATCTGCATCAGCGCCATCAGATGGCCGCAATGGATGTGCTTCATCGCTTCGCGCAGGCGCTCGCGCACCGTCTTGGGCGAGCCGGCGATCACGTAACCCTGCTCGACGAAGTCCTTCCACTTGAGGTCCTGGCGCACCATCGCCGCGCGGTCGCCGACCTGGCCCAGGATTCCGGCCTTGATCGTCTTCACGGTGCGATAGCCCGGGGCGTCGGCGAATCCGTCATAGACGTGCAGGCATCGGTTGAAGAAATAATCCATGTGCGGAGCGTAATCGCGCTCGGCCTGTTCGTCGGTTTCCGAGACGGCGACGATCTGCGCAAAGCCCATGCTGTACGGATTGAGCTCCTTGCCCTTCTTGGCCATCACGTCCCAGTAGCCGTCGGCCACTTTCTTGCCGGCCAGGTATCCGAAGTACGACAGGAAGCTGTACTGGTAGTCGTGATTGGCGCAGAAGTCCCAGGTTTCGACCGAGCCGCCGCCGGGAATCCAGATTGGCGGATGCGGCTGCTGGACGGGTTTCGGCCACAGGTTGACGTAGCGCAGCTTGGTGTACTTGCCGTTGAAGGAAAACACGTCCGGCTCTTTCCACGCCTTTACGATCAGGTCATGCGCCTCGTAATATTTCTCGCGCAGTTGGGCGGGAATAACGCCGTAGCAGAAGTTGTCGTCCATCGAGGTGCCGACGGGGAAGCCCGCCACCAGGCGTCCGCCCGAGATCACGTCAAGCATCGCGAATTCTTCGGCGACGCGAATCGGCGGATTGTACAGCGCGATCGAGTTGCCCAGCACCACCAGGTTGGCATTGCGCGTGCGCCGCGCCAGCGCGGCCGCCATCAGGTTGGGCGACGGCATCATCCCGTAGCCGTTCTGATGATGCTCGTTCACGCCGAGTGCGTCGAAGCCCATGCTGTCGGCGTATTCGAGTTGATCGAGATAGTCGTTGTAGAGGCGATGGCCGACTTTGGGATCGTACAGATTGCGCGGGATATCGACCCACACGCTGCGGTACTTGTCCTTGAAGTCTTCCGGCAGGAACCGGTACGGCATCAGATGGAACCACGTAAACTTCATGCGTCTTTCTCCTTGGCGTTCGCCGCGCTGTCACGAGACAGAGGCGATTGCATCGGTCTCGTCCAAGACCAGATCTTTATTTTCCCGTTCCTCTATATTTCTGGCGCGGCCGTTTCGAGCGGCGCCTGCGGACCTGGATTTGCGTTCAGCGGCGCGCGCGCCCGCGCTCGGGTTCGCGCCGGCGAGATGGGACTCGAGCGCCTCTTCGATAAAGTGCTCGGTCGAGAGCCCGGTAACGTCGCGGAAGAAGCTGTCATTACCCATTAGCATGAATGCGCCATTGAGCGTCGCCCAGATGATCGCGGCGGTGCGCGTGACGCCCATCGGATGCGCGATCAGGCCGGCTTCGACGACCCGGCCGATGGTCTTTTCGTAGAGCGCGAATATCTCGTGCCCCTGCGCGATAACCCGCCGGAAGTGGCGCAGCTCAGAGGGCCGGCGCAGGCGCTTTTCGAGCTGCGCATAGCTGACCGACTGCTGCGAGATGAACAGCTCGCGCGATTCGCGCAGATAATCAAGATAGGCGGCTGCGATCGCGTGCAGCTCGTCGAGCGCGCCAAGCCCCTTGGCCTGAATCTCGAGGTAGCGCGCGCGCAGGCTTTCGCCGCGCTCGGCCACCAGGCTTAGGTACAGATCGTCGCGCGAAGCGAAGTAGAGATAGATCGTGCCGACGGCGACCTCGGCCTCGCGCGCGACCATCTCGATCGTGGCGCCCTCGAGACCGTGGCGGGCAAAGACTCGCGATGCCGCCGCGAGGATCGCCTGGCCGCGGGCCTCGCGTTCGCGGCGATGCCGCTCGCGGACGCTCATCGGGCGACTCTCCCGTTGAGTGATGAACTCAGATTCATATTCTGAACTTCTGCTCATAGCGCGGATCCGCGCGCAAAGTCAAATCTCGCCCCTGCGGCGCGTTCGCCGCGCCCTTTCACGGCTTGACTCTGACGGGCGTGGGGGTAGGCTCACTTCTGATTCGGATCGGGAAAGCCGGTGGGATGCCGGCGCTGCCCCGCAACTGTGAGGAGCCGCGCGCTTCGAGCGCGCGCCTTCGAGCCAGACTACCGGTAACGAATCGATGGAGCCGTTACGACCTTCGCGGGTGAGGGAGGCTTCAGGCGCCGCGCGCCGCCGTTGGTTCGATTCTGGCGCGTCCGCTCCTGACGCGATCTCATTGCAAGGCGCGTGCGGAGCGGTTTGGAAGGCGAATCAAATATTTGCCCCGTCAGCGACGCGGCGACGAGCTCTCGGTCGAACGAGGGTTGCGGCGCCGCATCGCGCGGCTACTCGCCGCCACGGCGTCATCTTGCCGCGATCGCCGGGTCGATCGCGGCGCATGCGATAGTACTGGCCGCGATCATCTTCGTCGCCTCGCGCGCGCAGCCGCGCGGGCATCACTGGGTGCTCGCTTACGTGATCGATCTGGGCGTCGCGAGCGGCGGCGGCGCGCACGGTGGCGGCGCCGCGGCCGCGCGGCTCGCCCCCGAGCCAGCCTCGCCGCCCAAGGAAGCGCTCCCGATTCCGCGCGCCCGGGCGCATCGCGCGCCCCGATCGCATCGTGCGATTGCGTCGGCGATCGTCCCTGCGGCGCCGATCGAGGCCGATTCGACGGACCGCGCCGAGCAGAAAAGAGCATCCGGAGATTCCAGTGGCACGGCTACGGCGCCCGTCGCCCGGGTGAATGACTCCGGGCATTCCAATCATGCCGGTTCAGGTGGCGGATCGGGCGGGCAGGGCGGCGGCGCCGGCGCGGCTTCCGGCGATGGACATGGCGCGGGCGGCGCCAGTATCGCGCACGCCGACTATGGCTCCGATCCCGCGCCGCTTTATCCCGCGCGATCGCGGCGGCGCGGCGAACAGGGCACGGTCATGCTCCACGTACTGATTGCGGCAGACGGAGCCGTCGAGCGGGTCGATTTGCTCTTGAGCTCGGGATTCCGCGCGCTCGACGACGCGGCGGTCCAGACGGTGCGTGAACGATGGCGGTTCGTTCCGGCGCGGCGCGACGGGGTTGCAATCGAGAGCTGGGCGACGCTGCCAATCCGTTTCGCGCTCACCGAGGCCTCGAACTAAACCGCCGCCCGCGCCTCTTTGCATTGCGCGCGCGCGTGCTAATCTTCTGAGCGAACCAATTCGGACCATTTGTGGAGGACCGTGCCGAGAGCGGGGGTACGACGATCATGATTTCCAGGACAGGGACTGTTAAAGCGGCGGTGAAGATTGCGATCGCGGGGCTTGCACTTTGCGCAATCCTGGCTCCCGCCGGAGCGCGCGCGATCGAAGTCAAAAAGGAAATGAACACCGGCGGCGGAGGAGGCGGCGGCGAGGGCGCGCCGCGGGCTGCCGGGCCGTCGATGCATAATCCGCTGACGACGGGCCAGCAGAAGGCGCTGCAGGACGCGGTGGCGACCGACTCGGATCCGTTCCTCGACGAGGAGAGCGACAAGAAAACCTCCGGCGAGCCGTACATCGACCTGGAGCACGCGGCCTTCAGCTATATTCCGACTAGCAAGGGCGGCGGGCTGACGATCGTCGCCAAGCTGACCGGCGTCGAATACAAGCTCGCCAAGGGCGGCTCGGGACGCGGCAAAGCGACCGGCAATAAGAAGGCGCTGGTCTTCAATTACAAACTCGACGGCGCGAAGTTTGTCGCCTCGGAACCGGCCAAGTGGGAAGACGTGGCCGCCGCGGCGAAGAAGAAGTAGGCGCCGCGCCAGGGCGGATCAGGGGCGGCAGGTCGCGCGCCTCGTGAGGAATATCGCCAGTCGCGCAGGTGTTCCGGCGAATCGAGCTAGGCAAAAGATTCCGCAGGAAATCGTTCGCCTCGTGATGCGGTGGCGTGCGCATAATTGAAACCGTGAAACAAAAGCTCCAAGAAGATTTGAAGGCCGCGATGAAAAGCGGCGACAAGTTGCGCATGATGGCGATTCGCGGCCTGCTCTCGGAAATCACCCGAGTCGAAAAGGACGTCCGCCGCGACGCCACCGAGGCCGAGATCGTGCAGCTCGTAAAGCGCGAGCGCGCGCGGCGCGCAGAGGCGCTCGAGTTCGCCAAAAAGGCCAATCGCGCCGACCTGATCGAGCAGAACGAGACCGAGGCGAAAATTCTGGCGGGCTATCTTCCGCCCGAGCTTTCGGCCGAAGAGGTCAGCGCCGCGGTAAACGAGATCATCGCGGGCGGCGCGACCCAGATGGGCGCCGTGATGAAGGCGCTGCGCGAGCGCTTCGGCGCGCAACTCGACGGCAAGGTCGCAAGCGACCTGGTCAAGCAGGCGCTCGCCCCGAAGTAGGCGCCTGGGAACGGCTCAGGCTTCGAGCCCGGCTGAAGGAGTCCACGCGGCTGCGAGGTTCTTCGCTTAAGATGTCGCGGACACCTGCCGTCATGGGTGCCGATCGACGTCGCGTCCGACCGCATCGAGGAATTTCTCGACCTAACCCCTAACCCCTTCCCGCGCGGGAAGGGGAACCAGGCATCTGCGCCGGTCGACAGTGTGGTCGCGCGCATCGCGCTGCGACCGGAGACATACGTTACAGTTTAGACCGGCACCATGAGTAACACTCTTGCCGGATTGGTGCGGCGAGAGCGAGGGGAAATTTCCCTCCCCGTGCGGGGAGGGTGCGGCGAAGCCGTCGGGAGAGGTCGGTCCTAATCTCTCACTGATTGAACGCGCTGCCTGCAACGCCAGCCATCATCCCGCCGTCCACGGCGAGTGCGTGGCCGGTTATGAATGACGCGTCGTCAGAGGCCAGGAACAACACCGCCTTGGCGACTTCCTGCGGCTGGCCCATCCTGCCGAGCGGATGCATCGCGTCGAACATCTTTCGCGCACCTTCGACGAGCGCAAAGTTGTCCATCACCAGGGGTGTTTCGATCACGCCCGGACAGATGCAGTTGACCCGCACCCCGAACGGCGCGAACTCCAGCGCCGCGTTGCGCGTCAGACCTACGACACCGTGCTTGGCCGCGTTGTATGCGGAGAGCCCGCTCGATCCCATCAACCCCGCGACCGAGGCGGTGTTCACAATCGCGCCGCGTCCCGCCGCAACCATCACCTTGCCCGCAGCCTGCAAGCCCCAGTACACGCCGTCGAGGTCGATGCGGATGGTGCGATGATAATCCTCGGCGCTGGTGCCGAGCAGCGGCGCCCCGATCCCGATTCCCGCGTTGTTGAACATCACGTCGAGCCGGCCGTGCTTGTCAGTCGCGGTCTTGACCAGCGCATCCACGTCCTCGGATTTGCTCACGTCGATCGCTACGAATGTCGCGCCGATCTTTTCAGCGACTTTCGCGCCCGCACTGGTCGCCAAGTCTCCGATCACCACCTTGGCGCCTTCCTTTGCGAATAGTTCCGCAGTCGCCTTGCCGATCCCTGATGCGCCGCCCGTTATCACCGCCACGCGGCCCGCGAGCCTTCCGTCTGCCATCTTGATTCCTCCGTCGATCGATTCCGAAAAAGAGCTACGCGCTCCTATGGCATGATATGCCCTTGTGATGCCAATGGATCGGCGCGAAAGCCGCCTTGACGCTTTAACGCTTTTCCCTGTACGACTTTGGCAAATCGAGTTGGGGAATAGCTGATGAGTTATAGCGTCGAACCGTTCAAAGTCGCGGTGTCCGATGAGGTGATAGACGATCTGCGCGCGCGGCTCGAGCGGACGCGCTTTCCCGATGAAGTGCCGGGAACAGGATGGGAGTACGGCGCGAACCTTGCCTATATCCGCGAGGTCGTGGACTACTGGCGCACGCGCTACGACTGGCGCGCGCAGGAGACGCGCATCAATCGCTTCGCGCAATTCCGCGCGGATATCGACGGGCTCGGAATCCATTTCATCCATGAACCGGGGCGCGGGCCGAATCCCAAACCGCTGTTGCTCATCCACGGATGGCCGGGATCGATCGTCGAGTTCATGGACATCATCCCGATGCTGACCGACCCGGCCGCGCACGGCGGCGACGCGAAAGATTCGTTCACGGTTATCGCACCGTCGCTGCCGGGCTACGGATTTTCAGATCATCCGCGCGCCCGCGCGATGAATATCCAGGCGATCGCGGAAATCTTCTTCAAGCTGATGACCGGCGTGCTGGGCTTCAAGCGCTTCGCCGTGCAGGGCGGCGATTGGGGCGCGGCGATCACCTCGCGAATGGGAGAAGTTTACGCGCCGAGCGTCTATGGAATCCACATCAACATGATCGCGATCGGCCCGGCCGAAGGACGCAGCGCCGTCGAACTTACGCCCGAGGAAAAAGTCTTCCTCGGCAACATGGAAAAGTTCCGCACTGGCGAGACCGGCTATCAATGGATTCAGGGCACCAAGCCGCAGACGCTGGCGTACGGGCTCAACGACTCGCCGGCGGGACTGGCCGCGTGGATAATCGAGAAGTTCCGCACCTGGAGCGATTGCAAGGGCGACGTAGAATCGCGCTTCAGCAAGGATCAACTGCTGACCAACGTGATGGTCTATTGGGTCACGCAGACGATTAATTCATCGACGCGGTTGTACTACGAAGCGCGGCATCATCCGTGGCGCCTCAAGCCCGGGACGAAAATCGAGGCGCCTACGGCAGTCGCGGTGTTTCCCGGCGAATTGGTGCTGCCACCGCGGCACTGGGCGGAGCGAGTGTACAACGTGCAGCGCTGGACCGCGATGCCGCGCGGGGGACATTTCGCCGCGATGGAAGAACCGAAGCTGCTCGCCGACGATATCCGCGCGTATTTCCGGGAAATAAACTAAGAAGAAGAAACCACAGATTTCACTGATTAGGCAGGCGGATTTCCGGAGCGCCCGCCGCCAAAGCGGCGAGCGCTGAACCAATTTGTCTGAGAATCTGTGAAATCCGTGGTTAAAGTCCCTTTCCGGGTTCTTCGAACTTGACCAGGTCGGCGTATAGCTTCTCGACTTCGCGGCCGAGGCTTTCGTAGCGCGCGATAAGTTCGTCGGCGTCCTTGCGCGCGAGGTAGAAATCGGGACGGTTCATTTCCTCGGCGAGTTTAGCGCGTTCGGTTTCGCTTTTTCCGATCGCTTCCTCGATCTGCTTTCTCTGCTTTACCGCGCGATCGCGGCTACGCTCGGCGTCGCGATTCTCCTTGGGGCCCCGGTCGTTGCGCGAATGATTGTCGGCCTGCGCGTCAGCACGGCGCTTCTCGATCTTCACCGGCGCCGATGCGGCAACATGCGCTTCCATCAGCGCTTTCTTCTCGAGGTATTGATCGTAGTTGCCCAGATAGCGCGTCGCGTGTCCCTGCCCGACCTCGATCACTTCGGTCGCCAGTTCGTTGAGCACAAAGCGGTCGTGGCTCACGATCAGCACCGTCCCGGGAAACCGGCGCAGCGCTTCGAGCAACGAGTCCTTGGCGATAATGTCCAGGTTGTTGGTCGGCTCGTCGAGCAGCAGGCAGTTGTTGCGCTGGGCGAGCACTTTGGCCAGCGCCAGCCGCGCGCGCTCGCCGCCGGACAGCACGCCGACGCGTTTTTCGACGTCGTCGCCGGAAAACAGCATCGCGCCCAACAGCCCGCGCAGTTGCGGCGTGGTCATCGCGTCGGCCGAGTCGCTCAGCTCGCGGAGGACGGTCTTGTCGTAATTGAGCGATTCGGCAAGATTCTGCGCGAAGTAGCCGAGCGCCACCTTCTCGCCGACAATGCGCTCGCCGCCGGAGAGCTCCTCGACCCCCGCCAGGATCTTCATCATCGTGGATTTTCCGGCGCCGTTGGGTCCGACCAGCGCGATCTTTTGCCCGCGCTCGACCACCAGATCGATCCCGTCGTAGACGACAAGATCTCCGTACTTCTTGACCGCGCCCTTGAGCTCGAAGACGCGGCGAGCGCTGCGATCGCATTGAGGAAAGATGATTGCGGGCGGCTTTTCGGCGCCCATCGGCGGATCGAGCCGCTCGATCTTTTCGAGCTGCTTGATTCTGCTTTGCACCAGCCGCGCTTTGCTCGCCTGGGCGCGAAAGCGGCTGATGAACTGCTCGATGTGCTCGATCTCGGCGCGCTGATTTTCGTACGCCGCCATCTCGAGCGCGAAGCGTTCCTCGCGCTGGACCAAATAGCGCGAATAGTTCCCGACGTAGTCGGTGATTTTTCCGCGTGCGACTTCCGCGGTGCGGTTGGTCACCTGATCGAGGAAATAACGATCATGCGAGACCAGGATTATTCCGCCCGTGTAACCGGCCAGATAATCCTCGAGCCAGTTGCGCGCCTCGATATCGAGATGATTGGTCGGCTCGTCGAGCATCATGAAGTCCGGTCCGTCGAGCAGCAGCTTCGCCAGCGCGATCCGCATCCGGATTCCGCCCGAGAACTCAGCCACGTCGCGGCTCAGATCCGCCTCGCTGAAGCCAAGGCCGAACAGCACCGCGGTCGCCCGCGAATCGGCGCTGTAGAAGTCGTGCTGCTCGAGCTCGTGCAGCACTTCGCCATATTCCTCGAGCGCGGCGTCGTGCACGGGCCCCGAATGTTCCCGCGCGAGGACTTGTTCGAGCTCGCGGCCGCGCCGGTCGAGCGCCTGCATCCGTTCCAGCGCCGACAGGGTTTCGGCCAGAACGGTGCGTCCGCCCATCTCGGGCGCGTCCTGGGCAAGATATCCGACCCGGGTCTTTTGCGGCCGCGCGATTCGCCCGGAATCGGGCGGAATAATCTCCGCGATCATGCGCAAAAGCGTGGATTTTCCGGCCCCGTTAAGGCCCACCAACCCGACCCGCGCGCCGTCGGGCATCGACCAGTTAACCCGGTCGAGAATCCTTCGCGCGCCGAAGGATTTGGTAACGTTGTCAAGCGTAAGCATCGCTGAAACTCCCCATGGTATCAGCGCTGCATAGACGCCGAAAGTTGGACTTTAACACGGGCTCTTCCGCTACGTTCGCCATTATGTTAATAAACTCTACACTATGGCTATATCAGGTGCCGGATATCCATTGCCCAGAAGCGCGGACGAGTTCGAGCGGCTCTGCCTGCGGCTTCTGCGGCGCCACTGGCAATTGGCGCAAATCGAACGGTTGCATGATCCCGAGCGCCGCGAGCGCGGAATCCATCTGCTCGAAATCAGCGGACGGCCGCGGCTTGCGGCGGTCCGCTGCGAGCTGCGCGAGGTTCAGAGTGCCCTCTCGGCCAATGATATCAAAGACGCCGCGGAGCGCGCTCTGAGTCTCGGGCTGCCGATCGGCCGCTTCGTGATCGCAACCACCGCGGCGCGCAGCGCGAGCCTGCAGCGCATCTTGTATGATCTCAACCGCGCGCAAAAGGGCGACGGCCCGAGCGCAATCGAAGTCATCACCTGGGACGATATCCAGGAGCTCTTGGACGAATATCCTCAAATCCTGACTGAGTTTGGCTCGGCAGCCAAGCGCCAGGCTATCACCCGCGCCGACTCGCTGATGCGGCTCGACGCGCATCCTGTCGTGCTCGAACCCAACGGGACGCCGCCCGACGCGCTCGAGGCGCAAATCACGGCGGCGGCTGAATATATCAATCAGCACTCGAGCCAGATGGCGCGGCTGGCGTTGCTGCGTCTGCGTGAGCAGTGCTGGGGCGAGCTTACCCCCGGACAGAAGTTCCGCGTGCTGACCAATCTGGGCGTTGCGTGGCTCAGCGAGGGCGAAGCGCGGCGGGCCGCGATGCTGTTTATCGCGGCGCGTTCGCTGGCCCCGGAAGACGAGCAGGCCTGCACCAACGAGGCGCTGGCCCACGAGCTTTTGGGCGAACGCGATCGCGCGCACGCATTGGCGGACCGGCTGCGGATGCAGTTTCCTTCCAGCGGACGCGCGCTGGCGCTATGGCTCAACAACGCACCGCTCGCGATGGACGCCGGCGCGCTCGAGACGAACGTCGCGCCCGAGCTGGGCACCGACCCGGAAGTGGCGATGGTGATGGCGCGGCGCGCGCTTTCGGGCGCCGACTATCTGCGCGCGGAGCGTTACGCGCGGGCGGCCGCGCAGACCATGGCGGGTCAGTCCGACCCGTGGCTGATTCTGGGCCAATCGATTTTGCTCGCGGAATTAAGTGCGGCCACACCCGCACCGGCTCCGTCTGACGGCGCCGATCCCGCCGCGCCGCCCAGCGAGGAATCGCGCGTGCGCGAAGCCGAAGGCTGCTTCAGCCAGGCGATAGAATTTGCCCAGCACGAAGGCTCGGCGCAAAACGAAGTGCAGGGACTTATCGGCCGCGCGCAGACGCGGATCGCGCTGCACGACGCCGACGGCGCCGGCAAAGACATCGAGCAGGCGCATACCCTCAAACGCGAAGACGCCAACGGTCTGGTCGAATACGGAATCGTACTGCGCGGCCGGGGCAATCTGAACGAGGCGATCGAGGTTTTTCGCCGCGCGGTCGCGGTCGGCGGGCGCGATGACGCGGAATACGATCTGGCGATAACGCTGCGCGAGCGCGACGAACCCGGCGACCTTCAGCTTGCGGCCGAGATGCTCTCGCGCGCGATCGCGCGTCCCGACTCTGTACCCAAGGGTGAATTTCCGTTCGCCGTCTCAGCCGCGGCCGACGTGCTCGGACGCCTTGAGCGCTGGCACGAGGCGGACGCGCTCCTGGCCGGACTGCCCGAGGGCGCGGTCGCACCGTTGGCGCTGCTCATTCTGCGCGCCAATCTGCGTCTGGCGCAGGGCAAATTCGATCAGGCCTCTAAATTCGCCGACGAAGCGCTGGCGGCGCATCAGGCCGGTACTTCCGCCGAGGACCGCCGCAAGCTGGCCGCTCTGCTCCATGATCTTGGCCGCTATCGCGACGCGCTGCCGCTGTGGCAAACGCTGGCCGCAAGCGGTCAGGCCGCGGACAGCAGGCGCTTGATTGAATGCGCTTCGCGCCTGGGCCGCGAAGATATCATCTCCGCGGCCGCCCGTGGCGGCGCGGCCGAGGCGAGCGCCGCGGGCGCGCCTGACTCATCCGAGGCCGATCTCGCGCGGCTTGAGAAATCGGATCCGGAAGCCGCGATCGAGATGATCCAGCGCTATCTGGCGCAGCATCCCGAAGATTCAGTGATGCGCCTGCGCCGCTCGATCGCCGCCGAACGCCTCGGACGCCACGAGCTGGTGATCGCCGATCCGGCCGCGATGCCGCCGGCGCGTAGCGTTCCAATCGCGCTCGGGCGCGAAGCTGTGCGCATCATGCGCGAGGGCGGCCGTGCGATCGAGTCGTTGAGTTACGCATACGAGCTGCTGCGGCGGCATCCGGGCGATATCCAGGCGCATCGCGCCTTTCTTGCGGCGCTCGGACCGATTGGGCCGATGCCGCACGTGGCGGATTTTGATTCGGCCGCCGCGGGCGCGGCGGTCTGCTTCGTCGAGCAGGATACCAATGCCGAAAAATGGCTCGTGCTCGAAGACGCAAACGATCCCGACGAATCGATTGACGAGTACGGGCCGAACTCGCCGATGGCCAAGGCGCTCAAGGGCAAACGGGTCGGCGATAAATTCCAGCTGCCCGAAGGCCGCTTCAGCCGCAAGTCCGGCGTCGTAAAGCAGATCGTCAGCAAGTACGCCTGGCGCTACCGGGACTGCGCCCTGGGATGGAACAAACGCTTTCCCGGACAGCCGGAAATCGAGATGGCGGCGGTCCGGCCCGAGACGGTTGACTGGGCGGCTCTGCCCGCGACAATCGAGACGGTGCTGCCGGCCGCTGCGCGGCGCGAGGACCTGATGGGTTTGCTCGAGCGCGCCTACCAGAACAATCCCATTCCGATTCACGCGATCGCCGAGCGCATGGGGGTCAATGACCTGCAGACGATGTTCGTGCTGGCGCAGCGTCCCGACGCGTCGATCAAGTGCTGCATGGGCACGCCGGCCGAGCTCGAAGAAGCGCTGGGCTTTTTCGATCGCGCCAACGCGATTGTGATCGACCTGACCGCGATCGCGACCCTCTGCATGCTGGGGCGCTTGCATCTGCTCGCGACCTGGCCGCGCCAGTTCGTGGTTTCGCAGGCCACCCTTGCGGAGTTGCGCAGGCTGCAATTCGAGGACACGTTGCTGCGCTTGCCGCCGGGATTTTCGACCTCGATCAATGGCAACGGGAACGACAGCAAGCTACGCGCCGATGTTCAGCTTCGCGCGCTGGCCGATGGTATCCAGTCGGTTTGCCGGGTCCGCGACGGAGCCGCGCTTGCCGCGATCGACGCCGATCGGCGCGAGCGGCTGATCGAATTGCTCGGCCGTCACGGAGCTGAGAGCGTGGTGATCGCCGCGATGCCGGGGCATGTGCTGTGGTCCGACGACCGAATCATGGCGGCTCTCGCAAAGGCTGAATTCGGGGTGCGCCGGGTGTGGACCTCTTCCGCGTTGCAGGCGCGAGTGCGCTCGGGATGCCTGGATGCGGCGGAGCTTGCCACGACCAACACCAAGCTCTCGGGATGGGGCTATTCATTCAGCACGCCCACGATCGAAACGATCTTGCGCGCGGGCGCGGTCGCGATGTGGAATCCGGATCAATTCCCGCTGCGCCAGGCGCTTGACCAGTTTGCCAGCCCCTCGATCAGCCTCGCCGATGCGGTGCTGCTGGCGGCTGATTTAATCGTCAGAGTTTACAATGATCCGAACCTGCGGGGTTCGCGCAGGACATTCACCACGCGGCTGATCGATCGGATTGCCAGCCGGCCGCGCGGACGTGAATGTATCGAAGCGTTGCCGCGCTCGTTGCCGATTCGCTTCGGACTTGACTTGATCCGCACGCGCGAGCTGAGCGACGTTATTCGCGGATGGATGGCCTCGTCGGCGCGGGAGGAACCCGCCCAGAGTCCCGCGGGCAGCGCGGCCGAGCTGCGCGCGAGCGCCTGAGGCGCGGTGCGCGGGATCGTTTCCGGAGCGTGGGCGGAGTAAGATCATCCCTCAGAAATCTGATGGGCCGGATCGAGGGAGGGTTCTAACGATGCCGACAATCCGCGAAGGCGACCGCATAGTGCTGGTGGATAAGCGTTTGTTCCGCGACGACAATACCCGAATCTTCGTGGGCGTGGTCGAGGAAGTCGACGACTACACGATGCGCGCGCGCGGATTCGGCTATCACGTGAGTCCGTACGAGGTCGCGGGCACCGAGCGCCGCGGCGACGAGCGTGTCCGCCTGCTCTCGCTTTCCTCGGGCGATATCATCTACATCCTGCCGCGCGGGCAGGACCTCGAGAAGCTGCAGCTCAAGCGCTCGCCCAAATCGATGAGCCTGACCGACGGGACCTTCGCGATGGATTTGAGCGATTTCCTGCTGCGTGCGTGAGTCGCCGCGGTCCGAATCTATTTCAGCAGGCCAAATGTAGTTACTGAGTACTGGCCGCCGACATATACTTTGCCATTAGCCACGGTCGGAACGCTGAATTTCACCGCGGGGCCGGGAAGGTCGCGAGCGCCCGCTTGGTTACTGTCGTACAGTTCAGTCGCAATGTCAGAGGCGTCGAAGGCGTAAAGCACCGCGTGGCCTGCCGTGTTTCCGAAGCTGTCGCTCCTTATCGCCCACAGGATGCCGCTGCTGGCGCCGTTGGCAGAAATTGCCGGGACCGAGCCCGGCCATCCGAAGGCGCCGACTGATGCGGTGAATACAGGATTCGAGGAGAGCATTCCACCGCTTACCTGGAACTGGGTAACCGGGCTGTCCCCGCCGCTGAAATATACCGATCCGTTCCAATAGACCGGCGCGCTATAGAACGCGCCGATCTGTCCGTCAAGTTCCTGGACGATCTGGCTATTGTTACTGGTGGCCGTGTTGTATCCGCCCATCGCGTCGCGATTGACCACGTAAATGTTCCCGTCTTTTCCCGCACTGAGCGCCACATGAGTGATGCCGCTCTGCTGGTCGGGGAGCAGCAACATTCCACCGGAGCCAAGATCGAAATCATTTTGATTCAGGTCTTCCTGATTCCAGGGAGTAAAGTAATCCAGCACGCCTAATGTACCGCTCAACTCGCCTAGCTTGAGAAAGCTGTCGCCATAGTCAGTTCCGCCTTCGTCGATGTCGAAGGTGCCGTTTCCGGTGCTTATGTAGAGATCGCCGCCGGAATCCGCGGCGGGGCCCGACCCGCTCATCCAAATTCCGCCGTCGCTTCCGTTCGGAGTGGCGTTAAATGCCGCGACCTGATGGAGCGTGGATTCGTCGTAGCCAAGCACCCAGCCGTGATAGGGCCGGACGTCTCCATGCGAGGCATTCGCGATATAAACCACCCCGTTCACCAGCGCCAGGGCGGAGCGCTGATTCGTGGTTTTGGGATCGTAGGAGACATGACCCTTCCCGTCGTTGCCGTCGCCGTAGCCGGACACGGTCGCGGTCAGCACGACGGGACTTCCCTTGCGCTCCTTACCGTTGGCGATATTGAGTGCGTGGAGCCGCAGCACAAAGGTTGTTCCGTTCTCGAGGGTTTCAGCCACTACATAGATGGTGCCGACCGCGGCGTCGATTACCGGCGTGCTGGTAATGCCTATTTCGGGAATAAGATCGGGTGACTCCACCGCCTCCCAGGGTACGGTGGTGACGTCATGCTTCCGGGAGAGAAAACTCTTCTTCCACTGCGGCTTTCCCTTTGGTGAATCGGCATTGAACGCATATACGCTGTCATGCTCAGTCGCGATGACTACTAAATTATGTTTCTGTCCTCTGACCGTCCCAGCGGGAACGTACAGCGGTTGCGCGTATACGTAACCATCCACGCGCCAGGCATAGAGTTTGCCGAAAGTGCTCGAATTGACGTTTGCCGGCGTCAGCACGGTCTCGGAAAGGTTCTGACCGGTGCGCGCGTTGTCGTTATGATAGGTTAATACTCCCGCGAAGCCTTGTGCAAAGCTCGCGGACGGCGCGAAACAAAGCGCAATAGCGGCGGCGATAGTCAGACGGCGCAAAACCAGTCGCATCGAGATGGCTCCAGTCGTTAGTTGGTATGTAATCAGGGCACGGCGAATGCGCGGTTCTGGTTCGACCACGGCGGCGCGTTGCGAATCGCATCCAGCACCTGCTCAGGTTCGTCAACCACGCTCCAGATCGCGCGATGGCGTTCGTCCATGAAGCGCTCGCGTACGGCGCTTTCGAGCAATTCCAGACACGGTTTGTAATAGCCGCGGGTATTCACGATCACGATCGGGCCGCTATAGAGCCCGAGCCGCTTCCAGGCGATCGCCTCGAACAGTTCCTCGAAGGTGCCGCAACCGCCCGGCAGCGCCACGACCGCATCGACCTCCGCGATCATCAGCCGCTTGCGTTCGTGCATGTCGCGCACCAGGACGAGTTCGCTCAGTCCGCGATGCGCCCATTCGAGCTCGTCCATGAACTGCGGGATTACCCCGATCACGCGGCCGCCCTCGGCCAGCGCGCCTTCGGCGAGCGCACCCATCGAGCCGTTGCTGCCGCCGCCGAAGACGAGCGCTATTCCGGCGCGGGCAAGGATGCGCCCAAGCCGCTCGGCACCTTGGTGATAAACGGGGTCGCATCGGCGGCTCGACGCGCAGTAAACGCACACTCGTTTGATTTCCACGCCGGCAAGGTTAGCGGAGACTCGCTTGTGTTGCTAATCGGGCGTTATTTTCTGCCCGCACTGCTCTTCCAGGCCGGCATCATGCCATTTGACGGGATGTCCTCGCTCGAAAGTTTTTTTGCCTGCTCGATTCCAGAGATCGGAAGGCCCGGCGCCTCGAGCGCGCCGATCTGGCGCAGAACCGATGCCTGATCCCAGTAGATGTGCTCGTTGTAAAGCTTGTCGCCGCGAAACTCGATTATCGCGACCATCGGGATTTCCACGGATTTGCCGGTCGGTTTGATGCCGGGCAGCAGAAAATCGATTTCCTTGGTGTGCGTGAAGCTGAAGAGAATCTCATCGACGACGCGGTCCGGTCCGATCGTTCGCGACACCGGCACAACCCGGGTGTCTTCGGGCAGCGAAGGGATGAAGTGGAATTTGTAGAAGCGATGCAGGTCCCGAAAACCGTATCCGCCGGTGAGTGTGGGAATATGATTGACATACGGCTCGGGCACCATCGTGGTCATCGTCGCGTCGGCGTCGCGAGCGGAGAATTCAAGGTCGCAGTGATTATCCCACAGCGCGGACAGGTCCAGGCGCGGGCCGAGGACCCGGCGCAGAAGTCCAATCGAGCGCGAGCGCGCGAGCTGCGAGGCAAATGGATGAAACGACGCGCGCAGATCGCAGTTAAATCCGTGCTGCGCGTCGCGATAGACGTAAAACTCGGCGTCGTCATGCGCCGAGAGCGCGGCGCGCGCCGCCTCGCGCGCAGGGGCGGGAATGGCGCCGTCCTTTTCGCCCCAGTGGAACATGATGGGGCATCGGATCGATTGCGCTTCGTCCGCGCGCTGCTCGACGCCGCCGCCGTAATACGAAATTGCCACGTCGATATTGGTCCGCGCGGCGGTCAAGTACGCGAGCAGACCGCCGAAGCAGTAGCCGACCGCGCCGACCTTGCCCGCGCACTCGGGCTGCGCGCGCAGCGCCGCAAGGCTCGCCGCGATATCCGTCATCACCAGCTCGAGATCGAGCTTTTGGCGCACCGCGCGCCCCTTTTGCATCCCCTCCTGCGTGTAGTCGAGCTGAAGACCGGGCTCGACGCGCCAGAAGATGTCGGGGGCGAGCGCGACATAACCCTCGGCGGCCCAGCGCTCGACGGTCGCGCGGATATGCGCGTTGACGCCGAAAATCTCCTGGAAGACCAGCAGTCCCGGCCCGCGCCCGCCGGGCGGCAGGCCAAGGTAGCCGGAAAAGCTGCCGCCGTCGTGAGCCTTTATCGCAATCGTCTTTGCGCTCATCGTGATTCCTCCCTTGGAATATAGCTGGTGCGCCGCTCGGTCCTCGCTTGGCTCTAGCGCATCGATTTCCGCGCGTCGAGGGAGCTTGCGATACCCGCGCGCGGAGGTTCCTTGCCGTGGATGGCGCAATCTGAAAGCTTTACGGGGCTTTGCGTACGCGCCGCCGGGCGCGCATGCGGATGCCGAAGATGGATCGCGCCATGGAATCTCCCGCTCCGCCGCCTGTGGCTGATGCGCTCCATCCGCCGCGCGCCTACCTGCCAATTCTGTTCGGGCTGTTGATGTCGGCGACGATCTTCGAGGGTTACGACATCACAATTTTCCATTTGTGCACGCCCGATATCATGCGCAGTTTCGGGATGTCGTACTCGACGATCGGCCTGGTCGCCACCATCGTGCGCCTTGGCGGATTGTTTTCGTTCCTGCTGGTTGCGAGCGCGGATCTCCACGGGCGCAAGCCGATTGTCACGCTCACGGTGTTTTTCTACGCGATCTTTACGCTGATGACCGCGATGTCGCGCGGGATGATCACGTTCACGATCTTCCAGACTATCGCGCAACTATTTCTGGCCGCCGAGTTTGGCGTCGCGGTCACGATGATCAGCGAGGAGTTCCCCGACGATAAACGCGGCCGCGCGATCGCGGCGCTGCACACCGTCGCGTTTCTGGGCGTGGCCTCCGCCGGCGCGCTCTATGGCTTCGTCGCGCCGTCGCCGTGGGGCTGGCGCGGAATGTACTTTCTGGGTATCGCGCCGCTGCTGCTTACGATCTTTCTCGGCCGCGGACTGCGCGAGACGATGCGCTTTCGCGCGTTGACGGCGGCGCGAACCATCGCGGGATTGGCGCGCGGCCGTCTGTGGCCGACGCTGCGTGAGTCGGTCCGCGAAATCGCCGGTCCCTACCGCGCGCGGCTCATCATGGTCGCGATTCTCTGGAACAGCATCGGTCTGGTCGGCGGACCGACCATCACGTTTTTCAGCCTCTACGCGCGCCACGTGCACCATTGGTCGGCCGCGCAGGTTGGGGTTGTGATAATCGCCGCCTACCTGATGGGCAGCGCGGGCAGCCTGCTCGCGGGATGGGCGATCGATCGGATCGGCCGGCGGCTGACCACCAGTTTCACGTATATCTGCGCGGCGCTCGCGATGGCCGCGATGTTCCAGTCGGTGAGCTTCCGCGCGTTGATGATCGGAATGATTGCGACGATGTTCTCGTATCAGGCGGCGCGCACCGCGACCAGCGCGTTGTCGGCCGAGCTGTTCCCAACTGAAATTCGCGCCTGCGGATATTCGCTGACCGTGCAGGTGCTCGGCCAATTCGGATGGGCGCTGTCGCCCCTGGTAGTGGGGCTGCTCGCCCGGCCCCTGGGCGGGCTCGGCAATGCGGCCGCGATTTTCGCGGCGGGACCGCTGGTCGGAGTTATCGTCGTGATGGGCTGGATTCCGGAAACGCGCGGGTTGACGCTCGAGGAAATCTCACCGCCGCCCGCCCCGTGAACGGCGCTTGGGCGCCGCGACAATATCGCTGCCGGGCACCAGTTCGAGCGCGGCGAGCCACGCCTCGGCGCCGCCGTCGGAGGGAGCGCGCCAATCTCCGCGCGGCGACAGCGAGCCGCCGGAGCCGACCTTGGGCGCGTTGGGGATACACGAGCGCTTGAACTGGCTCTGAGCGAAAAACCGGGTCAGGAAAATCTTGAGGTAAGACTTTATTTTTCCGATCGGATATTGATTGCGCGCGTTCTCGGGCACCGCGGGCCATCGTCCAAGCGCGCGGTCGCGCCACGCCGAGTATGCCAGAAACGCGATCTTGGGCGGCGCGTATCCGAAGCGCAGCGTGTAATAGAGATTGAAGTCCTGCAACTCGTACGGTCCGATGATCGCCTCGGTCTGCTGCGCGGGATCGCCGTCGGGTGCGCGGCCGGGCACCAGCTCGGGACTGATCGGGGTCGCCAGGATATCGAGCAGCGTCGATCGCGCCTCGGGACCGAGCCGTCCCGTTTCGGCGACCCATCGCACCACGTGCTGGATGAGAGTTTTGGGCACGCTCGCGTTGACCGCGTAATGCGACATGTGGTCGCCGACGCCATAGGTGCACCATCCGAGCGCGAGCTCGCTCAAGTCGCCGGTCCCGACCACGAGCGCGGCGTTCAAGTTGGCCAGCCGGAACAGGTGGCTGGTGCGCTCGCCGGCCTGCACGTTTTCGAAAGTGACATCGAAGACCTGCAGGCCCTTCGCGAACGGATGACCGATATCGGCGAGCATCTGCTGCGCACTGGGGCGGATATCGATCTCGCCGGCGCTGCATCCCAGCGCCGCCATCAGGCTGCGCGCCTGCGCCAGGGTGCGCGAGCTGGTCGCAAAACCTGGCATCGTGTAGGCAAGGATATTTCGCCGCGGAAGCCGCAGCCGGTCCATCGCTTGCGCGCATACCAGCAGCGCCTGGGTGGAATCGAGTCCGCCGGAAACTCCAATCACGACGCGCTCCAGGCCGGCGTAGCGCAGGCGGTTGGCGAGGCCCTGGACCTGGATTTCATAGACCTCTGCGCAGCGCGCGTCGCGGCCCGCCGGGTCTGACGGCACGTAGGGAAAGCGCTCGTACGCGCGTTCGAGCAGCATCCGGTTGCGGCGCGGAAATTCGAGCGAGAAACCGATCGCGCGGAAACCTGAGGCGGACTCGCGCTCGAGACGCGCGCAATCGGCAAAGCTGGTTTGGCGCATCCGCTCCTGCATCAGGCGCTCGAGGTCTATCTCGGCGCAGATCAATTGCGGGTCGTCGCTGAAGCGCTGCGACTCGGCCAGAGTCGTGCCGTTCTCGCAGATAATCGCGTGTCCGTCCCATGCGAGGTCGGTGGTCGATTCGCCGGGGCCCGCCGCCGAGTAGAGATATGCGCCGATGCAGCGGGCGGACTGGCTGGCGACCAGCTCGCGGCGATAGTCGGCCTTGCTGACCGTGATATTGGACGCCGAAAGATTGAGCATCATTGTCGCGCCAGCGAGCGCAGCGTGGGCCGAGGGCGCGATCGGCGTCCACAAATCCTCGCAAATTTCGGCGTGGATCACGAGCCAGGGCTGCTCGTCGCAGCGCAACAATATGCGCGTGCCGAACGGAACGCCCGTCGCGCCGGCCAGATCGATCTCCGTGCTGAGCGCCGCGGCGGCTGGGGCGAATTGGCGGAGCTCGTAAAACTCGCGGTAGTTGGGCGGATAGGTTTTGGGGATCGCGGCCAGAATTTGTCCGCGCGAAATCGCGATCGCGCAGTTGAACAGCGAGTTGTCCACCCGCACCGGCATCCCGACTACTGCTAGAAGATTCAGCGTACGCGAGGCTTCCAGAACCGCGCGCAGGGCATCCTCGGCCGCGTCCAGGACGGCGCGCTGCTGAAACAGATCGTCGCAGCTATAGGCGGTGAGTCCCAGTTCCGGGAACAGCGCAACGATTGCCCGCCGCTCGGCGGCGTCGCGCATGAGCGCAATAGTCTGCGCGGCGTTGAAGGCCGGATCGGCGACGCGCACGGATGGAATCGCGACCGCGACGCGCACAAAATCGTGATTGTAGAAGTTGAAAAAGTTGTCGCCCGCTTTCACGCCGCATCCTTTTACCCCGAGCCGGCTCCGCGCGACAATAGTCAAAGCAGCGGGCAGGGGACTTTGCGTATATTAGACACAACCAAGCCTTCGTGTCATCTCGCCCGGCAGACCGCTTGCGCCAGCGGCACGAACGGAGCCGATCGTTTTCAAATTGCGAGCTCGCGGCGGATTGCGCCGACGATTTCGGCGGGCGGCGCGGCAATCTCAACTCGAATCGCGCTGGCGGGAGGCTCGAGATCGGCGAACTGGCTCGCCAGCAATCCGGCCGGCATGAAATGGCCGCGACGCCGGGCGATTCGCCGCTCGATCAGATCGCGCGAGCCGTCGAGCCATACGAGATGAACCCGCGCCGGATCGCCTATGAGTATATTGCGATACGCGTGTTTGAGCGCGGAGCAGGCGACGACCACGCTCTGCGCGCGGGCGAGGTAATCATCGATCAGAGCGCGAATCGCGGCCAGCCACGGAAGCCGATCGGCGTCGGTGAGCGCGATGCCGCGCGCCATCTTGTCGCGCTTGGCGGCGGGATGCAGGTCGTCGCCGTCGCGGAACTCCCAGCCGAGCGATTGTGCCAGCATCCGCCCGATCGTGGTCTTTCCGGCGCCAGAAACGCCCATCACGATGACGACCATCCGTCGAACCTGGGGTCTATCGCGGGGGCGACTCCGCGGAAGTGAAGCTGACCGCCGTTCCGCCGCATTCCCAATAGCCCTGATGGCTCCCGGGTTCGTAAACGGCGCTGGTCGCGTCTCCAGCTTCGACGAACCATCCGTGCGAGCCGGTGATCGCGCTTACTTTGTCACCGTATTGCCGATATGCGGCCAGCCGCATCGTGTCGCCGGGAATCGCCTGAGTGTTGCCCTTAAGATCTTTCTCGCAGTAACCCTGGACGGGGCCGAGTGTGCGGAGATGAGGATGGCCGGGGACGTCGCCGCCGGCGGAGATGAGGATTTTTTTGGAAGCGGCAGTCATCGCGGCGTTATCCTGGCGAACGTCGGCGGCGTCGTGCTCGACGATTCCGCACGCGGCGATCGAGAACATGCAAAGAAAAAGCACAGCGCGGTTCATCGAGTCGATCCTCCTCGGATATAAACTGTCACGGCGAACATCGCCATAGCATAGCAAATTGTCCGGTCCGCACCGCGGGGGGATCGGCTCGACAACGATTTATCGGGCACCTATTGTTCGTGCGTGATGAGAGTGAAGCGGGCCATTGCCGGATCGGCGATCGCAGGAGTGCTGTTTGCAGTTGTTGCTTTGGTGGCGCCCTCGACGTGCGCGGAAGCGGACTCGACGCTATCGGCGCAGAGCGAAATTCGCTCCGCTCTGGAAAAGTGGACGATAGCCTTCAATGCGCGCGACTCGAGCAAGGTGTGCTCGGTGTTCGCGCCGGATTTGATTTCGAATTATCAGGGTCAGCCGCAACGCAACTATAGTAGCCTGTGCGACCAACTTAAGAGATCGGTCGGCGACCCGGCAACGTCGTATCGCTACGCCCTGGACCTTCAGGAGATCATAGTCTCCGGCGATCTGGCGGTGGTCCGGCTCATTTGGACGCTCACGCTGCGGCGGGAAAAAGAACCCACAGAGACGACGATAGTCGAGCCGGGCCTTGATGTGTTCCGGCGCCAGAGCGACGGAGCCTGGAAAATCGAGCGGTTCATCGCTTATCCCGTCACCGCGCCGTGATTATCGCGCCCGAGCGATCGTCAAGCCGCCGAAGGCCGATTTTCCCGCGCGAGCAGTCGTTCGCGGGTTGGCTGGTCGCTGGCGGCGTCGGCGATGGTCCACGCCATCGCGAGCGCTCCGTCGAATACGGCGCGATCCGCGTCGGCGCTGATACAGTGCGCGGTGAACTCCGGCTGATGATTGATCGCGGGCAGCGAGTTGATGCCGATCATCGGATGAATTGACGGAATTGCTATCGACACGTTGCCCATGTCGGTCGAGCCCGCGGCCCGGTCCATCCCCGGGAGATTCAGAAATGTGCGTCCGGTCTGCTCGGCATTGCGCTGGTAGAACCCGGCGAGGGCGTGATCGTGGACCATCTCGGCGTAGGGTTTTCCGCCGCCGCGAATCTCGAGTTTCGCGCCGGTGGCAAGCGCGCCGGCTTCGAAGCAGTTCGTGACGCGGCGCCGGATCTGTTCGAGATCGCGCAACGTCTTTGCGCGCACCATGTACCGCGCGCTGGTATGCGCCGGAACGATATTGGGCGCATCGCCGCCGTGAGTAACGATTCCGTGGACGCGATCGTTGTGTCCGATATGCTGGCGCAGGAGTCCGATCGAGGTTTGCGCAATCGTCAGCGCGTCGGCGGCATTGATGCCGGCCTCGGGGAATGCGGAAGCGTGCGCCTCTTTGCCGGTGTAGTGAACGTCGAAAGTTGCGATCGCGATAATCGGCGGCAGGGCCATGTCCAACGGCGCCGGATGGGTCATCATCGCGGCATGCACGCCGTCGAATGCGCCGCGTTCGAGGAGCAGGATTTTTCCGCTGGCGTCGCCAACCTCCTCGGCGGGCGTGCCGATCACGCTTACCGTCAGCCCCAGGTCGTCGGCGACGCGCGCCGCGGCCGCGCCCGCTCCAGCAGCCATCGCGGCGATAATGTTATGTCCGCAGGCGTGGCCAATCCCGGGCAGACAATCGTATTCGGCGCAAATTGCGATGTGCAGCGGGCCGGTGCCGGCGCGTGCGATAAATGCGGTCGGCATCGCGCAGACTCCGGACTCGATGGCGAAACCCGCGTCGGCCAGGTATTCGCACATCCAGCGCGCCGACTTTTCTTCCTCGAAACCGAGTTCCGGATTGGCGTGAATGCGATGGCTGAGATCCAGCAGTTTCTCGCGGGACTGCTCGACTCGTTCCCGTATGGCGCCCTTTGTGTCCATCGCGTTACCTCCGGATCGGACTGAGACTAGCGCCTTGGCCGCGGCAGCATCAAGAATCGCCAACCGTCGCAACCGCAGCGGCGCTCGCGCGTCAAGCATCGATAGTGAATCGATCGCGGACGTGTAGTCGAGCATGCCGATAGGGTAATTCTGCAACCTAACGTACGTTCGGGAGTTGACTCCGCGCGCCTCGACGTGAAGCATAGAAGGCCGAGTGGGACGCGTCTTGTAGTGCTGCACGGCGCCCAGGGTGGGTGGCTGCATCAGGCTGCATCCGTGATTTTCCCGGATGATCGACGAACATAGCTGAATGCTACTCGGGAAGCCGAGCGGGCCGAATGGAGCGCCGAAAAGCGCGGCGCGCGAAAAATGGTTCACGCGCCGCGCCGGAAATGCCCGTTGATGTAGCGCTCTTGCGCGCGATGCTGATGGTGGATGGCCGCTTGTGGAGCCGTCGCCAGCGCCGCGGCAAACCTGGCGGGGATTGTGATGCAGACGGATCAGCGAATTCAATTTCTCACCGCGGCGCACGGAAACCGAATTGCCTACTCGGCGGTTGGCGCCGGGCCCGCGATCGTGCGCACTCCGCCGTGGTTGAGTCATCTCGACGGCGAGTGGCAAGTGCCTCCGATCCGCCGCTTCTATGAATCGATCGCCGAGCGCCACTGCGTGGTCCGCTACGACTCACAGGGATGCGGATTGTCGGACTGGACGCGCAGCGAATTTTCCATCGCTTCCGAACTCGCCACGCTCGAGATGCTGGTCGATAACCTCGACCTCGAACGCTTTGCGCTATTCGGTTACGACGCGGGCGGTCCGGTCGCGATAGCGTACGCGGCGCGGCATCCCGAGCGCATCAGCAACCTGATTCTGTTCGGCACCTTCGCCAGCTCCGATCATCTCGCAGCGGGCCGCGCGATACCCGAGGTGCTGGAAGCGCTGATGATCGATCACTGGGAGCTGGCCTCGCGGCTGGTCGCCGATCTGCACGCGCCCGACGCCGACGGGGCGACGCTGCGGATGATTGCGGCGATGTACCAGCAGGCGAGCACGGGCGCGAACGTGATCAAGGCGGTCAAGGGGTTCATCCACGACGCCGACGTGCTCGATGTGCTGCCGAATTTGAGAGTCCCGACGACGGTCATCCATCGGATCAACGATTCCGCATTTCCCTACCAGGCCGGGCGCGAGCTGGCCGCGCGGCTTCCCCAAGGTTGCTTTGTGCCGCTGGCGGGCAGCTCGCATCTGCCATACCTGGGCGATAGCGCGGCGGTGCTGGCCGCGATCGCGCGTGCGCTGGGCGACGAGTATCAGCAAGAGCCCGGCGCCGACCGAGACTCGCGGACCTGCGCGAGCTGCGGCGCGCACGACGTGGCGCAAGCCGCGTCGAGTTCGCTTGTTCGAGCCGGCGACGCAAGTGCGAACGGGCGGGACAATCACGATGACCGCGAAGACTCCGAGCTCAGCGGTCCCGACGGGCTGGGATTGATGACGGCGGAGTCCGAGTTGGCTGGGTCCTCGCCCGAGAGCGCGGGATTTCGCTGCGAGGGCGAGTATTGGACGCTTGCGTACGCCGGCGAAACCCTGCGGGTAAAGGACTCGCGCGGGATGCGTTATCTCGCCCAATTGCTGCGCTACCCGGGACGCGAATTTCACGCGATCGAACTCGAAACGCGCAGCGAATCGGGCGCGGTCGTGAATTTCGCTCCGCGCCCAACCGCTCGCATCAGCGAAGAAGAACTCTCCGCCGCCGGACTGCATTCCGATAGCTCAGGCGACGCGGGCGAGATGCTCGACGCACGCGCGAAGGGCGCCTATCGCCGACGTCTGCACGAACTGCGTGGGTTTCTCGATGAAGCCAAGGGACAGGGCAATGTCGAGCGCGCCTTCGAGCTCGAGGAAGAAATTTCCTTTCTGACCCGCGAGCTCTCGCGCGCGGTGGGTCTGGGCGGACGCGACCGGCGCGCGGCCTCGGTCGCGCAGCGCTCGCGGCTCAACGTGACGCGCGCGATTCGCCGCTCGATCGAGAAGATCCGGCAGCATCATCCCGCGCTCGGCGCCCATCTGGCGACCCGGATCAAAACCGGTTTGCAATGCGTCTATCGTGAAGAGGTCCGCCACCCGCTCCAGTGGGATCTGTGAATCGAACCGGCGATTGCCGGCGCTCACGGGCCGAAGCGCGCTCCAGTTGATCCGCAGCCTGTCCGATCTGCCTGATGGAACACCGATGTTCCATCGGTTTGAACCCTTAAGCTTAACGAAGACCTAATTTTGGGTTTTTGCGTGCGTCCCTATACCGCCGAATCCGGGGGAGATTAGGAAGACGCGCACGCCGGTTCCAAGGGAGAGAGCCCGGCGCTGGGGGACAGGATACAGAGTCGGGTGGAGGAGGAGTTTCATGACCGGTAGAACCCTGGGTTCGGAACGCCGTGCCCGTTGGCGCACCCTGCTGGTGGCCACGGTCGCGACGGTGGCCACGCTATGGACGTCGGCCGCGATGGCGACCATCACGCAAGGCGACTTTTCGGTGTTCGGGTTTTTCGAGACCCGCGAGGAAGGACGCTGGGGGCAAGGCTCGAGCAACAACAACGGCACGCCGACCACGCTGTCGCATCCGACGCCCACCACCACGCTTGCGGTGCCGGGCACGGCGGCAACCGAGACCGGCGGCAGCTTCGACTTCAACCATTGGGATCTGGATGAGGCGCGCCAGCTTGGCGATATTCGTCCTGATTACCACTTCGTAAAGAACTACAAGTTCCTGGGCCGGTTCGATACGCTGCTCCTGAAGGACGCGGATTTCTTCGCGTTCTATCGGCCCTGGTATGACGCGGTCGGCACGCTGAAGCAGCAGGGCCGCGCGGAGACCAATCGCGACTGGCAGCCCTACTCGCAGTCCCAGTTGCAGCAGGAATACTTCCGCAACGATCTGCACGAGTACTATGCGCAGTTGAACTTCACCGATAACTTCTCGGCCCGTATCGGCAAGCAGGAAGTCATCTGGTCGGAAGCCGACGCGCTGTCAGGCACCGAAATCACCAACTCGATCGACACGACGTATCATGGTGTTTACGGTGCGGAATCGCCCG
>Ga0307373_10001341_pt1 | contig 46145 bp, 41 predicted proteins | sample OX2MG_FD_202534 | JGI IMG/M metagenome (GOLD analysis project Ga0307373, IMG submission 202534) | Soil microbial communities from Risofladan, Vaasa, Finland - OX-2 | ecosystem: Environmental > Terrestrial > Soil > Coastal area > Acid sulfate soil | place: Finland: Risofladan, Vaasa | collected...
TGCCGCGGTGTGATTCCTGCGGGGTCGTCTCATCGTCTTCTGCTCCTAGGAGCGCCTTGCGGCGCCCATGATTAAAGCAGAGTTCCCACTTACGACACTGTCCGATTATCCGTGGCCCGCTCTAAGTCCACACTGCGGACTTCGACTACAAGGGCCACACCCATCGCGCCGCGCCCGACGATCCCCAATACGAAATCAAGAGCGACAAGACCGACCACATCACTGCCCATCGAGGCCGTGTCCTCACCAAGCTTGCTCGCTCATAACAAGCCACGGGAACGGGGCGCACCCTGAAGTGCCACAGTAGCTCACGCCGATCAGAACAGGCTGGGAGCGCCAGCCATGCGGAAAATTTCCGGTTCCGCTTGCTTGTTCTCCTGAAAGATTCGTGCATTTAGTATCGTGTCACCGCAACGTAATGCGTGATGCCAATGGATAGGTTGCAGCCCCGATTCCAGCAACTAAACTACCACCTGCTCAAGCAGGTGGGTTAGCGCATCCAGTGCTGACGACTAAAGTCATCAAGCTCGCACTGTATAAACGCGCATGAATCAAAAACTGAAAGTCAAAGTCACCGTCTAAAGACGGTGGTTTTAACCAAGTGATGGAAAATAAATGTCGAAGGAGCTCAGCGCAGCACCACCCCCAGGTGAATGCTGAAGTCCGGCGAGGAGTCGGTGATCAAATCTTCCTGGAAGCCGGCTTCAAACGCGAGATGGGGTGAGAACGCGTAACGGCCACCAAAAGCACCCTGCAAGCCCATCTTCCGCAGTGCCGATTCCGCGGTGTCCTTGTATAGCGGCGAGTGGGCGTAGAACTGCGCCTGCAGAGAGAACGCGTCGGTGAGGTGATAGCCGAGACCGCCGCCGCCCAGCAGCACGGCGTGGCGCTGGTACTGTGGCAGCACGTCGGAGGTGGCGTTGTAGCTGCCACCCAGCGAGATGAAGCCGAACCAGTCGCTGTCTGGGTTGATGCGCGGATCGAAGTCCAGCCACAGCGCGCCGCCCGTGTTGCCACCGTTCAGGTGATCGTGGTCGCCGCTGGGCAGTTTCAGCATGGCGCGCAGGGCCAGGTCGGGTTTGACCTGCCAGCCGGCGTTGAGGCTGATGTCGCCGACGCCGGTGCCGCTGTGGTCGACGTTGAGCACGGTCTGGCCGTTGCGCGTGTACTGGTAGAGCAGGCGATCGTGGGGTGCGGTGTTGCGGCCGCCGTTGGGAAAGCCGAATACACGGTGGTAGTTCTGGATGATGCCGTCGAGCACGCCGCCGTTGTTGACCCTCACGGGCAGCGTCAGGCCCAGTTCAAAGTTGCCGGTGTTGCCGCCGTCGAAACCGTGCCGCAGATCGAGCGTATAACGCTGGGTTTCGCCGTCTTCGATCAACGATTCGGTACCGCTGTGGTCGATTACGAATTCGTTGGTCCAGTCCAGCGTGGCGCGATACTGCGTTTGCCCGGGGGCCAGCACTCGCGGCGTGCCCAGCGGCGGCAGTGCGAAACTCTGCGCCAACGCCGCTTCGTTGTGCACCGGAAAGCCGCTGTCAAAGGCGTCCAGACCGCTGGTCGCCTGCGCCGTGCCGAGCGTCAGACACAGCAGGATCAGCGCTTTGCCAATGGTATTCGTGCATTCCCCAAGCAATGCAGTCATGGTGTTGTGATCCGGATTGAACTGAAGATGGGGCAGAGCATACTGGAGGATCCCGCTGCCGGGGTATGCGCCTTGACGCCGTGCTCTGGTAGCATCCGCAACTGTTTCAAGTCTAGCGGTACGCACAATATGAAGCCGATCACCGAAAATCTCCGCATCCAGTCGATCCGCCCAATCTCCATGCCGGTGCAGGTGCAGACCGAGCTGCCGCTGTCGGATGCGGCGGCCGCGACCGTACTGGACACCCGTCACCGGATCCAGAACATCCTGCAGGGTCAGGACGACCGCCTGCTGGTCATCGTCGGTCCTTGCTCGATCCACAATACTTACGCTGCGCTGGAATACGCCGACCGGCTCAAGCCGTTGCGTGAACAGCTCGGTGATCGGCTGCTGATCGTGATGCGGGTGTATTTCGAGAAACCACGCACCACCGTCGGCTGGAAAGGCCTGATCAACGATCCAGGACTGGACGACAGCTTCGACATCGACCGCGGCCTGCGCACCGCGCGCAAACTGCTGCTCGATCTCAATGATCACGGCGTGCCGGCCGGCGTCGAGTACCTCGACATTCTCACTCCGCAGTACCTGGCCGATCTGGTGAGCTGGGGCGCCATCGGCGCGCGCACCACCGAGAGTCAGTTGCACCGCGAGATGGCGTCGGGCCTGTCCTGTCCGGTCGGTTTCAAGAACGGCACCAACGGCAGCGTCAAAGTGGCGGTGGATGCGGTGCTGTCGGCACGCAACCCACACCGTTTCCTGACGTTGACGCGCGAGGGTCAGGTGGCGATTTTCGAGACCACCGGCAATCCCGATACGCACGTGGTTCTGCGCGGTGGCAGCAGCGGCACCAACTACGACGCAGGTTCGGTGGACGCCACCTGCGCGGCGCTGGCCAATGCGGGTCTGCCCCAACGGGTGATGATCGACTTCAGCCACGCCAACAGCCGCAAGCAGCCCAAACTGCAGATGGAAGTAGCGCGCGAAGTCGGCGACCAGCTCAGCGGCGGCGACGAGCGCATCGTCGGCGCGATGGTCGAATCACACCTAGTCGAAGGTCGGCAGGAGATTCAGTCGACGGACAAGATGGTTTACGGCCAAAGTGTCACCGACGCCTGTTTGGGTTGGGGCGATACGACCGAACTGTTGCGCGGGCTGGCGGACGCGGTGGCACGGCGGCGACAGAATCTCAAGGCCAGCGCCTAACGACGGGGCAGATTAACCACAAATTGCACAGATTTACGCCGATTAAAAAGCACCTTTAGAACTAGTGTTCCGCCCGTTGTTCCGTCGTCAGGGGCATGATTCTCTGTCGGCTATGCACCATAGGACAACTTAACTAACGGTTTGTTACGGGCGGAACACTTGTGTCTTGGCAATATAGCCGGTCGCTGCGGTCATGGCGGTGTCCTCATCGGACGTCGAAGCGGGTCCAGACGGGAGTCACCGAGGTGGGCAGCGGTGGCGTACCGCCGAGTCTGAGCCAGCGTTGTTCGGGGCCATGGAAATCGGAGCCGATCGAACCCAACAGTTGGTGACGTCCGGCCTCGGCAGCGCACAGCACCACGTCGGCATCCCGGCTGCTGCCACAGCAGACTTCCAAAGCGCAGCCGTCGGCCTCGCGAAAATCCTCCAGCAGCCGCGCCCGTGCGCCACTGCCGAGACGGTACCGCAACGGGTGCGCCAACACCGCACAGCCTCCGGCATCGACGATCCAGCGTATCGCTTCGTCCATCGGCACCCATTGCGCCGCTGCGTAGGCCTGCTTGCCGGAGGCCAGATACTGTTTGAAGGCCTGCTGCAGCGTCTTGCAGATGCCGTCCTCCACCAACAGACGCGCGAAATGGGTGCGGGTGATCTGCCCGCCGCCCGCTTGTATCGATGCTCGTTTCAATGCGTCAGCCAAGCCCAGCCGTTGGAGCTTGGCAGCGATAACGGCGGCACGCTGGCGGCGTTGCTCCTGCAGCCGCGCAAGACCCTCGCACAGCGCCATCGCTTGGACGTCGATATCGAGTCCGACCACGTGCAGCGTGCGCTGTTGCCAGCGCACCGAGATCTCCACGCCGGACAGCAGCGTGATCCCGCAGGCGAGTGAGGCTTGTCGGGCCTCGGCAAGCCCGTCCAGCGTGTCGTGATCGGTCAGTGCCAGCATGCCAACGCCGGCTTCGGCGGCGGCTTCGACCAACTGCGTTGGCGTCAGCCGGCCGTCGGATGCGGTGGAATGGCTGTGCAGGTCGATACCACGACGTGCTTGAGAATCGACTGTAACGTCCATTGCGGCGGGATTAACTCAGCAGCCGATACGGCCCGCCTTTTTCCAGCGCGCGCTGGTAGGCCGGCAGCGCGTGGATGCGCCTGAGGAAGCCGGTCATTTTTGGATAGCGCTGATCCAGCCCGCCCCGCGACGCCGCGGCTTCCAGTGGGAAGCTCATCTGGATGTCGGCGCCGGTCATCTCGTCACCTGCGAACCAGGGTGACTTGCCGAGTTCCGACTCGATGTAATTCAGATGCAGATCGATCTGCGGGTCCAGCCATTTACGCTGCACGCCGGTGGAGATCAATCCCGCGACCGGGCGCATGACGAACGGCATCGGCGGCGAACTCAGGTGCGAGAACACCAGCTTCATCACCATCAACGGCATCACCGAGCCCTCCGCGTAGTGCAGCCAGTAGGTGTAGCGCAGGCGTTGCGGCGTGCCCTCGGCTGGGATTAGCCGGCCGTTGCCGTAGCGCCCGATCAGGTATTCGATGATGGCGCCAGATTCGGCAATAGTGCGTTCGCCGTCTCCATCGCGATCGGTGATCACCGGTGATTTGCCCAGCGGGTGCACCGCTTTCAGCTCGGGCGGCGCCAGCATGGTGGTCTTATTCCGTTCATAGCGCTTGACCTCGTAGGGCACGCCCAATGCTTCGAGCAGCCACAGTACGCGCTGCGAGCGAGAATTTTCGAGATGATGGAGAACGACCATGGCAGGCCTGAATCGGGCGGCGTAGGGATGGAAGGATTAGATTCGGCTGGTGCGTGAAGCGCAGGCCGATGACTGCAGCTATCTTATGGCAATGCATGCAGACTGTCTGCCCGGATCAGGCCGTACCGGGAGCATCAGTCAACAGCATCAAAATCTGCAGCAGGTTCGATTCGCAACAGGTCCATGCGATGCTGTGCTTCGGCGCTGTTTTTCTCGTCCATCAGCCTCTGCGCCTTGGTCCGCCCATGCTTGGCACGGTTCTCCGCCGCCTGCTGCGATTTGACCTGACGCTGCTTGAGTTTGCGCATCCGCCTCAGATTGATGATTTCGGCCATTCCGATGTGCTCCGTAAACCTCGAGTACCTTGGGCATGGGGATGGGCGCGGTCGGTCTGTGCGGCAGGTTTATCTGCGGGGAGGGGGCCCTACAGCTTCAGCATTTCAACCGTGACCGTATCGCTCCTTGCCTCGTAAGGCCCATCCGCCGTATGACGACCTGTAGGCATTATAATGAAGTGCGTAATCCAGTAAACGTAATTTCCTTGGTACGCAAACTATAATGCTTGGCACGTATTTGCTGACGTACTTGATCCAGCAGACGGGGAGATTTTGGAGGTGACCTGATGATTCAACAATATCAAGCACAATTAGGATGCAGCATCATGCAAACCCAGAGTTAGCTATGCCGCAGTATCCAAGATTAGACGACCGTATTGACGTCTAGATGGCGTTGGCACAATTAAATGAGTTTTAACGACGAGCACGCTATCGAGACCTACAAGTCTCTGATAAGCATATCCACCGAGGCATTCAAGGCGCTTCAGCTTTTAAATGGCGGAGCTGTCGTCGCGTTGCTCGCTTATCTTGGTCAAGCAGCGCCAGCGCATCCTGTGCTCCTGGCCCAAGCCAAATTGCCCCTAGGGTTATTTATAGCTGGCCTCGTGGCAAGCACATTGGTATATGTAACGGCATACATGACGCAGCTAGCGCTACACAATGAGAATATGGGTCACTCCGCGCACAAAGCCGGTGGACATCAGTTCTGGCTTTGGTCCTCGTTCGCACTAGGCATATTCAGCGTGGTGCTGTTTGCCTGCGGTGCATTCGCATGCTTGGGCGTTTTAACCAATGTTCCTTAGCGGAATCGTGTCCAATCGGGTAAGGGCTGACGTTTAATCAGCCCTCCCCACACCACCCGGCATGCGGGTCCGCACCGGGCGGTTCAGGAAACAGACGCACACGAAGATCAGACGTAGCCTTGTGCCTTCACCCAAAGGTCGCGAAAGCTGATCAATCCCTGTTGCTTCAACCCGTCGTTGGTCATCCCGCTGTGGGTCGCCAGCGTCTTTGACAGCCGCCAGTCGCTTTTGCTGCTGATGGCGGTGAGGAGCGCCTGACGTTTGTAGGTGCCCAACGCCAACAGGTGTCGCACCTTGGTCCGCACATAGCGCCACTGCTTCCAGTAGCACATGCGGAGACGGCGGCGGATCCAGTCGTCGATGACGGGCACCGGACGGGAATACTGCGAGATGCCGAAATAACCGGCCCAGCCCCTCAGGTACTCGCCGAGCTTGTACAGCCGATACGCCATCGACACACCCCAGCTCCGGCCGGTGAGTGGGCGGATGCGGTGTTTGAAGTCGTCGAAGGCGGCGTCAGACCCGCGCTCACCTTGGTGAAAGTCATGCTGTCTATGGGTGTAAGAAGCGACGGCTTATACTCCGAGCCATGAACTATGACTGGAACCCTGCCAAGGCCGCGAGTAACGTCAAAAAACATGGCGTTACGTTTGAGGAAGCAGCTTCCGTCTTCGGTGATTCGTTGGCTTACACATTCGCATGCCCTGGCCATTCCCAGGGCGAAGAACGTTGGCTAACCTTTGGCTCGTCAACAGAGCAGCGCGTCCTCGTGGTGTCTCACGTTGAGCACGCACAGGGCATCCGCATCATTAGCGCCAGAGAGGCGACCGCACATGAACGCAAAATCTACCAAGAAAGTTAAGGACACAGAGGCAGACACCCTGCAAGCTGAGTATCGGCGCGAGGATCTCGGGAAAGGGGTCCGAGGCAAATACTTCAAGCAACACAGCCAAGGCACGAACCTTGTATTACTGCAACCCGAGATTGCCAAGGCTTTCCCCACGCAGGCGGCAGTCAACGAGGCACTGCGTGGCCTCATACAGGTTGCGGCTCGCGTTGCACGCCCCTAATCGGGTTTCGGCGAGCGTAGCACCTGAAGGTCTGCTGCGCAGGACTGGCTCCCGGCTATGCGACTACGTTGCTACTTGCCGCGCTCGAAGCTGTAAATCAGATCGCCGCCGTTGGAGACCCCTGATTCGGTCTGTAGCTTGAAGCCGTGGCCGAGATCGTAGAGCAGGCGGAACGTCTGTCCCGGCTGGAACAGGCTGACGCCATAGCTGACGAACAGCTTGGGGGTGAGATATTTTCCGATGGTCAGTTGCGCGGCCTGCGAACCAGCGGCGGTGGCGGCGCCGGGCGTGCCCTGCGCGGCCTGCGAGCCGGTGATGGCATAGGGGTCGGCCGCCACGGCGGAACCACCGCCGCTGGGAGACCCCACCGATACCGTATCGATCCCCAGCTCCTTGCCGATCTTGTTGGCGATGTAACCACCGCCCGACAGCCCCAGCGACAGCGCGGCGCTGGCGATGGCGCTCTGGTTAGCGCTGGAGTTCTGCGACAACGGCTGGCCGAACAACAACCACGACAACTGCTCCGAGCGCGGCATTCCCGGTTGCGAGGTCAAGGTCAATTGCGGTTTGTCGAGGGTGCCGCGCACCTGCACGCCGACCTGGATATTCTCGCGCGGCTTGCGCACGGCGAGGAGATCAATGCCGGGCCGGGTTACCGGGCCGCCACTGAAGATCAGACGGCCGGTCTGGATGTTCAGGTCCTGCCCGTAGGCTTTGTAGCGGCCGTCCACCAGGGTCAGCTCGCCCTGCGCCAACGGCGGTTGTCCGGGCGTCTGGTTGAGCGCAACTTGGCCGGCAATGTGCGTAGTTAAGCCATAGCCCTTGAAGCGCACGTCTTTGCCCAGCGACAGATCGAGCCGCGCATAAAGTTTGAACGGTGTGCCGGGCGGCGGCGGCTTCTGTCCAACGATCTGCTGATCGGCGCTGACCGCCACGCCTGCGTCGTCGCCCAGCCCGCCGCGCGGGGTGATGTCGGCTTTGGGCACGCTCAGGCTGCCGGCAAGGTGGAAGCCTTCGGCATCGCGCAGCAGGGTCAGGTCCGGCGTCACCCAAATCCGTGCATCGGGTGTGTCCATGACCTGAAAGTTCTCACCTTTTGCGGCGAGCTGGGCGCGCAGCGGAATTTTGGTGGGATCGAGCTGGCCACTGACGTCGAGGCGACCGCCGCCGGATTGCATCGTGCCCTTGATCGACAGCGGGCCGCCGCCTGCACCGCTGAAACTGAAGCTGACGTTCTGCAGGGTGATACCGGGCGTGCGCAGTTTGGCGCTGGCGTTCGCCAAATCGACGTGACCGGTGAGTTGCGGCTGCGCGATGCTGCCGCCCAGACCCAGCACGCCGTCAACCCTGCCGCGCAGCGACTGCAACTCGGCGACAAAGGGCTGGACAAAGGTGAGATCGGGAATCGTCAGCCGGACCGAGCCGGACAGCGTACGTTGATCGAAGCGGGCTGCCGGCGCGGCGCTGGCATCGAACTGAAACTGGCCCTGCGCCGCTTTGAGATCGAGCACCGCGTGCAGGGTCTGTTGTTTCTCGGTCACGGTCAGGGCACTCGGCCGGAACCGCAACGTCGGCGCGCCCGGCAGGCTCAGCGCGCCATCCTGGAGCGTCATCTTCGACTCCGCCGTATCGAGGTCGCCGTTGCGCCAGTGCAGTTTGCCGCTGCCGTCAAGCTGGCCGGCGAGGTCGAAGCGCTGAGGCAGCAGCGGCTTGAACGAGGCGAGATGCACCGCGTCCAGCGTCCACGACAGTTGCAGGCCCGGCTGTTTCACGGCCTGCTTCAGATCGGCACAGATGCGGCCCGAACCGCCCGCCAGGCAGGTCGATTCCAGGCTCAGGCGCTGGTGGCCCAGCAGCAGGCCGGGTGAATTCTGCAGCGTCCACACCGGCAGGTCGGCAGGCGCCAGCCGCAGCGACACGATCTGCCCGCCCCATTCCTCGCGCCGGCGGTTGTAGCCGCCCGTCAGTTGTAGATCGAGCCTGCCGCGCGTCGTGGCGGCATGTAGTTTGATGTGTTGGTATTTCTCAATGCCGCTGGCCTGCAGTGTCGCCTGACTGACAACAAAGCCGCCACTGCCAGAACCAGCGATGCTGGCGTCTTTGACCTGCAAGTTCAGCTTGGACGGCTTCAATGGATCAAGATCGGCGCTCCAGTCGATGGAGGCCACGCGGCGCACGCCGTCACGCAGGTTACGCACTGCACCCGTACTCAGCAGATGCGGTGTGGCCAACGAGCCGCGCAGGCGGAAATCGGAATCCAGCTTGCCGCCGAGCTGTGGCGCAAACACGCCCAGATCGGGGCTGTTCAAGCGGCCTTGCAGGTCGAACGGCGGCGTCGCCCGGCCGCTGACCTGCAGCCGAGTGCGGCCCAGCGTCAGCACCAGTTGCCGCAGATCGACGTCGAATTCTGCCGCCTGCAACTGCGTGCGGCCCTGGGCCTGCAAGCCCAGCGGTTGGCCGCGCAGCGTCGAACGCGTCAGCGCGGCGTCGAAGACAATCACCGGCCGCTTGCCGGCATCGTGCTGCGTCTCCAAATGCGCCTGCCCGTTGAGATCGCCGGGAAACTGCGCGTCGAACACTGCCGGGTCGAGGTGCCGCAGCGCCACCTCGAGATCGGCCGTCCACCCGGGGGACCAACCGATACGGCCCTGGGCTTGGACACTGCCGGCCTTGCCGGCCTCCAGCGCAAGCGTGTCGATCTTGACCTGCTGCACATCGCCGCTGCCGTCGAGCTGCAGGTGCAGCAGCTTGCCCGTGGATTGCGCCTGCGTGGTGAGGCGGTAGCGGTAGTTCGACAACGTGCCGGTCAAGCGTGCCTGACCCTGCAGTGCCGAAACAGTCGGCACAGCTTTGCCCGTCAGCGGCCACTGCAGGTTTTCCCAGCGCAGTGTCAAATTCGACGGCGCATCGGTATAGCCCAGCGTGCCGGTCAGCTCGGCGTTGCCGGGGCCGTTGAGCCGCAGGGTCTTGATGCGGAGCTGGCGCGCACCGGTCACCACCTCGGCTTGCAGCGTCAGCGGACCGGTCTGCGGCAGGGTGGTGCTGAGTGAGCTAATCATCAAAACATCGCCGATCCAGCTGCCCTTGAAGCTGGCGCCGGTGAGGGTGAACAGTGCGGCATCAGCCTGTCGCAGATCGAACCCGTTCAACTGCAGGGCGTCGATCCGCAGGTTCAATGGCAAGGTTTGCGGCAATTCAAACGGCTTGGACGATTTCTTTTTCGATGCGGCCGGCAAATCCATCCGCAGATCGTCCACGGTCACCTGATCCAGATGCAACAACCCGTGCCACAGTGCCGTGGGCGTCCAATCCACCCGTAAACGATCCAGCTGTAGGCGGGTGCCGTCGGCACCCGAATAGCGCAGATCGTACAACTCGAAGTTGCCCAGCAATCGGCCGCTGACCTTGTCGATCCGCAAGGTCTTGCCGCCATAGCGTTGCACGCCGTCGCGGACCCATTGCAGGCCGCGGTCGGTGCCTAGCAGGAAATACAAGCCTGCCAGCAACAAAATGACCAGCGCGATCATCATCAGAGCCAACAGCCGCACCGACCGCAACAGCCGCGACGTGATGGTCTGCCTGGCCGTCTTCATAAGCCGACGCGAACTCCGAGATGTAGACGTACCAGCGAGGCGCCGCGGTCGAATGGATGGGCGAAGTCGATGGCGATGGCGCCGAACGGCGCCAGATAGCGGAAGCCGATGCCGGCACCGAAGTGCAGGCGCACGTTGGGCACGTCGTCGGCGCCGCCGGCGTCGACAAAGGCGGCCAGCCCGTATGGACGCCGCAGATCCCAGTCCAGTTCGAGGCTGCCGGTGGTGAGATATTTGCCGCCGGCGACCCGACCGAAAGCATTGAGTGGCGCGAGCGACTGATAGGAGTAGCCGCGCACGCTATCGGCGCCGCCGGCAAAGAAGCGCTGCGACGGCGGCAGTCGATCGAAGCGCGAGGTGACCAATGCGGCTTCCTCGGCGCGAGCCAGCAACCGCAGGCGCCAAGTGATCGGCACCACGCCGCGCAGTTTTAGATGGGCGGAGAGAAAATTCACGTTGGACAACTGATCGGCGCTAGTGGCGCCGTGCAGATCGAGAAAAGCGTACCAGCCGTGACGTGGATAGATGGCGTTATCGACGCTGGTATGGCTGAAGCTGATGCCCGGCGTCAGCAGCGTGCTGTAGCGCCGCGGCTCGCCACCGATGGTGTAACGGTCATCGGCGTAAGTCAGGTAATAGCGCTTCTGCCACGCTCCCTTGAGCTGGATGCGGGCCAGGCTCAACGAATACAGACGCTCGTCGATGCCCTGGAAGTTCTGCTGCAGACCCTCGGCGGTGACATCGAACATCTGCCCCGGCACGCTGCCGATGGGAATCCGGTAATCGGCGATGGCGGTGCTGATGTTCTGCGACGGCCGCAGATCGAGACTCAGGCTGTGGCCGCGCGAATTGAGCCGGCGAAACTGGATGCCGGCCAGCGCCCGTGCGCCGGTGTCGGTGCCATAACCGGCGCCGAAGCGGTAGATGCGCGGTTTGGCGTAGCTGACGCGGACCAGTACCGGAATGTGGTGATCTTCGCTCATCTTGTCGCGCTGCGGTTGCACGCTGACGGTGTTGAAGTAGCCGAGATCGCTGAGCGCAAACTGGCTCGACAACACCTTGTCAGATTCGAACGGCTGCTCCGGAACGACGGTGAGGTAGCGGCGGATCACGCGCTCCTGCAGGTGCGGGTGATCCTGGTCGATGGTGACCGCGCCGAAGTAGTAACGCGGCCCGGTATCCAGCGTCAGCAACACCTGCGCGGTGCGCGCGGGCGGGTTCACCTGCAGCACATGGCGGGTGTAGCGGGCGTTCAGATAGCCCAGACTGTGCGCGCGGTCGAGCAACCGCTGCTTGACCGTCTCGTAGTCTTGGTGTTTGAGCCGTTTGCCTTTTTCCAGCGGCCAGTGGTGGCGGCGGGCATGCACCAGCGCGGGCTGTTTGGCACCAGCGCCGGTGAGCTGGATGTCGATTGCGCTGATGTCGGTCTGCGGCCCGGCGTTGACGGTGTACTCGGCGCGCCAGTCGTCGCCGTGGTGTTTGAGCGCGGACTTGATGGTGGGGCTGTACCAGCCGAACGGCTGCAGCGCACGGCGGATGTCGGCTGGCGCCTGTGTGTTGAGCCGTTCCACTTCGGCCGCATCGGGCGGCTTGCCCTCGAGTGATTTTGCGTAAGCCAGCAGGGCGAGTTGTGCCTGCACGTTGTGCTGCTCGTCGGAACCGAGACCGTGGATAGCGACCTCGACGCCGGCCCAGGCTGGCAGCGTGAACAGCAGCAGCATCAGAACAACGGGCAAACGCCTCATGCGTCGGTCTCGGGCCACCTCAATGGAGCAGTCTGACGGCGTGCAGGACGCGCCACCGAACGATCACGCACGTTGTGCGCGGCCGCAAACGCATCAGGACGCATCCTGCACGCCCGGCATCAGCCAGTCGGCGGCCGCGATGCCGTCGAGCGCGGCGAAATCGAACAGTTTGGGATCGGCCAGTTGCGACGGATCAACCTGAGTCAGCGCACGAAAAATCTGCTCACTGCGGCCCGGGTGGCTGCGATCCCATTGTTCCAGCATGCGCCGCACCCGCACCCGCTGCAGGGTGTCCTGCGAGCCACACAAGGTGCAGGGAATGATGGGGAATTCGCGCTGTCGGGCGTATTCGGCCAGATCGGCCTCGCGGCAATACGCCAGCGGCCGGATGACGATGTGACGGCCATCGTCGCTCCTGAGCTTGGGCGGCATCGCCTTGAGGCGACCGCCGTGAAACAGGTTGAGGAAGAAGGTGGCGACGATGTCGTCGAGATGATGACCCAGCGCGATCCGGGTGTAACCGTTTTCCTCGGCATAGCGATACAGCGCGCCGCGCCGCAGCCGCGAGCACAGCGAGCACATGGTCTTGCCTTCGGGGATGACGCGCTTGACCACCGAGTAGGTATCCTGCTCGATGATGTGGAACGGCACGCCGCGGCTGCGTAGATAATCCGGTAGCACGTGCTCGGGAAAGCCCGGCTGCTTCTGGTCGAGGTTGACGGCAGTGATGGAGAACTCCACCGGCGCCTTGTCGCGCAGCATCAACAGCGCGTCGAGCAGGGCATAGCTGTCCTTGCCGCCCGACAGGCAGACCATCACGCGGTCGCCCGCACCGATCATGCGGTAGTCCTGGATTGCCTGGCCGACCTGCCGGCGCAGGCGCTTGGCCAGCTTGCCGGCTTCGTAGTGCATGCGTGGTTGGATGCGGGTCATGGCATTCATGGTGGATCGGGTGAACCTGCAGGCAGGAAGCTCGCTTGATCAGTAGCCCGGGTTACCGCAGGCAAGCCAAGGATGCGCGTCACGGTAGCCCGGCTCCGCTGCGCGGAACCGGGCTACCGTTTGGATACCGCTTCCGTAGTGTAGTGCGGCAATCCTCAATGCGCTTCCAGCCAGAATGTCACTGGGCCCTCGTTGACCAGCGCCACCTGCATGTCTGCACCGAAGTGGCCGGCCTGAGTCTGCGACCAGCGCTGTTGCGCGGTGTCCAGCAGAAATCCGAACAGCGCACGCGCCGGGCCGGGCTCCGCTGCGCTTGAAAAACCGGCGCGGTTGCCGCTGCCGGTGTCCGCCGCCAAGGTGAACTGTGGCACCAGCAGCAGGTCGCCACCGGTGTCGTTGAGACTACGGTTCATGCGTCCGGCATCGTCAGCAAACACGCGGTAGGTCAGCAAGCGATCGAGCAGACGCAGCGCCTGTGGCTCGCGGTCCGCGCGCTGGATGCCGACCAGCACCAGCAGGCCTGGACCAATCTGAGCCACGCGTTGTCCCGCGATCTCGACCGAGGCCGAACGCACCCGCTGCAGCAATCCGATCATTCCCGCACACTCCTTACGCTGCTTCAATGAGGTCTAATAACGCCCCATGCAAACCATGCTGTGTTGGGGACTCCTGTTTGTCGGCTACTGGCCGCTGCCGCTGCTGCACGCACTGGGCGTGGTGGCGGGGCTGCTACTGTGGTGGCTGCCCAATGGGCTGCGCGCCGTCACCCTGCGACACATGGAATTATGCCTGCCCGGGTTCACGCCTGAACAACGCCGCCGCATCGCCCGGCGTTCGCTGATCGAGAGCATGAAAGCGGTGGCCGAAGCACCGGCGATCTGGTTCGGGCCGGACTGGCGCCTGCGGCGCTGGCTGGGCAGTGCGGAGGAGAAGAACGCCCTGCGCAGCACCATCGCGTCGGCCAACGGCATCATCCTGCTGACGCCGCATCTGGGCGCCTGGGAACTGACCTGCCAGTTCGCCGCCCAGTTCGGGCCGATGACGCTGCTCTACAAACCACAGAAGGGCGCTCTCGATGCGCTGATCCAGCAAGGTCGGGCGCGCAATCCGAATGCGCGTCCGATGCCGACTTCGACCCGCGGCGTCAAGGCACTGATGGCGGCACTGGGTCGCGGCGAGACGGTGGGCCTGCTGCCCGACCACGATCCACCGGCAGGCTCGGGCCGTTTCGCGCCGCTGTTCGGCATCCCCGCGCACAGCATGGATCTGATCGGCAAGCTCTCCGCCCACACCGGCGCGCCGGTGTGGTTCGTCCTCGCCGAACGGCGCAGTTGGGCGCGGGGGTTCCGCTTTCATCTGATCCGCGCACCGGACGGCATCGCCGATGTCGGCTCCTCCGCGGCCGCGCTCAACCAGGGGGTGGAAGCCTGCGTGATGCGTCTGCCGGAGCAATATTGGTGGAGTTATCAGCGTTATCGTCGGCGTCCGCCCGGGGCCAAGAGCCTGTATCAGTAGCCACACCGGACTGACGTCGGGAACTCAGCGAGCTAACGACAGTCTGTTAGCCCTGACGGTGTCCGAAAATCACTCGCCTCGAAACGCTCAACAACGAAGCCGACGCACTCCCATGGATCAAACAACGGACAAACCGATACCCAGAGAGATATTGATCGAAACGAAGGCGCTGCACCGGCGCTACGGCGCAGCTCTGGCGGTGACCGATCTCAATCTGAGCCTGCGCAAGGGCGAAATCCTCGGCCTGCTCGGGCCCAACGGCGCCGGCAAGACCACCGCGCTGCGCATGCTCGCCGGCACGCTGGCGCCAACCTCCGGCACGGTGCGCATCAAGGGCATCGACATGACGGCATCCCCCAAGGCGGCCAAGGCCAATCTCGGCTATCTGCCGGAAAAACCGCCGATCTACGGCGAACTCACCGTCGACGAATACCTTGGCTACTGCGCGCGTCTGCACGACGTGCCGGCAAGCCAGCAGAAGCCGGCGCTGGCCAGGGCCAAACAGTCCTGTGGCCTGAGCGACACTGGCCGCCGGCTGATCTCCAATCTCTCCACCGGTTATCGGCAGCGCGTGGGGCTGGCGCAGGCCATCATCCACAACCCCGAGGTGATCATTCTCGACGAGCCCACGGTCGGTCTTGATCCCAACCAGATCCGCGAGATCCGCAGTCTCATCACCGCACTCGGTGATAACCACAGCGTCATCCTGTCCAGCCACATCCTGCCGGAAGTGCAGGCGGTGTGTAACCGTGTAATGATCATCGACCACGGCCGCGTGGTCTACGCCGAGCGGCTGGCCGCCACTGACCCGGCGCAGATGGAAAGCGTTTCGCTGCGCCTGCGGGCACCGCCGCCGGTGGCGGCGCTGGAACAGCTTTCAGGCATCAGCGCGGTACAGACGCTGGAGCCGGGCCAGTTCCGTCTGCAACTCAAACCCGGCGCCGACCCGCGCGAACAACTGGCTGAAGCAGCGGTGCACAACGGTTGGGGCCTGCTGGAACTGCGCGCCGAGATCAAGACACTGGAACAGCGCTTCGTCGAACTGACCTCCGGCGAAACCGCGCTGAAAGCCGCCGCCTAATGTCTGCGCGCAGGGCCGTCCACAACGACGGCGATTTCACTCACCCCGCAACACTCGAATCCCGCAACAACAGGGAGCCATCGTGAACAAAGTGCTGGCCATCGCTCGTACCGAAACCCGGCGTATTTTCGTCTCGCCGTTGGCCTGGGCCGTCCTGGCCGTGCTGCAGGTCATCCTCGGCGTGTTTTTCGTGCTGTATCTCAACGCCTACGCGCAAGCGGTGCAAATGTCTTCCGACGCCTACATGGGAGTGTCGGACTACATCGGCGGCGGCCTCTACAGCACCGCCAACGTGGTGCTGCTGCTGGTGATCCCGCTGATGACGATGCGGCTGTTCTCAGAGGAGCGCAAGAGCGGCAGCATCACCCTGCTGCTGTCATCGCCGACCTCACTGATCGAGATCGTGATCGGCAAGTATCTTGGCCTGCTGCCGTTCCTGCTGGCGGCAATCGCGCTGCTGGCGATCATGTCACTGACGCTGCTGGCCGGCACCGATCTGGACCTGGGCCGCATCGCCGCGGGCCTGCTTGGTCTGTTCCTGATGATGATGGCGTTCAGCGCTGCCGGCCTGTTCGTGTCGACGCTGACCCGCGAACCGGTGATCGCCGCGATCACCGGCTTCGGCGTGCTGCTGCTGTTCTGGGTGTTGCAGGCGGTGGGGCGCATGCCCGGGGTGCCGTACTCGGAGGCCATCGCCTATCTGTCGCTGGTGGGCCATTTCGAAAACCTGCGCCGCGGCGTGGTGTCTACCGCGGACGTCGCCTACTACCTGTTGTTCGTCGTGTTCTTCCTGTGGCTGGCCGTGCTGCGGCTGGACATGGAACGCAACTGAAGCGCCCGAATGATGAACCCAAAACGCTACAAGCTGCTGCAGCAAATCATCAACGTGGTGCTGGTGATCGTCATCGTCGGCCTGCTGGGCTGGCTGTCGAACCGCTACAAGACCGAATTCGACTGGACCTATGGCCACCGCAACACGCTGTCGCAGGCCAGCCGGACGCTGCTGAAGACCCTGCCCGATCCGATCCATTTTTACGCCTTTGTCTACGGCAGCGCCGCGAACGTACGCCAGGGCATTCAGGAGGGCGTGGATCGCTACCAGCGCTTCAAGCACAACATCACGCTCAGCTTCATCGACCCGTCGCGTGAACCGCAAAAGGTCAAGGCGTTCAACGTCACCCAGCCGGGCGAGTTGGTGGTGGAATACGACGGACGCCGCGAAACACTGAATGAAATCTCAGAACCCAAGGTCTCCGCCGCGCTGGAACGCTTGTCCGCGAAGAACACCACCACCATCGCCTTTTTGAGCGGCCACGGCGAACGCTCGATCCACAGCGTGGACCAGAACGGCTATTCCGATTTTGCCCAAACGCTGAAGGACAAGGGCATGCATGTGCAGGAGTTGAATCTGGCGCTGCAACCGAAAATACCCGACAAAACCTCGGCGCTGGTGATCGCCAGCCCCAGGAACGGGCTACTGCCGGCCGAGAGCAAGGTGATTGCAGGCTACGTCACCGCCGGTGGCAACCTGTTGTGGCTGGCCGATACCGACAACCCGCCGCACCCGGCCGCGCTCGCCGGGCAACTCGGCATGACCTGGCAGAACGGTTATGCAGTGTTCCCCAACTACCGCGAGCTGGGCACCGGCAATCCGGGCATCTATCTGGCGGCCCAATACCCGAACAACCCCATTACCAAGGGTCTCGACGAGATCACCGTATTCCCGCTGGTGCGTTCGCTGAAGATCGACCCGGACAGCGGCTGGCATCCGATGCCGCTGCTGACCACCAGCTCGAACTCCTGGCTGGAAGCCTCGAAAGAAACGCAGGGGACGATTGCATTCGATCCCAAGGACGGCGACCTCGCCGGGCCATTGACGATCGGTTTGGCTGAAAAGCGCAAAGTCACGCTACCGCAGGCATCTACCGCTCCAGCGGCAGATGAGAAACCGGCTGCAGCCGATCAGACCCGAGAGCAGCGCTCCAAAGAACAGCGTGTGGTGATGATCGGCGACGCCGACTTCATCGCCAACGGCAACCTCAAGGTGCTGGGCAACCGCGATCTGGGCGTGGATGTGATCAACTGGCTGGCGGCGCGCGACAGCTCGTTAAACATCGCCATCCCCAAGGCCCCGGACCGCAATCTGTACCTGCCGGGCTGGGCCAGCTGGATGATCACCGTCGGCTTCATCTTCGTCCTGCCGTTGTTGCTGATCCTGTTCGGGGTGGCGCGTTGGGCCGTGCGGCGGCGGCGCTGATTGGAGTCTCAGGATGAATCGAGCAAGCCTCAATCTGATTCTGGCGTTAGTGTTGATCGCACTAGGGGGGGCGGTGTACTTCAGCCAGAAGAAGGCGCCGCCACCGAAACCGCCGCTGACCGCGCTCAACAACGCCGCCATCCACGCCGTCACCGTCGACGTCCCTGAGCACAAGGTCATCAAGCTGGAAAAGAGCAAAACGGGCCACTGGACGTTGACGGAACCGGTGCAGGTGCCAGCCGATGCGGAGGAAGTCAACGGGCTGCTGAACGTGGCTACTTCGCCCTGCGAGGAAAAGATCGCGCTAGCGGAGGTGAAGCTGGCGGATCTCGGCCTGGCACCGCCAAAGTACACGTTGCAGTTCGACCAGACCCGCATCGAGGTTGGCGAAGTCGAACCGCTGAAATACCGCCGCTACGTCAAAACCGGGGGTCACGTATGCCTGATCAGCAACCCGACGTCGCAGGCTCTGAACGGCGATTACAGCAGTTTGATCAGCAAACGGCTGGTAGCCGCTGACAAGACCATCACCGGCATTGATCTGCCACAGCTGAAGATCAGCCGCAGCGCCGACGGCAAGGGTTGGACAGTCGATCCCGCCGATCCCAGGGCCGCTGCCGACGCCGCCCAGAAACTGGCGGATGCCTGGGCCGGCGCCAACTCGAGTTGGAACAAACCGGCCGCGGCCACCGGCAAGACGTCGGCGGATGCCAAGTACGCCATCCTGCATTTCAAGAACGGTCATGCGTTGAAGTTCCTGATTGCCAAACGCGCGCCACAACTGGTGCTGGAACGCGAGGACATCGGTGTGCGCTATTCGCTGTCCAAACAGGATGCGAACACGCTGCTGAGCCTACAGAAAGCGCCGATCAAGAAAAATGTCGCTACGGCCCCTGTGAAGTCGGCTGTCGCAAAGTAGCCGACGCGAATCCCGCTTCAAGGCAAATCAAACCCCTCCCTCCGAAGGAAGGCTAATGCTATTCTCGGCTTTTGACTTCAAGCAGCATCATGCCTCGCTTTCTGCACTTGGTACTTGAAATCGCCCTCTCTTTATATTCTTGCGCGCCGTGCCCGAACTACCTGAAGTCGAAACCATCCGTCGCGGTATCGCACCGCATGTGACCGGCCGCTGTATCGAAGCCGTCACCGTGCGCGAGCCGCGTCTGCGCTGGCCGGTACCGGCTGATCTGTCGGCACGCATCGTCAATTGCACGGTGGGCGGCGTGGAACGACGTGGCAAATACCTGTTATTCGATCTTGACCGCGGACGTCTGTTGATCCATCTTGGCATGTCGGGCCGGCTGTATGTATTGACCCCGGACGTGGCGCCGATCCGGCACGATCATCTCGATCTGCATCTGTCGGGCGGGTTATTGCTGCGCTTCCACGATCCGCGGCGTTTTGGCGCCGTGCTACCACTGGATGGCGACACGCTGCATCCACTGCTCGCCGGCATGGGGCCGGAACCGCTGTCGCAGGATTTCTCGGCCGGGTATCTACATCGGCTTGCGCGCGGCCGCAGGGTGTCGGTGAAGAGTTTTTTGATGGACGGGCACGTTGTCGCTGGCGTGGGCAATATCTACGCCTCCGAATCGCTGTTTCGCGCTGGGATCCGGCCGACACTGGCGGCTGGGCGCGTTTCGCTGCCGCGTTATCAACGGCTGGTCGTCGCGGTGCGTGAAACGCTGGAACGAGCGATCCATCAGGGCGGTACGACTCTGCGGGATTTCTCCGACGCGCACGGCCAAGCCGGCTATTTTCAACAGGAGCTGATGGTCTATGGCCGCGGCGGCGAACCCTGCCGAGTCTGCGCCAGCGTGATCCGCCGCCAGGTTATCAACCAGCGATCAGGCTTTTACTGCCCGCAGTGTCAACGCTGATCAAGCCGCGTGCGTAGCCTGGTTTCGCGTCGCGAAGCCGGGCATTTCGGCTGCCATTCCAAGTTCCCGGCCTGCCTGCGGCAAACCGGACTACCGAACGCGTCGGGGACGACGCTCAGTTGAGACTGCCAGGCACGGCGAGCCGAAACGGATCGATCTGCGCATCGAAGTTGTCACCGTCCCCGGGCGCCATCAGGAAACTGCCGTGCATGGTACCTACCGGCGTGTCCAGCGGGCAACCGCTGGTGTACTCGAACGCCTGCCCCGGGTCCAGCCTGGGTTGATAACCTACCACGCCTGGGCCACGCACTTCTTCGACTCTACCTTCGCCGTTGGTGATGACCCAGTGGCGGCTGATCAACTGCACCGGCTCTTCGCTCTCGTTGCGGATCACCACGTGATAGGCGAACAGGTAACGATCTTCGTCGGGATCGGACTGTTCGGGCAGATAACGCGGCTGCACGATGATGCGTACGCCGCGCGTGTGGGTATCACTCATTATCGTTCCGACCCGCAAATACCGTGAAAAACGAAGCCCGACCAAACGCTCGTCGCACCCCGATCAATCCTTCCGGCCATCATCGACGAATGGCCCCCACCACTTTCCGACGTCGCCGTCGCCGTCGTCGAAGCCGTCTTCGTATTTTACGCTGGAAACCTCTCGGGTGCCCTGAGCGTCAAAGCCGATGAAGCCGGCCTGCAGTTGCCCAGCTTCGCTCATCATCTCGCGCGCCCACGGCGGGTCGAACACAATCTCCACGTTGGCATCGACGATGGAGGGAATCTGCAGTAGCTTCTCGTGTATGTCGGCGACGAGAACTTCACCCATGCCGCAGCCGGGCGCGGTCAGCGTCATGTTGATGTTGGCGCGACGACCGCCTTCGGGTACTGTTTCCAGCTCGGCCTTGTAGATCAGACCAAGGTCGACCACGTTGATCGGAATTTCCGGATCGTAACAGGTGGCCAGTTGCTGCCAGACTGCGTTGCCGATGTCCTCGTCGCTGGCATCGGCGCTGACATCCGGCGCCTGGCTGACGGTCTTGCCCAGCGCGTCGGCATCGCTACCGTCGATGCGGAATAAATTCCCCTCGACTTGTATCGTGTAGCTGCCGCCCAGCGCCTGGGTGATGGCGGCGGCAGCGCCGGCGGGCAATTCGACGCGGGTGCCGGCCGGAATCAGCACACCGATGACGTCGCGCGTCAGGATGGTCGTTTCATTGTGATTAGACATCGCTTGCGGTTCTGCGGGTAAGGGTGGTCCTAGGTTGGCCTTTCATGATAGACGTCTGCGCTACAGCTTGCACTAATATATGGGGTCAACGAAGCCGAACACAGAGCATATGCCAAAAGTGTCAAAAGTAAAATGCGCCTGAACGATCTGGGGGCAGGGTCTCAAGCTGCTTTGTTGCGTTCCCGTTTGAGGGCGTTGTCGTGGAACGGACGCAGCTTAGCTTCCAGCCAACCCTAACGGTCCGCCTCGGCGGGTGGCGGCAAGCTCACCGCGGTGCTGCCCTCCAGAAAAGCTCGTACCCTCGGTAAACGAGGTAAACGAGGTAAACGAGGTAAACGAGGTAAACGAGGTAAACGAGGTAAACGATTGAGTATTGAGTGCCACGATCATGCTCCAAGAATGACCGCTCAGGCTCATCTGTCGTTGGAATCACGCTGACTCCTCCAGTCTCATGTGTCATTGGAAGAGGCTCACAGGTGACGGCGGGCGGCTTTGTCTGTAAAACAGGTTCAACCAATCAATGCTCGAGTGAAACGGACCGTATCAATGGCAAATTCAGCGCGCAGCACCCAGGTTTCCCGCAACCGGCTGTTCATCCGTCTCACAACGGCATTCTCACTGGTGCTGTTGACGACAGTAATGACGGCTCAGGCTGCCAACCGCTCCGACAGGCGCTCGGTCCGCGTGGACGGGCACGGTGAAGTCAGCGTGGCGCCGGATCGCGCCCGGCTGCAGATGGCGGCACAGGTCATGCGTAAAGATCTCAACGAGGCGCAGACCCAGGTCAACGCCATCGTTCGCGCTTACGTCAAACGCGCGAAAGCATTGGGAGCTAGCGATGCGGATATCTCCACCGCCGGCTTCAACGTGCAACCACAGTACGACTACAGCAGCAAGGACGGCCGCAAGTTCGTTGGCTATCAGGTCACGCGGCATATCGAGGTGACGGTGCACGATCTCGCCAAAGTGGGCGACTACCTGCTGCAGGCAACGGCAGCCGGTATCAACAACGTATCCGAGCCGGTGCTGGAATCGTCGCGCGCGGACGCGCTACGCCTGCAGGCACTGGCGGCCGCCGCCAAAAGTGCGCAGGCCAGGGCCCAGGTGCTGGCACAGACCTTGGGTGCCAAATTGGGTCCCATTCACAGGATCGACGCCAGCGCTGCAAGTCCGCAGCCGGTACCGATGATGCGGGCGATGGCAGCATCGGTACCCAATGCCGCTGCCAGCGGCAACGAGCAGATGGGCTTTAGTGCCGGTGAGATCCGCTACCGCGCAGATATCCATGCCGAGTTCGATCTGCAGTCGCCATGAGCGCCGCGCGTCGGTTCGAGCCATGCGATAATTACCAGCTCTCCAGCTCAGGCGCTCAGGCAACAAACCGTGACGGAAAGCACGCCGCGCGTCGGCATCATCATGGGATCGCAGTCCGATTGGGCAACCATGTCGGGAGCTGCCGATACGCTCGCTCAATTGGGCGTTCCACATGAGACACGCATCGTCTCGGCGCACCGCACGCCCGATCTACTGTTTGAATATGCCGGCAGTGCCGCTCGACGCGGCCTCAAGGTGCTGATTGCCGGCGCCGGCGGTGCGGCGCATCTGCCGGGCATGACGGCCGCCAAGACCAGCCTGCCCGTGCTCGGCGTGCCGGTGCAATCGCAAGCGCTCAACGGGATGGACTCGCTGCTTTCGATCGTGCAGATGCCGGCCGGCATTCCGGTGGGAACGCTGGCGATCGGCCCCGCCGGCGCAATCAACGCAGCGCTGCTCGCCGCCTCGATTCTAGCGTTGAGCGACGCTGCACTGGCGGCGCGGCTAGAGCGGTTCCGCAACGATCAAACGACGCGCGTGCTCCAGTCGAATCCGACAGCGGATGTCGCAAAGCCCTGACGCGAACGGGCTCACGACACGACCGCAATTCATGAAAATCGGCATTCTCGGGGCCGGTCAACTGGGCCGCATGCTGGCGCTGGCCGGACTTCCGCTGGGTTTCGAGTTTATTTTTCTCGATCCCGCAGCCGACGCCTGTGCGGCGGCGCTGGGCGACCATCTGCGGGCCGATTACGCCGATCCGGCCGCCTTGGCGCGGTTCTGCGCACACGCAAAACTCGTCACTTACGAGTTTGAGAACGTGCCGGTGTCGATCGCCGAGCGCATTGCCGGCGGCCTGCCCCTGTATCCGGGGATCCCCGCGCTGCGCACGAGTCAGGACCGGCTGGCCGAAAAACAGATGTTCACGCAACTCGGCATCGACGTTCCGCTTTATCACCGCGTCGATTCCCGCGCGGAGCTGTCCGCCGCCGCCGCGCACACCGGTCTGCCAGCGGTGCTGAAGACCCGCCGCATGGGCTACGACGGCAAGGGCCAGATTGTATTGCACGACGAACACTCGCTGGATCAGGCCTGGACTCAACTCGGCGGACAACCGCTGATTCTGGAAGCCTTTGTCCCCTTCAAGCGGGAGCTTTCCTGTCTGGCAGTACGCAGCCGCGACGGCAGCGTCCGCTTCTATCCTGTGGTCGAGAACCAGCATCTGGATGGCATTCTGCGGGTGTCCCGCCCCAGACTCGACGATCCGCTGCAGGTCAAGGCACAGGATTACAGCACCCGCGTACTGAAACGTCTGGATTACGTCGGTGTGCTGGCCGTCGAGTTCTTCGACCTCGGCGGCCGTCTGTTGGCCAACGAATTTGCCCCACGCGTGCACAACTCTGGGCACTGGAGTATCGAAGGGGCGGTCTGCTCGCAGTTCGAGAATCATCTGCGGGCCATCAGCGGGTTGCCGCTGGGCGAAACCCGCTCGCGCGAGCCTTCGGCAATGATCAACTGCATCGGTCGGATGCCAACGTTGTCGCAGATCGCTGCGTTACCGCACACGCATCTACATGATTACGGAAAACCTGCCAAACCGCTGCGCAAGCTGGGCCACATCACGGTGCTGGCGGAAGACGACAAGACACTGGAGGCCCGCATTAAAACCATACAGGCTCTGACGCCTACTGAACCGGCACGCAAACAAGATTGAGTGCGGCAGACAGAATGTTGTTTTACGGATGCGGCATGAATAAATAATTTATTAATTATTAATTATATAGACACACTAAACGTCGAGATTGCCCACCTGCAGCGCATGACGCTCGATGAAATCTCGCCGGGGCTCCACTTCCTCTCCCATCAGGGTCGTGAACATGCGGTCGGCGGCCACGCCGTCGTCGATCTGCACGCGCACCAGGCGCCGATTAGCCGGGTCCAGCGTGGTTTCCCACAGCTGTTCTGGATTCATCTCACCCAAACCCTTGTAGCGCTGTACATGCAAGCCACGTCTGGCTTCACCCAGCAGCCAGTCGAAGGCCTGACGTAAATTCTTTATTGCCTGGGAACGTTCACCACGGCGAATCGAAGCTCCAGGCTGAATTTGTGCGCTGCGCAAGTTGAATTCCGCCATGGCACGATAATCACTGCTGGAAAAAAATTCCTCGCCGAAAACCTGTTCCCGGCGCGTGCCGTGCAAGGTCTGGGTAACGACCAAACGAGGATGCTCGGCGTCATCCTCCAAATGGAGTTCGTGGCGTCTGGCGCCGGCCGCATCGTCACCCAACGCAAGTTTCAACTTTTGCAACCAGTCTGGCCAAGCATCCGCGGACGATGGCAACGGTGCGCAGGCCCGTATCGCCGACAGGACATACGGATCGTGGTGACGCGACAATCGATGCACAGTGGCAATCAGGCCGGCGTCCTGTTCGGCCAGTTGACGCAATTCCCCGCTCGGCATTGGCGCTGCCTCTGCTGCCGGTATCAGCTCGGCCCCATCGAGCGCCATGCTCAGCAACCAATTCTGAAATTCTTTGTCATCCTTGACGTAGCTCTCGCTCTTGCCGGCCTTGACCTTGTACAACGGCGGTTGTGCGATATAGATATGTCCCCGCTCGACCAACGGGTACATGTGGCGATAGAAGAAGGTCAGCAGCAGCGTGCGTATATGAGCACCGTCGACATCGGCATCAGTCATGATGATGACGCGGTGATAACGCAGGTTTTCCGGTTTCAGCTCATCGCGGCCGATGCCGCAGCCCAGTGCCGTGATCAGCGTGCCCACCTCGGCCGACGACAACATCCGCTCCAGACGAGCTTTCTCGACATTTAGAATCTTGCCCTTGAGCGGCAGGATGGCTTGAAAACGACGGTCGCGACCTTGCTTGGCGGAACCCCCCGCGGAATCGCCCTCAACCAAAAAAACCTCTGATTTTTTAGGGTCTTTCTCTTGACAATCAGCCAGTTTCCCGGGCAACCCGGCAACATCGAGAACACTCTTGCGGCGGTTTAGTTCCTTGGCCTTGCGCGCCGCCTCACGCGCCCGGGCGGCCTCAACGATCTTGCTCGAGATAGCCTTGGCGTCACGCGGGTTTTCCAGCAAAAATTCTCTCAACTTCTCGACGATCAGGCTCTCGACCGCAGGCTTGACCTCGGATAGCACCAATTTCTCCTTGGTCTGCGAAGAAAACTTCGGATCACGCACCTTGATCGACAACACGGCGGTCAACCCCTCGCGTGAATCATCGCCGACCGGATCCACTTTCTCTTTTTTGGTGATCCCCTCACGTTCCAGATACTCGTTGAGCGTGCGCGTCAGTGCGTTACGCAGACCCGTGAGGTGACTGCCGCCATCTCGCTGCGGAATATTATTAGTGAAGCACAGCACGTTTTCCTGATACGAGTCGGTCCAGCGCATGGCCGCTTCAACGATCACCTCGTCGCGCTCGCCATTGATGTAAAACAGGTGTTCGTGCAGAGGCGTCTTTGCCTGCGTTAAATACTCTACAAAGGCTCGCACACCGCCTTTATATTCATAAACATCTTCGCGTCGGCTGCTCTCATCCTTGAGAGTGATGCGCACGCCGGAGTTAAGAAAAGAAAGTTCACGCAAACGTCGCGCCAACACTTCATAGTTGTATTCGATCTTGCGAAACGTCTTGGCGCTGGCATAAAAGCGCAGCAACGTGCCCCGCTCAGTCGATGGCTCGACTTCCGCCATCGGCTTGACCGGATCGCCAGACCGATACTCCTGATGATAATGACCGCCGTTTCGATAGACATCCAGAAGCAAGCGGTCCGACAAGGCATTGACGACTGACACACCGACGCCGTGCAGCCCGCCAGAAACCTTGTATCCACTGCCGCCAAATTTACCACCCGCGTGCAATACCGTCATGATGACTTCGGCTGCCGAGCGCCCTTCCTCTTCGTGGATGTTAACCGGGATACCGCGACCGTTATCCCGCACGGATACGCTGCCATCTGCATATAAAACCACATTAATTTCGTTGCAATAGCCCGCCAGCGTTTCATCGATGGCGTTGTCGACCACTTCAAACACCATATGGTGCAAGCCGGTGCCATCATCGGTATCACCGATGTACATGCCTGGACGTTGTCGAACTGCATCGAGGCCTTTCAGCACACGGATGCTGCTGGCGTCGTAGGAATTTTCCACAGGTTATACCCTCATTCGAAAGCCTAGTTTATCACCCTGGTGATGCAGCCATGTTCCACGTGGAACATGGCTGCATCACTGCTTCTCGTGATAATTTCACCCGTTGGCAGGGCTGTAATCACGACCTGTGAGCCTGATTCCAACAGCACCTCCATTAGGCGCCGTTGAGCGGCAGCATCCAACTCCGATGTGAAATCATCAACCAGCAACATGACCGGCATTGCCGTCACTGCCCCGATACGCTGGCTCTGCACCAACAATAGGGCTGCGGCAAGCAGTTTTTCTTCTCCCTGGCTGATGCGCCGCCGTGCTTCACTGCCGTTGCGCTTAATCCACAACTCAGCGCGATGCGGCCCGCTTTGAGTCGCTCCGGCACGCCGATCCGCGTCCTCGGTTTCGGCAAGAACATCGATTAGATTCCGTTCGGCGTTCCAGCCGCCATCCAGACCCAACCGCCACTCCGTACCGCCGACCAAGCGTTCTAACATCGCCAGCATGGACTGCTCAATCGAATTTAGGTGATTCTGCCTACAGGTATGGAGCGTCTCCCCGGAAACAGCCAACTCCTCGTTCCAGGAGATCAACTGTGCTCTGGAGGCACCGGCACGCAAAACAGCGTTACGCTGGCGTAATGCTCGGCGATAGCGTCGCCAGATTCCCATAAACTGCTGTTCCACGTGGAACATTCCCCAGTCCAGAAACCGGCGGCGTTGTCCAGGCCCCTCACCAACCAAAGCATGCGCCTGCGGATTTAGCGTAGCCATCGGCAGCAAACGGGCGAGATCCGCCCTTGTACAATCCACTCCGTCGATGCGTTGGAAATGACGCCTGCTCCTGAAAGAAACTTCCATTTCGGATGCTGGCCTGTCGTCTTGTATACACCCTCGCACACGGACGACCCAGGCTGGACCATACGGTCCGCAGACATCTTCATAGACGCCTCCAACCGGCCGGCCATGTGCCGCGGTATAAAGGGTTTCGAGCAAAGATGTTTTACCGGCAGCGTTGTCACCCAGCAATACATTGATGCCGGGATCAAGCTCCACATCGATGTCACGCAGCAATCTGAAATTCTGCGCACGCAAACGCAGCACCCGCATCTGGTGTTCGGCTCAGAGGCGCATTGGCATAACAACAAAACGATTTTGGGGTTGTGCTGGACCAAACAGCACGCCGCTGGAATCGGGTCCACGTAACTCCATTCTGAAGTGCTCGCCGTCAATAGCGTCCAGTGCATCCAACAGGTAGTTTACATTGAAGCCTATCTCTAACGGCTCACCGTTATAGTCGATTTCAAGATCTTCCTGGGCTTCTTCCTGTTCTGGGTTTTGCGTCTGGATGTGCATTTCGCCATTTTCCATGCGCAGACGTACGCCTCTAAATTTCTCATTCGAGAGGATTGCAGCGCGCGACAGCGCAGCCCGCACACGTAACCGATCGGCATTGACCAGACGATCTGCACCGGTCGGTATGACGCGTTCGTAATCGGGGAACCGGCCATCGACCAGTTTTGATGTGATCCGCAGTTGCTCGAGTTCGACCTGCAACTGCCCGGCACTCAGCTTGAGTACCGCTTCGTTCTCCGAATTCTCAAGTAGCCGCATCAATTCAAGCACGGTCTTGCGCGGCAGGATCAGCTGTAAATCGGTTTCGAGACCATGCTTAAATTCGTGCTCGGACAAGGCCAACCGATGTCCATCGGTGGCAACTGCCCGCAGCCGGCCGGGTTTGAATTCGAGTAAAAGACCGTTGAGGTAATAGCGCACATCCTGTTGCGCCATCGCGAATTGGGTGCGCTGGATCAAGTTTTTCAAAATCTCATTGGAGAGACGAACTTCACTGGTCTCGCGGCCGTCGTTGAGGCTGGGAAACTCGTCCGCATCCAGCGTGGAAAGAACAAAGCGGCTGCGGCCACTGCGGAGCGACAAACGCCCATCTTTCACCTGAAGCTTGAGATCAGCACCTTCCGGCAAGCCACGGCAGATATCGTACAACTTGCGTGCGGGTGCAGTAATCTTGCCTGGCGACAGGTTTTGCACCTGTACGCTGCATTCGATCTGAATTTCGAGATCGGTCGCACAGACTCTGAGCAAATCATCTTCAACCGACAGCAAGACGTTTCCAAGAATGGGCAGAGACTGCCGACGTTCCACCACGCCGATGACGCTCTGCAAGGCCTGAAGTAATCCACCGCGAGAAATCTGGATGTTCATAGGTCAATCATCAATGATCAGTTATTAAGAATATATTAGTTCTAGTAGCCTGTTGCTCAATTCTTGGATAAGCGAGGCTTCTTATTGAATTTCAAACTTTTACGCATTTTTTGTTCTTGGTTGAACAGGGCTTTAGCGATGGACTTTTCTGTGTATAATGCGTGTATAGAAATAATTAGTCGTTGTTCACAGGTTTGTGCACAAGGTACCCCTGTTGTCCTCCACATTTATTCAGTTAGTCAAAACTCGCAAAAGAATTTCGTAGTCCTCGTTCAGACGTTCATCGATCTTCCGCAATTCGGAGATCTTGCGGCAGGCGTGCAGTACTGTCGTGTGGTCCTTGCTGAACGCATCACCAATTTCTGGATAGCTGTGTTGGGTCAGCTCTTTCGCCAACGCCATCGCCATCTGTCGAGGGCGTGCCAAAGAGCGTGTTCGCCGTGTTGAGTTGAGTTCGGTAATGCGAATCTTGAAGTGGCTGGCGACACTGCGTTTGATCGTCTCCAGTGAAACTTGTCGATCGTAAGAGGCCAGCATGTCGCGCAAGCAGGCCTTGGTGAAATCCACGGTGACCGCGCTGCCGGTCAACTGCGCAGAGGCGTTCAGACGGTGCAGAGCACCTTCCAGTTCGCGTACGTTTGTGCGGATCCGCTGGGCAATCAGCATGGCGACATCTTCGGGCAGACGGATCCCCATGTTTTCGGCCTTGTTGAGCAGTATCGCCACCCGCATTTCAAAATCAGGGGGCTCAATGGGCACCGACAATCCCCAAGTGAATCTGGACTTCAAGCGATCATCGAGTCGATCCAGTTCGCGTGGATAGCGATCGCAGGTCAGCACGATTTGTTTGTGTCCGTCGATCAAAGCATTGAATGTATGGAAAAATTCTTCTTGAGAATATTCCTTTCCGGCGAGGAAGTGAATGTCGTCGATGAGCAGTGCGTCAACAGACCGGTAAAAAGTTTTGAACTCCACCTGCCGACCGTAGCGGATTGCCGAGACCATCTGGTTGAACCACTGCTCGGCCCCGACATAGATGATGCGCGCCTGACCGCGTTGGGCCAGAATTGCGTTACCGATGCCATGCATCAGATGCGTCTTGCCCAAACCCGATTCGCCGTAGATCAGCAGTGGGTTGTAGACGACGCCAGGGCTGCCCGAGACCAGCAAACCAGCGGCACGCGCCTGTGAGTTCGACTTGCCTTCCACGAAAGAGGCCAGTGTGTAGCCAGGATTGAGCCTGCCCTTGGCATAAGTGGCAACCTCTTCGCCTTCGCTCGGAGTATCCGACAAACCGCTGGATGCAGTGTTGGCAACTGGGCCGCCACCCACCATGATGTTGATGGTCAGATCATAGCCGGCAACTTGCGATAGAATTCTCTGCAGGGTTTCCGCGTAGTCGCTGCGGACGCGCTCCAATACCACCCGATTGGGTGCCAGTAGGGTAATGTGGTTGCCGCTGCGAAGCATGCGCAGCGGGCGAATCCAGGCGCTGAGATCACGTTCGGTGTGGTCCGATTCCAGCTGTTTCAGGCATGGCTCCCAGAGGCTGTCTGACATATCTTCTGAAATCATGGTTTTGATCAAGACCGCTTCGCTGGAGCAGATCGGGGTTGGAGGGAGCTCAGCTGGGAGTTTAAGCGATAGCCCGTCTGAACATCGACCGCATCCAATGTCCTTGCCTACTGTATGCAATACACAGTAACATGAGCGTTTGCCGTCTGCCGATTGAATATCATGAAACGCACTTATCAGCCCCACGCCCTGCGTCGCAAGCGTACGCACGGTTTTCGCGCACGCATGGCCACCAAAGGGGGGCGCGATGTCCTGTCACGCCGGCGGGCCAAGGGCCGCGCGCGGCTGATTCCCTAGAACCAGCGGCGGTCCGGCTCCAGATGCGATTGGCAGTGACGCTGCCGCGGACTGCGAGGCTGATCCGTCCTGCCGACTTCAAGCTCAGCTTTAAACAAGGGAAGCGCGTCCATCAGCCGCCTCTGTCCGCCGCTTTTCGCGACAACGGCTTGATGTATCCGCGGTTGGGTTTGGCGATCGGCAAGCGGTATGCCAAACTGGCGGTCGAACGCAACCGGGTCAAGCGCCAGTTGCGCGAGGATTTCCGCCAGCGTGCGGAAACCCTCCCGGCGCTTGATTGCGTGGTTTATCTGAATGGATCCAGCGTGGGTCACAACAACCCGGCGCTGCGAGTGTCGATCGACAGGCTCTGGCAGAAAGTGAAGCGAAAGTGCGACGCTTCCTGATTATTTTAATCCGAATCTATCAGGCCCTGTTGAGTCCGCTGCTGGGTCCGCGCTGTCGTTTTTATCCCAGTTGTTCCGAATACGCGGCGCAGGCTCTTCAACAACACGGTTTGCTGCGCGGCAGCGGTCTGGCCCTGCGGCGTTTGAGTCACTGCCACCCGCTGAATCCAGGGGGTGTCAATCCGGTACCGCCACCAAACCCATAGCTCGAGCTACGATGGAATCCAGACGGTTTGCACTGATTGCGGTACTCGGCGTATTGCTGTTCTTTCTCTATCAAGCTTGGGAGAAGGACTACAGTACAGCGGCAGACAATCAAACCGTTGCGACTTCATCGAGTAACGCTGCCTCGAACCCTCCTGCCCCTTTGGCAAGCGCTCCCGCCAAAGGTAGCAGCAGCGGAGCCGCGACCAGTGTGCCCACCGCCATGCCCGTCGTGGGTGATCATGCGGCCCCGGTTTCGGCGCGGGGTGACTACGTAACTGTGCAGACCGATACCGTGAAGGCGGAAATCGGTCTCGACGGTGCCGGCTTGCACCGTCTGTTACTAGAGCATTATCCAAGCAACAAAGCCGATCCGAAAGACAAGCTTGCGTTGCTCGATGATCGCGCACGGAACGCCAAAGCGCCTTATTTCGTGTTTCAGCAGGGTCTGACGGGGATCAAACATCCGCTGACCCTGGATACGACCCGCTACACCGCGACTCAACGAGAGTATCGACTCGCCAGCGGAGCCGATGTGGTCGAGGTGCCATTAAGCTACACCGATGCTGCGGGCGACCAGTTCCAGACGTTGTATCGCTTTCATCGCGATAGTTATGTCATCGACCTGGTTCAGCGCATTACCAACAACAGCGCGCAGCCGCTACAGGTCGGACCCTACGCGCGCTGGTTGCGTAACACAGTGCAGGCGGGGCGTGAACAAAAGTTTGTCCACAGCTACTTTGGGCTGGGGGTCTACCAGCAGAAAAGCGGCAAGGATTACAAGTTCGAGAAAACCAAGTTCGACGACCTCGACAGCAAGCCCTACAGCGTGACCCAGACCGGCGGCTGGCTGACCATGCTGCAGCAGTATTTTATTGCGACGCTGATCCCACCGCCCGGCGAGAAAGTAACGCTCAGCGCTAAACCGGCGGGGGACGGCCGTTACCTCGGCCAGATGCTGGGCGCGACCGCGACCATCGCGCCCGGCGCCAGCCAGAGCTTCAAGACCCGGCTTTATATCGGGCCGAAAATACAGGGCAAACTCGACGCCATTGCTCCTGGGCTGGCGCTGACCGAAGATTACGGACTGTTGACGCCGGTGGCCAAGCCCTTGTTCTGGGTGTTGTCGAAGTTCCATGAACTCACCGGCAACTGGGGCTGGTCGATCATTATGCTGACCTTCATGATCCGCTTGGCGTTCTTCAAGCTGTCCGAGGCGCAGTACCGGTCGATGGCGAAGATGCGCAAGTTCGGTCCGCGCATCAAGGATATGCGCGAACGCTTTGCCGGTGATCGCGAGCGCCTCAACAAGGCGATGATGGAGCTGTACAAGAAGGAGAAATTCAATCCGCTGGCGGGCTGCTGGCCGATGCTGCTGCAGTTTCCCGTGTTCATCGCGCTGTATTACGTGCTGATCGAAAGCGTGGAGTTGCGGCAAGCTTCATTCATTTTCTGGCTGCAGGATCTTTCCGCGCCGGACCCGTATTACATTCTGCCGATCATCTACGGCATCAGCATGTGGTTCCAGCAACGGCTGTCGGGACAGACTGCGACGATGGAACCGACCCAGCAGAAAATCATGAGTGTGATGCCGATCGGGCTGGCCGGGTTCTTCTCGCTGTTCCCGTCGGGCCTGGTGCTCTACTACTGCGTCAGCAATGGCTTTACCATCGTCCAGCAGTTGGTGATCACCCGGCGGCTGGAGAAGGAAGGCCTGTCGCATCGCTAACGTTGCCTGGGTGAGTCTTCTCCGCTTGCGCAATGAACGCATCCGCTCCCGATCCCCCGGCGACTGATACGCCAGCCACCGACACCATCGCCGCCGTTGCTACCGCGCGCGGCCGCGGCGGGGTCGGCGTGTTGCGCATCTCGGGGCCGGCCGCGGCAGACATTGCAGAACGCATGGCAGGGTCGCTGCCGCTGCCGCGACAGGCGCAACTGCGTGGCTTTCTCGATAGCGAGGGGCAGATCGTCGACCGCGGACTGCTGCTGTGGTTTCCGGCCCCGGCGTCCTTTACCGGCGAGGATGTGATCGAACTGCAGGGCCACGGTGGCCCGGTGTTGTTGCAAACGCTGTTGCACAGCGCTTGCGCCCATGGCGCGCGGCCGGCGCGGCCGGGTGAATTCAGTGAACGGGCTTTTCTCAACGGCCGCCTCGATCTGGCGCAGGCCGAAGCCATCGCGGACTTGATCGATGCCGCCAGCGTTGATGCCGTGCGTGCAGCGCGGCGTTCGCTGGATGGAGAATTCTCGCGTCGGGTCGACGCGCTCGCTGCCGATATCACTGCGCTGCGGGTGCGGGTCGAAGCTGCGCTGGATTTTGTCGACGAGGATATCGATGGGCTGTCCGATCAGGGGCTGCTGCACCAGCTGAACCATTTGTGCGGCGATTTGCAGACCCTGCTGGAGCAGGCGGCACGCGGACGCCGGCTCATTGAAGGCCTCAACATCGTCATCGGCGGTCGTCCCAACGTGGGCAAATCAACCCTGCTCAACCGTCTTGCCGGCACCGATACCGCGATTGTCACCGATCAGCCTGGAACCACCCGTGATCTGTTGCGTGAACATCTGCTGATCGATGGTGTCCCCATCACGGTGACCGACACCGCGGGTCTGCGCGATACGCAGGACGTGGTTGAACGGGAGGGTGTGCGCCGTGCCTGGAGTTCGCTCGAGCAGGCCGATGCGGTGCTTTATCTGATCGACGATCGTACCGGCGTCACCGGGGAGGATGCCGATCGACTGGCCCGTCTGCCGGCAGCGTCACAGCGAATACTGGTCCGCAACAAATGCGATTTGACCGGTCGTCCTCCACAGCGTGGCAGCGAAGACGGCGATATTTGTATCCGTCTCGCAGCCGGACCCGGAGACGGCATGCGATTGCTGCGTGAAGAACTGTGCAGCATTGCCGGTCTTGAAGCGGGAAACGAAGGTCTGTTCAGCGCGCGGGCTCGGCATCTCGAAGCCTTGCGCCGCTGCCTTGCGCACCTGCAGGCTGCGCTGCCGTTACTGCAGGCGGGAGGATTGATCGAACTGGCCGCAGAGGAGTTGCGGCTAGCGCACCGTGACCTGTCCGAGATTACCGGCGCATTCTCCAGCGAAGATCTTCTGGGGCAAATATTTTCGGGATTCTGCATCGGCAAATGAAGGCGGCCGGTGCCGGTGGTGGCCGCCATCGTCGAGCATGAAGTGCGAATCGTGCTGGCGCGCAACGCGCTGTGGCCGCCCTGGATGTTTGCGCTGATCACTGACTTTCTCGATCGCCACGATCCGGATGCAGTTTGGCGGCAGTTCATAGCGCGTCAGTTGGAAGCCGCCGGGAAGGCTGGAGGCTGACGAGGCTGTATGCGGATGCACCAACATAAACGATAGGGGAGTTGCAGGGATGAGGCAGTGCCGCTGGGGTCTTGAAAAGCAGGGCCTCAAACCATGAGCAGTCCAAAGTTTGTTCGTGAGTTGAACACGTCTTCGGTGCTCAGGCACAGAGGGGTGAGCATCTCGTGCGCACCATAGGCCTGGATCGAGCGCGAATGAAAATCGACATGATGAATCTGGTGTACAACAGGGCACGCATGGGGCAATTGCTTAAACGTGACGGGAGCGGTGTGCCTGCCATGGGATGAAGCGGCTGGGATAGGGCGAAAACAGCGGAAATGAACACCTCATCAGCAGCATTCGAACCGTTTTATGCCCAAAGCCGATTGCCGTTGTAAAAAACGGCAAGACGTTACATCGTGGCATGATTAAACTGAATTCTTGGAGATGCCCATCAATCCCCGAGAGGGTCAGGTTGCCGCGACCGGCTGCAACCGGTAGGGTAAAAAGGATTGCTTCACACGCCCCATGCTGAGGCCGCAGCGTGGCCCAGGAAAAAACATGTTTTTAGCGACGGACCTTGACGGCACCTTCCTTGCCGGAGATGCCGAAGCACGCACCTCGCTGTACCGTCTGATCACGCGCCATCCCGATATCAAGCTGGCTTTCATCACCGGCCGCGGCCTTGAATCGGTACTGCCGCTGCTGTCCGATCCGACGCTGCCGACGCCCGACTACATCATCTGCGATGTCGGCGCCACCGTGGTGGATGGCGTCGAGTGCCTGCCGATTCAGCCGTTGCAGAACGAAATCGAACAGCGCTGGCATGGCGAACAGGCGGTGATGTCGGCGTTCGCCGGTTTTCCAGAGCTGGAACGCCAGGAAACACCGCAACAGCGGCGATGCTCCTATTTTTGCAAGGCCAAGGCGGTCACGGCGCGAGTCCACGAGCGTGCCCAAGAACTCGGCTGCGACGTGTTGTACTCGGCAGAGCGTTATCTCGACATCCTGCCGCGCGACGTGAACAAGGGCAGCACCCTGCGCAGTCTGGTCGAGCAGCTCGGGATTGAGCCGCGAGACGTCCTCGTCGCAGGCGACACCCTCAACGATCTGGACATGCTGCGGGCCGGCTTCAAGGGCGTGTGCGTCGGTCGCTCGGAAAAACGTTTGCTGGAAGCCACCCGCGGCCTGTCGGAGACACTGCACGCGCAGGAAGCGGGTTGTGGCGGCATCCTCGAAGCTTTGGCCTACTTCGGCTTTCTCGGTCCCCAAGGCGTGGCGATGGACACGCCGGAGCCGGCCAAACCGGGCCACGCCAAACTGGTGATGGTCTATCACCGGCTGCCCTACGAGGAAGTGCGGGTCAACGGCAAGTTGGAACGGCGCCGGCCATCCTCGCCCAACGGCATCATCCCGACTCTGTTGAGCTTTTTTAGTGATGGGCAGGCCGGTTCGTGGGTGGCGTGGTCGATCCGCGAAGCCAAAGACAGCGAGTTCGAGTCCACCACCACCGTCGATCCCAGGCGCTACCCCAATCTGGTCGCCGCACGCGTGCCATTGACCAAGCGCGAAGTCGACATCTTCTACAAGAAATTCTCCAAGGAGGCGTTCTGGCCGCTGCTGCATACCTTCTGGGAACGTGCCGTCTTCAACGAAAAATACTGGGAAGTGTTTCTCAAGGTCAATCGCGATTTCGCCGAACGCACCGCTACGGAAGCCGCCAAAGGCGCCACGGTATGGATCCACGACTACAACCTGTGGATGGTGCCGGCCTATCTGCGCGAACTACGGCCGGATCTGAAGATCGCCTTCTTCCACCACACCTACTTCCCGTCTGCCGACATTTTCAATGTGCTGCCGTGGCGCCGGCAGATCGTCGGCAGCCTGCTGTACTGCGATTACATCGGTTTCCATATCCCGCGGCAGGTCGAGAATTTCGTCGACGTGGTGCGCGGCGCGATGCCGGTGCGCACCTTGGAGAAGGTGCAGTGCGCACCGCGCTTCCTAACCTACGGCTGCGCCGTCGGTCTCGACGAGATGACGACCAAAATCGAAGCCGCCGGCCGGGTGGTGCGCATGGGCGCACATCCGGTCGGCACCGATATCGAACGCGTGCGCCAATGTCTGGCGATGCCCGAGACGCAGGCGCTGATGGAGGCGCTGCGCAAGGAATTTAACGGCCGCCGGCTGGTGTTGTCGGTGGAGCGGCTGGACTACACCAAGGGCACGCTGGTCAAACTATTGGCGTTCGAGCGCTTGCTGGCAGAGAATCCAGAACTGCACGGCAAAGTCGTGCTCACGGCGGTATGCGTACCGTCATCACCCGAGATGTCGGTTTACCGCACCCTGCAGGCGCAGATCGAGGGCGCGGTGGGCCGCATCAACGGCCGTTTCTCGCGTTACGACTGGACGCCGCTGCGCTTCTTCTTCCGCGCCCTGCCGTTCCACGAGGTCGTCGCCTATTACGCGATGGCCGATGTGATGTGGATCACGCCGCTACGCGACGGACTCAACCTGGTGTCGAAGGAATATGTCGCCACCCACGGCCTGACCCACGGGCACGGTGTACTGGTGCTGTCGGAATTCGCAGGAGCGGCCGCCGAACTCAAGGGCGCGATCCTGACCAATCCGCACGACGCGCAGGATCTCTACGAAAACATCTACCGCGGTATCACGCTGGGGCAGGGCGAGGCCGAGGCGCGCATGCGCGAGCTGTACGAGATCGTCTGGCACTACGACATCAAGCACTGGGGCGAGGATTTTCTGGCGACCGCCCACGCCGACGACGAAGCTAGCGAAACACCACCAGCATTACCACAATCAGCAGCAGGATAACGCCGCTGGCAATCACCACATCTTTCGGCATCCGCTGCAAGCCCTGCCGCGCGATCACCGTCAGTCGCGCGTCCTGCTCCGCTGGCTGGTCGCGCTCGCCCAGCCAGCGTCGCCAGTCCTCGGTCATGATCCAGGTCGCCGCCAGCACCACGCCGGCGGTGAGGGTGAAATGCAGGCTGATGACCTGGGTCATGGTCAGCAGGAACATCAGCGCGCTGAACACATGCCCGGAAATCAGCCCGCGCAGCGCCGCCGTCGCGCCCAGTCGCCGATCCCACAAGCCTTTCAGGAACACCGCCACCAGTGGGCTGACGATGAATGCAAACATCTGCTGCAGGTAGCTGAACAGACCCTTGAAGTGGGTGATCATCGGTGCCCACAACGCTGCCAGCACGGCGAAGCCAATGGTCAGCGCACGACCCAACCAGACCAGTTGTTTCTGCGTCATATGCGGCCGGTAGGGCTGCACGAAATCCACCGTCACCAGCGTCGCCGCCGAGTTCAGCGTGGCCGACACGCTGGACATCAGTGCCGCCACCAGCCCGGCGACGATCAGACCGGTGAGCCCGGCCGGGGTGAACTGCGCCACCATCTGCGGGAACACGTCGTCTGGATGCTTGAGATTGTGCAGCAGCGCCACCGCCATCGCGCCCGGCAGCACCATGAAGAACAGGTTGAGCAGCTTCAGGCCGGCGGCGATGATCGAGGCGCGGCCGGCGGCGTCGAGGTCGCGCGCGCCGAGGATGCGCTGCACCACGTACTGGTTCATGGTCCAGTAGTAGAACCCGGCGATGGGCAGGCCGATGAAGGTGCCCAGCCACGGCAAGCCCGGCCCGTCCATCGGCTCCAGCAGCTGCAGCTTGGCGGCATCGACCCGCCGCGTGACTTCGGCCCATGAATAATCGAACTTGCCGAAGACGATGGCCGCCAGCACGATCGAGCCGCCCAGCAACACCACCGTCTGCATGACGTCGGTGTAGACCACCGCGCGCAGGCCGCCGGCCGCGGTGTAGATGGCGGTGAACGCGGCGATCAATGCACACATCTGCCACAGCTCCATGCCGGGGATGAAGGTGCGCACCACCAGCGCGCCGGCGTAGAGGCTGCCGGCGGTGTCCAGCACGATCGACAGGAACAGCGTCACGGCCGACAGGTACAGGCGCAGGCGCGAATCGAAACGCCGCTCCATCAACTCCGGGATGGTGGTGACTTTGGCGCGCATCACCACCGGCAGCACGAAGAAGCAGGCGAAAATCAGCACCACGCCGGCCATCCATTCATAGTTGGCGACCGAGATGCCGGTGCTGTAAGCGGCGCCGGGCAGTCCCACCAGCGTGTCCGAGGAAACGTTGGCGGCGTACAGCGACAGCCCGACCGCCGCCGGCCCCAGCGAGCGGCCGGCGAGAAACAGATCGTCGGAGTTCCTGCCGCCGCCATGAGCGGCCCACCAGCCGATCAACGCGGTGACGATGAAATAGGCTGCAATTACGGCGTAATCAAGCCCTGCGAGATGTGCCATCTCTGGGTTGTTTTATGGATACGAATGCACATCAAGGGAAACACAGCGCTGCCCTGACGCGCAAGCGCTGCGCGTGCCGACGTTCAGGCTGCGTGCCAGATGTGCTGGCCGTATTTCCAGTAGCCGAAGACGTTGTTGAGGCGTGCGTCTTCATCCACCGGCAACGGCAGAATCTCTGCCTTCCAACAGATTTTGCAGATAGGGCGTTGGCCGCGCTGCTGTTGCGCTCGGGCTACGGCGTGGTGCGCTCTGCGCTCGCGGGAACTTCTCCCGGCTGTGCATCTGGAAATATTTCCAGATACACTCTTCAGCCGTGAAAACTCGCCTGATCATCCTGTTCGCTGTCTGCGCCCTGCTGGGTGCGCGTCTGATCGGCGTGCATCTGCATGTGCTGGCCGGCGCAGTGGCCGATGGCAGCGCGCAGGTTCATCTCGCGCAGGCCGACGAAGACGGCGATGTCAGCCACGCCACCGAAATCGAGCTGATCGGAAAGAATCTGAGTCCGCCACTGTTGCCGTTGCCGATCGGCGGTGGGCTGTTGCTCCTGCTGATGCTGCTGCCGCTGTCTGCGGCGGTACGCATTCCGCGCGCACCGGCACAGGTCGGGCGCTGGATCGATGCACGCTATCGATTAGGACCGCCTTCGCAAGCGCCTCCGCGCTGACGCCGCCACGCCCGACGCGCTCGCCGCGTCACTGACGACGTCCGCCGGCTGTACGCCGGCACTACCGGAGGCATCTCATGTTCCGTTTGTACTGGCGCGGCCCAGCCGTGCTCGCCATTCTCTGTCTGGGTCTGGCTGCGCCGCTGCACGCGCAGCAGACCACGGTGGAGCGCATCACCCTGTCGCAGGCCTTGGGCCGTGCGCTGACGCGTAGCCCCGATCTCGCCGTCTAACCCACCGCGCCGTCGCGCCGCCGAGGCGCAGCAGCTGCAGGCCGGTCTTTATCCCAACCCCGAGCTGGGCGCCGAGTTCGAGGATTTCGCCGGTAGCGGCGTCGAGCGCGGCGTGCAGGCGCTGCAGACCCGCTGAGCCTGTCGCAACTGATCCCGCTGGGCGGCAAGATCGATAAACGCGTCGATGTCGCCGCTGCGGCGGCCGGTGGCGTCGAGGCCGACTATGCCGTCGCCCGTCTCGAGGTGCTGGCGGAAACCGTGCGACGCTACACCGATGTCGCCGAGGCGCAGGCGCGGGTGGCACTGGCACAGCGCAGCATTGATCTGGCCAGGCAGACGCTGACCACTGTCAAGCGCCGCGTGCGTGCCGGCGCTACTTCCAGTGCCGAAGTCAACCGCGCGCAGGTGGCCATGACTCGCGCGCAGATCGACGCACAGCGCGCGGCCGGCGATCTGGATGCGGCGCGGATCGCGCTGGCGGCACTGTGGGGCGATGCGGCACCGGATTTCGGCGGCGTCAGTGCTGATTTGTCGGTGCTGCCGTCGCTGCAGGGCTTCGCGGCGTTCGCCGCCGCCGTGGAGCGCAGTCCGCAACTGGTGCGTTTCGCCGCTGAGTCGCGGCTGCGTCAGGCCGAGCTGCGGCTGGCTCAGGCCCAGGCGGTGCCGGACCTGACCGTCAGTGCCGGTCTGCGCCGCCTGGAGCATGGCGCCACCAGTGGCAACCCCGACTACGGTCTGGTGGCGTCCTTGCGCCTGCCGCTGACGCTGTTCGACCGCAACCAGGGCAACATCGCCGCCGCCCGCGCGCGCATCGACGAGACACAGGCTGAGCGCGCCGCCGCCTGGCTGCGTATCCGCACGGTGCTCTACGGCCTGTACCGGGCCGACCAGCAGGCGCGCGGCCGTGCCGCGAGTCTGCTCGATACCGCAGTTCCACAAGCTGATCAAGCGCTGAATCTGATCGAACGCGGCTACGGCCGCGGCCGCTTCTCATTTCTGGATCTGCTCGACGCACAGCGTCAGGTGATCGCGCTACGCGCCGAGGCCATTGCCGCGCAAGCCGACGCGCATCGGCTGGATGCCGAACTCGAACGCTTGTCCGCCGAACCCGTGGTCGCTCCACTGCCGGAGCGCAGCCCTGCAACGTCCCTCGATGGAGCCAAACGATGAAGACTCGATTCCCAATCTACTCGATAGCGGCCGTGCTGCTGGCGTTGCTGACCGGTTGTACCGAATCGCCGTCGGCGGCGGTTGAGCCGAAGGCCGCAGGCTCGGTGCCAGCTGCGGCGCGCCCGGCCGCGCAGCAGGTACAGATGTCGCCGGACGCGGCCGAACGCGCCGGCATCCGCGTGCTTGAAGCCGGCCCGGCACACCTGCGCCAGAGCCTGACGGTCTACGGCGCGATCAAACCTGATGCCTATCGCACGCAGCAGCTGCGTGCGCGCTATCCCGGCCTGGTGCGCAAGGTCATGCACGAGCCGGGGCAGAAAGTAGGCAAAGGCGATCTGCTGCTGTCGATCGAGTCCAGCGAAAGCCTGGCGCCTTATGCCATCTGGTCGCCGCTGGCAGGCACCGTGCTGGAGCGGCACGTCAATCCCGGCGAGGCGGTGGACTCCAGCCGCCTGCTGATGGTGGTCAGCGACCTGAACATGGTGTGGGCCGAGTTCCAGGTGTTCGCGCGGGATCTCGGTCAGGTACGCGGCGGCATGCCGGTGCACATCCGCGGTGTTTACGGGAATGTTCAGACTGAAGCCAAACTCGATTATGTGGCGCCGGTCGGCGCGGTCGATTCGCAGAGCGTGGTGGCTCGCGCCACCCTGGACAACCGCGCCGGTCGCTGGGTGCCGGGGCAGTTCATCACTGGCGCGGTGGTGGTGGCCGAGGTCGATGCCCCGGTCACGGTGGTGCCGCAGGCGCTGCAGCAGTTCGACGGCAAGGCTGTGGTGTTCACGCAGGTCGAGGGCGGCTTCAAACCCAGGCCGGTCGAGGTCAGCCTGCGCGATGCGCAAGCGCTGGAGATTACATCCGGCCTGTCCGCCGGCGCGCACTACGCGGCGGACAACAGCTACCTGATCAAGGCCGATCTGTTGAAGACCGAAGGCGGGGAGGACTGACATGAAAAAGATCTGCGCGTATATCAAGACGCATCGGATGGACAAGGTGATCGCGTCCTTGCACGAGTTACCGTGCTTTCCCGGCTTCACCGTGCTCGACGGTCACGGCCAAGGTCACGGTTGCGGTGCCGGCGGTCTTACGCCTTCGGCCAGGACGGTCTGCTGTATCACCCGCAACGTCTGCTGGGGGTTGTCTGTGAGGATGACGAAGTGACCGCTGTCGCCGGCACGATTACGATCGAACACCTCGAAGCGGTCCTCCGCATCCGCGACACCAGAGACCGGACATGATCGCGCGGCTGATCGCCGCCGCCATCCGCAATCGCTGGTTGGTGATGGTGCTGGTGGCCGGTTTCGTCGCCCTGGGCTGGGTCGAATACAAACGCCTGCCGATCGACGCGGTGCCGGACATCACCAACGTCCAGGTGCAGATCAACACCCGTGCGCCGGGCTACACACCGCTGGAGGTGGAGCAGCGCGTGACGTTCCCCATCGAGTTCTCGATGGCGGGCATGAAGGGGCTGGAGAGCAAGCGCTCGATCTCGACTTACGGCCTGTCGCAGGTTACGGTGATTTTCAAGGACGGAACCGACGTCTACTTCACACGGCAACTCGTCAACGAGCGCCTGCAGGAGATTCGTAGCAGTCTGCCGCTCGGTGTCGAGCCGACCATGGGGCCGGTGTCGACGGGGCTGGGCGAGATCTACCTGTACACGGTCGATGCCGAGCCTGGCGCGCGCAAACCCGACGGCAGGCCGTATACGGCCACCGATCTGCGCAGCGTGCAGGACTGGACCATCCGTCCGCAGTTGTTGCAGGTGCCGGGCGTGTCCGAAGTCAATTCGATTGGCGGGTATGCCAAGCAGTACCAGGTGGCGCCGGACCCCGCCAAACTGCTGGCCTACCACTTGACGCTCCAAGACTTGATCCAGGCGCTGGAAAGCAACAACCTCAACGTCGGCGCCGGCTACATCGAACGCAACGGCGAGCAGGCGCTGGTACGCATCCCCGGGCAGTTGATGGACACGAGGCAGATCGCCGACGTGGTCATTGCCACCCGCGACGGGGCTCCGATCAAGGTCGGCGACGTGGCCCAGGTGCAGATCGGCAAGAATCTCCGCACCGGCGCGGCCACCCACAACAACAAGGAGACCGTGCTGGGCACGGCCATGCTGCTGCTGGGCGAGAACAGCCGCGAGGTCAGCCAGGCGGTGGCGCAAAAACTAAAGGAGATCGAGAGACAGTTGCCGCCGGGCGTGCGGGCGACACCGGTCTATGATCGCACCACGCTGGTCGACAAGACCATCGCCACGGTGCAGAAAAACCTGTTCGAGGGCGCGCTGCTGGTGATCGTGGTGCTGTTCGCGTTTCTCGGCAACCTGCGCGCGGCGCTGATCACCGCGGCGGTGATGCCGCTGGCCTTGCTGGCGACTTTCACCGGTATGGTCGAGAACCGGGTCAGCGGCAACCTGATGAGTCTGGGTGCGCTGGACTTTGGTCTGATTGTCGACGGCGCTCCGATTATCGTTGAGAATTGCATCCTGCGGCTGGCTGAGTCGCAGCACCAGCGCGGGCGCATTCTGCAACGCGGCGAGCGCTTTGAGGTGGTGTACAGCGCTACCCGCGAGGTGTTCACGCCGGCGCTGGTCAGCGTCGCCGTGATCGTGCTGGTCAACCTGCCGATTTTCGCCTTGACCGGCGTCGAGGGCAAGATGTTCAAGCCGATGGCGTTTGCGGTGATTGCGGCGCTGATCGGTGCGCTGATCTTCGCCGTGACCTTCGTGCCGGCAGCCTGCGCACTGCTGCTGTCGGGGCGCATTCAGGAGAAGGATAATTTTCTGGTGCGCTGGGCCAAACGTGGCTACGCCCCGTTGCTGGCCGCCGCCCTGAAGTGGCGCTGGGCGGTGGTGGCGGCAGCGCTGGTATTCGTGCTGTTCTGCGGCCTGCTGGGGTCGCGCATGGGGGCCGAGTTCATCCCCAATTTGGATGAGGGCGACGTCGCCATTGGTACCTATCGTCCGCCGTCCACCGGCATCGAGCAGGCGGTACAGATGCAGCTGCAGCTCAACCGGGCGTTGATGCGGCTGCCGGAAGTCAAGACCGTATTCGCCCGCAACGGCACCGCCGAGGTCGCCACCGATCTGATGCCGCCAGGCCGTTCGGATACCTTCGTGATGCTCAAGGATCGCGCGGACTGGCCCGATCCCGCAAAGTCCAAGGCGCAACTGCTGGAGCAGATGAGGCAGGCGGCGGAAGGTGTGCCGGGCGGCGCCTACGAGTTCACCCAGCCGATTGAGTTGCGCTTCAACGAGCTGATCTCTGGCGTGCGCAGCGACCTGGCGGTGAAGCTGTTCGGCGACGATCTCGACGTGCTGCTGAACCGCGCTGAGGCCGTCGCCACGCAATTGCGCGCGGTCCCGGGCGCCGCCGACGTGGCGGTGGAGCAGGTCGCCGGCCTGTCGGTGCTGACGGTTGCTCCGCAGCGCACGCGACTGGCGCGCTACGGCCTCAATGTCGGCGATCTGCAGGACGCGGTGTCGGCCGCGCTGGGTGGCCGCGGGACCGGGCTGATCTACGAAGGCGACGCGCGCTACCCGCTGGTAGTGCGCCTGTCCGAGGACTTGCGCACTGATCCGCGGGCGCTGGAGCGGCTACCGCTGGCACGGCCCGGAGGGGGGTATGTGCCGCTGGCGGAAGTCGCCGAGCTCAAAACGGTCAAGGGCCCCAACCAGATATCGCGTGACGACGCCAAGCGCCGTGTGGTGATCATGGCTAATGTCCGCGGACGCGATCTCGCCAGCTTCGTTGGGGACGCGCGCAGCCGCATCGAGCAAAAGGTCAAGCTGCCGCCGGGTTATTTCGTCACCTACGGGGGCACTTTCGAGCAGCTGCAGTCGGCCAGTCGGCGCCTCAGCGTGCTGGTGCCACTCTCGCTGCTGCTGATCGTCGGTCTGCTATTCATGACCTTCGGCTCACTGAAGGATGCGCTGCTGGTATTTTCCTGCGTGCCCCTGGCGCTGACCGGCGGCATTCTGGCGCTGTTGATCCGGGGGATTCCGCTGTCGATCACCGCCGGCGTCGGCTTCATCACCCTGTCCGGCGTCGCGGTGCTGACCGGCGTGGTGATGGTCTCGGCGATCCGCGAACTGCGCCGCGACGGCGTGTTGTTGGAGCAAGCGATCACCCGAGGTGCGCTGATGCGCCTGCGCCCGATCCTGATGATCGGCCTGGTGGCTTCGTTGGGTTTTCTGCCGATGGCACTCAACACCGGTACCGGCGCCGAAGTGCAGCGACCGCTGGCCACGGTGGTGATTGGCGGCATCGTTTCGGCCACGCTGCTGAGCCTGTTGGTGCTACCCGCGCTGTACCGACTGGCGTATCGCAGGACGGAGGATGACGACTCGTCAACAGCGGACATCCGCCCCCACATAGTCATCCCGGCCCAATCGTGCAGAGGAATCCACTCCAGCGTCTGCGGGCGCTGAAGGTCCAATGATGTGTGTGCTCGCCGTGCCGGTGCCATCCCCCGACAAAGCCGGGATTGTTCCTCAAGAAATCAACGGGTGGCTGATCCGCACCGACGTGAAGGAGACGATGTAAATGATCATAACTGAGAGAAGTTCTGCAAACTGCTGCCGTTTCATTCAGACGCTAGCCGTACATCATGGACCCTATGTGAAACGTGTACTCATTGTCCTGGCGCTGGCGATAGTCTCCGGCTGTGTGATCACTCCTGGCGTCGTTCAAACTGGGAAAAACACTTACATCGTGTCAGAATAGGCAGCCACGGGGAACGTCGTTGGCATCCTGAAGAAAGATGCCATGAAGAAAGCGCATGCCAAGTGCAGCGCGAGTGGGAAGTCGGTCGAGGTCGTGGGCAGTCAAGTGTCCCCGCCTCCATATACAAACGGTAACTATCCCCGAGTGCATGTCACGTTTCGTTGCGTGGCTTCGGTGGACTCTACTCCCGATTCTACGGCTGCACCAAAGTAGGCTCGGACGTTCCACGCTGTGCCAACGTTTCGACCACATGATTTCGATGCCCAAACGCGGTCGCCTTCGACCGACCACTTTGGGCTGCTATGCAAAGCACTCCATAGCAACCCCTATAGATTCGGCCCATAAATAGTATGAACTATGATCCGGCGCTACGGTCAGATATTGCATGGTTATCGAAGACGCCCGCCGGCTCAGCCCGGCTGCACAACACGAACGCCGACGCCAGGTCATTCG
>Ga0307373_10001342_pt1 | contig 46144 bp, 41 predicted proteins | sample OX2MG_FD_202534 | JGI IMG/M metagenome (GOLD analysis project Ga0307373, IMG submission 202534) | Soil microbial communities from Risofladan, Vaasa, Finland - OX-2 | ecosystem: Environmental > Terrestrial > Soil > Coastal area > Acid sulfate soil | place: Finland: Risofladan, Vaasa | collected...
AGACTGCGTCACGGTCGATGAGCCGGTCCTGGTTGAGCTTCCGGCCGGCTACGGCGGCCGCTTCCACCTCGCTCACGCCCTGAGCGCCGGGGACGTCCTCGACCCGCAGGAAGAGCGGGTTGCGGAAGCACCGGCTGCTGGAAAAGTACGGGCTGGGCTGCTGGGGCAGGCCAGGGAGGGGGGCGTGGAGAGGGCTGAGCAGAGCGACATCGGCACCGACCGAAGTCGCCCACCGTCCCAACAGGCTCAGGTCGGCCAGGTCTCCCATTCCCCAGCTGGTCCCCGAGCGCAGGGACGGTAGCTGGACGGCCCAGCCCCAAGACCGCAGCCCCTCGGGCAGGTGACAGGCGGAAGGCGTGACGATCACCCGGACGGGCGGACCGGCGGCGGTCGGGCGAGTGAGGTCGTGGTAGCCGAGGGGTAGGTCGGGTGGCAGCGTGTGGCGACCCTCTCGCTCGCTACCGCCCTCCAGGCGCAACGCCCACTCCCCGTCGCAGCGCACGGCGTCGCCCTGGCGGACCACCCAGACATCGCGCTCGGTCAGAGGCTCGGGACCGGCCGAGTCGGCTCCCATGGCCCCGAGCACCGCTTCCACGGAGGCGGGATCGGCGTCGTGCCAGGCCCCGCCCACGTCGTGGTAACCGGGTTCGATGCCCCAGGCGGCCGGATCCGTCATCCGTCCGAACCTACCCCGCCCCGCCCGCTGGGCCGGACCGGGATCCCGGGGCCCGTCACACCCGCCGCGTAGCCTGGCCGGCAAATGAGTCTGCCGCTTCCGACCACCCTCAGCCCCTCCAAGGTCTCCTCATTCAAGGACTGCGCCCTGGCCTTCCGGTTCTCGACCATCGACCGCTTGCCCGAGCCGCCATCGCCGGCCGCGGCCAAGGGAACTTTGGTGCACAAGGCTCTCGAACTCCTCTTCTGGGACCACCCGCAGGGCTCACGGTCCCTGGCCGCCGCCCTGGACTGCCTGGGGCGGGCGTGGGCCCTTCTGGCCAGCGACGCCGAGTTCACCGAGCTGGGCCTGAGTGGTGAGGAAGAGGCCCAGTTCCGCCACGAGGCCGACCAGCTCCTGCGCCGCTACTTCCAGCTGGAGGACCCGGACCGGATCCAGGTGCTCGGCACCGAGCTCATGCTCCAGGCCCCCCTGGGGGACATGCAGCTGCGCGGCATCATCGACCGGCTGGAGCTGGATCCCGACGGGCGCCTGGTGGTCACCGATTACAAGACCGGCCGGGTCCCCCCCGAGTCGCGCGAGCAGGCTCGCCTGGGGGGAGTGCACTTCTACGCCTACCTTTGCGAGAAGGCCCTGGGAGTCCGACCGGCCCGGGTCCAGCTCCTCTATCTGGCCGAGCCCATGTCCATCTCGGCCACCCCCTCCGACCAGTCCATCAAGGGAATGGCCGTCCGGGCCCAGGCTGTCTGGGCGGCGGTCGAGCGGGCCTGTCGGACCGAGGACTTCCGGCCCCATCCCTCGGCCCTTTGCGGCTATTGCGCCTACCAGGCCTTCTGCCCCGCCTTCGGCGGAGACCCGGCCCTGGCCGTCTCCCAACGACCCGGTGCCGCCGAGGGCCCGGGGGCTCCGGCCGAAGCCCGGCCCGATCCCACCGAAGCGGTGCGCGACGCGCTGCGCGCCGCCGGCCTGGTCGGCGTCTGAACCGGCTTTGGCCAGGCCCCGGGGGCCGGTAGCCCGCTTCGACGCATCGGTCGACCGCGCTTTCGATCGGCTCCGGGGCCGGTCCTGGGCCGACCGTCTCTTCTACGCCGCCTCGGCCCTGGGCGACCATGGCATCCTGTGGCTCATACTGGCCGGGCTGCGGGCGGCGCGGCCCGACGGCGGCACCGGGCGGAACCGGCAGGCGGCGGTCAGGGCGGCCGCGGGAGTGGGGATCGAGTCGGCCATCGTCAACCTGGGGATCAAGTCCCTGTTCCGCCGGGTGCGGCCCGTGCCCCCCGCCTCTCACCCCCGTCCCTTCCGCCGTCCCCGCACCAGCAGCTTCCCCAGCGGTCACGCCACCTCGGCCTTCTGCGCCGCCGACCTGCTGGGCCAGGACGACCCCCTCCGGCCGCTCTACTACGGCCTGGCGGTCGTGGTCGCCACCAGCCGGATCTACGTCCGCATCCACCACGCCTCGGACGTGGCCGCCGGGGCCGTGCTGGGCGCGGCCATGGGCCGGCTGGGCCGCAAGCTGGCCCCTCTCGGGGCGGCGCCGGTCTGGCGGCGGGAATCCGCGGGCGGAGCCCGACGTTCCTAAGGGCATGGCCCGCACCTTCTCCGTCAACTGGGACTACCGCTGCCCCTTCGCCCGCAACGCCCATGAGCACGTCCTGGCCGGTCTGCGGGCCGGGGCCGAGTGGGACGTGGAATTCGTTCCCTACTCCCTGTCCCAGGGCCACCGGGAGGAGGGCGATCCCCCGGTGTGGGACGACCCGGCCAAGGCCTCCGACCTGCTGGCCATGCTGGCCTCTCTGGCCGTGAGGGAAAACCAGCCCGAGCGGTTCCTGGACGTCCACGCCGCCCTGTTCCGGGCCCGCCATGACCAGGGCCGCGATCTGCGCCGGGAGGAAGTGGTGAGTGAGGTTCTGAGTGAGGCCGGAGCCGACGCCGACGCCGCCCTGGCCGAGGTGGCCTCGGGCTGGCCGCTGGACACCTTCCGCAAGGCCCACGAGGCTTCCGAGGCGGACTACGACGTCTGGGGGGTGCCCACCTTCGTGGTCGGGGACCGAGCCGCCTTCGTGCGGCTCATGACCAGGCCGGACGGGAACCCGGCGGCGTCCATCGACCTCATCGACCGGGTGGTCGGGGCGGTCGGAGGCTGGACCGAGGTCAACGAGCTGAAGCACACCACCCTCCAGCGCTGACCGGACGGCCGGGAGGTCCCGGCCGGCCCCTGCCGAGCCGGTCGCCACGCCTTAGCATCGGCCCATGGCCATACGCCTCGAGCCCCAGGACGAGTACATGCACGAGCTCGGCCCCGAGCCGACCTTCAACGAGAGCATGTACTTCAACGTCTACGACCCCTCCAAGCACATGGGGGGATTCATGCGGATAGGCAACCGGGCCAACGAGGGCTACGCCGAGATGACCGTGTGCCTGTACCTGCCCGACGGGCGGGTGGCCTTCATGTTCAACCGGCCCAAGATCAGCGACAACTCCGCCTTCGACGCCGGAGGCTTGCGCTTCGAAGTGGTGCGCCCGTTCGAGGAGTTGCACGTCTCCTACCAGGGGTCGGTGGTTCTCCTGGACGACCCGTTGCAGATGGCCGAACCCCGGACCGCCTTCAAGGAGAACCCCTCGGCCCAAGCCGAGATCAGCCTGGCCTTCGGGGGCCTGTCCTCTATGTTCGGCGGGGAGTCGGACGAGACCCATGAAGCCGAAGGCGAAGAGTTCGCCCGGGGACACTACGAACAGCTGGTGTCTGGGGTGGGGTCCATAACGGTGGGTGATGACACCTGGGAGATCGACGGGTTCGGCCTCCGGGACCACTCGTGGGGCCCGCGCACCTGGCAGGCTCCGTGGTACTACCGCTGGCTGACGGCCAACTTCGGGCCCAACTTCGGTTTCATGGCCTCGCGGGTTGCCCGCAAGGAAGGGCCGGGCACGCGGGGCGGCTTCGTCTGGGACGGCACGGCCATGCACTACTGCAATGACGTGGAGATCAGCACCGGCTGGCGGGGGGAGGACAGCTACCACGACACCGTCACCGTTGCCTTACGCAGCGGGGATCAGGAGTGGAAGGCGGTGGGCAAGGTCCTGTCTCTCATACCCCTCCGCAACCGACGCGAGGGCATGATCACCCGCATATCCGAAGGCATGACGTGCTGGACCACTGACGACCAGCGGGTCGGCTACGGCCTGTCCGAGTACCTCGACCAGATCATCGACGGCAGCCCGGTAGGGCTGGCCGAGTAGCCCGGGGCGTCAGCCCGGTGAGCGCCGGCGGTCGAGGACGAGGTCGGCCACCAACCCGGTCCAGCCCGTCTGATGGGAGGCTCCCAGGCCGGCGCCGGTGTCCCCGTGGAAATACTCGTGGAAGGGGATGAGGTCGTGCCAGTCCGGGTCGGTCTGGAACAACTCGTAGCCGCCGAAGACGGGCCGGCGCCCGTCCGGGCCGGGCAGGAAGATGTCGAGCAGGCGTTTTCCCAGATCATCGGCCACATCCGAGAGTCGGCGGCCGGGTTGGAACCCGGTTGGATCCTCGACCACGAAATCGGTTCCGAAGTGACGGTCGAAGCGCCGCAGGGCCTCGATGACCAGATAGTTGAGCGGAAACCAGATCGGACCCCGCCAGTTGGAGTTGCCGCCGAACAGCCCGGTGCGCGACTCGGCCGGCTCATAGTCGACCGATCCGCGGATGCCCTCGACATCGATCTGGAAGGGATGGTCGCGGTGAAATGCCGAAACCGACCGAAGCCCGTAGGGGGAGAGGAACTCCGCCTCGGACAGGATGGCCTCCAGCAACCGGCGGAGACGGTCGGGCGAGACCACCGACAGCATGAGGTTGTCAGTGCCGTCGACCTGACCGTGAAAGACGGACTGCGCGTAGTGGGGCTTGTTGGCCACGAACCACCGCATCCGAGCCGAGAAGTCGGGCAGCCGGCTGATGGCGGCACTGTCCAACACGGTCACGGCGCAGAGAGGGATGAGGCCGACCAGGGACCGGACCCGCAGCGGAAAGCGCTGACCGTCCCCGAGTTGCAGGACGTCGTAGTAGAAGCCGTCCTGCTCGTCCCATAGTCCCTGATCGGATGTGGCCGCGGCTATGTAGGTGAAGTGCTCGAAGAACTTGGTGGCGACGTCCTCATAGACCTCATCGTGGGCCGCCAGGACCATGGACATCTCGAGCAGGTTGAGGCAGTACATCGCCATCCAGGCGGTGCCGTCGGACTGCTCGAGCCGGCCGGCCACAGGCAGGGCCGCCGACCGGTCGATGGGGCCGATGTTGTCCAGGCCCAGGAAGCCGCCCTCGAAAACGTTGGAACCCTGGCTGTCCTTGCGGTTCACCCACCAGTTGAAATTGAGCAGCAGCTTGTGCAGGACCCGCTCCAGGAACTCGAAATCGGTCGAGCCGTCGATCTCGAAGACCCGCAGCGCCGCCCAGGCCTGCACGGGAGGATTGACGTCCTCGAACTTCCACTCATAGGCGGGCAACTGGCCGTCCGGGTGCATGTACCACTCCCGGCACAACAGAACCAGCTGCTCCTTGGCCAGCTCCGGATCCAGGTGGGCCAGGACCACGCAGTGAAAGGCGAGGTCCCAGCTGGCGTACCAGGGGTACTCCCACTTGTCGGGCATGGAGATGACATCCCGGTTGTTGAGATGACGCCACCCGGAGTTGCGTCCGCTCAAACGCTCGACCGGAGGCGGAGGTTCGGTCGGATCGCCATCGAGCCAGCGCTCCACGTCGTAGTGGAAGAACTGCTGGCTCCAGATCATTCCGGCGCAGGCCTGCCGGGCCACCGCCGCCTCGGCCGGACCCGCCCCGGCCGGGATTATGTCGGCATAGAAGGCGTCGGCGTCCGAACGTCGGGTCGCCATGACCTCCTCCCAGTCCGTTCCCAAGCCCGGCGCGGGTCGGACCGGGGTGGCGTCATCACCACGACGGCGGAGCCGTAGCTTCAGTTCGACCGTCTGTCCCGGCCCGGCGTCGAGGACGTAGTGCAGAGCCCCCTTGGTCCCGACCCCGTCCGGATTGACGGCCGGGGTCCCGGCCACGACGTAGTCACCTATGCCGTCCTTCGGCCACGGGGTGGCGGCCGGGGCCCCGAAGAGGCGGGCCAGGTTCGACTCGTTCTCACACACCAGCACCTCGGGGTCGCCCCCTCCCGACAGGCGGTACTCCCCCAGCTCGAGGTGGTCGGCCCTCAGGCCGTCGTCATGGGCCGAGATCGAAGGCCGGGCGGCGCCGGGCTGCCAGCTCCAGGTGTTGCGGAACCACAGGGTGGGCAAGGCGTGGAGCCGAGCCGGCTCGGGCCCGGCGTTGCGGGCCCGCAGCCGGATGCAGATGTCATCGGGGGAGGCCTTGGCGTAATCGACGGAGATGTCCCAGTAACGCCCGTCGCTGAATACGCCCGTGTCGAGGAGTTCGTACTCCGGTTGGTCCTTGGTCCGAGATGCGTTGACCTGCACCAGCTCGTCATAAGGAAAGGGCGCCTGCGGGTACATGTAGCGCCACCGCAACCAGGCGTGGGAGGGGGTGGCATCCTCGTACCACCAGTACTCCTTGGCATCCTCCCCGTGGTTGCCCTGCGGACCGGACAGCCCGAATATGCGCTCTTTGAGGATGGCGTCGCGACCGTTCCAGAAGGCGAAGGCGAAACACAGCCGCTGCTGGTCATCGCAGATGCCGGCCAGGCCGTCCTCACTCCAGCGGTAGGCGCGGGAGCGGGCGTGGTCATGGGGAAAGAAGTCCCAGGCGTTGCCCTCGGCGCTGTAGTCCTCCCGGACCGTCCCCCACGCCCGTTCGCTCAGGTACGGGCCCCATTGGCGCCATTGGCGCCGGGACTGCAGCCGGACCCGCTCGGCTGACACGAGCCCGTCCCGATCAGGGGTCACCCGGAAGTGTTAGCAAACGCCTGTCCCCCGGCGGTCAGGTGGGGCCATGGCCGAGGCCCAGGGCGAATCCGTCCAGGAAGAACCGGGCCTCGGCGCTGCGCTCGTAGCGGGCCGTGAGCCGGTGGAACCCAGGTCCGTGGTCAGGCACCAGCAGGTGGGCCAGCTCGTGCACCAGGACGGCATCGATCACCCAGGGAGGCGTCGGCCGCAGCCGCTCGGAGAGCCGGATGTCGCCCGCCGGCAGGCTGCACGATCCCCAGCGCGACCACTGCCGGGGGCTCCAGGTCACCGACCGGGGCCTGACCCCCTCCAGGTACCGGTCCGCCAGCGCCATAGCTCTCTCGGCCAGCCCGGCGTCTCCCAGGGTCAGCCCTGACCGCCTCGCCAGCAGCCCGTCCACCAGGCGGCGGGTGACGGCGTCGGCGGTGCGTCGGTCCATGGAGGCGGGCAGGTCGACCAGGATGCGGCCGTCCTCGAGGCGGGCGCTGGCCCGCCGCTTCCGCCGCGGTGAGTAGCGCACCTCGACGGCCGGACCGGCGGGACCGGCTTTGACGGTCGGCCAGGCCTCCGGGTCCTCGGCCTCAGGTTGACGGGGGTGACCCCGATGCAGGGTTTCGACCATGGCGATGACATTAGGAATGGCCTGTAACGGGCCGGGGGGCTGGTAGAAACCCGGCGATGCCAGGAAGAAGGCGGCTTCCGAGGATCACGGTCGGTCCGGGCCGCGTGGCGCCCGGGCTGGCGGCGGTGGTGGTCATCCTGGCCGGCTCCGCCGCCGCCTCGGCCCTATGGGCCGGCCCCTTGCACACTGGATCCCGGGCCGTCTCCTCGGCGGGATCGTCGGTCTCGGTGAGGTCCCACCGGACCGCGCCGGCCAACAACCGCGCCGCGCCGGCTGCCACCACGACCAGTTCGACCCCTACGACTGTCCCCCTCCCGTCGGCCACCCTGTCCCTGGCCGGCTGCCCGCCGCCGGCCTACACCGGTCCGCCCCCGTCTCCCCCCTGGCATCCGGCCACCCTGGTGCCCGACTCGGCCCTGCCACCCACCCCAGCGGCGCCACCCCGGGCGGCGTCCACGGCCGCTCTGAGCGGCAAGGGGATGTGGATCTGGGAGTACGACCAGACCGACGGCGGCCGGGTGGACTCGATCGTTGCCTCCGCCCGGGCCGCCGGGCTCCACCAGCTCTGGGTCCGGGTAGGTGACTCCCAGTCCGGCTTCTACGGCTCGGCGTTCCTGGGCCAGTTGGTCCCGGCCGCCCACCGGGCCGGACTCAAAGTCATCGGTTGGGGATTCCCCTACCTCTACGACCCGGCCGGAGACGCCCGCTGGACCGGGCGGGCCCTGGCCTGGCGATCGGCGTCGGGGGCGGGCCTCGACGGCTTCAGCGCCGACATCGAGACCGCCTCGGAAGGCGTCGACCTGAGCGCCAGAAGGGCCTCTCTGTACCTGGGCCTGGTCCGCCGGGCGGATCCGACCTCGCTGCTGGTGGCCACCGTGTTCCCACCCACCGACCTCGAGTGGGGCAGCTACCCGTATGGGGCGATAGCTCCCTTCGTCGATGCCCTGGCTCCGATGGTCTATTGGGGCTGCACCCAGCCGGTGGTGGAGGCGGATCAGGCCATCCAGCGCCTGAGCTCCCTGGCTCCGCTCCATCTGATCGGCCAGGCGTTCAACATGTCCGGGGAGGAGTACGGCCGCAGCAGTCCCCCGGCGCCGGCCGAGATCACCGCCTTCCTGGAGGCGGCGCAGCGGGGTGGGGCGCTGGGCGCCTCGTTCTGGAGCTGGCAGGCCATCGACCCGGCCGAGTGGCTGACCCTCGGGGCCTATCCCTGGCCCGGGGCCGGCGCTCCGGGCTAGAGGTCCCCGGCCGGGCGGGAGGCCCCGGCGAAGTCACTCCACGAATAGGCCTCCACCCTCACGTCGGCCCCGGTGTGGGGAGCATCGACCATCATGCCGTTGCCGATGTAGATGCCGTCATGGGTGATGGCGGTGGGTGTGCCGAAGAAGACGATGTCGCCCGGCTGCAGCGGGGTGGCGGCACCCAACAGCGGACCGAAGTCGTACTGGTCCTGGGCCACCCGGGGCAGAGTGACGCCAGCCGACGAGTAGGCCTCCATGACCAGGCCCGAGCAGTCGAAGCCGGCCGGGCCGGTGCCCCCGTACACGTACGGCTTCCCGACCTGGGCCAGGGCGTAGGCCACGGCCCGCGCCGCCATTGGGGGCGGCCCGGGAGCAGCCACCGCCACCACCGGCGCGCCGACAGCGGCCGTGGTGGCCACCGAGGCCGCCGTCGGTGTCGCCCCGGCGGCGGCACCGGCCGTGGCGATGCCGGTACCGACGGCGGTACCGGCCGGGACCGCGGCGGTGTCGGAGGCCGAGGCCACGCCCAGCGTGGCATCCCCGAAGCCCAGGACCCGGCCCGAGGAGGTGGCCAGCCAGTAGCCGGCCCCATCGGAGGTGGCGGCGATTCCGACGGCCGGGCTGGCCAGAGGCGGCCCGCTGAGGGCGTCGCCATAACGGCCGGCATCCCCGTAGGCGAAGACCTGGCCGGCCGTCGTGACCAGCCAATAACCGTGTCCGTCGGGGGTGACAGCCATGCCCACAGCCGGGTGCCGGAGCCCGAGGCCGCCGGCCGATCCGTAGAACTGGGCGTCCCCGAAGGAGAAGATGCCCCCGTCGGAGGCCAACAGCCAGTAGCCCTTGCCGTCGGCAGTGGCCGCCATGCCGATCACCGGCTTGTTGAGGCGGATGGCGCCGGTGGAGCCAAAGAACTGGGCGTCCCCGAAGGTGAAGATGCCTCCATCACCGGCCACCAGCCAGTAGCCCTTACCGTCCGCGGAAGTGGTCATGCCGACCACCGGGGCGTTGAGAGAGGGCGGAGGCGGCGGGCTTTCCACGGCGGCGTCCCCGGCGGCGGTCACGGTGGCGTCGGCCCGGGCGACCCAGTAGCCGCCTCCGTCGGGCGTGGCCGTCAGGGCCACCGCCCGGGAAGGGTCAGCCGATACGGGACGGGTCGAACCGAAGGGTGGCGCCCCGCCGGCGGTGACGGCTCCGCTCGAGTCCAGGACCCAGTAGCCGGGGGTGGAGGCGGCGGTGGCCGCCGGGGCGGCGGTGGGAGCGGGCGAGGTGGACGTCGGCGCCGAGGAGGCGGACGTCGGCGCGGTCACGGCTCCGACCGGGCCGGCCAGGCCGAGAAGGCCGCCACCGAGGGCGGCCACCCCGAGGCACAGGTCGGCGAAGAGGCGGGCGGGGAAGTTGTAGCGCTTCATTGGTGGACCCAAACAGGAGGGGACGTCATCGGGGTCAACGTCCGGACCCTGAGCTATCGGCCCCGGGGGCCGCCGGCTTGAACCGCGTCCTGGGCCCACCGGTATGCCAGAGTTGCCGGTGAGCCCGTCAATCCGGGATGACGGTGAAATCAGGCAGATGTCCCTTTTGAGTAAGAGTGTTCCAATCTGGGTACCATGACCAGGGCCAGCCAGGACTCACAAGGATGGGATCCCACGGGACCTGCTCCAACCGTGTCAGTGCGGCGGCGGGCGGTGAGAGTGGCTGTTGCCATCACCGCCCTAGTGGCCCTGATCCTCTTCGCCTATCCCCTCCTGCCCGGTCATCCGGCCGTCAACTGGTCCCTCTACGGGCCCACCGCCGGGGCGGCCCTGCTGGGTGCCGGAGGGTTCGGGCTCCTGCCCTGGAACCGGCTCTTGCAGTCCTCAGCGGGCGGGATGTGTCTCTACACCTGGTCCTTCCTCGACATCGCCCTCATCAGTGTCGGAGTGGCCGCCAGCGGCGGTGCCCGGTCCCAGCTGGTCTGGCTCTACAGCCTCACCACGGTCTTCTCGGCGCTGTCGTCCTATCCCTGGCGGGCTCAGGTGGCTCTGTTGCTGCTGACCTTCGGCGGCTACCTGGGGGCGGCGGGCTCCGGGACCGTCCCCCTGCCGGTGGCCAAGACCTTCTTCGATCTCGGGGTCATAACCCTGCTCATGATCATGTCGGCCTTCCTGTCCGTGGAGTTGTCGCGCCAGGTCCGGGTCCAACACGAACTGGCGCAAGGCTCGGCCCGCCGGGCCGCCCTCCTGGCCCGGGTCGCCCAGCGAGCCCGGGTCATCAACGCCTTGGACCGCGACCAGATGGTCGACTCGGTGGTGGAGAGTGTGGGCGACCTCGGTTTCGACACGACCCAGCTCTGCCTCTACGACCCGGAGGGCAATCACTGGGAGATGGTCGCCTCCTATGGACTGCCCATCACCCGCGGCGCCCAGGGCCTGCGTACCGGCATCGTCGGGCGGGTCTGGGACCAGCGCAACACGGTGGTGGTCCAGGACTACCCGGGCGACACCGACGCCCTCCCCGCCGCCCTGGAGGCCGGGGTCCGCTCGGCGGTGGTCGTGCCGGTCTGGTGCGAGGGCACGCTCCGGGGCGGCCTGGCCGCGGCCCGGACCGGAGAGGGCGGAATCCGCCCCGAAGAGGTCGAGTGTGTCGAGATACTGGCGGCCCTCGCCGGGATCGCCCTCGGGAACGTCGAGCGGCTGGACGAGCGGAATCGATGGGAGGCGGAGCTGGCTTATCAGGCCACCCACGATGTGCTCACCGGGCTTCCCAACTGGACCCTCTTTGCCGAGCTGCAGGAGCGCGCCCGCGCCCACGCCCGCCGTTCGGGCCGATCGGCGGCGGTCCTGCTGCTCGACCTGGACCGGTTCAAGGCCGTCAACGACAGCCTGGGCCACGACCTGGGCGATGCCCTGCTGCGCGAAGTGGCCGTGCGCCTGCGTGACGCGGTGGGCAACGATGGCGCCGTGGCCCGCTATGGCGGCGATGAGTTTGTCGTACTGGTCGAGGACCTGTTGGACGACACCGCCGCCGTGTTGATGGCCGACCGGTTGTTGGCGGCTCTTCGCCCTCCCGTCCGGGTCGGCGCCGAAGACGACGTCTACACCACCGGCAGCATCGGCATCGCCTTCATCCGGAAGGACTCCGCCACCGAGCACAATCCCTTGCGCGAGGCCGACCTGGCCATGTACCGGGCCAAGGAGTCAGGCAAGGGACGTTGGAAGATGTTCGAGCCCGGCATGGATGCCCGGGCTCTCCGGCTGATGCAGATCGAAGCCCAGCTCCGCAAGGCCGTGTCCGGCGGGGAGATGTACCTCGCCTATCAGCCCATCGTCGACCTGGTCGAAGGACGGATGACCGGGGTAGAGGCCTTACTACGCTGGCGCCATCCGGAGCGGGGCCTGATGATGCCCGATGAGTTCATCCCGGTGGCCGAGGAGTCCGGACTCATCATCGACATCGGCCAGTGGGTGATGGAGGAGGCGTGCCAGCAGGTGCAGGCCTGGAATGGTATGGGCGGCGGACTGCGGGTTTCCGTCAACCTCTCGGGGCGGCAGTTCCACGATCCGAGCCTGGTCGCCCGGGTCCGCTCGGTGCTGTCCCGGACCGGTCTGGACCCTGACCGCCTGGTGCTGGAGATAACCGAGACCATCGCCATGGAGGATCTGGGCAGCACCATCGACATGGTCGGAGACCTGAGCCACCTCGGCGTAGGCATTGCCTTGGATGATTTCGGCCAGGGCTCGTCTTCCCTGTCGGCCCTACGCCGCTTCCCCCTCGAATCGGTGAAGATCGACAAGGTCTTCGTGTCCGGTGTCACCGAGGACGGCCCCGACCGGGCCATAGTCGGGTCGGTCCTCACTCTGGCTGACAGCCTCGGCATCAACGTCACCGCCGAGGGCATCGAGACCGCTCCTCAGATGGAAGCCCTCATCGACATGGGCTGTCCCCAGGGCCAGGGCTACCTCCTGTCCCGCCCGGTCGGCCGGGACGAGGTACCCGCTCTGGTGGCAGGTATCCGCGATCGGCTGCGCTGGGTCGAAGCCGCCGATTAGCCCAGCCCGCCCTCACCGCCGGCGGTCTGGCGGGGTCGACCGGGTCTAGGCCCGAGGGGCCAGAGCCTGGACAGCCTGGCGGACGTCGATCCCGAAGGGAAGGATGTTGAGGGCCGGGGTGGTGACCCCATTGGCCACGTAGCGGGCGATGTGGTCTCGGCACTCGGCCGGAGACCCGTGCACGATGAGATCGTCCACCACCTGGTCGGGGATGGCGGCCAGTGCGGCCTTACGGTCACCGGCGGTCCATGCCTCCCACATCCCCTTGAGCTGATCGCCCCGGCCCAGCCACTCGTGGAAGGCGGCGTAGACCGGGACGTTGAGATAGGCGGCCACCGCCATCCGGCCCATGTTCCGCACCGTCTCGGCGTCCTCGGAGGGACAGACGAAGATGCGGGCGACTATCTCCTTGCCCTCCCCCACTTCGGGGACGACCTGCTTGACGTCTTCGGCCGACAGCCAGTTGATGATCGCCCCGTCCCCGAGTCGTCCAGCCATCCGCAGCATTCCGGGGCGCAGACCAGCCACCAGGATCGGCGGGGGCGTCTCCACCCGGCGCCCGAGCCGGAAGCCTTTGACCGTGAACGACCTGCACTCCATGTCCACCTTCTCACCGGTCAGGGCCTGGCGCAGGAAGCGGACCATGTCGGCGGTGCGGTGGTACGGATCCTCGAAGGGGATGCCGTTCCACCGCTCGACGATCACGTTGGAGGAGGTCCCGATCCCCAAGGCGAAGCGCCCCGGCGCCGCCTCGGCCATGGCTGCCGCGCTCTGGGCCATGATGGCCGGGCCGCGGGTGAAGGCCGGGATGATGGCCACGCCCAGGCGCAACGACGGGGTCCAGGCCGCGGCCATGGCCAGCGGGGTGAAACCATCGGTGCCGTTGGCCTCGCTCGACCACACGTCGGTGTAGCCGAGCTCCACCAGTTCCTCCAGATACGGGCGGTGGTCATGGAGGGGAACGTGATCGAACGGGATGGTCATTCCGTAACGGGGCTCGGCCATAGCCGAGACGCTAATGAACCGGTTCGAGCGGTGTGCTGCCGACCCGGTAACCCGGTCCAGGTACAGCCCGCACCGACCGGGCGCCCATTGGCTGCCCGCAGTGCTCACAAACCAGGCGGCCCATCGCCACCTGGCCGCAGTTCTTGTGGACGACCTCGATGGGAGGACCGTCCGGAGCCGCGTAGCGGTCCCCCCATTGGCGCATGGCCGTCAGCACCGGCCAGAGGTCGACACCCTTCTCGCTCAGGCGGTACTCGTGGCGCAGGGGCCGTTCGGAATACGGGACCTTCTGGAGCACCCCGGCGTCGACCAGGCTGACCAGGCGGTGCTGGAGGATGTTGCGGGAGATCCCGAGCCGGCGCTGGAAGTCATCGAAGCGGGTGACCCCCATGAAGGCGTCCCGGATGATGAGCATGCTCCACCACTCGCCGATCACCTCGAGGCACTGGGCCACCGAGCAACTCATTTCCGAGAAGCTCTTCCGTTCCATGTTTCCCAGGATAAGTGGGTTGCATGATGAAATGCAAGGGTCTACAGTAGGTTCCATGAGCGAACTGACCGCACGCAGGGCCCGCGCCGTCTTCATCGTCACCGCCCTGGGTGCGTTCATGGCCTCGCTCGACCTGTCCATCGTCAATGTGGCCTTCCCCGCCCTGGCCCGCTCCTTCCCCCATGTGCCGAGGGCTTCCCTGGCCTGGGTCATCACCGCCTACAGCATCGTGTTCGGTTCCCTGCTGGTCACGGCCGGGCGCACGGCGGACCGGCTGGGACGTCGGCGGGTGTTCTTCCTCGGGCTGGCCGTGTTCTGCGCCGGCTCGGCCCTGTGCGGCCTGGCCCCATCGGTCCCCCTCCTGGTGGCGGGCCGGGTCGCCCAGGGTTCGGGAGCGGCCGCCCTGCTGCCCGCCTCTCTCGGCCTTCTCCTCGGGGCCTTCCCGGCCGAGAAGCGGTCCCAGGTGGTCGCCCTGTGGGGCGGGGTCGGCGCCCTGGCGGTGGCCACCGGACCGTCCCTGGGGGCGGCCCTCATCACCGCCGGCGGTTGGCGCTCGGCCTTCTACGTGAACCTGCCCGTTGGCGCCCTGGCCTGGCTCTGGGGCCGGCGGATCCTGGAGGAGTCCACCGTCGAGACCGCCCACGGCACACCCGACTTCCCCGGGGTGGCCCTGATCAGCCTCGCTTTGGCCGGACTGGTGCTGGCCATATCCGAGGGGCCGTCCTGGGGCTGGACCAGTCCCCGGGTGCTGGCCAGCCTGGTGCTGGCGGTGGTCCTGGGCGCCGCCTTCCTCCTCAGGAGCGCCGGGCATCCGGCCCCGGTGCTCGATCTCAGGCTGTTCCGGGCCCGCTCCTTCAGTGTGGCCAACGCCTCGACCCTGGTCTATGCCATGGGCTTTTTCGCCATGCTGCTCGGAAACATCCTGTTCCTCACCGGGGTCTGGCACTACACCATCCTGCGAGCCGGCCTGGCCGTCACGCCCGGTCCGTTGGTGGTGGCGGCGGTGTCAGGACCGGCGGGACGGATGGCGCGTCGGTTCGGGTTCCGGGCGGTGCTGATGCCCGGGGCCGTGTGCTTCGCGGCCGCACTGGGCTGGTACGCCCTCCGGGTCGGGGTGCACCCCGCCTACCTGGCCGAGTGGCTCCCGGGCACCCTGATAGCCGGCCTCGGCATCGGGTTGACCTTCCCGGTGTTCAGTGCGGCCGCGGTGGCCAGCCTGCCCCCGGAGCGCCTGGCCGTGGGCGGCGCCGTCAACCAGACCGCCCGCCAGGTCGGCGGCGCCCTGGGAGTGGCTCTTCTGGTCGTCCTGGTCGGGAACCCGTCCAGCCCGGCGTCAGCGGTGGCGCACTTCCACCGGCTGTGGATCTACTGCGCGGCCATGGCGCTCGGCTCGGGACTCATCGGGTCGAGGCTGGGCCGCCCGGCACCGGCTCAGGCCGAGGTGGTCGAGGAGCTCGCCCCCGAGCTGCCGGCGGTGATGGCGTCTCTGCCCATCGCCCTGGAGGCGGGGGCGGAGTGAACCTGACCGGGTCAGCGCCGTCGGGCCCGCCGGAGGCGGTCCACGGGGAAACTGCGGACCGCCGGCACCCGGGCGGCGGCCCGGCCGTCGAGCAGAGGCCCGAAGACCTCGGCGGTGGGAACGGCGCCGTCGAGGAAGAAGGCCTTGCAGCGGAACCGGCCCCGCAGTCCCTCCACTCTCACCTCGTCACCCACCAGGAAGCCGTCGAGGCCGTCGACCTGGTCATGGACCGGGCCGGCCGGGGCCGGGGCGGCACCCTTGGCCCTCCGCTTGGGCGGACGTCCGTCCCCGGAAAAGAGAGGCAGGCTGGGCTGCACCCCGCCAGTGTGTCAGGCTCGGCCGTGGCCCCCGACCCCGGCCCGGCTGAGCTCCCTTCCCTCCGGGCGGCCGAGCTACTGGACGCCCTCAACCACCTGGGCGATGGTCACCTGCCGGGGCTCCTGGGCCTGGAGATCACCGCCGCCGACCGGGGCCGGATCGAGGGCCGCCTGGTCATCCGCCCCGAGCACCGGGCCCCCAACGGCTACCTCCATGCCGCCACGATCATCGCCCTGGCCGACACCTGCTGCGGCTACGGCTCCCGTCTCGTCCTGCCCGAGGGCGCCGCCGGCTTCACCACCATCGAGCTCAAGTCCAACTTCCTCGGCACTCTGACCGAGGGGGTGCTGGCCACCACCGCCAGCCTCGTCCACGGGGGCCGCACCACGCAGGTGTGGGATGCGGTGGTCATCGATGAGGACAGCCGCCGCAGCCTGGCCCTGTTCCGCTGCACCCAAGCCGTCCTCTGGCCCCGTTAGGAAGCCCCGTGTCACCGGGCGAATAACCGGTGCCACCTGGGGGAACAGTGTTTGTCACACCCTCCTGTCAAGGTGGAACCATGAGTGACCAGCTCACCCTCATCGATCCGAGCCCGGAAATGACCTGGCGGCTGGATGAGCCGACCCGGGAGGCGGGCCGGCGTGGCATCGAAGCCGCCCGGCTGGCCCTCCAGGAGGCCTCGAGGCGGCGCATTCAGCGTCTCGAGTCCGACCGCCGGGCCGCCTGACCCACCTGGCCGCCCGGGCCGCTCCCGCCGGGTCCGCATAGGCTCACGCCATGAGCTCGCCCACCCTGGCTGAGCGCCTCGGCCATCCCCCCGACGCCAAGCTGCTCATCGTCAACTGTGACGACCTGGGCTCGAGTCATTCGGCCAATCTGGCCATCTACGAGTCCCTGCGCTCCGGCCTGGCCACCAGCGCCACGCTCATGGTGCCCTGCCCCTGGGCTCGGGAGGCGGCAGCCCAGTACCGGGGCGAGGACGTGGGTGTTCACCTGACCCTGAACGCCGAGTGGGACCTCTATCGCTGGGGTCCGATCACCCGGGCCCCGTCCCTGCTCGACGGGGACGGCGGCTTCCCCCGGACGGTCGTGGACGTGTGGGACCACGCCGACATGGACGAGGTCCGCAAGGAACTGAGGGCTCAGGTGGAGCGGGCCATCTTCTGGGGCTTCGACGTCACCCACGTCGACTCGCACATGGGCTCAGTGCAGCTCCGCCCGGAGTTCTTCGACGTGTACCTGGAACTGGCCGCCGACTTCCGCCTGCCCATGCGGCTGTCGGGAGCTTCTACCCAGAAGTCCATCGGCTTTCCCTTCCGGGACCTGGCCGCGGCCGAGGGGGTGGTCTTCCCCGATCACCTGATCGTGACCAGCGGGGTCGGATCCCGCCGCTCGATCGAGGCCGCTCTGGCCCGCCTGCCCGAAGGCGTGACCGAGATGTACCTGCACCCGGCCGTCCGCAGCGGGGAACTGGAGGCCTCCCATCCCGACTGGGAGGGCCGGGTCGATGATCATCAGCTCCTGACCAACGAGGACACTCTCCGGGAGATGGCCGAGAGGGCCGGAGCCGGCTTCATCGGCTACCGGCCCTTGCGCGACCTGATGCGGGCCTGAGCCACGGCCGCTGAGAGCCTCAGCGACCAGGACTTACTCCCCGGAAGGCGGGGATCATTCGGGCTGGTACTCGGTCTCGGCGCCGACGCGCCGTTGCAGATCCGTGTAGGGGGCCGAAGCCATGACGGGCAGGATCGACATGAGCGTGGCCAGGTCCCCGGCCACCTTGACCCGGCCCTGCATGATGGCGGCGTTGGCGTCCATCTCCCCGGTCTGGATAGCCACGGCATCGGCATAGGTCTGGGTCACCGTCACATCCGCTCCCGGGGCATCGCCCTGCGGGCCATCGGGCTCAGGGCCGGAAGCGGCGATGGACCCGGTGCCGGCCTGGCGGAGCCTGCCCTCCTCCAGCTTCCACCAGTAGGCGGTCTCGGGCCCCGGGCCGCCCGTGACCACGAACTGGATCACGGCGGAAGGGCCCGGTTCAACCAGGACCTCGGCCCAGACCCGGGTGGTGAGATCCAGCCACTCCTGACTCAGGAATACGGCCATGGCGCGCCGGGAGCAGTCGGTCAGCGCGACGCCAGATCGGCGACGCCGGCGAAGAGATCCGTCTCCCGCTCGGCCGGCTGCACCGCGTCGGCACTCCCGTCGGGCTCGGGGGTGCCGGAGTCGGCGTCGGGAGCCACGGGACCGCCGACCCGGCTGCGAGCCAGTATGAACTCCTCCACCGGGTGCACCGTCCGAGCCACCTCCGGCGGCAGTCCGAACCAGAACTTCGAGTTGGGGTCGACCTGGGTGGCGTGGGCCATGAGGGCCTGGCTGCGTACCTCGGTGTGCCCGGAGATGTCGATGACGGTGGTGATGCGATGGTCATGCGACGGTCGCTCCAGCCAGCGCTCGTCATAGGGACTCTCCAGACCCAACTCCAGGAACTTCTCGTGCATGGCCACGGTCCGGGCCCGGGACCAGACGTTGTAGTACATCTTCGATGGGCTCCACGGCTCGCCCAGTTCGGGGTAGGCCCCGGGATCACCGGCGGCATCGAAGGCGATGACGCTGATCTCGTGCACCCTCAGATGGTCGGGATGAGGGTAGCCGGTCTGGTCATCGGCGTAGGTGATGATGACCTGCGGGCGGGTTCGACGGATCACCTCCACCAGACGGCCCACCGCCTCCTCCAGCGGGGCCCGGGCGAAGCAGTCGGGCCGGGCGTTGGCCGGAGTTTCGGGCATGCCCGAGTCCCTATACCCGAGCATGACCAACTGGTCGTAGCCGATGATCTCCACCGACCGGGCCAGCTCTTCCATGCGCACCTCGGACAGGCGCTGACGCACGTCGGGGATGTCCATGGCCGGGTTGAGGATGTCGCCCTCCTCCCCGCCGGTGCAGCAGACCAGCACGGTGTGCACACCCTGGGCGTGGTAGGCGGCCACCGTGGAAGCCCCTTTGGACGCCTCGTCATCGGGGTGGGCGTGCACGCAGAGCAGGCAGAGCCGGTCGTCCATGGACCAACGCTACCGGCCGTCACGGAGCCGGGTTCCCCTCGTGGCGAGATAATTGACAGATTGGTCTAAATATTAGATTATTGGCTGGTGACGGCCACCCAGGAGAGAGAAGCGGCCCAGGCTGAGGCGGCCACCAAGGGAGAACGGACCCGACGGGCGCTGTTGGACGGGGCCATCCGACGCTTTGCCACCGACGGTTTCCGCGGCACCTCGGTCTCGGGCATCGCCCGGGATGCCGGCCTGACTCCGGCCGCCGCCTATGCCTATTTCCAAGGCAAGGAAGGTCTGTTCGCGGCGGCGGTGGACGCCGACGCCGCCGGCCTCATCGGCAAGGCACTGGGCCCGGTGCTCAATGGGACCTTCGACACCGAGTGGCAGGCGCTCATCGGAGCCCTGGTGGCGGGGATGGACGACCATCCCCTGGCCCGCCGGGTTCTGGCCGGACGGGAGCCGGAGCACACCGAGCGGCTCCTCGGCATCCCGGCTCTGGCCGACCTTCAGGCCGGCATCGTCCAGCGCCTCCAGACCGGCCAGGCGATGGGAGAGGTCCGCACCGACATCGACCCGGAGCTGATCGCCTCCGGCCTGGTCACCACCATCATGTCGGTGCTCATAGCCGTGCTGCAGACCGGCATCCCGGCCGATAGCGCCCGGGCCGACGGGGTGGCCGCCCTTCTGGGTGCCGCCCTCATGCCCCCCCGATCGGCCTGACCGCCCCTGGGCACAGGCCGCCCGTCCGGCCTACCCTCGCGTCCAGGACGGCCAAGGGGGACTATTGAGCGACTCGTTCGACCAGGCGCGAGAGAACCGGGCGGGATTGCGGGCCGTCATGGGTGACGTGGAGAGGTCACTGGCCAGTCCCGCCACCGGCCGGGTGCAGGCCTGGACCAAGACCCTCGGGGAGGATCTGGATCGGTTGGCCACCGCCCTGGAGAACCACATAACCGCCTCGGAGGCTCCCGGGGGGATGTTGGACGACATCGTGCAGGCGGCTCCCCGTCTCTCCCACCGCGTCGAGCGGGCCCGGCGGGAGCACACCGAGCTGCGCTACCGGCTGGAAGCGGCCGTCCGGGCCCTGCCGGGGGACGCCGATGGGGACACCCACGCCGCCCACGAACAGGTGGTGGAGGTCCTGGCCGGAATAGTCAGGCACCGCCACCTCGGGGCCGACCTGGTTTATGAGGCCTTCAACGTAGACATCGAGGCCGCCGACTGACTGCTCAGACCCGGGCACAGGTGTAGGCGGCGTAGACCCCGGAATCGCTGTAGCTGGCTTCGAGGATGTCGAAGCCGGATCGTTCCAGCATGGGCTCGAGCAGCCAGGTGAAGGTGCTGTACTCCTCCCGGAGATGGGTCTCGAGCTCATATCTCGTCCATCCGTCGACCGGCTGATCGGCGGCCGAGTCGAGCCAGGCGCTGATCCGCTCCTCCACCTCGGCGGGGGCAAAGGAGAAGACCAGATCGCGCAACCGCAGCACCCCGCCCGAAACGAGTAGGGCCGCCACCCGGCGTAGAGCCACCGCCTTCCAGAAGTCCGGCAGGTGGTGAAGGGCGTTGCGGGAGTAGACGAAATCGGCCGGGTCCCCGGTGTGCTGGTAGGTGAGAAAGCCGGCATTGACGCACTGCGGGCGGGAGGGCGCGTCCAGGGCGGCAGCACCGCCCCGGACGGCATCGAGCATCTCGGCCGAGACATCCACCGCCACCACCCGGCGGCAGAGGGGAGCGGCCGCCAGCGCCAACCGCCCCGTGCCACAGCCCATATCCACCAGCACGCTGTCCTGATTGAGCCCCATGTCCCGCAACAGTCCGATGTCCGGACCGGGATCGGTGCCGGCCTTGAGGTCGTAACCGGCCACGTAGCCGGGGTCCAGGTGCTCGGGGCCGGCGTGGGCGATCTCGTCCAGCCGCCAGGCCTCCGCCTGGCCCTGCACCACCCGCAGCGGCGCCGGGCGACCGGCATCCCTTGCCACTGGCCCCCAGCGTAGGGCGCTCAGCTCAGGGTGGTGGCCGGAAGCTCCGACACGTAACCATCCCGGCGCAACTCGACCACCGCCGGCACGGGGTCGGGATCGGCGAACAGACCGGGATCGCCATAGTCCGCCGGCCTCCCGGTCGGATCCACCACCCAGTAGGAAGCCTCGAGGGCGATCCCGTGAGGGTCGGTGAAATACACCGAGCGCAGGATCCCATGGTCGACCACGTCGGTCACCTCACAGCCGGCCGCCTTGAGCCGGCCGTGGAGATCGATCAGAGCGTTCTCATCGGGCAGGTTGAAGGACAAGTGGTCGAACTGCGCCTTGCGAGCATCGGGCACGCCGGCCGGCAGGGCGAAGGTTTCCACCTCATGATTCCGGTACTCGAAGAAGGCCACCGTGTTGGCCTCCCCGAATTCGAAGAAGTAGTGGCGGAAGCCGGGCCCGGCCAGATCAGCCACCAGACGCGCCCCGAGCACGCCGTGGTAGAAGCGGACCGTGGCATCCATGTCAGGCGTCACCAGGGCCAGATGGTTGATGCCCCGCCAGTGGGGCGTCTCGGCCGGGAGATCTGACTGTTGGGCCATCGCCCAACAGTAGATCCGACGTTAGGGTTGCGGGTATGAGCCGCCTGGTCGACACCGCCGACCTGGCGATCCAACTCGACCGCTATGGCAACGGAGCCTTCCTGCTCACCGCCGGCCCCGCCGGCGGCCCCCACGCCGTGTCGGTACGGGTGGCCTGGGACGGAACAGCTCTGGTCACCCGAGCCGGACGCACCAGCCGGGCCAACCTGGCGGACCGGCCGGACGTCACTCTGCTCTGGCCCCTGACCGATGACGCCGGCTACAGCCTGATCGTCGACGGGCAGGCGGAAGTGGTCCCCGGATCCGAGGACCAACTGCGTATCGCGCCCACCGCCGCCGTCCTGCACCGGAGCCCCGCCCGCCACGCCGAGGATCCCCCCGGCTCGGAGTGCGTGGCTGTCCTCCGCTCGGCAGGGGACTGACCCATGGCCGATGCCCCCCGATTCTCCCTGACTCCGGTAGGAATCTGGACCGGCGCATTGGATGCCGTTCCCGCCTCCCGAGCCCAGGATCTGGCCGCCGAACTGGACGAGCTCGGCTACGGGGCCGTCTGGATACCCGAGGTGGCCGGTCGGGATGTCTTCGTCCACCTGGCCCTGTTGCTGTCGGCCACCAGGCGGATGGTCGGCGCCACCGGCATATCCAACATCTGGGGTCGCGACGCCGTGGCCATGGCCGGCGCCGTCAAGGGTCTGACCGAAGCCTTCCCCGAGCGGATGTTGCTGGGCCTCGGCGTTAGCCACCAGAACCTCGTCAACGATCTCAGGGGCCACGACTACCGCCACCCTCTGGCCGCTATGCGTACCTACCTCGACGCCATGGATGCCTCCCCCTACACGGCGGCGCGTCCCACCACCCCGGTGCGCCGGGTGCTGGCCGCCCTGGGACCCAAGATGCTCGAGCTGGCCGGTTCACGGGTCGACGGCGCCCATCCCTATTTCGTGACCCCCGAGCACACCGCCACCGCCCGGGGGCTGCTCGGCCCCGAGCCGCTGCTGTGTCCCGAACAGGCCGTGGTACTCGAAACCGATGCGGCCCGGGCTCGGGAGATCGGGCGCGGCTACACGGCCATCTACCTGTCCCAGCCCAACTACGTCAACAACATGTTGCGCCTCGGCTGGCGTGAGGAGGACCTGGAGTCGGCCGGTTCGGATGCCTTCGTGGACGCCTTGGTGGCGTGGGGGGACGAATCCTCCATCCTCAAGCGGGTACAGGAACACTTGGACGCTGGAGCCGACCACGTCTGTGTCCAGGCCCTGGAGGCAGAGCGGCGCACGGTGCCCAAGGAGCAGTGGAAACTTCTGGCCCCGGCCCTGCTGGACGGGGTCCGGGCCGGCGGCTGATCGGGCCGGCCTCAGCTGCTGCGGGGGATGTCCTTCCAGGGAGCGTTTCGGGATGGGTCCGGCTCCCGGGGCAGGCCCAGCACCCGGTCGCCCAGGATGTTGCGCATGACCTCCGAGGTTCCACCCTCGATGGTGTTGGCCCGGCTGCGCAGGAAGCCGCGCACCGAGCCGCTCACCGGAGAGCCCTGATCCCAGGCCAGGGCGGAAGTTCCGAGGACATCCACGGCCAGGTTCTGGAGGCGCTGATTGTGCTCAGCCTGGAACAGCTTGGTGATCGATCCCTCCGGGCCGGCCGGACGGCCCGACTTGCGGGCCGCGGCCGAGCGGAAGTTGGTGATCTTGAGCACCCGGCTCTCGATCATCGCCTGAACCAGGCGCTGACGCAGGACCGGGTCCGACCAGGCCCCGCTGGCCTTGGCCGCCGCCACCAGGGCGTCGACCGGTCCGCCGCCGACGTTGTCCCCGCCGCTGCTACCGGCCCCGGACAGCGCCACCCGCTCGTTCATGAGGGTGGTGGTGGCGACGGCCCACCCCTCCCCCACCGGCCCGAGGCGGTGGGAGTCGGGGATGCGCACGTCGGTGAAGAAGACCTCGTTGAACTCGGCGTCGCCCGTCATCTGCTTGAGCGGGCGCACCTCCACCCCGGGGGCGTGCATGTCGACCACGAAGTAGGTGAGGCCCTTGTGCTTGGGGGCATCGGGATCAGTCCGGGCCACCAGCATCCCGAAAGAAGCGATGTGGGCCAGGGTGGTCCACACCTTCTGGCCATTGACGACCCACTCGTCCCCGTCCCGCTCGGCCCGGGTGGACAGGCCGGCCACATCTGATCCTGCTCCCGGCTCGGAGAAGAGCTGACACCAGATCTCCTTGTGCTGGGCCATACGGGGCAGGTAGCGGTGCTTCAGCTCCTCACTGCCCCACTGCATGATGGTCGGGCCACCCATGCCGATCCCGATCACATTGAACGAGCGGGGGACCTTGTAGCGGGCCAGTTCCTCGTTGACCACGCGGGCCTGGCCGGGCTCCAGTCCGCCTCCGCCGTACTCCCGGGGCCAGGTCGGGGTGGCCCAGCCGGCCTCCCCGAGGAGGGCGCACCATTCGTTGAAGTCCACCTGGGGGCGGGCCTGGGACAGGAGCAATTCGTCCCCGGTGTCGATGGCCTCCACCCACTGATGGGGGAGGTTGTCCCGGAGCCAGGAGACCACCCGGTCCCGGAGTTGCTCATCGGTGAGCGGGGAGTCCTCGGTGACGGTCATAGAGCGAGGGTAATTGACCCGTTCGGTCAGGGTTCCAGGCCCGCCCGCAGAGCGGCGGTGACCACCGTCTCAACCACGTCGGGAGCCAGTTGGCTGTGTCCGTGGTCGGGGGTCAACCGGGCGATAGTGGCCCGGACACCGTTGAAGGACCACCGCAACGCCCTCGGCTCCGCCGCGCTCAGATCGGCAGCGGCCGCGCTCAGGTCGAGGCGGGGAGACCACGCCGGGGAGGCGAGATCGACCCAGGTCTCGTAACGGAAGTACAGCTCGTAACGGGGCGGGCTCAGAACGAGCACGCGGCTCCGGGCGGTGCGGTTGTGCACCGCCACCGGATGCACGGCGGCGGGCCGGCGCCGCCCAAGTTGGCTGGCCGGCCGCCACTGGGCATCGGGGGCACGGACCACGGCCAGATCAAGCTCGGGGTAATCATCGATGGTCACCGAACCAGCCTCCAGAGCCGCTCGGCTGGCGGTCAGGAACTCGTCCTCCTCCTCCCAGTCCGCCCGCCACTGTTCCGATCCGGCCAGGAGGGCCGGCAACCGGTCCAGACCGGCCCGATGGAGGGCGCCGTCCAGGGCCGGGTTGGTGCGGACTGCGGCGGGGGGGCTGCCAGCCCGTGCCGCCCCGGGGGCGGTCCACGACTCGGCCAGGGCGCTGAGGGCGAAAGACGCCCGCAGGGCGACACGGTCGTGGCCCCGAGCGAAATCACCGGCCTCGGCCAGCGCCATCAACCGGTCCTCGGCCGCCAGAGCCACCTCCGGATCGGTGAGGGTGTACACCCCGACCAGGCCGTCCTGATCGAAGTGGTCGGTGGTGACGACGGGTAACCCGGCCGGCTTCCCAGGCCCGGAACGTCGGGCCGGGAGCGGGGCACCGGCCCGCAGCCAGGCGAAGACGATGCCCGCCGACAGGTCACGCTTGAATGGCGGCGGCGTCGGGCTGCCCGGCCAGTGCGACAGGGTGAGAACAGTGGACTCCACCGGGGCGCCGTCCACCATCACATTGGGCCGGTCGCTCAGCTCGCCCAGGGCGGAAAAGGTCATACCCTCGGCGGCCACGACCTCGGTGGGTCGCTCCTCCCGGAGCGGCCGGGCCGGACGCCGCAGGCGGCTCACCCCAGCTGATCGATGCGGGCGGCCAGATCCAGGTCGAGGCCCGTGATGCCGCCGGCCGTGTGCGTCCACAGCTCCAGGGTCACTGTCCGCCAGGACAGAGCGATGTCGGGATGATGGTCGGCTTCTTCGGCCAGATCCGCGACCTGGTTGACGAAGTCAACGGCTAGGCGGAAGCTGCCCAGGTTGGCCACCCGGATCAGCCGATCCCCCCGCCGTTCCCACTGCAGACCGGCCAGGGCGGTCTCGATCTCGGGGTCCGGCAGCCGCTGCGCCACAAGGCCGACGCTACCCTCGCCGCCATGACTGAGGACCGCCGTGGCGCTGAGGACCTGGACCGGTTGATCCAGGCCTGGATCGATGAGGAGATGACCGTCTCCCCGATCCGGGCCACCATCTTGGGAGTAGACGGCCACGATCAAGAGTTGGGCGACTTCGGGGCCGATGCCTTCGAGGACCAGACCGCCCGCGCCCGAAGCTGGAAGGCCCGGCTGGAGGAAATCGGGGATGACGGCCTCACTCCCAGCCAGGTAATCGACCGGGACCTGGTCCTGTCCGGGCTGCGGGGCCGGCTGGTGATGGAGGACTGGCAGTCGTGGCGACGGGATCCGTCCCTCTACCTGGACCCGTGCCTCAGCGGGGTGTTCATGCTCTTCCTCCAGGCTCAGCATCCGCAACCGGAGTTGATCGACTCGGCCTGCTCCCGCCTGTCTCAGGTGCCGGCCGCCCTGGAGGCGGCCGCCCGGCAGCTCGACCCCGGTCTGGTGGCGCCGGTCATCCGCGACCGCTCCATAGGACAGTGCCAGGCGGCCATCCGCTACTACCGCGAACTGCTGCCGGCCGAGATCGGGGACGAGGCGGGCCGGGACCGGCTGGCCGAGGCCGGCCGCACCGCCGCCGAGGCCTTCGAACGCCTGGCCACCCACCTGTCGTCCCTCGATCCCAAAGGGAGCTACGCCATCGGCGAGGAGCGGTACAGCGCCCTGCTCCGCCAGCGGGAGCTGCTCGAGTACGGCACGGACGGACTGCACCAGCGGGGCCGTTCGGCGTGGGACGGCCTGGACGCCAGGATGACCGAGGTGGCGGCCCGGCTGGGCTCGGACAACTGGCGGACGGCGCTGAAGGAGATCAACGGCCGCCATCCCGCCACCCCCGAAGAGATGTTGGAGGGCTATCGGTCCGTAACGGAGCGGTGCCGGCAGTTCCTCATCGACCATGACCTCGTGACCATGCCCGAGGGCGAGACCTGTGCCGTCATTCCCTCCCCGGCCTACCAGCGCCCGGTGCTGGCGGTGGCCTCCTACGCGGCGCCACCTGCCTTCAAGCCGTCCCGGGCCGGACACTTCTTCGTTCCCTACCCGCCCGGCGGCACCAGCCCGGAGCAGATCCAGCAGCGACTGGCCACCAACAGCTTCGCCAGCATGGCGACCATCGCCGCCCACGAGGCCTACCCCGGACACCATTGGCATCTGGTCTGGTCCCAGGCTCACGCCGGCCGGGTGCGCTCCGTGGTGCGGACTCCGTACTTCAGCGAGGGATGGGCTCTGTTTGCCGAGCACATCATGGGCGAAGCCGGGTTCTTCGCCGACGATTCCGAGTGGTTGTGCCACCTGGAGGCCCGCATCTTCCGGGCAGCCCGGATAGTGGTCGACACCAGCCTGCACAGCGGGGACATGACCATCGAGCAGGCGGTCGAGCACATGCACACCCACACCGGTCTGTCCGAGGCGACGGCCCGGGCCGAGGTCGGTCGTTACTGCGCCTGGCCGACGCAAGCCTCGTCCTACCTGACCGGGGCCATCGAGCTGGAGCGCATCCGGGAGCGCTACCTGACCGAAGGGGTGGGGACGGCCCGGACCTTCAACGACGCCATGGCCGCCACCGGTTCGCTCCCTCTCGGCCTGGCCGAGCAGGCGGTCATGTCCCAAGGCGGCTGAGCGGCAGCCATCCCCCGGCGCCATCTCCGGTCGGGCCAAGATGGAATGAGGTTCTAGGGCAGGAGGAAATATGGCTGAAGCGGTCCCGCCGAGGCACGATCAGACCGAGGAACCGTCCGCCTTTCACGTCGAGCAGCACGGAATCGACCACATCCGCGAGTCGGAGCGTTGGGGCCGGCCGTCCTCGCTGTTCTGGATGTGGGCCGGTGCCGTATGGAACATGGAATTTGTCGTCTACGGCGCTCTGATGGTGGTCGTCTTCGGTCTCTCCTTCGCCCAGGCCGTCCTGATCGGCTTGGTGGGGAACCTGTTCTACGTGCTGACCGGGCTGTGCAGCATCCAGGGGCCGGTGGCCGGCACCACCGCCTTCGGAGTCAGCCGGGCCGCCTTCGGCCCGAATGGCAACCGCCTGCCATCACTGTTCAACTGGATCACCCAGGTCGGGTTCGAGATCGAAGGCATCGCTCTCATCGTCTTTGCCGGGGTGGCGCTGGGTCAGAAGGCCGGTTACCACCCGGGGACGCCGTTCAAGACCGTGCTCATCGTGGCGGCGGTGGTTATCCAGGCGATCCTTCCGTTCCTCGGCCATGCCACCGTGCTCAAGGTGCTGAGGATGCTCACCATCCCGTTCATCGCCCTGTTCGCGGCGATGGCGGTGCTGACCTACTCCAAGGTTCACGTGCACGCCGTGCACCACGGCGCCGGATGGGGATCGATGCTGGTGGCCCTCGCCCTGGTCATAGCCACCGGTGGGCTGGGCTGGACCGAGAACGCCAACGACTACTCCCGCTACCTGCCCCGGGACACCGACCCAAGCCGGATCGTGATAGCGGTCGGCCTGGGCGCCGGTATCCCGTCTTTTCTGATGGAGGTCCTGGGGGCGGCCATCGCCACGGGGGTTCCCGCCGCCACTTCCATCACCGGGATGCTGGGTGCCTTCACGGCCTGGTTCACCTGGCCGTTCCTGATCTTCGCCATCGCCCAGCTCTTCGCCATCAACACCCTTGACCTGTACTCATCGGGTGTGACCCTCCAGAGCCTCGGGCTGCGACTGGCCCGGGTGCACTGCGTGCTGCTCGACGCGGTGGTGGCGGGAGGCTTCACCGCCTACGCCGTGTTCTCCAACCGCTTTTATCAGCTCCTGTCCGACTTCCTGTTGTTCATCATCGTCTGGCTGGCGCCGTGGTGCGCCATCTATCTGGTCGACTGCCTCCTTCGGCGCAACCGGTATGACGCCGCCGCCCTTATGGACACCCGCGGCGGGCTCTACTACCGCTCCGGTGGCATCCACTGGCCGGCCATCATCGCCCAGGTGGTCGGTATGGTGGCCGCCTTCTCCTGGCTCAACGCCTATTCGCCCTACGTGTCCTGGTTGTCGTCCCACTTCGACGGGTCGGACTTCAGCGTCTTCATGGGGCTGTTCTTCGGCGGCCTGGTCTACTGGCTGCTGGCCGCTCGAGGCGTCAAGCGGGAGGTCCCCGTCTCCTGAGTCTCAGGAGACCCAGAGGCGGTAGAAGTGGTGGACGGGGCCGTGCCCTCGACCCACGTCCAGCTGATCCGCAGCCGCCAGGGCGCCGGTCAGGTAATCCTTGGCCTCGACCACGGCGTGGCGCCAGTCTTCTGAACTCGGCCTCAGGGCGGCAATGGCCGCCGACAGCGTGCAGCCGGTGCCGTGGTCGTTATCGGTGGCGATGCGCGGCGCCCTCAGCACCTCCACCCCTTCCTCGGACAGGAGTATGTCGGTGCTCTCGGCATCAGCGAGGTGGCCGCCCTTGAGCAGGACCCGCTTGGCCCCCAGGGCGGCCACCCGCTCGGCTTGGCCCGGCATGTCCCGAGCGGCGGTGACCACAGGCTCACCCAGCATCACAGCGGCCTCATCCAGGTTGGGGGTGACCAGGTCGACGGCGGGCATCAGCTCGCCCACCAGGCTTTCCACCGCCGCCGGCTCGAGCAAGGTGTCCCCGCTCTTGGCCACCATCACCGGATCCAGCACCACATAGGCGGGCCGGTAGCGGTGCAGGCAGTCGGCCACCACCCTGATCACGTCGGCGTTGGCCAGCATGCCGATCTTGACGGCATCGACGCGGACATCCGCGAACAGCACCTCCAGCTGGGTCGTCACGAACTCGGCTGGCACGTACATGACCTCGTGCACTCCGGTGGTCGTCTGGGCCACCAGGGCGGTGACCACCGACATCCCGTAGACGCCAAGGGCGGAGAAGGTCTTGAGGTCGGCCTGGATACCGGCCCCGCCGCTCGGGTCGGTGCCGGCGATGGTCAGGACGTTGGGGATCATGGAGCCGGCCAACTTACGCCTTTGGCGCCTTAGGCCTGGTTGCGGGGCACGTCCTTCCAGGGGGCATCCCGCGACAGGTCCGGCTCACGGGGGAGGCCCAGGACCCGGTCGCCCAGGATGTTGCGCTGGATCTCCGACGTCCCTCCTTCGATGGTGTTGCCCCGGGAACGCAGGAAGGACCGGACCCGGGGGCGGACCTCGGGGTCGTTATCGACCCAGGCGGTGGCCGAGGCACCCAGCAGGTCGGTGCCGGCGTTCTGGAGACGCTGGTTGAACTCCGTTTGGAACAGTTTGCCAACCGATCCCTCCGGTCCGGGTTGCTGACCGGCCCGACGGCGGGCCGCACCGCGGGCGCCGTTGTAGGACGCGACCCGGGACTCGATGACCAGGCGAGCCAGGCGGTCCCGGGACACGGCCGCGCCCGGTTCATCGCCCGACAGGCCGACCAGGAGCGACGAAGGGCTCAGCCTGACCATGGCCGCGGCCATCTGGTCCTCGGAGCGGGCGGCCCCGCCGGCCGGGCGCGCCCCTCCGCCGGGCCGGGGCGGCGGACCAGCCGGGCGGGCGGCGCCAAAGGCGCCCGAGAGGGCCACCCGCTCGTTCATCAGCGTGGTCTGGGCCACGGCCCAACCGCCGCCCTCCGGTCCTATCCGCCAGGTGTCGGGTATGCGCACGTCGGTCAGGAAGACTTCGTTGAACTCGGCGTCGCCCGTTATCTGACGCAGGGGCCGCACCTCCACGCCGGGGGCGTGCATGTCGCAGACCAGGTAAGTGATCCCCTTGTGCTTGGGCTGGTCGGGATCGCTGCGGGCGATCAGCATGCCCCGGTCGGCCAGGTGGGCGCCCGAGGTCCAGACCTTCTGACCATTGACCACCCACTCATCCCCGTCCCGTACAGCCCGGGTCGACAGGCCGGCCACATCCGAGCCGTTGCCCGGCTCGGAGAAGAGCTGGCACCAGAACTCGCCCTGGGCCATGCCGGTCAGGAAGAACTCCTTCTGCTCCTCGCTACCCCACTGCAGGATGGTCGGGGCGGCCAGGCCGAAGCCGAGCAGGTTGAACGAGCGCGGCACCCGGTAGTGATTCTTCAACTCCTCCACCACGGCCACGGCGGCGGTGTCCAGACCCCGGCCCCCGTGGGCCCGGGCCCATCCGGGCTGGGCCCAGCCGGCGGCGCCAAGGCTGCGCAGGAAGGCCCGATCATCCAGGCCGGCCCGCAGCGTCCCCAAGGCCTCCTCGTCCCCGCCGTCGACGGCCTGCATCCAGCCCGCCGGCAGGTTCTCGGTCAGCCAGGTCCGCAGTTCGCTTTCGACTGCATCGGCCACGTCAGTCCCCTCCCATCCGGCCCCCCGGCCGGCGCAGGACAGGGTAGGCGCCACGCCCGTCCTCAGGGGAGGGCAAGCTGTCGGCATGGCCCAGCCCCGACAGTTGACCCTCATGGCCGTCCACGCCCATCCCGATGACGAATCATCCAGTACCGGCGGGGTACTGGCCCACTACTCCGACCAGGGGATACGCACCGTGCTGGTCACCTGCACCAACGGGGAGTACGGGGACGGCCCTGAGCACGTGAAGCCCGGGGAAGACGGCCACGATCCCGAGCTGGTGGCCAAGGTGCGCCTGGAGGAGCTGCGCACGGCCTGCGCCCATCTGGGAGTCAGCGACCTGGAGCTGCTCGGCTACCACGACTCCGGTATGTCGGACTGGGAGTACAAGGATCACGCCCACACCTTCTGCAACGTGCCGATGGAGGAGTCCGTCGGGCGCCTCACCGGCCTGATGGAGCACTACCGTCCCGACGTGGTCGTCACCTACGACGACATGGGTGGTTACAACCACCCAGATCACATCCGGGCCCACGACATCGCAGTGGCGGCGGTGGAGCAGACCGACATACCGGCCAAGCTGTACTTCATCGGCCGGCGCCGGCGGGACTGGGAGAAGCTCCGCGAGCGCATGGAAGCGGCCGGCATCGAGGTCCCGAACTTCCCCCAACGCCAGGCCACCCCGGAAGCGATGGCCCGCATGGAGGAGATGGAGCAGCGGATCTCGACCACCGTGGACACTTCGGCGGTGGCGGCGCGGAAGCGGGCCGCCCTGGCCGCTCACGCCAGCCAACTGGATCAGTCCTGGTGGCTCAAGTTCCCGCAGGACATGTTCACGGAGGTTTTCTCCCACGAGTCCTTCATCCGGGTCCGGGATCGGAGCGGGGCGCCGCTGCCGGAGGACGATCTCTTTTCCGGATTGCGCTGAGGCGATGATGGACGAGGCGGTGGCGGCCGTCGAAGCTGCCCTGGCCGCGGGAGCGGCCTACGCCGACGCCCGGGTGATGGTGACCCGGGCCGAGGCCATGTCGGCCCAGAATGGGGACATCGAGGACATGCGTCGGTCGGAGTCCAGCGGCGTGGGCGTCAGGGCGCTGATCGGCTCGTCATGGGGTTTCTTTGCCGTGGCTGACCTGTCCCCGGCGGCGGTGCGCCGGGCCGGGGAGCGGGCGGCGGAGACGGCCAAAGCGTCGGCCCGGGTTCCGGGCCCCGCCCTGGAGCTGGCCGACGTCGCTCCTGCCGTCGATCACTGGGAGAGCGCCTGTTTGGAGGACCCCCTGTCGGTCTCCCTCTCCGAGAAGGGCGACCTCCTGGCCGAGGCAACCCGGGCCCCGCTGGCTTCCGGAGCCCGGCTGGCCCAGGCTTCCTGCCGGATATGGGACACGGATAAGGCCTTCGCTTCCAGTCAGGGCTCCCGGATCTCCCAGCGGATCAGAGAGTGCGGGGCGGAGGTGTCGGCCACGGCCGTGGGCGACAGCGAGACCCAGCGCCGTTCCTACCCCGGCATCCGGGGCCAGTACGGCACCCAGGGCTGGGAACTGGTGCGCTCCCTCGACCTGGTGGCCAATGCCGCCCGGGTCGGTGAGGAAGCCGTCGCCCTCCTGTCTGCGCCGCCCTGCCCGGAGGCCACCACCGACCTCATCCTGGGTTCCGAGCAGATGGCTCTCCAGATCCACGAGTCGGTCGGCCATGCCACCGAGTTGGACCGCATCCTGGGCTGGGAGGCGGCCTTTGCCGGGACCTCGTGGCTGGATCTGGCCCAGATGGGCTCGCTGCGTTTCGGATCTGAGCTCATGAACATCACCGCCGACGCCACCCTGCCCGGCGCCCTGGGTTCCTTCGGTTATGACGACGAGGGCACGCCGGCCCACCGCGTCGACATCGTCAGGGACGGGATCTGGGTCGGCGTTCTCTCCGGCCGGGACTCGGCGGCTCTGGCCGGCATACCGGCGGGGGGAATGGTGCGGGCCGACGGACATGACCGCATCCCGATGGTAAGGATGACCAACATCGGTCTGCTGCCCGGACCCCACTCCCTCGAACAGATGGTGGCCGAGACCTCCGACGGCATCCTCATGGACACCAATCGGTCCTGGTCCATCGATGACCGCCGCCTCAACTTCCAGTTCGGCTGTGAGATCGCCTGGGAGGTCAAAGACGGCCGGCTGGGCCGCATACTGCGCAATCCGACCTATACCGGCATCAGCCCGAAGTTCTGGGGTTCGATGGACATGGTCGGGGGTCCGGAGGAGTTGACCTACTGGGGAACCCCCAACTGCGGCAAGGGCCAACCCATGCAGATCGGACACACCGGTCATCCGGCGGTTCCCTGCCGCTTCCGGGGCGTGAGAGTAGGAGTCCGTTGACCAATCAGCCCGAGCCGGACGCCGTCGACCTGGCCGATGGCGTTCTCGACCGGGTCGGAGGCCGGGCCGAGGCGGCCGTGACGGTCAGGCACGTCCGCGACGGGCTCACCCGGTTCGCCAATTCCTTCATCCACCAGAACGTCGGTGATGAGCACCGGCTGGTGACGTTGGAGCTGGTCAGTGAGGGCCGTCCGGCGGCGGCGTCCACTTCCATCCTGGATGAAGACTCGCTCAGCCGCCTGGTCGAGGATGCCCTGGTGTCGGCGTCGGTGCGCCCCGTGGATCCCAGTTGGGCGGGCCTGTGCCCGCCCACCCCGCTGAACTTCAGCCAGGTCCACTACGACCCGGACACCGCCGCCGTCGGACCAGCCGAACGGGCAGCGGTGGTGCAGGGCTTCGTGGAGGCCGGAGAGGGCCTGGAAGCGGCCGGCTACTGCCAGACCACCACGGTCGAAGCGCTGCTGGTCAACTCGCGGGGCCAGCGGGTGTCGGACCGGACCACCATGGCCGTCATCGACGGCATCCACCGCGATGGTCGAGCGGACGGGTGCGCGTCGCTGGCCACGAGCCGGTTTGGCGATCTGGACGGCTACGGGGTGGGCACCGAGTCCGCTCGGCGGGCCCGGGCGGCGGCCGCTCCGATCGAACTGGGCGCCGGGCGCTACGAGGTGGTGCTCGATCCCCGTTGCGTCGCCTACATGATGGACTTCTTCTCCATCTACGGCTTCAATGCCCGCGCCGTCCAGGAGGGTCGCTCCTTCGTGTCGGTGGGTGAGATGCAGATGGACCCAGCCGTGTCCATCTGGGACGACGCCGGGGACCCCCGCCACCTGGGCTCCGCCTATGACAGCGACGGCACACCCAAGACCCGTCTGGACCTGGTCAAGTCGGGGGTGACCGTCGGGGTCACCCAGGACCGGCGCACGGCGGCCCAGTCGGGATCCGCGTCGACCGGCCACGCCGTGCCGGGTGGTGCGAGCATGGGAGCTCTGGCCAGCAACCTGTTCCTGGGCGCTTCCTCCCCCGGCGTCTCCAGCTCTGAGTTGGTGGCCGGTATGAAGCGGGGGCTTCTGGTCAGCGACTTCTGGTACACCCGGGTGCTGGATCCCAAGACCCTCGTAGTGACCGGCCTGACCCGCAACGGTGTCTTCCTGATCGAGGATGGGGCGGTTGGGCCGGCCGTTTCCAACCTCCGCTTCACCCAGTCCCCGGTGGCCGCCCTGGCCCCCGGTCATATCCTCGGCGTCGGCAACGACGGAGTCCTGGCCCCCGGGGGCCTGCACTTCTCCTGGAACCACGCCCCCAGCCTGCGCCTGGAGCACTGGGCCTTCACCGGCAACGCCTCCGGTTAAGGCGGGGTCGGAGCGCCCGTCGGGGCCGTCTACAGGTTGGCGCTGGCCTCTTCCAACAGCTCGGCAAAGCGGGCCTCGGCCGCCGCCCGCCGGGTCGGGACGTGCTCGGTGGGCACGTCGACCGGCTTGTACTGCTTGAGGACCTGGCGGGCCACGGTCACCTTGTGCACCTCATCGGGCCCGTCGTAGATGCGGGCGGCCCGGGCGGCTCGGTACATGTGCTCGAGCGGCAGGTCGGTGGAGAAACCCAGCGACCCGTGCACCTGGATGGCCCGGTCGATGACGTTGTAGAGCACCTGGGCCCCCCAGAACTTGATCATGGCGATCTCCACCCGGGCCGCCGGGGCACCGACCTGATCGATCTTCCAGGCGGCGTAGAGGGTCATCAGCCGGGCGGCGGTCATCTCGGCCATGGACTCGGCCACCCAGTTCTGCACCGTCTGCTTCTCGGCCAGGGTGGAGCCGTGAACATAGCGGGAGACGGAACGCTCGCAGAGCATGTCGAAGGCCCGGCGGGATTGGCCCAGCCAGCGCATGGCGTGGTGGATGCGGCCGGGACCGAGCCGCTTCTGAGCGAGCAGGAAGCCCTCGCCCTCGTTGCCGATCAGATTCTCATAGGGCACCCGAACGTCCTCATAGAGAATTTCCGAGTGGCCGCCGGGAGCGCCGGTCCGTTCGAAGGGATGCTCCATGGTCGGGATGTCCCGGAGGATGTTGACCCCGGGAGCGTTGGTGGGGACCACGATCATCGACGTCCCCTGATAGGCGTGGACGTCGGGGTTGGTGACGGCCATGACGATGAGGATGTCGGCCACCGACCCGTTGGAGGTGAACCACTTGTGGCCGTTGATCACCCACTCGTCACCGTCCCGGATGGCCCGGGTGCTGATCAGGGTCGGATCGGCCCCGGCCCCGGGCTCGGTCATGGAGAAGGCGCTGCGAATCTTGCTGTCGAGAAGGGGCTGCAGCCACCGCTCCCGCTGCCAGGCCTTGGACGGGTTCATCTCGATGCCGACGGCAATGATCTCGGCGTTGCCGGAGTCGGGGGCGTTGTTACCGAAGACGAAGGGGGCGAGGCTGCACTGGCCCAGGATCTCGTGCATGAGGCCGAGCTTGACCTGCCCGAAGCCCCCACCACCCATCTCGGGCGGCAGATGAGAGGCCCACAGGCCCTGAGCCTTCACCTGCTCCTGAAGAGGCCGGACGATCTTGAGGGTGGTGGCGTTGTCCAGCTCGAGGGTCTCGAGCGGAATGATCTCATCGCGCACAAAGCTGCGCATCCACTCCAGCTTCGCTTCGAACTCCGGTTCGGTCGAGAAGTCCCAGGCCACGGCCCCTCCTAGGTGGTCGGTGGGACCGCCGACTCCCGGCGGCCCGTCGGAGTCGAACCTACTTGAGGATGAGCTGCTCGAGCCTCCGGGACGCCACCATCAGGCCACCCACGGACAACACCAGTAGGTACAGGCAATGGCCGAGCATGGACCAGCCCGGGGAACCCAGGTCCAGGCCGCGGATGACGGCCACCCCCTGATAGAGAGGCGTTACCAGCACCAGGTCCCTCAACCCGGACGGGTAGACCGACAGCGGGTAGAAGGTGCCGGAAAAGAGGAACATCGGCATCAGGGCCAAGGTCACAAAGTCGAAGTCCTGCCATGACCGCATGTAGGTGGTGGCGGCCATGGCCACGGCGGCAAAGCCGAACCCCTCCAACAGCGACACCGGCACGGCCAGCACGGCCCACGGGGAGTGGATCAGACCCATGAGGGCCATGACCACCAGGAAGGCGCAGGAGTACATCCCGCCCCTCACCACCGCCCAGGAGATCTCACCGAGGGCGACATCACCGCTGTCCATCGGCGTGGCCAGCACGGCGTCGTAGACCTTGGCGAACTTGAGCTTGAAGAACACCCCGAAGGAAGCGTCCATGACCGCCCCGTTCATGGACGACACGGCCATCAGGGCCGGGGCGACAAAGGCGGTGTAGGAGATGAGGTGCCCGCCCGGGCCGGCCATCGGGCCGGCCAGCTTGCTGATACCCACCGAGATGGACAGCAGGTAGAAGACCGGCTCGAAGAAGCCGGATACGAAGATGATCCACATACGCATGTAGACCCGGCCATTGCGCTCCAGGAGCCGGAAGGCCCGGCGCGACCCCAGGGACCAGGTGGGGGTGATGCGCAGGCCGGCAGCCGCTCCTCCCGCGGCCCGGTCGAGCACCGAAGGCGCGCTCACGCCGCCAGCCTCCGGGTGAAGGTGCGCCGGGCCACCAGCGTGGCCGCTCCTATGACCGCCAGCAGGTAGGCGACGTGGCCCAGGCTGGCCCCGAGGGAGGCGTTGCCCAGGGACAGCGAGCGACAGAGGGCCACCCCGTGCCACAAGGGGGTGATGTAGGCCAGCGGCCGGATCCAGGCGGGCAGCTGGGAGAGGGGGAAGAAGGTCCCGGAAAAGAGGAACATCGGCATGACCACGAAGCGGATGACGCCGATGAGAGCCTGGTCCGACTCCCGGGTGGCGGTGAAGGCGGCCGAGGGCACGGCCATCGACATCCCGGTGAGCACGGCCACCGGCACAGCCGCCAGCACCTCGGCCGAACGGGGGGCGCCGAAGGCGAACATGGCCCCGAGGAAGATGGCCGAGACCATGGCCACCCGGGTGGCCATCCAGAGCAGATGGGCGTAGAGGACCTCGGTGACGGTTATGGGACTGGCCAGCATGGCCTGATAGAACTTGATCCACTTGATACCGGCCATCACGGGGAACATGCCCTCGATGGCGGCCATCTGCATGGCCGAGGCGGCCAGCAGGCCGGGGGCGATGAAGGCCAGGTAGCTGACCCCGCCGAGCTGGTGGGCCGAGGAGCCGTGGCGGTTCACCAGGGTGCCGAGACCGAGACCCATGGCCGCCATGAACAGGGCCGGGGTCAGGAATCCGGAGGCCAGTGACGCCCGCCAGGTCCGCTTGTAGATGTGGGTCCAGTACCGGTAGGCGCGCCAGACGCGGCTGGCCGACTCCAGTAGCTCGCTCCGGGCCGAGGCGGTGATCATCAGTCCACCAGGGTGCGTCCGGTCAGGCGCAGGAAGACGTCCTCCAGGCTGGAACGCCGGACGAAGGACACCACCGGATCCAGGCCCCGTTCGGCCAGAGACTTGGCCGCCGACTCACCGTCATCGGTGTAGACGAGGAGCCGGTCAGGCAGGGTCTCGATACGTTCGCCCAGGCCGGCCAGCTGGGCGGACAAGGGGGCGTGGTCGTCAACCTGGAAACGCAACTCCAGCACCTCGCGGGTCGAGTACTGGGAGATCAGCTCCCGAGGAGAGCCCTCGGCGGCGATCCGGCCCTTGTCCATCACCACCAGCCGGTCACAGAGCTGCTCGGCCTCGTCCATGTAGTGAGTCGTGATGATGAGGGTGACGCCCTGCTGCTTGAGCCGGTAGAGCCGGTCCCAGAGCAGGTGGCGGGCCTGAGGGTCGAGACCGGTGGTGGGCTCGTCCAGCAGCAGCAACTCGGGATCGCTGATGAGCGAGCGGGCGATGGTGAGGCGGCGGCGCAGGCCGCCCGACAGCGGATCAACTTTGTCATTGGCCCGGTCGGTCAACTGGGCGAAGTCCAACAGACGCTCGGCGCGCTCCCGGATGACCTTGCGGGGCAGGTCGAAGTAGCGCCCGTAGACCAGGAGATTGTCCAGAACGGTCATCTCCAGGTCCAAGGTGTCGTCCTGGGGGACCAGCCCTATCCGGCTGCGGATGCGAGGCCCGTCGGCGGCCGGATCCATCCCCAGGATGCGGAGGGTCCCCGAGGTGACCGGGGACATGCAGGCGATCATCCTCATGGTCGAGGTCTTCCCCGCCCCGTTGGGGCCGAGGAAGCCGAAGGCTTCGCCCGGGGCGACGTCGAAATCGATGCCGTCCACGGCCACGAAGTCGCCGAAGCGCTTGGTCAGGGCGCGCGCCTGAATGAGGGAGGACTCGGGGGACAAGGCCTTCGACTGTAATGAGGGCATCGCGCTCGGGACTAACGAAAATCCCGGGAGGGGGCGGCGGTGGTGGCGATGTCCAGGGCTTCGATGCGCCTCACCACCAGGGCGATGGCTCCCTCGTTGCGCTCGAGGTCGGCCCGGATGAGCAGGGCCGGCGCCGTCCTGGCCACCTGGCGGAAGCGGGCCCAGACTCCGACCGAGCAGATGGCGTTGACCATGCCGGTCTCGTCCTCCAGGTTCAAGAAGATGGTCCCCCCGGCCGTGGCCGGGCGTTGGCGGTGGGTAACCACCCCTCCGAAGGTGACCTTGGCCCCGTCGGGCAGGCCGGCCAGGGAGGCAGCCGTGACCGCCCCTGCCTTCTCCAGGTGTTCACGGGCGAACTGGGTCACCGACCAGCGGGTGGAAAGGCCGGTGGACCACAGGTCGGCGGCGGCCTCTTCGATGTCGGTCATGGGGGCCAGGCGGGGCGCCCGGCCTCCCGACACGATGCCGGGCAGCTTGCCCGGCCCGGACCGGGACAGGGCCCCGGCCGCCCACAGCGCCTCCCGCCGCTCCAGGCCGAAACCGCCCAGGGCTCCGGCCGTAGCCAGGGCCTCCAGTTGGGGTTCGGACAGGCCGGCCCGGTGGGCCAGGTCCTCGGGACTGGCATAGGGGCGCCCGGACGCCACCGCCTTGGCCTTGTCCTCCCCGAGGTTGCGCACGTAGGACAGCCCGAGCCGGACGGCCGGCTCAGAACCCTCCAACGTCGTCTTCCAGTCGCTGGCGTTGACGTCGGGGGCGAGGACGGTCACCTGGTGGCGGCGGGCGTCGGCCACCAGGGTCTGGGGCGACCAGAAACCCATGGGTTGGGCGTTGAGCAGGCCGGCGTAGAAGGCGGCCGGATAGTGCAGCTTGAGCCAGGCGCTGGAGTAGACGAGATAGGCGAAGGACACCGAATGGCTCTCGGGGAAGCCGAAGTTGGCGAAGGCGGCCAATTGTGACCAGATGGCGTCGGCCACCTCCTCCACCACCCCCCGCTCGGCCATGCCCGCATAGAGGCGGGCCTTGAGGGCCTCCATGCGCTGGGAGGACCGCTTCGATCCCATGGCCTGGCGCAACTGGTCGGACTCCGAGGCGCTGAAGCCGGCCACGTCGATGGCCATCTGCATGAGTTGCTCCTGGAAGAGGGGCACCCCCAGGGTCTTGGCCAGACTGCGCTCCAGCAACGGGTGCAGATAGGTCACCTGCTCCTGGCCGTTGCGCCGGCGGATGTAGGGATGGACCGAACCGCCCTGAATGGGCCCGGGGCGGATGAGAGCCACCTCCACCACCAGGTCGTAGAAGGTCCGGGGCTTGAGCCGGGGCAGGGTGGCCATCTGGGCCCGGCTCTCGACCTGGAACACCCCCACCGAATCGGCCCGGCACAACATGTCATAGACCGCCTCTTCCTGATCGAGCTTGCCCAGGTCGAGGGTGATGCCGTAGCGGGCTTCGATCATGCCGACGGCTTCGTGCAGAGCCGAGAGCATCTGCAGGCCGAGCAGGTCGAACTTCACCAGGCCGACGGCGGCGCAGTCGTCCTTGTCCCACTGCAACACGGAGCGGTTGGGCATCCTCGCCCACTCCACCGGGCACACCTCCACCACCGGCCGGTCACAGATCACCATGCCGCCGGAGTGGATACCGAGGTGGCGGGGGAAACCCTGAATCTCCTTGGCCAGTTCCATCACCGCTTCGGGCACGTCGGTCTCGGCCGGCCCGGGCATCCCCGACCACATGTCCATCTGCTTGGACCAGGCGTCGAGCTGCCCGGGGGGATGACCGAGGGCCCGGCCCATGTCCCGCACCGCCGAGCGGGGCCGGTAGGTGATGACGTTGGCCACCTGGGCCGCCCGCTCCCGCCCGTAGCGGTTGTACACGTACTGGATGGCCTCCTCCCGACGGCCGGCCTCGATGTCCACATCGATGTCGGGTGGCCCGTCTCTTTCCGGCGAAAGGAACCGCTCGAACAACAGCCCCAGCTTCACCGCATCGGCGGCGGTGATGCCCAGGGCGAAGCACACCGCCGAGTTGGCGGCCGAGCCTCTTCCCTGACAGAAGATGTCGTTCCGCTTACAGAACTGAACGATGTCCCACACCACCAGGAAATAGCCTGGAAAACCGAGCTTTTCGATGACCTCCAACTCGTGGTCGATCTGCCTCCATGCCCCCTGTGCCTCTTCCGAACCTCTCGGGCCGTAGCGGTGCGTCGCTCCCTCGTAGGTGAGCCGGCGCAGGTACTCCATCTCGCTGATGGCATCGGGCGTCGGCCAGTCGGGCAGCTTGGGGGCCACCAGCTTCAGATCGAAAGCGCAGGCGGCGGCCACCTCGGCCGCCTTTTCCACCACGCCGGGGTAGCGCCGCATCCTCCTGGCCTGATCGGCGCCCGAGCGCAGGCAGGCCGCGGTGGAGACGGGCAGCCATCCGTCCATCTCGTCCAGGCTGCGACGGGCCCGCACCGCGGCCAGGGCAGCGGCCAGGCGAGCCCGGTCGGGGGTGGCGTAGTGGACATTGTTAGTGGCCACCATCTCCAATTGACGACGGCCGGCCAGCTGGACGAGTGCATCGTTGCGGGCCGAATCCAGGGGGTCCCCGTGGTCCCACAACTCGACCAATACGTTGGCCGGGCCGAACACGTCCACCAGGCGGTCCAGCTCGCGCCCGGCGGCCGACGGGCCTTCCTCGACCAGGGCCCGGGGCACGGCCCCCTTGCGGCACCCGGTGAGCACCATCCAGTGCCCGCCGTGATGGGAACCCAACAGGTCCAGGTCAGCCAGAGGCCTCCCCTTCTCCCCTCCTTTCATCTGAGCTTCGGTGATGGTCCGCGATAAGCGGGCGTAGCCCTCCGGACCCTTGGCCAGCAGCAGCACGTGGCTGCCCTCCGGATCGGCGCTGGCGGTGGTGTTGCTGGACCGGGACAGGCCGAGGGTGAGTTCAGCGCCGAAGACGGTGGGCAGTCCGGCCGCCCGGGCCGCCTCGGAGAAGCGGACCACCCCGGCCAGGTTGTCATGGTCGGTGACGGCCAGGGCTGAGAGCCCCAGCTCCACCGCCCGGTCCACCAACTCATCGGGATGCGACGCCCCGTCCAGAAAACTGAAGTTGGAATGGCAGTGCAGCTCCGCATATTGGTGGCGGGCACCCGGGTCCTTCGGACCACGTGCATTGCTCGCTCCGCTCGCCCGCCCGCCACTGCCGGCGGGGGCCCCAGCCCCGCCGGCCTCGGCTTCCGTCCCGCCGGCGCCTGGATCACGCCCGCGGCGTTTGACGTAGACGGCCAGGGGCTCGGGACTGGTGCTGGCGCCCCCCAGCCGACGCTCCAGCTCCTTCCAGGGAACCGGTGGATTCCTCCAACCCATGGGTGCGAACATATACGAACATCTGTTCGTGTGCTAGTTGGTGCGGATAAGCGCAATGACAACCCCAGGCAGGACTAACCCGGGCCGGCGGGGAACTGGAAGATCATGGTCCGCCGGCTCCTTCTGACGGCCGCAGCCGGCCTGGCGGCCCTGGGGATGCTGGCGGCCCCGGTTCCGGCCCGGGCCTCGAGTGGGCCCGTTCCGGGCAGTCCGGCCTACCTGGCCCGGGACGTGGCCAACATCGACAACGCCTTCGGGCGGGACCTGGGGCCCGGCGGTGAGTTCACCAACCCGGCCTACCTGACCGGACTGCCCCCGGCCATCGCCCAGACCTGGCTCGCCCAGATGTCCTACCAGGCCGCCAACCCGGCCGATCCCGCTCTGACCGGGGGAAACCTGGTGCCGGGCTGGAACGCCGGCAACCCCGATCGGGCCGACTGGGCCGGGACCAGGGGCCGGGAGCTGGCCGTCCACTTCACGGCCGGCGACGGCGCCGCCCTGTCCGGGCATCTCTTTGCGCCCCTGGCCCATGCCCGCGATCCCTACACCCATCTACGGATCGCCTTCCCACTGCCGGGAGTGGTCATCACCACCGGGTCCATCCAGGCGTCGGCCGGCGTCTACAGCTGGCTGGCCGAGGATCTGGCCGAGCGCGGCTACCTGGTTCTGACCTTCGATGTGCAGGGCCAAGGCACCAGCGAGACCTTTCCCCACCAGGGCGCTGACCCCGGCCTGCCCGGCTGCGGCTCCAAGGCGACCGCCGACCAGGCGACCTCGTGTGCCGGCGTCCCCTCCGAGCAGCAGGTGAGCTTCGACCAGGACACCGAGGACGCCATCACCTTCCTCCTCTCCAACCCCGTCCATCCGTACCCGAAGACCCCGACGGCCGCTTCGGTGGCGGCCTACAACCCGTGGTGGCAGCTGTTCGACCACAGCCCCGACCGTCACACGGTCACACCCGGGCGTACCACCCGGGTCGCCCTGATCGGCCACTCGACCGGCGCGGTCAGCACCTCCTACCTGCAGGGAGCGGACCCGCGCATCGAGGCGGCTGTCGCTCTGGACAAGATCACCGCCACTCCCGCCGCCATCAGCGATGACCAGGCCCAGCTCGGCTCCCTCCCCGGACCGGTCGTGCCCAAGGTGCCCACTCTCGGGATGCAGTCGGAGTACGGCTTCGAGCCCCAGCCCTACTGGGAGGCGAGTTGCTCGTCCTTCGAGCCCTGCCCGGCGGCTCCGGGCGGCTCGGCCACTCCCCCCGATCCGTCCAGGGCGCCCAACCCGGGGCGGGAGGAACAGACCGGCTTCGACACCTGGGTGGCCCACAGGGTCGACTCCATGCTCATCGTCCCCCGGGCGTCGACCCACCTCGACTACACGGATGAGCCCCCGATCCTGCCCGCCTCGGCCTGGGGCCAGGCCATGGCCAGCTACTACACCCAGGCCTGGCTGGATGAGTACCTGAAGCACGAACCCGGAGCCGACCAGAGACTCCTGGCCACCACGCTGTCCTATCTCCAGCCGGTGGGCGGCGGTCGGTGGAAGCCCGTCACCATCAACCGCAACGCCGATCTGTCCTTCTACTTCTGCTCCGGTTACGACTTCCACATCGGGAGCCATCGAGCCAGGAACACCGACCTGATCGGGGACGGCTGCAGCTGACCCCGGCCGGTTCTAGTCTCCGCCCGTGAACAGGATCGAGATAGAGATAAAGCTCAATCGGAGCCGGGCCGAGGCCCTCGAGCGCCTGGCCGGAATGGACGAGGAAGAACTGCGCCGGCCCCGAACCCGCAGCGAGCACGACCCGGACTCGTGGTGGTCCTATGCGGACCACTTCATCCACACTACCCTGATCGAGCGCAATTTCAACGCCATGGTGCGCCGGCACATTGAGGGCGAGCAGGGGATGGACCGGGAGCTGGTCGATGAATCCGGTTCGGCTCTGCGCTCGCGAGAGGACGTGATGGCCTACGTCCACGCCTTCACCGAGAAGTGGAAGGTGGAGAACGACGGCCAGCCGGTGGACGAACTGGTTCGCATCGGCGCCGCCGTCCGCTCTGACACCCTGGCCCTGCTGGCCGAGCTGAACGATGACCAGCTGGCCTCCAAGATCCCCGGCGCCCCCTGGGCCGACGGGACGGTCGGGGGCATCATGGCCGTCCACACCGATCACGGGCTCATGCACCAGCGCTGGGCGAACGAGGGCACCGGCACCGGGGAGTAGTCGGGTGCAGGGCAGGCTCAGTCGTAGACGGCTTCGACCCACCAGCAGCCACCCTCGGCCGCCAGCAGGAAGGCGCGGCCGTCGTCCACGGTCACCTGCATCCAGGCCCGGCGACGGTGACCGTCGGGATCCCACCACCGCTCCTGACACGGCCAGGGGGCCGACCAACCGCTGACGCTCAGTTCGGAACCGCGGTCGGGACGGAGGGTGGCCGGCGCACCGCTCGGTTCAGCCCGGCCGTTGACCACCACCGGGCGACCCCGGGAGTCCTCCAGGGCGACGGAGGCGCTCGGCGCACTGGTGAGGGCGGGGGCGGGAGGAGGTATGCGGCCGGGCCAGGGCAGTTCGGGGCGGCGGCGGGGGGTGCGTTGGTCGCCCCAGGGAACGAGGGTGGCCCGTTCGATCGGGGATCGCCCGCCATCCAGGACGGCGGTGAGGACGCCATCCGGGCCGATCATCGACTGCACCCGGGCCAGCACCCGGGCCGCCTGCCGGTCGGCCTCGGCCATCCCACCCCAGAAGCCGAGCTGGGTCCCGTGGTCGACCACCATCTCCTCGGGGACCAGACGCAGCTTGGTCAGCCCGGCCGTCGGCCGGGACGGCCCGGTCAGCCAGCCGTCCAGCTGCCATCTCACCCGCTCGGCCAGGGTGGCGGCGCTGAAGGTGCCGTCGTGACGCCAGGTCCGGGACAGTGATTCCCCGTGCTCGGACTCGGCCTCGATCCGCACCAGCGTGCAGCGCCAGCCGCCATCGACCAACCCGGCATAGAGGCGGTCGGCCAGGGCCTTGGCCACGAAGGCGGCCGTGTCGACCCGTTCCACCGGCGGATCCAACTCGTCCTCCACCGACAGATCCTCAGGCGGCCGGCGGGCGTCCAACGGCCTCTCGTCCATCCCCCGGGCCAGACGATGGACCGCCGCCCCTTCCCATCCGAACCGGCTCAGCACCTGGGGCGCCGGCAGGGCGGCCAACCGGCCCAGCGTCCTCACCCCCAGGCGTTCCAGGAGGTCGGCCAGTTCGGGCCGGCCCAGTTCCTTGACGGAAAGCGGGGCCAGGAACTCCGCCGTCGCCCCCGGCGGCACGATCCGGCCCCGGCGGGCGGCCAGGGTCCCGGCAAAGGGGCCATCGGCCACCCCGACCCGGCACCCCTCTCCCCTGGTCCCGGAAGCCGCCACCGTGGCGGCGTCGACCGCCTCGGTCACCTGGCGGGCCAGTGACTCCTCCCCGCCGAAGTAGCGGGCCGGGCCCCGGGCCGAAAAGGCGCACAGTCCCGGCCGAATCACCTCCACGGTGGGACAAAAGCCCGCCACCGCCGCCACCAGGGGCTCAAAGGCGCGGGCGTCGCGGTCCTCATCACGGCCCACGATGGACAGCCCGGGACAGGCCGCTTCGGCCTGACGCCTCCGCTGTCCGACGCGGACTCCCTCGGCCCGGGCCTCAGCCGAAGCGACCACCACCCGGTTGGCGTGGATCACGGCCACCGGGCCGGCCACACCACTGGCCACCACCGGCCAGTCCGGGCACCACACCACCATGGTGCGCGTCACGGGTGTAGTGCGACCAGAGTGTCATCGACGGGTTCGGGGCGGCCGGATTCATCGGGGAGCCACAGGGCGGCCTGACGGCGACGGGAGGCGGCCCGGCGGCCGCCGACGGCCACCTCCACCCGGCGCCGGGTCAGGCTGCCGTACCCGGCGCCCAGCCCATCCCACTCCCCCGCCACCACGTCCAGGGACAGGTCACAGCCTTCCGGCCAGGGCGTCCCGGTGGTTATCAGGACGGAGGACTGGTGCCGGGCCCGGGCCGCCAGCCTCCGGGCCTCCACCGGGCGGGGCCGCAGGCGGCCGCCGAGACGGACGGCCACCAGGTCGATGCCGTCCAGGAGGGCGGACACCACCGCCGGCCACTGCTCACCCGGGTCGGGCACCAGGGCCAGGCGGCCCAGGTCGATACCCATGGAGGCAGCTGCTTCGGGCCCGACCTCGGGCATCCCCACCAGGGCGACCCACGAGCCTTCAGCCGACGCCCCGGCCAGGAGGGCCAGCAGCAACGAGGTGGCACCAGCTCCGGTCCCGGCCCCGGTCCCGATGGCCACGGTGCTGCCCCGGCGCAAGCCTCCGGGCAGCAGGGAGGTCAGGGCGGGCGTGACCGGGAGGGCGCGTTGGGCGGCCAGGGCGACCGGCCG